>Ga0208297_1000038_pt1 | contig 361782 bp, 349 predicted proteins | sample LMS_cellobiose_e_FD_187367 | JGI IMG/M metagenome (GOLD analysis project Ga0208297, IMG submission 187367) | Rumen-fistulated moose microbial communities from Alaska, USA - LMS_cellobiose_enrichment (SPAdes) (version 2) | ecosystem: Host-associated > Mammals > Digestive system > Stomach >...
CTGAATGTATTATCGAATGGATGTGTGTTCGCTTGTATCTGAAATCCCTGGAGATCCAAGGATTCAAATCCTTCGCGGATAAGACCGTTCTGAGCTTTGACCATGACATTACTGCCATTGTCGGCCCAAACGGCAGCGGAAAATCGAATATTTCAGATGCCATCCGCTGGGTCATGGGCGAGCAGTCAAGCAAATCCCTTCGCGGCGCCAAGATGGAGGATGTCATCTTCGGCGGCACCCAGAAGCGGCCCCAGTTGGGCTATGCGGAAGTCTCCCTAGTGCTGGATAATTCTGACGGCGCCCTTGCGTATGATGGGGCCGAGGTCATGGTCACCCGCCGCTATTATCGCTCCGGTGAGAGCGAGTACTATATCAACAAACAGTCCGCTCGTCTGAAGGACATTACGGAGCTGTTCCTGAATACCGGTCTGGGCCGGGAGGGCTATTCCAACATCGGTCAGGGCCGCATCGACGAGATCCTCTCCGTCAAATCCACGGATCGGCGGGAGATCTTCGAGGAAGCGGCGGGAATCGCAAAGTACCGCCACCGCAAGGAGGAGACAGAGCGTCGTCTTGCCGCCACGGAGGACAACCTGCTCCGCATCGGCGACAAGATCTCCGAGCTGGAGCTCCAACTGGAGCCTCTGCGCAAGCAGGCAGAACAGGCAAAGAAGTATCTTGCCCTTCGCGCGGAGCTTCGTGGCCTGGAGGTCACTGTCTGGCTTGACCAGCTGCAAAGCCTTTCAGAGAGCGCGGAAAAGGCCAAGGAAGACTTTGAGGCGTCCTCCCGTCAGCTCTCCCAGGCGCATGATGCTCTGGACGGACTCTATCAGCAGGCAGAGCAGCTGACGTTGCATCTGCATGACCATGACGTAAAGCTGGAGGAGCTTCGCGTTCTCATTTCCCAGGCAGAGGCCGAGGAGCAGCGCAGCGTGGGCGAACAGACCATTCTGGAGAACAATCTGCGCAACTGTCAGGAGAATATTCAGCGCATCGAGGCGGAGCTTTCCGATCAGGACAGCCGTACCGGCAGCCTCAAGGCGCAGATCGAGGAGCAGCAGGCCCATATCCGGGAGCTGTTGCAGTCCATCGGCGCGGAGGAGGCCAGGCTTCAGGCTGCGCTGGAAGAAAATCGTGATCTCTCCGGTTCTTCGGAAAACCTGACCATGAAGCTTCTGAGCGAGCGGGAACATCAGACGAAGCTTCTGGAAAAGCTGTCTGACAGCCGGGCGCAGCTCGCCTCCGCCCAGCAGCTGATGCAGGAGCTTGAGGACCACGCTGCTCAGATTGCGCAGCAGGCATTGGATGCCCAGGCAGAGCGGGAGCGGCTGGATAAGACGCTTTCGGACTATCAGGCGCAGCTTGCCTCTGCCCAGGACAGCGCACAGGCTGAGGCCAATCGCGTTCAGGGCTTCACCCTGCGGCTCCAGTCCCGCGTCAAGAGCCGGGACGAGCTTCGGCAGAAGCAAAGCGCGCTTCAGGTGGAGATTAGCACCTGTGACTCCAGGATCCGCATGTATCAGGAGATGGAGCGGGACTTCGACGGCTACTCCCGTGCTGTTCGGGAAGTGATGCAGGCCGCCGGAAAAGGTCAGCTCAAGGGCATCCACGGACCTGTTTCCCGTCTGCTGCAGGTGGAGAGCCGCTATGCAACGGCCATCGAAACCGCCCTCGGTCAGGCCACTCAGAACGTGGTGGTCTCCACGGATACGGATGGAAAATATGTTTTTGATTACCTCAAACGCCGGGATGCGGGCCGCCTGACGGTTCTTCCCGTCAGTGTGATCCATGGACGCGCTCTGCAGGAGCGAGGCCTGGAGGATTGTCCGGGCTATTTGGGCCTGGCATCCGAGCTAGCTGCCTGCGATGAGAAATACCGGGAAATCAATCTCTTCCTGTTGGGCCGCACAGCGGTGGTGGATGATATCGACCATGCTATGGCCATGGCACGGAAGTTTCAAAACCGTTTCCGCATCGTCACGCTGGACGGTCAGGTGATGAATGTGGGCGGCTCCATGACCGGCGGTTCCACCGCCAAGAATTCCGGCCTGCTTGCCCGCGCCGGCGCTCTGAAGGAGCTCCAGGCCCGCAGAACGGTACTCCAGCAGGAACTGGACGACCAGTCAACCCGTCTCCAGGAGGCGGAGCGGCAGGCTTCTGAGACCGAGTATCAGCTGCAGACCGCACGGGAGCTGCTTCGCCAGGCAGAGGACGATGCCCTTCGTCTGGAGGGCGACTGCAAGCAGGCTTCTGCGGTTTTGGAAGCGGCGGACGCTGCCATGGCAAGATCCGGTGAGGAGCAGCAGACCCTCAAGAGCCGCAGGGAACAGACGGCTAAGACGCTGGAAGCCCTGTCCGAGCAGACACAGGGGCTGGAAGCGGAGGTTTCTGCCTGTGAGAAGTCCATTGCGTCTCTTTCTCAGGAGCAGGAGACTTTGAATGTCCAGTCCGGCAGCCTGAGTGAGAAGATCACAGCCCTTCAGATGAACAAGGCGGCCTTGGAGGCGGAACGCGCCTCCTGTGACAGCGCCGTTTCTCAGATGCGCACTCTGGAGGAGGAGCTTCGGGGCGACCGGAGCCAGCGGGAGGCCTTACTCTCCCAGTACCGGGAGGAGGAAACCCGAAACCAGGAACAGATCACAGAGGCCAAGGCCCATATCTCTGAGGCCAAGGAGCATACACTCCAGCGCCGTCAGGAGCTCCAGAACGCGCTGGAACTGCGCAGGACCACGGAGGCTGAGAAGACCGCTGTGGACCGGCAGACGCAGGAGAGCAACAAGCAGATCCTGCTTCTGGAACGGGAGACTGCTCGCCTGGAGCAGAAGCGCTCCACCGCCGAGCTGGAGCAGAATCAGATCATCGACAGGCTGTGGGACAGCTATGGCCTGACCAATTCCGCCGCCCAGGAAGAGCGGGTGGAGATCCCATCCGTCGCCGAGGCGAATCGAAAGATCGCCTCTCTGAAGCAGCGCATCAGCGCCCTTGGCACCCCGAATCTGGGCGCCATCGACGAGTTCGACCGGGTGGGGGAGCGGCACGACTATCTGACCGGCCAGCGGGACGATGTGCTTCAGTCCAAGCGGGATCTTGTGGGCATTATTGATTCCATCACCGGCGAGATGACAAGCATCTTTACCAGTCAGTTTGCCAAGATCAACGACTGCTTCGGGACGATCTTCCGGGAGATGTTCGGCGGCGGCAACGGCGCCCTGGTGCTGGAGGATCCGGAGAACCCGCTGGAATGCGGTATCGAGATCCGGGTTCAGCCCCCCGGCAAGCAGCTCAAGACCATCACCCTGCTTTCCGGCGGCGAGAAGGCCTTCGTGGCCATCGCTCTGTACTTCTCCATTTTGCGCGTTCATCCCACACCCTTCTGCATGCTCGATGAGATCGACGCCGCACTGGATGAGCGGAATGTGGCCCGGTTTGCGGCGTATCTGCGTAATCTCTGCCAGGACACCCAGTTTATTGTCATCACCCACCGCCGCGGCACCATGGAGGCCTGCGATGTGCTCTATGGCGTCACTATGCAGGAGCAGGGTGTGAGCCGGATGCTGAGCATCCATCTGAACGAACTCCAATCCGAATTGGGGATTGAATAATCGGAGGAATTATGGGATTTTTTGAAAAAATCAAAAGCGGCCTGACCCGGACCCGGGAGGCCATGAACTCCACAGTCGGATCCCTGTTTATGGCGTTTTCCGGCCCGGATGACGATTTTTTTGACGAGTTGGAAGAAAACCTGATCCTGGCGGATCTGGGCGTGGACACCGCGGTTCGCGCGGTGGACGCGCTGCGGGAGCAGGTCAAGCGTAAGCGCCTGTCTGATGGCGAGGCCATCCGTGCGGAGCTGAAGGAGATTCTGGCCGACATGCTCAATGTGGGCGATCAGGAGCTGAACCTTCAGAATCCGCCCGCCGTGATCCTGGTCATCGGCGTCAACGGCGTTGGCAAGACCACCACCATCGGGAAGCTGGCGAATTACCTGTCCGGCCAGGGCAAAAAGGTCCTTCTGTGCGCGGCGGACACCTTCCGCGCCGCTGCGGCGGATCAGCTGGAGATCTGGGCGAACCGTGCCGGCGTGCCCATCATTCGCCAGGACGAGGGCGCCGATCCTGCCAGTGTTCTCTTTGACGCAATTTCCGCTGCCCGCGCCCGGGGCAGCGACGTGATCCTCTGCGATACAGCAGGGCGTCTGCACAATAAGCAGAATCTGATGAACGAGCTTGGCAAGATGGCCCGCATCATCGAGCGGGAGCTTCCGGGCTCCAGCCACGAGGTCCTGCTGGTGCTGGACGGCACCACGGGTCAGAATGGCCTGCAGCAGGCCAAGCTCTTCTCCGAGACCGCCGGGGTCACCGGCATGGTGCTGACCAAGTTGGACGGTACCGCAAAGGGCGGCATCGTCATCGCCGTGGCAGACAGCCTGAAGATCCCTGTCAAGTTCATCGGCGTGGGCGAGCAGATGGACGATCTGATGAAGTTCGACGCCCGAGAATTTGTGGACGCTCTGTTCTGAGGAATGCAATGAAATTTGTACTTGCCAGCCACAATCGTGGCAAGCTGCGGGAAATGCAGCAGCTGCTTTCTCCTTTGGGAGCCGAGGTCGTTCTGCCTGCGGATCTGGGAATCATCGACGAGGCGGAGGAGACGGGCGTCACCTTTGCTGAGAACAGCATGATCAAGGCCCGCGCTGTGTTCGACGCTTGCGGCCTTGCTACCATCGCGGACGATTCCGGCCTGATGGTGGACGCCCTGGACGGTGCTCCCGGCGTCTATTCCGCCCGTTTCGGCGCCCCTGCCTGCAAGACGGACGCCGATCGCAACGCGCTTCTGCTTCGCAAGCTAGAGCTTGTTCCGGATCCGGAGCGCGGCGCGCAGTTTGTCTGTGCTGTGACCTGCATTCTGCCGGATGGTACAGTTCTGACCGCACAGGGGATCTGCCGCGGGGAGATCCTTCGGGCAAACCGGGGAGACAACGGCTTCGGCTACGATCCGCTGTTCTACGTTCCCCAGGAAGGCATGAGCCTTGCAGAGCTTCCGGCAGAGCGGAAGAACCAGATTTCTCACCGGGCAAGAGCTTTTGCGGAGCTCAAGGAAAAACTGATAAAGTACGAGGAGGAACGCCATGCTGAGCAGTAAACAACGGGCTGAGCTGAGAAGCCAGGCTACCACCCTGCAGACCCTCCTGATCGTGGGAAAAGGCGGCGTGACGGAGAATCTTATTCAGGAGGCAGATACGCTGCTGACCTCCAAGGAGCTTGTAAAAGGCCGGGTTCTGGAGACCGCCCTGCTCAGCCCCCAAGAGGCTATGGAGGCCATCTGCCAGGCCACCGGCGCTGAGCCGGTGCAGACGGTTGGAACCCGCTTCGTCATCTATCGGCGCAGCGAGAAGCTCCACCAGAATCCGCAGAAACCAAAAAAGACCAATCCCGTCCGGGAGGGACGGCAGGCTCGCCGGGCAGCGGCCCGGGCAGAGCGGGAAAAGAAAAACGAATATTTCCGCCAGGCGGCTATCCAGAAGAAGATCGAGCAGAGAAAAAACAAGAACGGATGAATTGAGAGGCATTAGAATGGGCAAGATCGGTGTATATGGCGGGAGCTTCAACCCCATACATCTGGGGCATATTCAGGCAGCGGAGGAGATGGCGCAGGCCCTGAACCTGGATCAGGTTCTGATTGTCCCTGCTTCCGTGCCGCCGCACAAGCAGATGCCGGCTTATTCTCCCAGTGCGGAGGAGCGGCTGGAGCTGGTGCGGCTGAGTCTTATGGACCATCCAAGACTGAGCGCCTGCGATCTGGAGCTTCGCCGTTCCGGCCCCAGCTACACGGTGGACACCCTGACCCAGCTGCACGCGATGCGGCCCGAGGATGAGATCTACCTGCTCATGGGCACCGATATGTTCCTGAGCCTGCATAGCTGGTACCGCGCAGATGAGATCTGCCGTCTTGCCAGGATCGTCTGTGCCGCACGGGAGACGGAACGGCCCGACAAAGAGCTGGAGGAGCAGGCAAAACGCCTGAAAAAGGAGCTTCACGCCAAGGTCACTCTGGTGCAGAATCATCCGCTGGAGATGTCCTCCACCACCGTGCGCCGCATGATCTTTTTCGACTGTGCCCAGGATTATCTTGCGCCCCAGGCGCTGGCCTATATTGAAGCGCATCAGCTTTACGGCGCGAAGCGGGACTGGACTCATCTGAACCTGGAGCGCCTGAGCTTCCATTCCCTTGCACAGCACAAGCCGCCCAGAGCGAAACATGCCCAGGGGGTGTGCCTGACGGCCCAAAAGCTGGCAGAACGCTGGGGCGAGCGCATCGATCTGGCGGCCAGAGCCGGAATCCTTCACGACGTGACCAAGGCCCTGGACGGACCGGAGCAGCTGAAGCTCTGCGCCCGCTATGGGCTGCAGCTCAGCCCCTTCGAACAGACCCATCCCAAGCTGCTGCACGCCAAGACCGGCGCGGCAGTGGCAAAACATATCTTCGGCGAGTGCGACAAGGTGTGCCGCGCCATCTACTGGCACACCACCGGACATGCCGATATGACCCTCATGGAAAAGATCCTTTACATCGCGGATTACGCCGAGCCCGGCCGAAGCTTCGACGGGGTGGAGCGGATCCGGAAAAACCTGTATCAGGACCTGGACCTGGCCCTTTACACGGGCTTCTGCATGTCTCTGGAGGAGCTTGCCCGGGAGGGCAAGGAAGTTGACGTCTACTCCATGGAGGCCGCCCAGTTCCTGAAGAAGGAGAGGGGCTTTGCATGAGTTTTCCTGGCCGCAGACTTGGGACGGACCGCGAGAAAAGAAGCTGGAGGTGGCTGCTTCCGCTTCTTGCTCTGGCCTTGCTGTTTTCCAGTCTGCTGCTGCCAAGAAAACAAGCTGCGCCGCAGCAGGATCTGCCCAGACCAACGGCCCCGACGCTGGAGCGCTCCGGCGTGGCACCTTCCCACAGCGAGCCCCGGCAGCGGCCGGGGGAGCGGCAGATGCGTCCGGAGGCCACCAATCTGCTCCTTTGCGGAGTGGATGGAGACGGGTACCGCACGGACACCATCATGATTCTGAACCTGGACCGGAAAACGCAGACTCTAAGCCTTCTGAGTCTGCCCCGGGACACCCTCATCGGCGGGGATTACACGGTTCCCAAGCTGAACAGCGCCTATGCTGTGGGCGGCATCGCCCAGCTTCAGCAGGAGGTTGAGCTTCTGCTGGGCTTTCCGGTGGACGGCTACGGCATTCTGGACCTGGACGGCTTTGTCCGCCTGGTGGACGCCATGGGCGGGGTGGAGTTCGATGTGCCCCAGGACATGCGCTATGACGATCCTGTCCAGGATCTGCACATCGACCTGCGCGCAGGGCTCCAGCGACTGACCGGAGAGCAGGCCATGGAGCTTGTGCGCTATCGCCAGTATGCGCAGGCGGACATTGACCGCATTGATGTGCAGCAGCGATTTCTTCGCGCCCTGTGCCAGCAGGCTGCGGCGCCGCAGAATCTGAAAAACCTGGGAAGCCTCATCCGCCTGCTCCGGACAAGCATCCGGACGGACCTGTCCTCCGTCGATTTGTTTCGCCTTGCAAAGGACGCGCTGGCCTGTGATCTTACCGAGATTCGCAGCTTCACACCCCAGGGGCATGAGGTCCTCATTCAGGACGGTTCCTATTATGCCTTGGATGAAACCTCCCTGTTAAAAATCATCAATGAAGCATTCAACCCATACAACATGGCCCTGACAAAGCGGGATCTGACAATCCGCAGCGCCTAGGCCCAGACTCCAAGAAAGAGAAAAGGAGAGATCACCATGATGACACCGAATGAAGTCGCTATGCTGGCGGCGCAGGCTCTGGAGGAAAAGAAGGGCCTGAACATCAAGCTGCTGAAGATCGCGGACGTATCCAACCTGGCGGATTACTTCCTGATCTGCACCGGCTCGAGCAACACCCACTGCAACACCCTCTCCGGCGAGGTGGAAAAGCGCCTGGAGGAAGCAGGGGAGAAGCTGCTCCATCGGGAGGGCCATCGCGGCGGCACCTGGGTCCTGCTGGACTTCGGCTGCGTGGTGGTGCATATCTTCACCGACGAAACCAGAAAATTCTATGACCTGGAACGCCTCTGGAACGATGCGGAGCCGGTCAGTTTGGAATCCATCCTGAACAAAGGGGAACAAGCATAATGAAGTATGATTTTACCGCCATCGAAGCAAAATGGCAGCACCGCTGGGAGGAGCAGAAGCTCTACCAGGCGGTGACCGGATCGGACAAGCCCAAGTTTTACGGCCTCATCGAATTCCCGTATCCCTCCGGCGCGGGCCTGCATGTGGGCCACGCACGGCCCTATACGGCCATGGACGTCATCGCCCGCAAAAAGCGGATGCAGGGCTACAACGTCCTGTTCCCCATGGGCTACGACGCCTTCGGCCTGCCCACGGAGAACTATGCCATCAAGAACCACATCCATCCACGCATCGTCACCGAGAACAACATCAAGGTGTTCCGCGGTCAGCTCAAGGCCCTCGGCTACAGCTTCGACTGGGATCGGGAGATCAACACCACCGATCCGAAGTACATGAAATGGACCCAGTGGATCTTCCTGCAGCTCTATAAGAACGGCCTCGCCTACAAGGCCAAGATGCCCGTCAACTGGTGCACCAGCTGCAAGTGCGTGTTGGCAAACGAGGAGGTCGTGGACAACGTCTGCGAGCGCTGCGGCTCTCCTGTGGTTCGCAAGGAAAAGAGCCAGTGGATGCTCCGCATCACCAAGTACGCAGACCGCCTCATCGACGATCTGGACGAGGTGGATTTCATTGAGCGGGTCAAGACCCAGCAGCGCAACTGGATCGGCCGCTCCACCGGCGCGGAGGTGAACTTCACCGCCACCACCGGCGACACCATCACCGTCTACACCACCCGCCCCGATACCCTGTTCGGCGCAACCTATATGGTCCTCTCTCCTGAGCATGCTCTGGTGGAAAAGTGGATGCCCCAGCTGGAGAACGCCGAGGCTGTGAAGGCCTATCAGGCCCAGGCCGCGGCCAAGTCCGATTTCGAGCGCTCTGAGCTCAACAAGGACAAGACCGGCGTGGAGCTCAAGGGCGTCCGGGCCATCAACCCGGTCAACGGCGTGGAGATCCCCATCTTCATCTCCGACTATGTCCTCTCCACCTACGGCACCGGCGCCATCATGGCAGTGCCTGCCCATGACACCCGCGACTGGGACTTTGCCAAGGCGTTCAATCTGCCCATCATCGAGGTCGTGGGCGGCGGAAACGTCCAGGAGGAGGCCTTCACGGACGTGGAGACCGGCATCATGGTCAATTCTGACTTCCTCAACGGCCTGGAGGTCGCTGAGGCCAAGAAGGCCATCATCGCCTGGCTGGAGGAGAAGGGCATCGGCCACAGCAAGGTCAACTTCAAGCTGCGCGACTGGGTCTTCTCCCGTCAGCGCTACTGGGGCGAGCCCATCCCCATCGTCTACTGCGACAAGTGCGGCGAGCAGCCCCTGGATGAGTCCGAGCTGCCCCTGCTCCTGCCCGACGTGGAGAGCTACGAGCCCACCGACGACGGCGAGAGCCCCCTGGCGCCCATGACCGACTGGGTCAACTGCACCTGCCCGAAGTGCGGCGGTCCTGCCCGCCGGGAGACGGACACCATGCCCCAGTGGGCCGGCTCGTCCTGGTACTTCCTGCGCTATATGGATCCCCACAACGACCAGGCGCTGGCGTCCAAGGAGGCCATGGAGTACTGGTCTCCTGTGGACTGGTACAACGGCGGCATGGAGCACACCACGCTCCACCTGCTCTATTCCCGCTTCTGGCACAAGTTCCTCTATGACATCGGCGTGGTGCCCACCAAGGAGCCCTATGCCAAGCGCACCAGCCACGGTATGATCCTGGGCGAGGGCGGCGAAAAGATGTCCAAGTCCCGGGGCAATGTGATCAACCCCACGGACATTATCAACGCCTACGGCTCGGATACCATGCGCACCTACATCATCTTCATCGGCGACTTTGAGAAGGCCTGCTCCTGGAGCTCTGACGCGGTGAAGGGCTGCAAGCGCTTCCTGGACAAGGTTTGGACCCTGTCCGAGAAGGTGGTCCCCGGCGACGCCTACAGCCCCGCCAACGAGACCCTCATGCACCAGACCATCCGCAAGGTCACCGAGGACATCGACGCCCTCAAGGGCAACACGGCCCTTGCCCAGCTCATGACCCTGGTCAACAGCCTTTCCGCAGGAACCTGTAACAAGGCCGAGTTCAAGACCCTGCTGCAGCTCCTGAGCCCCTTCGCGCCCCACATCTGCGACGAGCTCTGGGAGGTCCACGGCTTTGAGGGCATTTGCTCCGTCTCTGCCTGGCCCGCCTTTGACGAGGCCAAGTGCAAGGAGTCCACGGTGGAGATGGCCATTCAGGTCAACGGCAAGTTCAAGGGCACCATGCAGATCGCGGCGGATGCCTCCCAGGAGGAGGTCATCGCGGCGGCGGCAGCCGACGAGACGGTTCAGCGGAATGTGGAGAAGCTGGGCGGCAAGATCGTCAAGACCATCGTGGTCCCCAACAAGCTGGTCAATGTCATTGTGAAGTAAGAAACAATAAGACAAGCGCCCGGACCTTCGTCCGGGCGCTTTTTGTAAGCCGAAAACACTTGCTTAGCGAGTGGTACAAAAAGTGTGGAAAAAGCCTTCCCCTCAAGGGGAAGGTGCCCCAGTTCGCAAACTGGGGCGGATGAGGTGGAAAGTCGCCGCAGGGAAAACACCTCATCAGTCGCTGTCGCGACAGCTTCCCCTCAAGGGGAAGCCAGAAGAGCGGAACAACCGCCCGCTGGGCGGGCGGTTGTTTATTTGTGCAGGGAAGAAGGTATTTCAGGATTCCAGGGCCGCCACCTTTTCCTGATACAGCCGCAGGAGGGCGGCGACACAGGCGGCTTCGTCGAAGTCCCGCACGGAGAAGCCGTAGGCGGCCATAACGGCCCGGTCATTGGCCTGATGGGCCTTGCGCAGCTCCGGGGGCATGGTCAGCTCGTCATAGAGATCCGCCAGGGAGGCCTCCGGGTACCTGGCCCGGGCGTCCAGGATCCCCTGGGCGGTCTGCTCAATCCTCTGCCGCTGCTCCTCCGTGGGCGAGGGCCAGGGGAAGGGATTATAGACATTTGATCCGGAGTATTGGTAGTCGCTTTTCATTCTTCCGCATACTGCTCTAGTCCATGCCATATGCACATTGGAGGTTAAGACACCAAAATGATAAAGTTCGGCACCCGGTACAATCAGTAGCTTGTTGCTTGCAATCACTTCTTTATCCATAAAGCCAATGGGAATGTATTTTCTGGATTCTGAAGATACTTCAGGAATACAAAGATACCGGCTATCTGTTTGTGGTGTAGAAAAGAACAAATACGGTTTTTCTGCCAATGCACGGGTTGGCGCAGCAGAGCTTGCTAAACGCATTTCACGCACCGCCTTAAGGCGACGAATAATTTCTGGACTTTTGCGGTATACGTTTGCGGGAATACCTTTTAACCAAAGGCAATAACGCACTTCGTCGTTATTGATGAAATCCTTGGAGCCAACATAACGGCGAATACAAATATTGAGATTGCTGTCAGAAAGAAGGAGTGCATCCCGCTCTTCTTGAGAAAGAATTAGATTTCCGCCGTCTGAGGGCTGATTTCCCTTCGTCATTCGAGGAACATCGCAAAGGGGCGCACCTCGGCTTTCTACGAGGACATTTGGACCATCCACCAGATAAGGGTTAATATTGAAAGCATCAAAAACTTTTTCATCATCCGAAAAGATGTGTTTTGCCTTTACAAATCTCGATGTGGTAAATCCGATTATTACACAGTGAACAGCAGCCTTGTCTTTTGCTTCACTACTCCACTTGAAAGTACGATAAGCAAAAATAATCTGGACTTTGTATTCTATCAAGAGTTTGCTCCATAATGGGGCAACTTGCTCGCCTTGTGTAATGCTGTTGGTTGAAACGAAACAAGCCTGAATGGTAGTTCCCTGCATATACTTTGCAGCTCTATGGTACCAAGCGCCAACATAATCAATACTATTGACGCGCTTTCCTTTTCCAAAAATAGAAACTGCTTCTTCTTTTTGCTTCGAACTCATTTTTGACGCGCCCACAAACGGGGGATTGCCCATAATATAGCGCAGCTTTTCCCGGGGGACCACATCATTCCAGTCAATTTGAAGCGCGTTGGCCTCCACAATGTTCACGTTGGTTTTCAGGGGCAAGAACTCCTGGGAGAGATTCGTCACGCTCATGGTCTCCCGCAGCATCTGGGCCTCCGCGATCCACATGGCCGTCTTGGCCACGGACACGGCAAAGTCGTTGATCTCGATGCCATAGAACTGGGAGATGGACACCTTGATTCCGAAGGTGAAGGTCTCCGCGCCCTCCATCATGATCTGTCCGACATAGCTGCCCTCCAGCTCCCGGATGATCTCGTTCTCCATGCGGCGCAGGCTCAGATAGGATTCTGTCAGGAAGTTGCCGCTGCCCGCCGCAGGGTCCAGGAAGGTGAGGGAAGCCAGCTTGTCCTGAAACGCCTGGAGCCGCTTGGTGCGCTGCCCGCCGGAATTGGGCAGGGCCAGAACCGCGTCCAGCTCGGCGCGCAGCTCGTCCAGAAACAGGGGATCAATGACCTTGTGGATATTTTCAATGGAGGTATAGTGCATGCCGCCAGAGCGGCGGGTCTCCGGGTTCAGGGTGGATTCGAACACAGCGCCGAAGATGGTGGGGCTGATTTCGGACCAGTTGAAGCCCGCGCTGGCCTGATCCAGCAGCATGTCCCGGATCTCGTCGGTGAGCTGGGGGATCTCAATGTCGTCGTCCTCAAACAGACCGCCGTTGACGTAGGGGAAGGCGGCCAGGTCCGCGTCCAGATAGGGGTCCCGTTGATCGTAGGGCGTATTCAGGATTTTGAACAGCTCGATCACGGCGCTTCGCAGGTTCTTGGTGGGGTACTGCTCCAGATAGTCGTGGAACATCAGATGGTTGGAAAAGAGCCCCGCGTCCTCGGCAAAGAGGCAGAACACCAGCCGCACACAGAGCTTATTCAGGCTTTTAAGGCTCTCCGGATTCTGCGGGTCCTTGTACTGGGCCAGCAGCGCGTCATAGAGCTTGCCCACCAGCTCACCGGCAGCGAGGGAGAGCTGCATCTCCTCAGTGATGCGCTTCCGATCCTTGTTCACCAGGAAGTCAAACTGGGCATATTTGGACGGCAGCTCCTCCAGCAGCACCCGAATGGGCTGTGGCGCTTTCTCATTCATGTCATAGATCCAGATCTCCGCAAAGTTGGAGGTGATGATCCAGCGGGATTTCTCCTCAAAGGGCAGGCCGTTGTCGTACTCCTTGGCCTGCTCAAAGGGCGTCAGATTCCTGTGTCCGGGCTGGGGCTTGTCCAACGCGATGCCCAGACTTTTCTGCTCGATGAGCACCCGGGTCTCGGGAATGTAGACGTCAATGCGCTTGGTATTGCCGTCCGCGCCCAGGACCTTCTTCTCAAAGTCCAGACGGTCCGTGATCCTCGTCACGCCCATCACGTCCTGGAGAAAATCGATCCAGTAGGAGCGGGCGTCCTCGTCCTCACGGCCGCGGCCCTTCCACTTGTAATAAAACTGTCTGGCGGCTTCTCTGCGTTCCACGTCGGTCATGGTGCATCCCTCCTGTGGACTATTTTACAACAGCAGCGCCCGCTTCGCAATCTGTTTCACGAGGAGAAAAATCGAGGATTCATACTTGACAATCCATGCTTCTGCCTCTATAATATAAGAAGCCATGAAATTGGCCCTTGTAAGTATCCTGGATTGAGCCGGATACAGTGGAGGGAGGGAAACGACAATGTCCGAAATTCGTGTCAAAGAGAACGAATCGCTGGAAAGCGCTCTGAAAAGATTTAAGCGCAGCTGCGCCAAGGCTGGCGTCATCGCTGAGGTCAAGAAGAGAGAGCACTATGTGAGCCCGAGTCTGAAGCGCAAGCAGAAGAGCGAGGCTGCCCGTAAGAACCGCAGAAAGTACAACTAATCCCTCCTGAATGCGAAGCGATCGGCCTCCTGCTCAAAAGCAGGAGGCCTTTTTACTGAGAAAGTGAGGAAAGAGCGTGCTGCTTCTCCCGGATCTGATCCTGCCGGCGCTGACTGATCTGACGCCGGAGCTGCTGCATGGGCAGGGGATTGACCTGCTTATGATGGATTTTGACAATACCATCGTTCCCTATACCACCTCCGTGCCCACCGAGGCCATGGAGCAATTTCTTCGCGCTCTGTCAGATGCGGGCATTGACTACTGCGTCGTTTCCAACAGCAAAAAGCCCCGGGTGGTGACCTTCTGCCAGAAGTATGGGATCCCGGTTTTCACCCATGCCAAAAAGCCCTTCTCCCGGGGGATCCGTCAGGCTCTGGCCGCCTATCCCCAGGCAAAACACCCCGCCCTGGTAGGGGACCAGATCTACACGGACGTACTGGGCGCCAACGCCCAGGGCCTTACGTCCATTCTGGTCAAGCCCATTCATCTGCATATCTGGCCGCTGAAGCTCCGCCACTGGGTCGAGCTTCCGTGGATCGCGATCAGAAAACTGAAAAAGGAGTAATCACGAATGCGCAATCTTGAAAAGTTTGTTTCCCTCTGCGGCAGCGTCGCTGACGGCCTGCTGCTTACCAGTGTTTTCAGCCGCCACTATGCCGCCGAGTCCGGCATCGCAGAGGGCGTTGCCGTCGTCTCCAAGGCTGGCTGCCGCTACTTCACAGACTCCCGCTACATCGAGGCTGCGGAGAAGCAGCTCAAGGGTTTTGAGGTCCTGATGGTGGATGCCCAGCACGGCTACATTTCCCGCCTGAACGACGCTATCCGGGACTTTGGCCTGAAGACCCTGGGCGTGGAGGAGCGCTATCTGACCCTGGCGGAGTACAATTCCTACCACGAGACGCTGAACGCCGAGCTGGTCTGTGCCCAGGAGCCCATCTCCCGCCTGCGCTGGAGCAAGGAGGACTGGGAGCTGGAGAAGATGCTCAAGGCCCAGGAGATCACCGACGAAACCTTTACCCAGCTGCTGGAGGTCATCCATCCCGGCATGACTGAGAAGGAGCTCACGGCTGAACTGATCTACCGCCTGCTGCGCAACGGCGCCGACGGCCTGTCCTTCAATCCCATTGTGGTCTCAGGACCAAATACCAGCATGCCCCACGGCGTTCCCTCTGAGCGCGTGATCCAGGCGGGCGACTTTGTTACCATGGACTTCGGCTGCCTCTACGACGGCTATTGCAGCGACATGACCCGCACTGTGGCGGTCGGCTTCGCCACGGATAAGATGCGCGAGGTCTATGACATCGTTGCCAAGGCGCAGCTGGCCGGCATCGCCGCCTCCAAGGCGGGTGTACTGGGCTGCGATGTGGACGGCGCTGCCCGGAAGGTCATCACCGACGCGGGCTTCGGCCCCTACTTCGGCCATGGCTACGGCCACAGCCTGGGCCTGGAGATCCACGAGGCCCCCAACGCCAACCCCTCCGGCAAGGAGCCCATGCCGCTGCACGCGGTGACCTCCGCGGAGCCCGGTATCTACCTGCCCGGTGAGTTCGGCGTGCGCATCGAGGACGTGGTGATTTTCCAGGAAGACCATGCTCAGGTCATCACCAAGTCCCCCAAGCAGCTGATTATTCTGTGAGTTTGCGGGAAAGTTTACGTTTCCTCTTGCTTTTTGGCTGATTATCGGATAAAATATAAGCCGTAATTCATAACAACATTCATGTATCAAGCCGCCGTTTACGGTGGACAATAGGGAGGACAATACAATGATTTCTGCTGGTGATTTTCGGAACGGCGTTACCTTCGAGATGGACGGCAACGTGATGCAGATCATCGAGTTCCAGCATGTGAAGCCTGGCAAGGGCGCCGCCTTCGTTCGCGTCAAGATGAGAAACGTCATCACTGGTGCGGTTACGGAGACCACCTTCAACCCCTCCGCCAAGTACCCCACCGCATTCGTGGAGCGCAAGAAGATGGAGTATTCTTACAACGACGGCGATCTGTACTACTTTATGGATCCTGAGACCTACGACATGGTTCCCATCGGTAAGGACAACCTGGATGAGGGCTTCCGTTTCGTGAAGGAGAACGAAGTCTGCACGGTTATGTCCTACAAGGGCAACGTGTTTGGCATTGAGTCTCCCAACTTTGTTGATCTGGTTGTCACCGCGACTGATCCTGGTTTTGCCGGCAACACCGCTACCAATGCCACCAAGCCCGCTACCGTTGAGACTGGTGCGGAGATCAAGGTGCCCCTGTTCATCAACGAGGGCGACAAGATCTCCATCGACACCCGGACCGGCGAGTATCTTGGCCGCAGCAAGGCTTAAAGGAGAATTCTTATGACGCTGACTGAGAGAGCCGCATACCTGAAGGGCCTTCGCGAAGGCCTGAACCTGAACACCGAGACCCCTGAGGGCAAGCTGCTGGACGCCGTGATCGATATGCTCAAAGACGTTGCCCTGGAGATCGAGGACATTGAGGAGAATGCTGAGTGCGTCAACGATGAGCTGGATCTCATTGAGGACGAGCTGGATGCCATCGAGGAAGTCCTGGACGACGAGTTCGATGACTATGAGGACGAAGAGGACGACGATCTGGAAGAGTACGACGATGACGAGGATGATTTCGATTTCGGCGACGAAGAGGCCATTTACGAGATCACCTGCCCCACCTGTGGAGAGGTCATCGAGGTCGGTGAGGCCGTGCTGCTGGATGGCGCGATGAAGTGCCCCAAGTGCGGCGAGGATCTGGAGTTCGACTTCGACGAGGACGACGCGGAATAAACGAGTAAAACACCGTTTCCCCATGGGGAAACGGTGTTTTTTGCTTATTTGAGGCAATCAAATCGGATCCATGGCTCCTCCTTGGGAGGAGCGGCAGAGAATTCGACCGCTTCGCCGGTCATGGGATGACAAAACCGCAGCCTGTGAGACCAGAGACCGATGTTTCCCGCATCCGGCCAGCGGCTGTATTTCTTATCCGCAAACAAGGGAAGTCCTCTGGAGGAGAACTGCGCGCGGATCTGATGGGTCCGGCCGGTGTGAAGGCGGACCTGCACCAGACTGAGCCCGCCCTGCTGTTCCAGAAACCGATAGGAGAGAGAGGCCTCCTGCACGTCCTTTCCAGGCGTGTGGGTCACATAGGTCTTGCGCTCCTTCGGATCCCTGAGGAGAAGGTCACGAAACACGCCCTCTGGGTCTGCCGGGCGGAAGTGACACACAGCCAGATATTCCTTCTCAAAGCGGTTCTCCCGGATCTGGCGGGAGAGCTCCGAGGCTGCTTCGGCAGTCCGCGCAAGGACCATAACGCCGCCCACCACCTGATCCAGTCGATGGACTGTCCGGATTCGGGCTCCGTCTTCAAGTTCTGCGCGAAGCAGCTCCGGAAGACCGCCCGGAACATCCGTGGAGTTCACGCCCCAGGGCTTGATGCACACGACGATGGCTGCATCCTGATAGAGAATTGTCACTTCACGAGCCCGTAGTGCTCAGCCAGCGCGCGGAAGGAGTCCCGGGAGCGCTGGATGGTATCGTAGCTGACACAGTAGGCAATGCGCACATAACCGGGGCAGGCGAAGCTGGAGCCGGGAACCAGCAGCAGCCGGAGGGACTTGGCGTAAGCCACAAACTCCTTCTCATCCGCAACAGGGGACTTGACGAAGAGATAGAAAGCGCCCTGGGGCTTGGGGCAGGTGAAGCCAAACTCCTGGAGCATGCTGTAAAGCGCCTCCCGGTTGCGGTCATATGCGGCAAGATCAGTCTGCTCCTCAAGACAGCGGGCGACAACAAGCTGCATCAGGCTGGGCGCGTTGACAAAGCCGCTGACCCGGTTGGCAATGGCAGCTGCGTCGATGATTTCCTCCGCGCCGTCCAGCTCATCCGGCATAACCAGGTAGCCGATGCGCTCGCCGGGCAGGGACAGGCTCTTGGACCAGGAGTAACCAACTACGGTGTTGCGGTAGTATTTGGTCAGGAAGGGAACTTCCACACCGTCGTAGGCCAGCTCCCGATAGGGCTCGTCCGAGATCAGGTAGATGGGATTGCCGAACTCGGCCTGCTTCCGCTCCAGAATCTCCGCGATGGCCAGAATGGTCTGCTCCGAGTACACCACACCCGTGGGATTGTTGGGGGTGTTGATGATCACAGCCTTGGTCTTGGGACTCAGCTTGGCTTCGAACTCTTCCAGGTTCGGCTGGAAGGTCTGAAGATCGGGAGAGACAGCCAGGAGCACGCCGTCATAGTTCATCACATAGTTTCCGTACTCCGCGAAGTAGGGCGCGAAGGTCAGCACCTCGTCACCGGGGTTGAGGAGCGTTTTGAGAATCACGTTCAGGCCGCCGGCTGCGCCAACGGTCATGAGAATGTTTTTCTGGGAGAAGCTGGTGCCGAAGCGGCGATTCAGATTCTCTGCCACAGCCTGCCGGACGGACTCATAGCCGGAGTTGGACATATAGCCGTGGACAAAGAGATTATCCTCATTCTGCAGGATCTCCAGCGCGGCCTGCTTCACCGCCTCCGGGGCGGGAACGCTGGGATTGCCCAGAGAGAAATCATAGACATTTTCCGCGCCGAATTCCGCGGCCAGCTTCTTACCGTCCTCAAACATGGCACGAATGGCGGATTTTCCGGCGGAAAGCTTTTTCATTTTTTCCGAGATCATGGGATTTGCCTCCTTACAGGCGAGCGCCTGAAAATTTCCTCTTTATAGTTTGCGGCAAATGATGTAAAATGTCAATAGGAAGAACCGCTTAAAATTTGGAGGAAACTGACGTGAATATTCAAATTTTCGGGAAAAGCAAGTGCTTTGATACGAAAAAGGCGGAGCGTTACTTCTCCGAACGCCGCATCAAGGTACAGAAAATTGACCTTCTGAAATATGGCATGTCCGGCGGGGAGTTTGATTCTGTAGTCCGGGCGCTGGGCGGGATCGACAAGCTCATTGACTGGGATTCCAAATCTGACGAGGTGGAGCTGCTGCGGCATCTTGCGTCGGAAGAGCAGAAGCTGGACAAGGTCTTTGACAATCCAAAGCTGATGAAGACGCCCATCGTCCGCAATGGAAAGAAGGCAACGGTAGGTTACTGCCCGGAGATCTGGGGGAGCTGGGAATGAGCGAGCGCTATCAGGACCTCAATGCCCGTACCATCGACCGTTGGGTAGAGGAAGGCTGGGAGTGGGGGATCCCGGTCTCCCATGAGACCTATGAAAAGGCTGCGGCAGGAGAGTGGGAGATGCTTCTCACACCGACGAAGCCAGTGCCCCACAGCTGGTTCGGAAAGCTGCGGGGCGCGCAGGTGCTGGGCCTTGCTTCCGGCGGCGGCCAGCAGATGCCGATCTTTGCGGCTCTGGGTGCATGCTGCACGGTTCTGGATTACTCACTTCGTCAGCTGGAGTCGGAGCGCCTTGTGGCCGAGCGGGAGGGCTATGAGATCCGCATCATTCGTGCGGACATGACCCAGCCGCTTCCCTTTGCAGATGCGTCTTTTGATCTTATCTTTCACCCGGTCTCCAACTGTTATGTGCGTGAGGTGTTGCCCGTTTGGAAGGAATGTTTTCGGATCCTGAAGCCCGGCGGCGTTCTGCTCTCAGGCCTGGACAATGGAGTCAATTTCCTCTTTGACGAGGATGAGACGAGGATTGTGAACAGTCTGCCCTTCGATCCAGTCAAAAACCCGGAACAGAGAGCGCAGCTGGAAAAGCAGGACTGCGGCATGCAGTTTTCCCACTCCATCGACGAGCAGATCGGCGGCCAGCTGGAGGCCGGCTTCCGGCTGACAGACGTCTTTGAAGACTATAACAATTCCGGTGAGCTTGCAGTGCGCCGTATACCCTGCTTCTGGGCAACCAGAGCAGTCAAACCAGAAAAAGGAGAAGAGATAAGATGATCGAGTTTCGTTATGACACCCAGCTTCTGATCGAAGGCCATGACCTGGACGAGGATCGCATCCACGATGCCTTTCTGGAGCGTTTTGTGGGCGACAGTCTTTTGGTGGTTGGAGATGAGGAGCTCATTAAAATCCATTACCACACCAATGAGCCATGGAAGGTGCTGGAATACTGCGCCGGCCTGGGTGAGATCTTTGACATTGTGGTAGAGGATATGGATCGTCAGGCAAGGGGCCTGAAGGGCTGAAAAAAGAGGAGGCATTGCCTCCTCTTTTTATTTCCACTTTTCGCACAGAGCGTCGATGGAGTCCGCCATGCTCTGCAGATCCCGGTTGTTCAGGCCTTCGCTTGCCTGAACGATCTTTGTAAGCCGCTCCAGATTCACAAGCAGCCGGTCATAGAGAGCGCTCTGACGCTTGCCGCCCTCCGTCTCCCGAGTCTGGCCGATGCGCTCCCGGTTGCCCTCGTCCGTGAAGACACCCTGCGTGAAGTCATAGACGGCGCCGGGATAGGGCGCAACCGCATCCAGGTCCAGGTTGTCATGCAGCCGCGCGGCAAAGAGATCGGTCACCGTATCCTCACCGTGGACCACAAAGACCTTCTTTGGCTTCGGATCAAAGGAGGACGCCCAGCGCAGCAGCCCCTTGTCGTCCGCGTGGCCGGACATGCCGGGCAGGACAATGATCTCTGCCTGGACCTCCACCGTGTCACTGAACAGCTTGACCTGCTTGGTCCCGTCCACCAGGATTCTGCCAAGGGTGCCTTCGGACTGATACCCTACGAAAAGGACCGTGGATTCCTTGCGCCAGAGATTGTGCTTCAGATGGTGCCGGATCCGGCCTGCCTCGCACATGCCGGAGGCAGAGAGGATTACCTTGGGGGTGGGATCGGTATTGAGCGCCTTGGATTCGTCACTGCTCACTGCCAACTCCAGCCCCGGGAAGGTGAGGGGATTGATCCCGGCGCGGACCAGCTCCATAGCGTCGTCATCAAAACACTCGGCATAGTTTTCGCTGACGATCTGCGTAGCGCTGACAGCAAGGGGAGAGTCCATATAGACCGGCCAGTTGCCGTGTCCTGTCACCAGATTCTGCTCCTTGACCTGACGCAGATAATAAAGCATCTCCTGAGTGCGTCCCACGGCAAAGCAGGGGACAACCACATTTCCGCCCCGGTCCAGGGTGCGCTGGATGATCTTCGCAAGCTCCGGCACCGTATCGGGCCGCTCTCCGTGGCTTCGGTCGCCGTAGGTGGACTCCATGATAACGTAGTCCGCTTTGGTCAGATAGTGAGGGTCCCGGATAATGGGCTGGTCCAGATTGCCGATGTCTCCGGAAAAAGCCAGCGTTTCGGTTTTTCCATCCTCAGTGACAGCAACCGTAATGGAAGCGCTGCCCAGCAGATGCCCCACGTCCGTAAAGCGGATCACGATGCCGTCAAAGATTTCCAGTTCCGCCTCATAGGCAAGGGGGCGAAATTGCGTCAAGGAAGCTTGCGCGTCCTTGACCGTATAGAGGGGTGCGACCGGCGCCTTGCCGGCACGCTGGCCCTTCCGGTTCTTCCACTCCGCGTCGGATTCCGCAATGTGGGCGGAGTCCAGCAACATAATGCCGCAAAGATCGTAAGTCGCGTCTGTGGAGTAGATGGGACCTTTGTAGCCCTGTTTCACCAGCAGAGGAATCCGGCCGGCGTGGTCAATGTGGGCGTGCGTCAGAAGCACAGCGTCCAGAACACCGGGCGCGACAGGCAGCTCCGGATTCTCATATAGATCCTTGCCCTGTTCTGAGCCGCAGTCGATGAGGATCTTCCGACCACAGGCCTCCAGTAAAAAGCAGCTGCCGGTGACTTCATGGGCAGCGCCTAAAAATGATAGCTTCATGGGAACCCCTCCTTTGTCTGGGTCTATTGTACACCCAAAGGGAGGATCCGGTCAATGCAGGAAAAGAAAAAGAGCTGTGACCCGAAGGTCACAGCTCTTTGCAGTTTGGGAATCAGACCTCGTAGAGAGCCTTCAGCCGCATCAGGTGCTCGTAGCGCTCCTTGGCAGCTTCCTCGGACTTGGCGAACAGAGTGGTCGCACGCTCCGGGAACTCGCGGGTCAGACGAGAGTAGCGGGCCTCGTTCATCAGGAACTCCTGATAGCCGCCGGCCGGCGCCTTGCTGTCCAGAGTGAAGGGGTTCTTGCCCTCAGCCTGTGCAGCGGGATTGTAGCGGAACATATTCCAGTAGCCGCACTCCACAGCGCGCTTCATCTCGGCCTGGCAGTTGGTCATGCCGCCCTTGATGGAGTGCATCTCGCAGGGAGAGTAGCCGATGACCAGGGAAGGACCATGGTAGGCCTCAGCCTCGGAGATGGCCTTGATGGTCTGAGCGGGGTTGGCGCCCATAGCCACCTGAGCAACGTACACATAGCCGTAGCTCATAGCGATCTCAGCCAGGGACTTCTTCTTGATCTCCTTACCGGCAGCCGCAAACTGCGCGACCTGACCGATGTTGGAGGCCTTGGAAGCCTGTCCGCCGGTGTTGGAATAAACCTCGGTATCGAAGACGAAGACATTGACATCCTCGCCGGAGGCCAGGACATGGTCCAGACCGCCGAAGCCGATATCATAGGCCCAGCCGTCGCCGCCGAAGATCCAGACGGACTTCTTGTTCAGGAACTCCTTCTTCTCCAGGATCTTGGGAGCGTGCGGGCAGCCATGAGCAGCCGCATTCTCAAGAACAGGGATCAGAGCCTCAGTTGCAGCCTTGTTGGCCTCGCCGTCGTTGACGCTGTCCATGTAAGCGGCGATGGCAGCCTTGGTGGCCTCAGAGGACTTGTCGGACTCAGCCATGAGCTTCAGCAGACCGATGAGCTGACCGCGGATGGTCTTCTGAGCCAGATACATGCCAAGACCATGCTCAGCGTTATCCTCGAACAGGGAGTTGGCCCAAGCGGGACCGTGGCCTTCCTTGTTGACGGTGTAGGGAGAGGTAGCAGCGGGACCGCCCCAGATGGAGGAACAGCCGGTGGCGTTGGAAACGTACATCCGATCGCCGCAGACCTGAGTCACCAGACGGGCGTAAGCGGTCTCAGCGCAGCCGGCGCAGGAGCCGGAGAACTCAAGCAGAGGCTGCTTGAACTGGCTGCCCTTGACGGTCAGGTCGGTGACGTCCTTCTTCTCGGTGACATTGGCCACCATGTAATCGAACACATCCTGCTGTGCAGCTTCCTGCTCCTGCGGGACCATGGTCAGAGACTTGGTCGGGCAGACGCCGATGCAGACGCCACAGCCCATGCAGTCCAGCGGGGAAACAGCCAGGGTGTAGGAATAGACGCCCTTGCCCTTGCCGGCCTTGAAGGGAACGATCTTGGAAGCCTCGGGAGCGGCAGCGGCCTCGGCCTCAGTCAGCGCGAAGGGACGGATGGTGGCGTGCGGGCAGACATAAGCGCAGTTGTTGCACTGAATGCACTTGGAGGAATCCCAGGTGGGAACGCTCACGGCAACGCCGCGCTTCTCATAAGCGGAAGCGCCCTGATAGAAGGTGCCGTCGACATGCTCTGCAAAAGCGGAAACAGGCAGGCTGTAGCCGTCCATGCGGCCTACAGGCTCCAGAATGGTGGAGACCTGGTTGACCAGCTTGGCGTCGCCGGCCAGAGCGGCAGCTTCCTTCTCATCCACAGCGTCAGCCCAGGAGGCGGGAACGTCGACCTTGACGAAGGCGGTGGCACCCAGGTCAATGGCCTTGTGGTTCATGTCAACCACGTCCTGGCCCTTCTTCAGGTAGGACTTGGTGGCAGCGTCCTTCATGTGCTGGATGGCCTCTTCCTGAGGCATGACCTTGGCCAGAGTGAAGAAAGCGGACTGCAGGGTGGTGTTGGTGCGCTTGCCCATGCCGATCTGCTGGCAGAGGTCAATGGCGTTGATGGTGTAGAGCTGAATGTTGTTCTTTGCGATGTAGCGCTTGGCCTCGGCGGGCATGTGCTTGTCCAGCTCCTCGGGAGACCACTGGCAGTTGATCATGAAGATACCGCCGGGCTTCACGTCGTTGACCATCTTGTAGCCCTTGATGACGTAAGAGGGGTTGTGGCAGGCGACGAAGTCAGCCTTGTTGATGTAGTACGGGCTCTTGATGGGCTGATCGCCAAAGCGCAGATGGCTGATGGTGATGCCGCCGGTCTTCTTGGAGTCGTACTGGAAGTAGGCCTGCACGTACTTGTCGGTGTAGTCGCCGATGATCTTGATGGAGTTCTTGTTGGCGCCGACGGTGCCGTCACCGCCCAGGCCCCAGAACTTGCACTCGATGGTGCCCTTGGCAGCGGTGTTGGGAACTTCCTTGGGCTCGTCCAGGCTCAGGCCGGACAGATCGTCCACGATACCGATGGTGAACTGACGCTTGGGAGCGTCCTTCTTCAGCTCGTCATAGACGGCGAAGATAGAGGCAGGAGCGGTGTCCTTGCTGCCCAGGCCGTAGCGGCCGCCGATGACTTCGATGCCGGTCTTGCCGGAGGTGGCCAGTGCGGTGACAACGTCCATGTACAGAGGCTCGCCCTGGGAGCCAGGCTCCTTGGTGCGGTCAAGAACCGCGATCTTCTTCACGGTCTCGGGCAGGGCAGCGATGAGCTTGTCGGCACGGAAGGGACGATACAGGCGGACCTTGACCAGGCCGACCTTCTCGCCGTTCGCGTTGAGGTAGTCAATGACTTCCTCGGTCACGTCGGAGACGGAGCCCATGGCGATGATGACGCGGTCAGCATCGGGAGCGCCGTAGTAGTTGAAGAGCTGATAGTTGGTGCCCAGCTTGGCGTTGACCTTGTCCATGTACTTCTCCACGATCTCGGGAAGAGCCTCGTAGTAGGAGTTGCAGGCCTCGCGATGCTGGAAGAAGATATCGTCGTTCTCGTGGCTGCCGCGCATGACAGGATGCTCGGGGTTGAGCGCTCTCTTGCGGAAGGCAGCGACGGCGTCCATATCGACCATCTCAGCCAGATCGTCGAAATCCCAAATGGCAATCTTCTGGATCTCATGGCTGGTGCGGAAGCCATCGAAGAAGTTGATGAAGGGCACGCGGCCCTCGATGGCGGCCAGATGGGCAACAGCGCCCAGATCCATGACTTCCTGCGGATTGGTCTCAGCCAGCATGGCGAAACCGGTCTGACGGCAGGCATAGACGTCGGAGTGATCACCGAAGATATTCAGAGCCTGGGACGCGACGCAGCGCGCGGAGACGTGGAACACTGCGGGCAGCAGCTCGCCGGCGATCTTGTACATGTTGGGGATCATGAGCAGCAGGCCCTGGGAAGCGGTGTAGGTGGTGGTGAGGGCGCCTGCATTCAGGGAGCCGTGCACCGTACCAGCAGCGCCGGCCTCGGACTGCATCTCGATGACCTTGACGGTGTTGCCGAAGATGTTCTTCATGCCCTGAGCGGACCACTGATCAACGTAGTCAGCCATGGGGCTGGACGGCGTGATGGGATAAATGCCGGCGACTTCGGTAAACGCGTAGCTTACCCATGCCGCTGCATTGTTGCCGTCCATGGTTTTGAGCTTTCTTGCCAATGGAATTACCTCCTAGGAAAGTTTTTTCTGAGCCGATTTATTATAGCACAAGAATGGCCGCTTGTAAATTGGAGATTCCTTCATAAAAGGAAAAAAATCTTGCTTTTTGGAATTTGAAGCGGAAATGTCAAGGCATTTGCAGCTTTCAGTTGTGTCCGGGAAAAAGATTTGCTATAATAATACGAAAGGTTGCAGGTGAAAGAGATGGACGAGCGCTGCAAAACCAAATACCCGGTGCTGCTGGTCCATGGCGCCGGCTTCCGGGACCTGAAGCTGCCCCTCTATTGGGGCAGGATCCCAGGCGTGCTGCAGGATCATGGCGCAGAAGTTTTCTTTGGCGGCCAGGATGCCTGGGGAAGCACGCTGGAGAACGCAAAAATGCTGGTTCAGCGCATCGAGGAGCTTTGCCTGCAGACAGGTTCTGAAAAGCTGAATCTGATTGCCCATTCCAAGGGCGGTCTGGAGGCAAGAATGGCAGCCTCCAGCCTGGGAGCGGGGGACAGGATCGCAAGCATTACCACCATCGCTACGCCTCACCATGGCTCGAGGACCATCTCCCGGCTGTTCCGGCTTCCAAAGCCCCTCTTCTCCGCCGCGGCCTTTGCGGTCAACTTCTGGATGCGTCTGGTGGGAGACCGGTCACCGGATTTCCTGGCAAGCTGTCAGGACCTGTCTGAGGAGACGGCAGAGCGGTTCAATGCGGAAAATCCGGATGTGCCGGGGATCCGCTATCGCTCCTACGCCTGTTGCATGCGAGGTCCGCTGTCTGATCTGAGCCTGTGGCTTTCTTATCTGGTGGTCAGGCACTTTGAGGGTCCAAATGATGGGCTTGTGAGCGTTTCCTCTGCCAGCTGGGGAGAGACGATCCTCCTGCAGGGGGCCGGGCGGCGCGGTGTCTCCCATTCTGATGCCATTGATCTGCGCCGCCATGCCCTGAGCAAACGGGAAGGCAGCGGCGTCCGGGAAATTCCCGAGGTCTATGTCCAGATCCTGGAGGATCTGAAATCAAGTGGATTATAGAAAGGAAACCACCCATGAACGAACAGAAGAAGGCCCAGCGGCAGGAGCTGCTGCGCACCGTCAAATTCACGCTCTTTTCCATCTCCGCAGGACTGATTGAGATCCTGTCTTTCACCCTTCTGGAGCGGATGACCAACTGGCCCTACTGGCCGAAGTACCTCATTGCTCTGGTCCTGTCGGTGCTGTGGAATTTCACCTTAAACCGGAGATATACCTTCCGCTCGGCAGGCAACGTGCCTCTTGCTATGCTGAAGGTGGCGCTATATTATCTGGTTTTCACGCCTCTTTCCACCTGGCTGGGCTCTTTTCTGGCGGACAAGCTGGGCTGGAATGAGTATCTGGTCACTGCCCTCAATATGATCCTGAACTTTGTGACGGAGTATCTCTTTGATCGCTTCGTTGTCTTCCGTCAGACCATCGATACCAATGACCTTGCCAAGAAGGAGGCAGAAAAATGACCCAGCTGGAGCGTATTGCCCGGATGGAGGCCCTGCTGCGGCAGTCCAAGGAGGCGGTGGAGCGCTTCTCCACTGCGCTGGAGGACTATTTTGATATTCAGGACGCCGTCCGCACGCTGGACGCCTACTATGGCTCAGAGGATTGGCGCCGGGATTTTGCAGACGACGAAGCAGGACTTCTGCCCAAGGATCTGTCCAGGGGTGTTCTCTCGGAGGACGAGATCTACGATCTGCTTTCAGATAACCGGGATGCGCGGATCCGCATGCTGGAGATCCTGACCCAGCTGGAGCGGGAGGGCTGAAGCGTCTTTTTTGCAGATCCTGCTCCCATCCAGGAAAGGTTGCCTCCAATCAGTTCATTATTTCGAGGTGCGCTATGCTTCAAAATGTCCGATCTCTTGGCATCCACGGCGTCACAGGCTATGAGGTCGTGGTGGAGTGTTATATCACGAACGGCCTGCCCGCTTTTGAAGTGGTCGGCCTTCCGGATCTTGCCGTGAAGGAGGCCAGGGAGCGGGTCCGCGCGGCCATCAAGACCTGCGGCTTTTCCTTTCCGGTGAGCCGGATCACCCTGAACCTGGCGCCTGCCGGGACCAAAAAGAGCGGCACGCTCTATGACCTTCCCATTCTGCTCGGGATTCTGGCCGCCTCCGAGGCTATTCGGCTTCCGAAGGCGAAGTGCGCCTTTCTTGGTGAGCTGAGCCTGGAGGGAACGCTGCGGCCTGTGGCAGGCGTTCTTCCCATGGCGCTGGCAGCCAAGGAGCTGGGCTATGAAGAGCTCTATGTTCCCGCGGAGAATGCGCCGGAGGCTACCCTGGCAGGCGGGTTGAGGGTCTATGGCGTTCAGTCAGTTCGTCAGCTCACGGCCCATCTGTCCGGGCAGGAGCCCATGACGCCGGAGGCGCCCTGGGAGCCGGAGGACGCGCCGGTTTACGCGGCGGATTTTGCCGACGTCAAGGGGCAGCAGAATGTGAAGCGGGCCCTGGAGATCGCGGCGGCGGGCGGGCACAATGTGCTGCTCATCGGCCCGCCGGGCAGCGGAAAGAGCATGCTCTCCAAGCGGCTGCCCTCGATCCTGCCGGATCTGACCCGGGAAGAGGCGTTGGAGGTCACCAAGATCTACTCAGTCCTGGGCTATGTGACCCGGGAGCATCCCCTGATCACTGCGCGGCCGTTTCGCTCGCCCCATCACACCATCTCCTCGGCCGGCCTCTCCGGCGGTGGTTCCACGCCCCGCCCTGGGGAGATCTCCATGGCGCATAAGGGCGTGCTGTTTCTCGACGAGCTTCCGGAATTCCGCCAGGATGTGCTGGAGGTTCTGCGGCAGCCCATGGAGGACGGCAAGGTGACCATTTCCCGTGCCAGCGGCACGGAAACCTATCCCAGCCAGTTCATGCTGGTGTGTGCTATGAATCCTTGCAAATGCGGCTGGTATGGAGATCCCTCCGGACGCTGCACCTGCTCTCAGGCGGCAGTGGACGCCTATCGCAGCCGCATCTCCGGCCCTATGCTGGATCGCATTGATCTGTCTGTGGATGTGCAGGCTGTGCCCTATGACGAGCTCTCCAGCCGCGCGGCAGGGGAGTCCTCTGCGGCGATCCGGGCCCGGGTCAACGCGGCGCGAGCCATTCAGAACGCCCGCTTTGCCGGCACTGGAACGGACTGCAACGCTCAGATGAGCAGCCGTCAGCTGCGCGCATGCTGCACCCTGGACGAGGCTGCAAGCGCCATCCTTCGCCAGGCATTCGATACCCTGGGGATGACAGCCCGAAGTCACGACAAGATCCTCAAGGTTGCCCGCACCATTGCGGATCTGGACGGGCAGGAGACTATTCAGGTCTCCCATCTTGCAGAGGCGCTGAGTTACCGCTCTTCCATCCTGGGAAGAGGCTGAGGAGGCGCGCCATGTACAGACCACTTGCAGATTCCCTCCGGCCCAAGTCCCTGGAGGATGTGGTAGGGCAGGAGCATATTCTGGGGGAGGGCGCGCTGCTGCGTCGGATCATCGAATCCGGCGATGTGCCCAATCTCATCTTCTATGGTCCCTCCGGCACGGGAAAGACCACAGTTGCCAACATCATTGCGGAAAAGACCAACCGGACCTTGTATCGCCTCAATGCCACCCAGGCTTCCAGCGCGGATATCAAGGAAATCGTGGCGCAGCTGGACACCTTCCTTGCGCCGAATGGAGTCCTGCTCTATCTGGATGAGATCCAGTACTTTACGAAAAAACAACAGCAGTCCCTTCTGGAGCACATTGAAAACGGCAAGATCACGCTCATTGCCTCCACCACGGAGAATCCGTATTTTTATATCTACAACGCCATCCTGAGCCGGGCGACAGTCTTTGAGTTCAAGGCAGTTTCGCCAGAGGCGGCGGCAAAGGCCGCAGCGCGAGCCATTCGCCTGCGCGCTGAGGAGCTTGCCCTGACGGCAGATCTGGAGGAAGGCGTCACCGAGCAGATCGGTTATGGCTGCGGCGGGGATGTGCGCAAAGCCCTCAATGCGGTGGAGCTGCTGTTCTCGGCCTCCAACACGGAAGGGGAGGTCATTCATCTGCGTCTTTCGGACGCAAAGGAGCTTGCCCAGAAGTCCGCCATGCGCTATGATCGGGATGGGGACAATCACTACGATCTGCTCTCCGCACTGCAAAAATCCATTCGAGGCTCGGACCCGGACGCCGCGGTCCACTACCTGGCAAGGATCCTGGAGGCAGGGGATCTTCCATCCGCCTGCAGACGGCTTTTGGTCATCGCGGCGGAGGATATCGGCCTTGCTTATCCACAGGCCATTGCCATTACCAAGGCCTGTGTGGATTCTGCTCTGCAGCTGGGCATGCCGGAAGCCAGGATTCCCCTGGGAGATGCGGCGGTGCTGCTTGCAACCGCGCCCAAGTCCAACTCTGGCATCGCTGCCATTGACGCGGCCCTGGAGGACGTGCGCAAGGGCATCACCGGGGACTTTCCCCGGCACCTGCAGAATACCCACTACGACGGCACGGGCTTTGAGCGGGAGCAGGGCTACCTCTATCCCCATGCATACCCGAACCATTTTGTGCGCCAGCAGTATCTCCCGGATGCGCTGGTGGGCAAACGCTATTATTCCTACGGCGAGAACAAGACGGAGCAGGCCTCCAAGGCCTATTGGGACCGGATCAAGGGTCCTGAAGGAGACACATGATGGACATTCGACTGGGTGATATCCTTTTGATGAAGAAGCCCCACCCCTGCGGAGAAAAACGCTGGCTGGTTCTGCGAACCGGCATGGACTTCCGCCTGCGTTGTCTGGGATGCGGACATGAGGTCCTGCTTCCCCGGTCCAAGGCAGAGAAGAACATCCGCGCCGTGGAGCGCCCGGAGGGAACGGACGGGAAATAGTGCGTTCCATCGAAACAATTCCAATTGTTTCGAATATCATGGAGTTTTCCAAAAAAGAAGGCCGTAATTCCTCTTTGGAATTGCGACCTTCTTTTTTTGCCTGTCCTGCTATGATGGCTGGGAAGGGGGCAGGTCCATGATTGTTTACGCGGATCTTCTGGTGGGACTCAACAGCATTCTGAACTACCTGCTGCTCTCCGCGGCAGGACGATTCGCTGCCATGCATGGAAAGCTCTGGCGGCGGCTTCTTGCGGCTCTGTTGGGCGGTTTCTATGCCCTTGTCTGCACGCTGCCGGGACTTGCCCTTCTGGGGAGTCTTCCCGGGCAGCTTGTCATGGCAGCGCTCATGCTTCTGGTCAGCTTTGGCTTTGGGCGGCAGCTTCCAAGTCTTGGCTTCTGGCTGCTGGTGCTCAGCGCAGCTTACGCGGGCATTGTGCTGCTGCTCAGCAAGCTCTTCCACTCCGGCCTGTTGCTTCTGGGTGGGAGTGTGGTCTATCCCGTCCGGGCAAGGGCGCTGGTTCTTGCCGCGGGCAGCTGTTATGCCCTCACTTCTACAGTTTTGGAACGCCTGGGACGAAGCCCATCAGAGCAGATCGTTCCGGCGACGATTTGTGTCCGGGGCCGTTGCCTTCATCTGCGGGCGCTTCTGGACACAGGCAACGGTCTTCGGGATAGTGTCAGCGGAGAGCCGGTCTGCATCCTGGATCCGGAAGCGGCCCGGAAGATACTGCCGGAGCTCAAGGATCTTTCACTTTCGGACCCCACACTTGTCTTTCAGGCCTTGTCGGCCGCGCTGCCAGGCGCGCGACTTTTGCCCTATCAGGCGGTTGGCGTTTCCGCCGGAATGCTTGTGGCCTTTCGAAGCGATTATCTTGTGTTGGCAAACCGCGTGCTGCGGAAACAATATCTGGCGCTCTCGCCCAACAGGCTGTCCGGCGGGCGCTATGAGCTGATTGCAGGAGGGGATCTTGGATGGTATTGCAGATGAATCGGTTTCTAAGTCGGCTTCGTCCGGTGCGAAGCATCCATTACATCGGCGGCAGCGATGTACTCCCGGCGCCCCTTGGTCCGGAGGAGGAGCAGAAGACTCTGCTTCGCCTGAGCCAGGGGGAGGAGAGCGCCAAGCAGCTGCTCATTGAGCACAATCTGCGTCTGGTGGTCTACATCGCCCGGCGCTTTGAAAACACCGGCGTCAATCTGGAGGATCTGATCTCCATCGGAACCATCGGCCTCATCAAGGCTGTGGGGACCTTCAAATCTGATCGGAACATCAAACTGGCAACCTATGCATCCCGCTGCATTGAAAACGAAATTCTCATGCACATCCGCAAGATCTCCGCTCAGAAGGCGGAGGTCTCCCTGGATGAGCCCATCAACACCGATTATGACGGAAATGAGCTTCTTCTGGGGGATGTGCTTGGAACAGATGCGGATACCGTGCAGCGGCCCATGGAGGACGACGCGGAGCGAAGACTCCTGCATGAGGCCATCAGCCAGCTCTCGGAGCGGGAACAGACCATCGTGCGCCTTCGCTATGGCCTGGGCGGAAGACCGGAGCGGACCCAGAAGGAGGTGGCGGATCAGATGGGGATCTCCCAGTCCTATATCTCCAGGCTGGAAAAGCGGATCATGCTTCGTCTGCGGCGGGAGATGCAGCGCAGGGATGCGGTCTGATTCGGAAACCTGCACAAAATAATGCCGGAAGAACTGTCGATCTGCCCATAGACCTTTGTAAAAGACAACCGTATAATGAAGAAAAAAGCAGAAATGAGGTTCGAAACAATGGGCAAGAAACCTTATGTCGTTGGCATCACAGGCGGCACCGCCAGCGGAAAGACCACCCTGGTGGAGCGACTTCCGGCGCTGTTGGAACCCCTGCGCGTCTACCGGTTCAACTGCGATTACTATTACCGCTATGGTCAGAGGCTCACCACCGTCGCACCCTTCACCGGCATTGAATACAAGGAAGCCAATGTGCCGGAGGCGTTGGGCCTCAAGGAGCTGTTTCACGACTTTGAAGAGGTCTGCGAGGGCCGCACGGAGGAGGAATACGACGTGGTCCTCATCGAAGGCCTGTTTGTCCTCTATCTTCCGGAGCTTCGGAACCGGCTGAACCTGAAGATCTTTGTGGACCTGCAAAGCGATGAACGCCTGATCCGGCGGATCCGCCGCTGGATCCCGCTGGGCCAGACCATGGATGAGATCGCGGACCGGTACCTGGACACGGTTCGATATCGCCACAATGAGTATGTGGAGCCCACCCGCTGGTATGCGGACATGGTGATCAACGGAACCCTGCCGGACAAATCCCTGGATATTCTGGCGACCTACATCAAAGCCGACGTTGCACGTGCTATGTAAGCTTTTCCTGCGCCGCGGCGCAGAACACGACCGCACAGAACAGGACGCTTCGCGCAGATTGCTCCAGCTGATCTGCCAGAAGCAGCGTGCTCAGGTCCCTGGACGAGAAGGGAAGCGCGCCCAGAAGAAGCGAAAGGGCAGTGCCCAGGATCAACAAGACGCCCATCAGCCCCGCTGCCAGAAGCATCCTGGCGGCGGGGCAAAGCTTTGTGTTTTTCATCTTCGCTCACCTCTATGCAGAAGCATATCATACTTCTCAGACAGGACAAAGGAACAGATCCTGCCGGATTGTCTTGTTTTCGGAAAAAAGTTGTTGCCTCTTCCTTTTTCTGCTTCTTCATGATAAAATAAGCAAAAGCTTTGCTTGAAAGGAAGGCAAACACATGAAGAAAACCATTCTCAGAAAATATGCCGCACTCATCGCCCAGGCTGGCGTCAATGTGCAGAAGGGCCAGGAGGTCTTCATTCAGGCCGGCCTGGATCAGCCGGAATTTGTCCAGATGGTGGTGGAAGAGTGCTACAAGCGCAAGGCCAAACGTGTCGTTGTGGATTGGGACTATGAGCCCCTGCAGAAAGTTCACACCCGCTACCAGAGCCTGACCACCATGTCCACCATGACCGAGTATCAGAAGGCCCGCTGGGAGCACTATGTCAAGAACATTCCCTGCCGCATCTACATCGGCAGTCCGGATCCCGACGGCATGAAGGGCATTGACCAGAATAAGATGGCAAAGGCCAGCCAGAAGCTGTACCCCATCATCAAGCCCTATCGGGATCAGCTGGAGAACAAGTATCAGTGGTGCATCGCGGCAGTCCCGGGAAAGGCCTGGGCAAAGAAGATATTCCCGAATCTGCGTGCAAGCCAGGCCATGGAGAAGCTCTGGGAGCTGATCCTTGCCACCGCGCGGGTTGACGACGATCCCATCGCTGCCTGGGAGGCCCACAACAAGGACCTGCATGATCGCTGCGAATACCTCAACAGCCTGGGTATCCGGGAGCTGCGCTACAAGAGTGCCAACGGCACCGACTTCCAGGTGGGCATGATTCCCGAGGCCCATTTCTGCGGCGGCGGCGAGACCAGCACCCAGGGCATCTTCTTCAACCCCAACATTCCCACGGAGGAGTGCTTTATCTCTCCCATGAAGGGCAAGGCAGAGGGCGTTGTCCATGCGACCCTGCCCCTGTCCTTCCGCGGTCAGCTCATTGAGGACTTCTGGATCCGCTTCCACGAGGGCAAGGCAGTGGAGTGGCACGCAGAAAAGAACAACGATCTGCTCACCACCCTCATCACCATGGACGAGGGCAGCGCCTATCTGGGCGAGTGCGCGCTGGTGCCCTTTACCTCTCCCATCAATCAGACCGGCGTACTGTTCTACAACACTCTCTTTGATGAAAATGCGGTCTGCCACCTTGCCCTGGGCATGGGCTTTGCCGACACCATCAACGACTATCAGAACAAGACCCTGGAGGAGTGCCGCGAGCTGGGCGTCAATGATTCCATGCTCCACGAGGACTTTATGATCGGCTCCGCCGACCTGTCCATCGACGCGCTCTGCGCGGACGGCAGGATTGTTGCCATCTTCCGGGATGGCACCTGGGCTTTCTGATTTCCGACACACCACTGAAAGAAGGAGCGCATGGAACATCTGGTTTTTATTTCTCATTCCAGCAAGGACGCGCCGCTGGCGCAGCTGATCTGTCATCGCCTGGAGGAAAACGGGGTGCGCTGCTGGATCGCGCCGCGGGATATTCAGCATGAGGATTGGGCGGGATCCATCATGGATGGTCTGGCCCGGTCCGATGTGTGCGTGATCATTGTGGGCGAGCATGCTGCGGATTCCCCGGAGGTTCTGAAGGAAATCACGGAGGCGACGCGCAGCTGTCAGTATATCATTCCGTTCAAGGTGGACAGCATCGAGCTTTCCCCCAAGATGCGCTATCACCTGGGACCCTGTCACTGGCTGGATGCCTCCACGCCTCCCATCGAGCAGCGGGTTTCGGAGCTGCTGCATCGGATTGACCACCTGTCCGAAGAGGATGTGGTCTATCAGAACACGCGAAAGCTGAGTCTCCGGGAGCATATGGTCTGGCCGAGGCCCAATTTTCTGGGCCGTGAGCGGGAGCTGGAGCAGATCGAGGAGCTCCTGAATGAGGAAGGTACCCTGTTTCTCCGGGGCATGGGCGGCATCGGAAAGTCTGAAATCGCCAAGTCCTATGCAGCATCCCACCATGACCAATATGACACGGTGCTGTTTCTGGGCTATGAGGGAAGCATCCTGGATCTGGTCAGCGGAGACGCGGTGCTCATCGAAAATCTGCCGCCCCGTGATCCGGACAGCGAGACGGAGGAGCAGTATTTTGATCGGAAGATGACAACACTGCGCCGCATCGTCTCAGAACGGACCCTTCTGATCCTGGACAATTTCGATGTGGACGACGATCCGCATTTTGCGGAGCTTGCCAATTCGGATGCGCATCTTCTCGTGACAACCAGAAATGAGCATGAGGACTATCCCACGCTGAACATCGGTCCCATTGACAACTTTGAGACGGTGCGGACCCTGTTCGTCTCCTCTTGGGGAAAGACGCCAAAACCAGAGGACCTTCCGGTCATTGACGAGATCATCCGCATGGTGGGCAGCCACACCTTCACAGTGGAGCTGATTGCCAGACAGATGAAGGCCAGCCGCCGATCCCCGGAGCAGATGCTGACCCTTCTTCGCTCAGGCGGCCTGCATACCAATCTGAGGGAAAAGATCAAGCGGGAGGGGAGCACATCCTCCGGCTCGGCCTTTGAGTATATCTCCAAGCTGTTTGCCTTTTCCAATCTGTCAGAGGAGAGCGAGCAGATCCTGCGCTGGATGGCCATGGTGCCCTATACGGGCATCGACATCAGCCTGTTTTCGGACATCTGCCAGCTGGAATCCTATGACGAGGTCAATGATCTGATCGCCCACAGCTGGCTCCAACTGGATGAGGACACCGACGTGCTGAGCATGCATCCGGTCATTGCCGATGTGGTGCGCGAGCAGCTGCATCCCACAGTGGAGACGGGAAAGACTTACATCGCCGGTCTCTGGCGGGAAGTCGGCAGCCTCTGGATGTATAATCTGGAGGATCGGGCGCGGCTCTGGCCATATTACGCAAACCTGATTAACAATTACTTTGAGCCCATCCCGGAGCTCTGGACTGAGTTCAGTTACCTGGAAAACAATGCCTGGATCTGCGCAAGATATGCCCTCGCCATTGAAACCGGGCATCGGTTCCTGGAATACACCAAGGAGAATTTCCCAGAGGACAATCACAGAATCGGAATTGCTGCGAACTATCTGGGCGGCTGTTATCACAACGGCGGAGACGATCTCCATGCTGCGCCTTATTATGAAGAGGGCCTGGAATGCCAGAAGAAGGCGATCTCCGAACAAAGCACGGTCAGACAGTGGGACGAGCTCTCCAGCGCCTACCAGAAGGTGGGACGCTGCGCCTACATGATCGCTGACTATGAGAAGGCAAAGGCCTGCTTTGAGGAATCCATTCGGATCAGCAGTGAAAAGTGCAACAAGGAAGGATACTATGTCAATGCATTTCTGGAAATGGGATGCATGTATCTGAAAATGGAGGACTACGAGAACGCCCTGCGCTATGTGGAGAAGAGCCAGGAACTCTATGTGGCAAAATCCGGCGCAGATAACCCGAACAGCGGCAGCGCCCTGACAAACATCGGCAAGTGCAAGATGCACCTGGGCGATTTCGCAGGCGCCAGACAGGCACTGGAGGAAGCCCTTCGGCTCAATATCCGCTTCAATGGCATCGCAAGCCGTCAGACCCTCTGGGGGAAAGAAGCCCTGGCAGATCTGTCAGCGGCGGAGGGAAACAAGGAAGAGGCCCTTCGCGTTTACGAGGAGCTGGAAGCCGAAATGGAACAGGCCTTCGGAGAACAGAGCCAGGATCTGATCGCCCTTCGGGAAAAGGTCCATGCCATGGAAAATGCATAACAAACGAAAAGAAAAAGCAGCTCTGATTCATCAGAGCTGCTTTTTCTTTTCCCTGTCAGTCGATGCTGGTCACGGTGTAGTCCTGCGCCTCCACGGCGGCCTTGAGCACGGCGTTATCAAGCTCAGCATTCAGACTTACGACAGCGGTGCCGGCCTCATGACTAACAGCGGCACTCTCCACCTGGGGAATGGCCTCCAGAGCCTTCTTTACCCGGGCCTCGCAGTGCTCGCACATCATGCCGGTCACATGCAGCGTCTTCGTCATTTGGGGTTCCTCCTTTTCCTGGATGATTGGCTCCGAAGCGGGAGCCGTTTTGCTTGCTTTCGGATATAGCTTCACCAGGTTCAGACGCAGTGCATTGGTCACCACGCAGAAGCTGGAAAGGCTCATGGCTGCAGCGCCGAACATGGGATTCATCTCCCAGCCCAGAATGGGGATAAAGAGTCCGGCGGCAAGAGGGATTCCGATGGTGTTGTATATGAAAGCCCAGAACAGGTTTTCCTTGATGTTGCGCAACGTGGCACGGCTGAGACGAATGGCTGCGGGAACCTCCGCCAGGCTGCTCTTCATGAGCACGACGTCTGCCGCGTCGATGGCAACGTCGGTACCTGCACCAATGGCAAGTCCTACCTCCGCCTGGGTGAGGGCAGGGGCGTCGTTGATGCCGTCGCCCACCATGAGCACCGGTCCCTGGGTCTGAAGCTCCCTGACGGCATTTTGTTTGCCATCGGGCAGCACGCCGGCAATGACCTGATCCACGCCAACCTCGCGGCCGATGGCCTGGGCAGTGCGGGCATTGTCACCGGTGAGCATCACGGTTTTCAGGCCCATCTTGCGAAGATCCGCAATGGCCTGGGCACTCTCTGGCTTGAGCACATCCGCGGCGGAGAGGAAGCCGAGAAGATGAGCGTCCAGGGCAAAGAACAGAGGCGTTCTGCCAAGGCTTGCCTCCTCCTCGGATTTTGCCATGAGGGCATCCGGAATCTCCGTCAGAGTGGCAAGATAGGCGGCGGAGCCTCCCACAAGCGGTTTCCCTTCCAGAGTGGCCTCCAGGCCGTTTCCGGGCAGGATCGTAAAGGATTCTACAGGAAAGGCACTCAACTGCCGTGCCTCAGCGGCACGGACCACGGCGCCAGCCAGGGGATGTTCACTCTGCTTTTCCAGAGAATAGGCAAGGCGCAGAAGCTGCTCCTCCGTAACACCGGGGGCAGGGCAGAGGGAAACCACCTGAGGCTCCCCCTGGGTGATGGTGCCGGTCTTGTCCAGGACCACGATCCCGGTCTTGCCGGTCTGCTCCAGACTGACAGCTGTTTTGAACAGAATACCGTTTTTGGCGCCAACACCACTTCCCACCATGATGGCAACGGGCGTCGCAAGACCCAGAGCGCAGGGACAGCTGATGACCAGAACTGAGATTCCCCGGGCAAGTGCAAAGCCAAAGGCACGGCCCGCAATCAGCCACGCAATCGTCGTGATCAGAGCGATGATGAGCACCACAGGAACAAATACACCGGAGACCTTGTCCGCGATCTTTGCAATGGGCGCCTTGGTGGCAGCCGCATCTGAGACCATGCGAATGATCTGCGAGAGGGTGGTGTCCTCGCCCACACGGGTGGCCTGGCAGGTGAGAAAGCCCGATTGATTCAGTGTCGCGGCGCTGACCATGGAACCAGGCACCTTGTCCACAGGCAGACTCTCGCCGGTGAGAGCCGCCTCGTTGACTGCGCTCTGTCCGGAAAGGACGACACCATCCACCGGAATGCTCTCACCGGGACGGACCACAAACTGATCGCCCTTCTGGACCTGGTCAATGGGAACCTCCTGTTCCTGACCGTCCCGGAGCAGCGTTGCGGTCTTGGGGGAGAGACGGGTCAACGCTTTCAAGGCGTCCGTGGTTCTGCCCTTGGCCTTGGCCTCCAGCAGCTTTCCAACGGTGATAAGGGTGAGAATCATGGCGGCAGATTCAAAGTAGAGTCCGTGCATGGCCGCCATGGCAGTCTCACCGTCCATTTTTGTCATGGAGAACAGGACCCAGGCGGAATAGACAAAGGAAGCGGCGGAGCCCATGGCAACAAGGGTGTCCATATTCGGCGCGCGGTGCAGCAGTCCCTTGAAGCCGGAAATGAAAAACTTCTGGTTGATGACCATGACGATGATCGCCAGCAGCATCTGTGCCATGGACAGGGCTAAGTGATTATGCTGAAAGAAAGCGGGAACCGGCCAGTTCCACATGCTGTGCCCCATGGAGAGGTACATGAGTACGATCAAAAAGCCCAGAGAAGTGAACAGCCGCCGCTTGAGGGTCCGGATCTCCGAATCATTGGAAGGCTCCTCCGGTACGGCAGCCTGTGCCTTCTGATTCTTGGAAGTCGCTCCATATCCGGCATTGACGACAGCCTGGATGATGGCCTCCGTTGAAGCGCTGCCCTCCACGCCCATGTCGCCGGTCAGCAGGTTCACGGAGCACTCGGTCACGCCTTCCACGCCGCGCACGGCTTTCTCCACCCGGGCAGAGCAGGCAGCGCAGCTCATTCCGGTCACTTTGAATTGTTCCACTTACTTCATCACCTTCCGCAGAACCTTGACCAGCTCATCGATGGTCTCCTCATTGCCGTTCTGAATGTCCTCTACCACGCAGCTTCGGATGTGGGCAGCCAGAAGCTCCTTGTTGAAGCTGTTCAGGGCAGAATTGACTGCGGAGACCTGAATCAGAATGTCGGGGCAGTAGGCGTCCGCTTCCAGCATTCCCTGAATGCCTCGTACCTGGCCCTCAATACGTTTAAGCCGGTTCATCAGATCCCGCTGCTCCTTCTCGCTGCGGTGCTTGGTGCGGCCTGCGCAGCATGCAGTTTCGTTCTGCTCTGTGCAGCAGTGATTCTCCTCCGACATGGAAACACCTCCAAACCCCTGGGGGGTATTTTACACGAAGAATATATACCTGCATAGGGTGTTTGTCAAGTCAGAAAATCAAACATCATTGGAAAGAGTGTCTCTTGCTGCACAGAAGGTCCGCTTCGAAGCTGCATGGGAACCGGCGCATCCAGGCGGATACTGTCCGGTGCCACAAGGCAGTCCATGCAAAGCAGCTGCACTCCAGCCTCATACGCATCCCGAAGCGCCTGACCGAAAGCTGGATGGGTCCCCTCATTGGGCTGAAAAAGCTGTGCCTCCTTCATCTGGATCACGAACAACACGCCTGCGCCGAACCCGGCCTGCTTTGCGCGGCGTAGCTCCTGCAGATGTTTGACTCCTCGCTCTGTCGGCGCGTCCGGGAAACGGACAATTCCCCGGTCCTCCAGGGTCACGCCCTTGACCTCCAGAAAGCTGCATCCTTTCTCAGACATGATCTGAAAATCGAAGCGGGAGCTGCCATAGGTCACTTCCCGACGCAGGGATGCACCGTAGGGAAGCCTAGTGCGGAGCCAATCTTCTGCCGCGTCATTGACGACCTGGGAATCCAGATTGATCAGAAGATCCGGCTTTCCATCCCGAGGCTTCTCCACAGCGATCAGATCATAGAGGGTTTTCCGCGCGGGATTCTCTGCCTTGGCAAGATAGACTTTCCTGCCCGGGAGCAGAAGCTCTTTGCAGCGACCGGTATTTTTCACATGGACGCGAAGGATTGTATCGTCCAGCTCCACCTCTGCAATAAAGCGGTTCGGCCGGGAGAGAAACCTTCCAGGGCGGACATTTTTGTAGTTCATTGTATTTCCCTCCGGGACATCAGATCGCATCCATTGTACCACAAGGCCTTGTATGTGGCAAGCAGTGTGACAGTCCAGGTGGAAAGTTTTAAAAGTGCAGGGAAATCAATTGGAATCTGACGAATCCAAGGACAATTGCTTGCGAAAAGATCTTGCGTTGCTCGTAAGAAAGTATTGACTTGAAAGACCATATGTAGTATAAAATGGAGTGGTAACTTTTTGTAATCTTCGCGCTTTTGCGAGGATGGAAGGGAGTCTCTATGGGTAAATATTTTGGAACCGACGGCTTTCGTGGGAAGGCCGGCGTGGACCTGACAGCGGACCATGCGTTTCGCATCGGACGTTTTTTAGGCTGGTACTATAAAAAGAAACACTCGGACGGGAGCCCTGCCCGGATCGTTATTGGCAAGGATACCCGTCGTTCCTCCTATATGTATGAAAACGCGCTTGCTGCCGGCATTACCTCATCCGGAAGCGATGCCTATCTTCTGCACGTGACCACGACCCCCTGCGTCAGCTTCATCACCCGCACCGAGAATTTTGACTGCGGCGTCATGATCTCCGCTTCACACAATCCCTTCTACGACAATGGAATCAAGCTCATGAACGCAGAGGGCGAGAAGATGGACGACGCGCTTCAGGATGAACTGGAGCGATATCTGGACGGGGAAGGGGAAAAGCTCACCTGGGCCTCCGGCGCGGAGATCGGCCGGACCATCGACTTCTACCAGGGCCGCAATCGCTATGTGGGCTATCTGACCAGCATCGTGAGTCATTCCTTCGAGAATCACAAAATCGGTCTGGACTGCGCCAACGGCAGCGCCTTCTCCCTGGGACGCGCTCTCTTTGAGGCCCTGGGAGCCAAGACCAGCGTCATCAATACGGAGCCGGACGGTCTGAACATCAATGTGAATGCTGGCTCGACCCACATCGAAGGTCTTCAGCAGTTTGTCCGGGAGCATCATCTGGATGTGGGCTTTGCTTTTGACGGCGACGCGGATCGCTGCCTGGCTGTGGATGAGCGGGGCGAAGTGGTCAACGGCGACAAGATCATGTATATCTGTGCCAAGTACTTAAAAAGCCGGGGCCAGCTGCCCACCAATACGGTGGTGACTACCGTTATGTCCAACTTCGGCCTCTACAAGGCCCTGGACCGCATCGGCATCGCCTATGAAAAGACCGCGGTGGGGGACCGCTATGTCTATGAGAACATGAAGCAGAACCACCACCACATCGGCGGCGAGCAATCCGGACATATCATCTTCCGCAAGTATGCCCATACCGGCGACGGCCTGATCACCGCCTTGATGCTGATGGATGTGCTTATTGAGACTCAACTGCCCCTGTCGGTCCTGGCCAGTGAAGTGACCATGTATCCTCAGGTGCTGAAGAACGTCCGTGTGGATGACAAGGACGGCACCCTGGCAGATCCCAAGGTCCAGGCCGCGGTTGAGGCCTGCACCGCCGAGCTCGGTGACAACGGACGCGTGCTTCTTCGCAAGAGCGGCACGGAGCCGGTACTCCGCGTCATGGCGGAAGCGGGCACCGATGAGGAATGTGAAAAGAACGTGGATGCCATCATCGCCGCCATGGAAGAGAGCGGCCATCTGATTGAGGTAAAGAAATGAAACTGACCATTCATGATCTCTATGATTTGACTCATACCAAAGCTGCGGATTATCTCGCGCAGTTCACCTATCCCTGGGAAGCTCTTGCTGGGATTTCCGATCTGATCCTGCAGCTGGGCGCACAGCTGAGCGAGGAGGAGTACGATCATCCCCAGGAGGATGTCTGGATCGCAAAGGACGCAACCGTATTTGCCACGGCCTATATTCATGGCCCCTGCATCATTGGTCACAAGACTGAGGTGCGGCAGTGCGCCTTCATCCGGGGCAGCGCCCTGGTTGGGGACAACTGCGTGGTGGGCAACTCCACGGAGCTGAAGAACGTGATCCTCTTTGACAATGTCCAGGTGCCGCATTATAACTATGTCGGCGACTCCATCCTGGGCTATAAGGCCCATATGGGCGCCGGCTCCATCACCAGCAATGTGAAGGCGGACAAGCTGAACGTGGTGGTGAAGAATGAGGGAGAACTGCTGGAGACCGGGCGGAAGAAGTTCGGCGCCATGCTGGGTGACCGGGTGGAGGTCGGCTGCAACAGCGTCCTGAATCCGGGCACGGTCGTCGGCCGGGACTCCAATATCTATCCTGTCTCCTGCGTCCGGGGCGTTGTGCCTGAACAATGCATCTACAAGGATTCCGGAAGAATTGTCCACAAGTATTGAGAAAGGATGTTACCCATGAAAGTTATTATTGCAGAGAATTATCAGCAGGTCAGCAGCCTGGCTGCTGATGTGATCGAGCAGGTGGTACGTCAGGAGCCGGAATGCACCCTGGGCCTGGCCACCGGTTCCAGCCCCGTCGGCATGTATCAGGAGCTTGCCCGCCGCTGCCGGGAAGAGGGACTGGATTTCTCCAAGGTCCACTCTGTCAACCTGGATGAATACGTGGGCCTGGAGCCTACCCATGATCAGAGCTATCGCTATTTCATGGACGACAACCTTTTCAACCATATCAATATCGATAAGGCCAATACCTACGTCGCGAAGGGCGTGGGCGATGTAGAGGAGAACCTGAGAGAGTTCAACGCGGTCCTGGACAAGGCCGATATCGCAGTTCAGGTCCTTGGCGTCGGACCGGATGGACATCTGGGCTTCAATGAGCCGGGTGAGACTCTTTACGACGGTGCCCACAAGGAGGTCCTGGACGAGAGCACCATCGACGCAAATCAGCGTTTCTTCGCGTCCCGGGATGACGTTCCCCGTTATGCGGTCACCATGGGCATGGGCAACATCATGCGCGCCCGCAAGCTCCTGATGGTGGTCAGCGGCAAGAAGCAGGAGGCTATGAAGGCGCTGCTTCTGTCAGATCGGATCGACCCCAAGTGCCCGGTCACGTTCCTGCGTCTGCACCGGGATGCCACGGTCATTCTGGAGAAGTCCCTCGCCGATGAGATCGGCTACAAGGGTTGAGATGAATATTAAAAGCGGCGGTTCAATCAGAACCGCCGCTTTTGCGTCAGAAATCATTTGCATTTTGAGATGTGATGGGATATAGTAGGACGCAAACGGAAGGAGGGATGCAGTCTGGCTTATGCGATCGACGCGCTGATGATCGCGGTGGTGTTTTTTCTTATTGCAGTCGGCGCGAAACGTGGCCTGATCAAGAGCCTGTTTGGGTTTCTGGGCGTGATTCTGGCCCTTGTCGGCGCTCTATGGGCGGTTCGGCATCTTGCGCCTTATCTTGCATCCTATCTGACCCATGGCGTGGAGCAGAGGGTCACCCAGCAGCTGACAGAGTCGGTCCAGAACGCTTCGGATCCCGCGCTTCGTGTGGATGAGATGCTTCCTGACATTCTCCGGGGCTTCGGATTCTATGAAAAGGCCTCTGAAAACCTCCTGAAGCTGATTCGGGAGGCAATCGCAGCAGCGACGGAGGAGCTTGTTCCGGCGGCAGCCCATGCAACTGCGGTCCAGGTTTCCAACGCGGCTGCAAATGTGATTGTCTTCATTCTGGCCTTTGTGCTGCTGCTTCTGGTCCTGTGGCTGTTTTCCCGGCTCCTGGACCTTGTCGCAAAGCTTCCCGGCCTGAAACAGTGCAACGCCTTGGGCGGCGCCATCTTCGGGGGCCTGAAAGCCCTGCTTCTGCTGTTGGTATTTGCCTGGGCGGTTCGTTATCTGGGTGTGCTCGTGCCCCAAAGTCTGGTGGAACAGACGATCCTGCTGCGTTTTTTTGTAAATCTGATCTGAGAAATCAGGAAGTCCGCACCGGCCTGGTGCGGACTTCTTCTTTACAGTTTCAGTTCAAAATGCTCCAGCGTATAGGGCTGATCGTTTCGCGGATCGATCCGATCCTCTTTGAAGGTTGGCTCAAAACCAAAGGAGCGTCGAAGCGCCTGGGAAGCTTTGTTTTCGCTCCGGCAAGCATAGAGAAATCTGGTTGCATGAAGGTGGTCCTTCGCCTCCTGGATCAGTGCGCACAGAATCTGCGTTCCGTAGCCCTTTCCTGTAAAGGCAGGACCGAGGGCGATCCCGGTCTCCTCCCAGACGCCGCTTTCCCGCTCCTCCATTCCCGCAAATCCGATGGCCTGCCCGCTTGCCTTTTCGTAGACCAAGAAGCAGTTTGGATGCAGTGCCTCAAAGGATATGGTCCGCCGCATCCGGTCCTGCGCCTCTTCAGCGGTGAAGGTAGGGGACCAGAGCATGTATTTTGCGCTTTCAGGGTGGGACCAGAGATTGTTCCAAATATTCTCCCAATCCTCAAATACAGCGTGTTTCAGGATCAGATCACTTGTTTCCAGCATAAACTTCTCCTCACAATAAACAGAAAGACCGCCGCGAATGCGGCGGTCTTTTTGAATGGTTTTCTCAGCGGGTGGAGACAAAACGCATGCCGAACTTGTTTTCCGTTACTTCATAGGAAGCGGAGGCGTCATTGTACCAGGTCTCGTAAGCATCCTGCAGGATGGCGTTCTCCACAAGAACGTACTGATACATCTCACCGTCGCCAAGGAAGTAGATCAGATAGCAGTTGTCGCTGTCCACGAAGACCTCGCTGTCGCCGGCCTTCCGGCCATCTGCGTACAGCCACTCAGAAACGGAGGTGGAGAACTGGTTCATGGGAACATTCTCGACCAGGCCGCCCTCGGTGGTAAGCCCTGCGTCAGACTCAGTGTCTGCCATTTCAGCGAAGCTCTCCTCAGTGGCATCGCCATCCTGCCAGTCCTCATAGAGGGACTGGGCCTTGGCCTTGGTGAGCTCGTTTGCCGTCTGCTGAGCAGCGGCGGTAGCTTCCGTATCCACATTGCCATCAGCGTCCTGAACATTCTCAACGGTTTCGGGAGTCAGCTGAACCAGACGGATGTTCTTGGTCAGATAGTCGTTGGTGTTGCGGGAGAGGAAGCGGACCACATACACAGCAGCGCCACTCTCAAAGGTCTCCATATCGCCCTCGGTACGGGAGGCGTCATAGAGCCAGTCAGAGGCCTCAGCGGGAAGCACATAGGAGAGCGTGTTCCGGCTGGTGTCGGTCAGGGCGCGGAGATCGAATTCCTCCATGGCTTCATGTCCGCCCTCCATGAGCTCCTTGGCCTGGGCTCTGGCGGCATCCATGGCGGCTGCGGACTCCTCCTCAGTGGGATCCACGGTGGTTTCGTTGCCGTCCTCGTCAGTCTCGGTGTGGGGATCCGCGGCGCCGCGAATGTAGCTGTACTCCAGAGAAACGGTGTCGTATTCATCCGCGCTCTTGGCATAGAATGCTGCCTTGTCCTCATCCGAGAAGCTGAAGCTGCTGATCTTGTCGGAATAATAGCGAGCGGCCAGGTACTGGACACCCAGGAACTCCCGATAGGTCTTCTCATTGACGCCGTTTCCGAAGAAAGCGTTCAGATAACCGTTGATGGAGCTGTAGCCGTACTCGGTGCTGGCGTCCTTATAGGAAGCGACATTGGCGTCGATGGCGGCCTTTTCCTCGTCTGTGAGAGCGTAACCCTCCTTGACCGCGAGATCATACAGAGTGTAGGCCTGGACCATGTTGGACTTGGCGCTGGTCATGAAATAATCAGACCAGGTCTCGCCGGTCTCTTCGTTATAGATCTGCTCGCTCAGGGACTTGGTGGAATCAAAGAAGTAGCTGGCGTAGTCGCCGTAGGTGTTGTAGAAATCCATATAACTGTTGGAGTAGTACATATCCACCATGGCAGGGGAGAGCTTGTGTTCACCAACGGTCATTGCAGTGGAATGGCGGGCAAAGAAGCTGCTGTTGAACAGAAGAACCGCAACGAAGGCGATTACGAACACCACGCCAATGCACCAATAAAGAGCCTTTTTCCAACCGGGAGTCTTGGTTTCAGTCGGCTGTTTCTTGCCCTTGGGTTCGCCGGCCTGATACAGCTCCTGGCGTCTCTTTTTTTCTCTTGAAGCGCTCATAAGGTCAGTCCTCTCATTTTGTGAATCCTTTTGTCTGCCGAAACGGCATCCTGCACATTATACAGGAAACTTCATCCGGTTTCAAGTGTTCCGGGAAATTCTTCGAGAAAAAGTCGCTGATTTTTTAAAAAGAACGACTGCGCAATGCGCAGTCGCTCTGCAAAACCCGCTTTGGCCGTGTGAGTCCAATTATAACCTGCACATCCATGCAGGTGGGTTGCCTCCTCGCGTCTTTTCTGCTTCCAACATCCAGCGCGGCACGAAGCCGGCCGGGAGGCCTGCAAACCGAGGCGAGAGTACCGGCATCCCTATAATTTCATGTGGGTTCAAAAGGACCCATCACGAACCAAGCAGGAAAATGCCTTATTCGTCTTCCTCTCCGTCTTCGTACTCGTCCTGATCCAGAAACAGCTGAAAAACAGCGTCCTCCTCATCGTCGTCCATGATGGTGTCCAGGAAGGTCTCGCCGTTTTCTTCCACAGCCTTCAGGATGGTGATGTCCATGATCTCGTCACCGTCCGCCTTCTTGTCGGCGGGGTAGAGGGCATAGTACGTAGCTCCCTGATATTCAATGGTGTCCAGGATTTCCATTTCATATTCCTTGCCGTCCTCGTCGGTCAGCGTGACATATTCCGGGCCATACTCATTCATCGTAACATGGCTCCTTTCGCGAACTTGATTTCTACTCATAGTGTAATCGAGGCGGCGCGTAAAATCAAGAGGAAAAACGCGGCTCCCTCAGGAACAATAATCCTCCGTCACCCGGCAGGCACCTGCTTTTGAAACAACTACAATCCCATGAGACAGGGCAGCCTGATCCGCCTCCGGCAGAACCGCAAGGGGAACGTCTGAAATCCACTGGGGCTCCGCGCCTTCATAAACCGCCACTTGTCCATGATAGGATCCGATCTGAATCAGAGCCGTCAGGAGCAGAATGAATTTCCAGTACCTGAACATATTCTCATCCTCCCAGATAAAGTATTTGCGCTTTTTTGCGAATGATTCTCCCACATGTTCAAAAAATATTCACCGAAGAATTGACAGGCGTGATATAATAGCTTCGCAGACTTGTTTTCTGCAGGGGATCGTATCCGCTTTTGCCCCTTGTATAAAATGAGAAGTGTCGGCGCAGCTGCGCCGTGGAGGCATAATATGAGAGTCGTAAAAGGATTTTTCAAGACCATCGGGACCATCCTGCTCATCGGAATCCTGGCCGGTCTGATCTTTTGCTGCATCTTTGCGGTCTATGTCAAGACCTATCTGCGCAGCCAGATCGACTTTTCCATGGAGGATATTTCTCTGGATCAGACCTCGGTAATCTATTACTGGGATGATGATTCTAATTCCTACCGAGAGCTGCAGAAACTCTATGGAGAGCAGAACCGCACCTGGGCGAATTTTGACGAGATCCCGGCGAACCTGCGTTTTGCGGCGGTTGCGGCAGAGGATAAGCGCTTTTTTGAGCACAAGGGCGTGGACTGGATCCGGACCTTCAAGGCAAGCGTCTATCTGTTTCTAGGCGACTCCTCCGCAGGCGGCGCCTCCACCATCACGCAGCAGCTCATCAAGAACCGGACCGGCCATGACGAGGTCACGGTCCGTCGAAAGCTGGTTGAGATCTTTACTGCCCTCGAGGTGGCGAAGCGCTACTCCCGGGACTCCGTGCTGGAGTGGTATCTGAATACCATCTATCTGGGTGAGCGCTGTTACGGCGTCCGGGCAGCCGCAGAGCACTACTTCGGCAAAGATGTGAGCGATCTGACCCTGGCTGAAAGCGCCAGCCTGATCTCCATTACCAACAACCCGTCCATCTATGATCCCTATATCAGCACCAAGAAAAACCGGGAGCGCCAGCTCTATGTGCTCCGCTGCATGCTGGAGCAGGGCTATATTGACCAGTCCGAATATGATCAGGCCGTTGGCCAGGAGCTGGATTTCCACTCCGCGCAGGTGGAGCGGCAGACCACAGGGGAGTACTCCTATTTTGTGGATCAGGTGATCTATGATGTGATCTCCGACCTGCGCGATGTCACTGGCATGACCTATCTGGAGGCCAAAGAACAGTTGGATACCGGCGGTTATCAGATCTATGCCACCATTGATATGGACGTGCAGCGGCAGTTGGAGGCGGTTTATACCGACCTTTCCAACGTGCCGAATACCAGAAGTTCCCAGCAGCTGCAATCCGCCATGGCCATCATCGACAACGAGACCGGCGATTTTGTGGCAATGGTGGGCGGCGTCGGGCCCAAGGTGGGAAGCCTGGTGCTGAACCGCGCCACCCAGAGCGCGCTGTCGCCCGGCTCCACCATCAAGCCGCTGTCCGTCTATGCGCCGGCCCTGGAGCTGGGGCTCATTACGCCGGCGACTGTCTATGACGACACCCCGTATTCCTTCACAGATGAAAGCTATTGGCCCAAAAACTCCGATGCGACCTTCCGCGGCCTTGTATCCATCGACACCGCCATGAGCCTGTCCCTCAACACCGTTGCGGTCAAGCTGGTGGATGAGATGACGCCTGAATACTGCTATGACTTTGCCAAGTATCGCATGGGACTCAGTGGTCTGGTGGATAATTACAGCTCCGGAGGAAACAGCTTCTCGGATGCGGAGCTCTCACCCATGGCCATGGGCAGCCTGACCCTGGGCGTCAGCGTGGCGGACATGACGGCGGCCTATGCCACCATGCCCAATGGAGGCGCTTATCGCAGAGCCAGGACCTATACCCGGGTTATGAGCGGGGATACCGTGATTCTGGACAACACCCGCAATACCATCAGCGCCATTTCGGAGAAGACAGCCTGGTATCTGACCTATATGCTCAAGAACGTGGTGACCCGAGGCACCGGCACCGCCGCGCAGCTTGTGAATATGCCGGTGGCTGGAAAGACCGGTACCACCAACTCGGACTTCGACCGCTGGTTTGCTGGCTACACGCCTTACTACACGGCTGTGACCTGGTGCGGCTATGACGCGCCGGAGGAGGTCGTGCTGACCGATACCACCACGAATCCAGCGGTATCTCTCTGGCAGAAGGTCATGGAGCGGGTCCACACAGGTCTTGCCTATCGGGATTTTGATCAGCCTTCGGACATTGTCACCTGCACCTACTGCGCAGACTCCGGCCTTTTGGCAACGGACGCCTGCCGCAATGATCCCCGGGGAAGTCGGGAGGTCACGGGTATGCTCTCCATCCATGATGTACCCACCACCTCCTGCTCGGTCCATGAGATGGTGGAGATCTGCGACGCTTCCGGGCATGTGATCAATGAATACTGCAAGCTGGTTCCCGACAACACCACCCATGAGGTGGGACTTCTGAACCTGGTCCGGGCGTTCCCAATTCAGGGCATCCGGGTTTTGGATCAGCAGTATTGTGTTGCGACGGACAATGTGGCTGGCGGTTATTATCCGGCCAAGTCCACTGTGGTGGACGCAATCGGAGAGAGCTGTCCGGTTCACACGGAGGACTCCATTCCCAAGGAGGAAGAGGAGGAAGAAGAGGATCCTAATGCCTTCCCGTGGCCGGGAGACAACGATTGGCCCGGGACCGGAGCGGATTCCGGCGGAAATGATGACGGGGGCTGGAACTGGCCCTGGTAAGAGACGGAGAACGTATGTGGATTTCTGACAAATGGAAGGACTACGAGGTGCTGGACACCTCCGATGGAGAAAAGCTGGAGCGCTGGGGGGAGTATCTTCTGGTGCGGCCGGATCCCCAGGTGATCTGGAATACACCAAAGACCCACCCGGGCTGGAAACGCTATGACGCCCGCTATGCCCGCTCTGCCACAGGCGGCGGGCACTGGACCGAGCATCACCTGCCGGACCGCTGGCAGATTCATTACGGCAGCCTGACCTTCAACGTGAAGCCCATGAATTTCAAGCACACGGGCATCTTCCCGGAGCAGGCGGCCAACTGGGACTTTATCCAGGAGCGGATCGCCGGAGCGGGTCGAAGCGTCAATGTGCTCAACCTCTTTGCCTACACGGGAGGCGCGACCCTGGCGGCAGCCGCCGCCGGGGCCTCGGTCTGTCATGTGGACGCTGCCAAGGGCATGGTTGCGTGGGCCAAGGAAAACGCCAAGAGCTCCGGACTGGAGGACGCGCCGATTCGCTATATCGTGGATGACTGCTCCAAGTTCGTTGAGCGGGAGATCCGCAGAGGACGCCGCTATGACGCGGTCATCATGGATCCGCCCAGCTATGGCCGGGGCCCCTCCGGCGAGATCTGGAAGCTGGAACAGAATCTCTATCCCTTTGTGGAACTGGTCAGCCGTGTTCTGTCCGACGACCCGCTGTTTTTTATCATCAACTCATACACCACGGGCCTTGCCCCGTCGGTGGTGCAATATCTTCTCGGAACCGTCATTGGAAAGCGCTACGGCGGCTCCTGCGAAAGCCAGGAGCTGGGGCTTCCCGTGACGGAAAGCGGACTGACACTGCCATGCGGCGCCGCAGGCAGATGGGTAAAGTAAGCGCTGAGAAGGAAAGGAATTTACATCTTATGGACCAAGCAGTGATCGCAAAGAAACTGACTTTCGCCTATCCTGCCCAGGAGGAAGGAAAGCTCGCCCTTCCCGTGTTTGAGGATCTGGATCTTCAGATCCAGCAGGGGAGCTTTGTCGCCATCCTGGGACGGAATGGCTGCGGAAAATCCACCCTTGCAAAGCAATTCAACGCTGTGCTCCTGCCCACAGGGGGCAGTGTCTACGTCTATGGCCTGGACACCCAGGATGCGGCTCTTCTTCTGGAGGTGCGCCGCCGGGTTGGAATGGTGTTTCAGAACCCGGACAATCAGATCGTCTCCAACGTGGTGGAGGAGGACGTGGCTTTTGCGCCGGAAAACCTGGGTGTTCCGCCGGAGGAGATCCGCCGCCGGGTGGATGACGCATTGAAGACCGTCGGGATGTATGAAAAGCGGGAGAGTGCACCCCATCTCCTCTCCGGCGGTCAGAAGCAGCGGGTCGCTATTGCCGGCGTCATCGCTATGGAGCCCTCCTGTGTGGTGCTGGACGAACCCACAGCCATGCTGGATCCCCAGGGCCGCGCCGATGTGCTGGACACGGTCCGCCGCTTAAATCTCGAACGCGGTGTCACGGTGGTCCTGATCACCCATCATATGCGGGAGGCTGCCCTGGCTGATCGGGTGATTGTCATGGAGCAGGGAAGCATCCGGGCTGACGGAACGCCGGAGGAGGTCTTTTCTCAGGTGGAGATGATGCGTCAGGCCGGACTCACCGTCCCGGACACGGTTGCGCTGCTCTTTGCCCTGCGGGAGCGCGGCTATGATCTGCCCCTCTCCGCCATTTCCTCAGAGGACTGCGCAAAGGCGCTTCTGAGCTTTCTGGGAGGTGCTGCCTCATGAGCGTGATTGAGACAAAAGGCCTCCGGCATATCTATTCTCCCGGCACGCCCTTTGAGCATGTGGCTCTGGACGGCGTGGATTTCTCTGCAGAGGCGGGGGAGTTTATTGGCCTGATCGGCCACACCGGCTCCGGGAAATCGACCCTGATTCAGCATCTGAACGGCCTTCTGAAACCCAGCGAGGGAGAGGTGCTGTTCCGCGGCGAGAATATCTATAAGGATAAGCAGTTTACCCATCAGCTGCGCTTTCATGTGGGACTGGTATTTCAGTATCCCGAGTATCAGCTCTTTGAAGAGACAGTCTACAAGGATATCTCCTTTGGCCCGAAGAATATGGGCCTGGACGCCGAGGAGATCGACCGCCGGGTCCATGAGGCGGCGGAATTTGTGGAGCTGCCGGAAAGCGTTCTCCAGATGTCGCCTTTTGACCTCTCAGGAGGACAGAAGCGCCGTGTCGCCATTGCCGGCGTCATTGCCATGGAGCCGGAGGTGCTGATTCTGGATGAGCCCACCGCGGGCCTGGACCCGGCCGGACGGGAGAATCTGCTCTCCAACATCCGCACCTATCGGGACAAAATGAACGCAACCATCATCATGGTCAGCCACAGCATGGAGGAGATCGCAGAAACTGTGGATCGCATCTATGTCATGCGTCAGGGAAAGATTGCCATGAGCGGGACGCCCAGACAGGTCTTTGACCGAGCCGAGGAGCTCCAGCCTATGGGCCTGGCTGTGCCGCAGATCACGGAGGTCTTTACGCTGCTTCGAAACTCCGGCGCACAGGTACCCAATGTCTATACCGTGGACCAGGCGCTCCAGGCCATCCTTCAGGCGAAGGGAGGGGAAGCGCCATGCTGAAAGACATTACCCTTGGTCAGTATTTCCCGGGGGATACGCTGCTTCATCGCCTGGATCCTCGGACCAAGCTGATCCTGGTGGTTGTCTACATCGCCGCTCTTTTCGTTGCGAAATGGTATGTCTCCTATGCGCTTGTCTTTGCGTTTCTTGCTTTGAGTATCGCTGTTTCCAATGTCAAGCTGGGTGTGATCGCAAAGGGCATCAAGCCCCTGGCCATTATCATCCTCATTACGGCAGTTCTGAACCTGTTTTATACGCCTGGCAGGGTTTTGGTCCACTTCTGGATCTTTACCATCACCTGGGAAGGCATCCAAAGCGCGTTTTTTATGGTGGCAAGGATCGTCATGCTCATTGCGGGCACCTTCCTTCTGACCTATACCACCTCGCCCATTGCGCTGACCGATGGCATCGAGAGCCTTTTGAATCCACTCAAAAAGCTCCATGTGCCGGTTCATGAGCTTGCCATGATGATGTCTATCGCCCTGCGCTTTATTCCCACCCTGATCGAGGAGACGGACAAGATCATGTCCGCCCAGAAGGCCAGGGGCGCGGATTTCGAGACGGGCAATCTGTTTGCTCGCGCCAAGGCGCTGGTACCCATTCTGGTGCCTCTGTTCATCAGCTCCTTCCGCCGGGCGGACGAGCTGGCAGTCGCCATGGAGTGCCGCTGCTATCACGGCGGAGAGGGAAGGACTCGGCTGAAGCAGCTCTCCTATCGCAGGAGAGATTATCTTGCCCTTGCGGCAGGTATTGCGCTGCTTGCGCTGGTGATTGTCCTGAGAGTCCTGGGCCTTTGAGAATGGAGGAAGCAATTTGCGCAACATCGCTCTGATCCTGACCTATGAAGGCGGCGCTTATCACGGCTGGCAGATCCAGAAAACCGAGGTCACGGTAGCGCAGATGCTGGAACGGGCAGCCCAGGCGGTGGTGGGTCACCCGGTTCATATGACCGGCTGCGGCCGGACTGACGCAGGTGTCCATGCCAAACGCTACGTGGCAAATTTCCGCACGGAATCGACGATCCCGTGCCAGAGACTGCCCTATGCCCTCAACACCCACCTGCCCATGGATATTGCGGTCCTGTCCGCCATGGACGTTCCGGACCGCTTCAATGCCATCGGCTCCTGCGTGAAAAAAGAATATACCTATCTGATTTATAACGACCAGATCCGGGACCCATTCTATGTGGGCCGGGCCTGGTTCTATCCGAGAAACCTGGATGAGGCGCTGCTGCAGCGCGCTGCCCGCGCCTTTGAAGGGACCCACGATTTTGCCGCAGTCCGGTCCGTGGGGACCAATGTGAAATCTACCATCCGGACGGTGCACTATTTTGACGTGGAGCGTCAGGGGAAGAAAATCTATCTGCGGATCTGTGCCAACGGTTTTCTCTATAATATGGCCAGAGCCATGGTCGGCACTGTGGTCTATGCCGCGGAGGGAAAACTCACGCCGGAGCAGATTCCGGAGATTCTGGATTCCGGCAACCGGACCGCTGCGGGACCAACGGTTCCTGCGGGCGGACTATACATGACCCACCTATGGTATGACGACGGGGAGGTTTGCTTCGATGTCGGATAATGTTACGCCAATCCGGCCCCAGGGAAGCCTGCGCAAACGGGTGGTCCAGATCACACTGGCTGTGTGTCTTGCGGTGCTGATTCTTGCGGTGGTCGTTGTTGCGGTAAAAAATCATCTGACCGATTTCGGCGCGGTTCGCCGGTATTTTACCTATCGGAACGCCATGTCCTCGGAATCCTTCGGAACCTACCACTATGATGCACACAATGGAAGCCGCTTTCAAGCATATGATGAAGGGCTGGCAGTGGGCACCGTCGGCGGTCTGGAACTGCTGGATGATTACGGTGTGAAAGCCCTGGAGGTCCGCGCAACCATGTCCACGCCTTCCGTGCAGACAAACGGGGAGAAGATCCTCTGCTACGATGTTGGCGGACGGGAGCTGATCCTTGCGCATGAGACCCAGGGGAAGCTTCTGGAGCTGGATACCAAGGCCCCCATTCTGGACGCAAATCTCTCCAGCGGCGGAGCCTTCTGCTATATCAGCTCCGAGGGAAGCTACAAGGCTGTGATCCCTGTATACAACAGCCATCAGGAGCAGGTCTATGCCTGGTATTCCGCAACGGTCTATTTTACCCAGTGCGCAGTTTCTCCCGATGCAGACACACTCGCGGCTGTTTCCATCGGGGAGGAGGAAGCGGCGTTCCAGTCGGTGCTCCAGTTTTTTGACACCAAATCCGAGGAACCGGCGGCCACGGTGCAGTTGGGAGATCAGCTGGTCTATGAGCTGTCTTTCCTGTCTGGCTCTGTGGTCTGTGTATGGGGCGAGAATGGTCTGTTCTTCTATCGGACAGACGGCAAGGAGCTTGGAAGCTACGAGCCGGAGGGGCAGATCGTCACAGCTGATTTTCATGGAAACGGCTATGTCGCAGCATGGCTGGAGAGCAATCTGGCAGGCGCCCAGGAGACGGTCTGCACCTTTGATACAAACGGTTCTGTAATCGCTACGCTTGAGCCGGACGGAAAGCTTTTGGATCTTTCGGTGCGGGGAAAGTATGTGTCGATTCTCAGCTCTACCGGCCTTCTCATTGCCGATGAGCGTCTGCACCGCTACGCTGACACCGAGCAGACCGGCGCTGCCACCCGCGTGCGGCAGCGCACGGACGGCTCTGCGATCCTGCTCACCAGCACCGATGGAAGCCTCTATCTGCCCTGAGAAATTGTTTTCAAATTGTTTTCAATTTCGACTCGATCTTTCCATTGGATTCTCCGTTATCTTGTGATATACTGCATCAAAAAAGAAACGTATGAATGTTTAAGGAGTAACGCAATGCAACCAACCCTTTGTTCCAAGTGCAAAAAGAATATTGCCGTGATTTTTATCACGAAAATCGAAAACGGAAAGTCCGAAAACGAGGGCCTCTGCCTGAAATGCGCCAGAGAGCTTGGCATCAAGCCTGTGGACGAGATGATGCAGCGCATGGGGATCTCGGATGATGATCTGGAGAATATGAACTCGGAGCTGTCCGGCGCCTTTGAAGGCATGGAGATGATGAATCCCCAGGAGCCGGAGCAGGACTCTGATGACGAGCAGGAAAGCCAGACTGCAACGTTCCCGTTCCTGAACAAACTCTTCGGTAATGCGGACAGAACACCGCAGAAACCTGAGGAGACCCCAAAGCAGCCGCCCAGGCCCGGATCCCATCCGGGCGGCGGAAAGAAACGCAAGTTTCTGGATACCTACTGCACCAGTCTCACTGGCCGCGCCCGGGAGGGCGGACTGGATAAGATCATCGGCAGAGCGGAGGAGACGGAGCGGGTCGTTCAGATCCTCAACCGCCGCCAGAAGAACAATCCCTGCCTGATTGGCGAGCCCGGCGTGGGCAAGACTGCCATCGCGGAGGGCCTGGCTCAGAAGATTGTGGCAGGGGAGGTCCCCGTGAAGCTGCGCGACAAGGAGGTCTATCTTCTGGATATGACCGCCATGGTGGCGGGTACCCAGTTCCGCGGCCAGTTTGAGAGCCGTATGAAGAGCCTCATTGATGAGGTCAAGAGTCTGGGCAATATCATCCTGGTCATCGACGAGGTCCACAATCTGGTAGGCGCGGGCGACGCTGAGGGCAGCATGAACGCTGCAAACATCCTGAAGCCTGCTCTGTCCCGGGGAGAGATCCAGGTCATCGGCGCCACCACCTTTGCCGAGTACCGCAAGTATATCGAAAAGGACGCCGCCCTGGAGCGCCGTTTCCAGCCGGTCACGGTCAACGAGCCCACCATCGACGAAGCCATTGAGATCATGAAGGGCGTCGCCCATTATTATGAGCAGTTCCATAAAGTCACTATTTCTCCTGAAATGGCCCGGCAGACGGTCCTGCTCTCCGAGCGCTATATCACAGACCGGTTCCTTCCTGACAAGGCCATTGACCTGATGGATGAGGCCTGCTCCGATGTGAACCTGAAAAACAAAACCCTTGCTGAGCTCGCCATTGCCCGCAAGGAGCGTGACGACATCGAGAAGGAAATTGAGATGCTCACTGAAGCGGCGGAGACGGAGCCGGACAGCTATATGCGCATTGCCTCCCTTCGCAGCCGCAGGCTCCAGCTGGATGGGAAAATCACTGCTCTGGAGGCCATCCCGGCACCACCGCTGACCATGGAGCACCTGGCCCATATCATTGAGCTCTGGACCAAGATCCCCGCGAGCAAGATCCAGGCCCAGGAGTTTGAGCAGCTCCAGCAGCTGGAGACGCGCCTGAAAAAGCGGATCGTGGGTCAGGACGAGGCTATCCGCGCGGTTTCTACCGCCATTCGCCGCAGCCGCGTCGGCATTTCGCCCAAGCGCCGTCCTGCGTCCTTTATCTTTGTTGGTCCCACAGGTGTGGGCAAGACAGAGCTGGTGAAGCAGCTGGCTTCGGAGCTCTTTGACGCCACGGAGTCGCTGATTCGTCTGGATATGTCCGAATATATGGAGAAGCACTCCGTATCCAAGATCATTGGCTCGCCTCCTGGCTATGTGGGCTATGACGAGGCTGGACAGCTCACGGAGAAGATCCGCCGCAAGCCCTATTCTGTCATCCTCTTTGACGAGATCGAGAAGGCCCATCCGGACGTGCTGAATATTTTGCTCCAGATCCTGGACGATGGACGCATCACCGACGCCCACGGCCGACTGGTGAACTTTGAGAACACGGTCATTATCATGACCTCCAACGCCGGCTCAGAGCGCAATGACGCCTCTTTGGGCTTTGGCAGAACAGAATCTCAGCTAGCGAAGGATAAGGCCATGAAGGCCCTCCAGGAGTTCCTGAGACCGGAGTTTATCAACCGTGTTGATGAGATTGTGGCGTTCAACCAGCTCTCCGAGGAGAACTTCCGGGGTATTGCGGAGATCATGCTCTCTGAGCTGCGGGATGCGCTCACGGAGCGGGGGATCAGCTTCAGTTGGGACAGCAGCGTGGTCGATTATCTGGTGAAGGAATCCTATTCCGTCAAGTACGGCGCCCGGAACCTGCGTCGGACCATCCAGAAGCAGATCGAAGATCGTGTTGCGGAAGAGATCATTGCAAGCTACATGGCGCCCATTCGTTCCATTCAGGTAACGGCAGGGGAGACCGGGATCCAGGTTTCCGCGGAAGAATAAAAAGCAAAAGAAAATTGTTGGAAGCGCTTGACAAATTGACCCTGGTATGCTAATATACTGGGGCAGCGCGCGAGTGGTGGAATTGGCAGACTCGCTAGATTCAGGTTCTAGTGTCCATTACGGACGTGCGGGTTCAAGTCCCGCCTCGCGCACCATTTGAAGCACCACTCTTTTGAGTGGTGCTTCTTTTTTCATGAGGGGGTGAGCAGATGAACAAACTTCTATGCAGACAGCTTTCCCTGGACTACGTCTGTTCTGAGGCAGAGGTGACAGATGGGAAGAACCACTTCACCCATCACCGCATTCTGGAAGGCAGACGCCGTTTTCAGGAGCAAGGCAATTGCATTTTGAAAATTGCAGCCATTGACGGAAAGCTGCTTTTCACAGGCGCTGATCCCGTTCTGTCCTGGTGCGAGGAACAATATCAGGACGCGGATGCTGCGTGGTTTTTCGAAGCAAAGAATCTGCACAGGCTGAATGAAAGACTGCTGGAAGAAGGCTGCAGGATTGAAATGGTGCATCCGTTCTTTCTGGCAGAAGAACAAACCTTTGCAAAGCAAACGCAATTTGAAACACGCTGGTTTGAAGGTGACGAGATCGAGGCCTTTCGAGGCGACAAGCGGTTTGACGAAGCCTTTGCGTTCGACCGGAATGCGCCGGATATCCTGGGCGTTGCTGCGATCCGCGACGGCAGCATCTTAGGGATGGCAGGGGCAAGCTGTGACAGCCCCATCATGTGGCAGATCGGGATCAACGTCGCTCCAGAGGAACGAGGGCGCGGGATCGGAACAATGCTTGTGACACTCCTGAAGAACGAGATCCTGTCCCGCGGAATCCTGCCGTTCTATGGAACCTCCATGTCGCACCTTGCATCCCAGCGCGTAGCGCTGGGCGCAGGGTTTGTCCCCGCCTGGGTCGAGCTGATTACATCCGGAATTGACAATACATAAGGAGCTAGGTATGGAAAAAGCCGAGAAGAAAGTTGAATATCTGGAGCTGATCTATGATCTGATCTTTGTTTATATCATCGGCCGCAACAATTCTCTGCTCCATCATCTGGAAAACGGCTTTGTCAGCGGTCAGGTTCTGGCGGCTTATGTGCTCTGCAGCCTTGCGATCATACAGATATGGAACTATTCCACCTTTTACACCAACCTCTTCGGACGCAACAGCCTTCGGGATCATATCTCCATGTTCCTGAATATGTATCTGCTCTATTACATGGGAGAGGGGACCCGGGTCCACAGGGAGAGCTTTCAGATGCAGTACCACCTGGCCTGGGCGATGATCCTTGTCAACATTGGAGTGCAGTATTGGATTGAGCTTCGAAATCACCCGGATGATCAGGCAGCGGCACAGGTCATCAAAGGAATGATGACTGCGCTGTTTGGAGAAGCCGTGTTGGTTCTGGCTGCCATTCCGATTTTCCAGACGACCGGTGTTCAGGCAGCCGGCGTTGCGATCCTGTTCGGGATTCTGACGACGCGTTTTTTTGCGGATCGAAAACGTAACGTGCGGGTGGATTTTCCCCACCTGTCAGAGCGGGCCATGCTGTATGTGGTGTTCACCTTTGGCGAAATGGTGATCTCCATCGCTTCCTATTTTGAAGGAGTGTTCGATGGGAGCTCGGTCTATTTCTCCACCATGAGTTTTCTCATTGTGGTTGCGCTGTTCCTGTGTTATGAGATCCTCTATGACCGGATCATTGATCGGGAGGGAAGCGGCTCCGGGCTGAACTATATGTTGATCCATATCTTTCTGATTTTCGGCATGAACCTGATCACAACCTCCCTGGAGTTTATGAGAAACACGGAGGTGCTTCTGATCCAAAAGCTTCTGCTTCTCATCGGCGCATTCCTGCTCTTTTTTCTGTGTCTGTTTTTCCTTCTTCTCTATGCCAAAGCAGGCAGAAAGCAGCGCCGTGGGTTTCTGCTTCAGGCTGCGGGGATCTCAGCGGCCTTTGTGGGCTTGATGCTGCTGTTCCGGGAGAACATGCGGCTGAACATTCTGGTAAGTGTCCTGTATGTCTGCGCCCAGGTGCTTTTGATTGCCAGGTTCGGAAGAAAACAGAAAAACACAATGTAAAATAACCACAAAAGAGGACCCCTCATGCAGAACAACCATTCTGCATGAGGGGTCCTTCATAAATATTGATTTAAGCACGAAGTATCCGTAAACAGGACTTGAGGAAAGTTTTACATCAGGCTGCGATAGAGCGCCTCGATGTCCTCCACAGTGGCTTCTCTGGGGTTGCCGGGACGGCAGGCGTCGTTGTAGGCGTCAATGGAGAGCTGCTTCAGATCTTCTTCCTTGACAACGCCCTTCAGACTGCATACGATTCCAACATCCTCGGCCAGCTGCTGAACAGCATTCACAGCGGCCTTGCGATATTCCTCCTGGCTCATCTCGTCCACGCCCTTGACACCCATAGCCCGGGCGATCTCCCGATACTTCTCGCCGGTGCAGGGAGCGTTGTAGGCCATGACGGTGGGCAGCAGAGTGGCGCAGGCCTTGCCATGAGGCATGTCATAGTAAGCGGAAAGCGTGTGTGCCATGGAGTGATCCACGCCCAGACCCACGTTGGAGAAGCCCATGCCGGCGACATACTGACCAAGGGCCATGCCCTCGCGGCCGTCGTGACCGCCCTTGACAGCGTCGCGCAGGCTGCGGGAGATGATCTCAATGGCCTTCAGATGGAACATATCAGACAGCTCCCAGGCGCCCAGGGTGATATAGCCCTCGATGGCATGGGTCAGCGCGTCCATTCCTGTGGCAGCAGTGAGGCTTGCAGGCATGGTGGACATGAGGTCGGGATCCACAACAGCGACCACGGGGATATCGTGCACATCCACGCAGACGAACTTGCGCTTTTTCTCCACGTCAGTGATGACGTAGTTGATGGTGACCTCCGCGGCGGTGCCGGCGGTGGTGGGAACGGCAATGATGGGAACGCAGGGCTTCTTGGTGTCCGCGACGCCCTCCAGAGAACGCACATCGGCAAACTCCGGATTGGTGATGATGATGCCGATGGCCTTGGAGGTGTCCATAGAGGAGCCGCCGCCAATGGCCACGATACAGTCCGCTCCGGCGGCCTTGAAGGCGGCAACACCGTTCTGCACATTCTCAATGGTGGGGTTGGGCTTGATGTCAGAATAGATGGTATAGGCAATTCCGTTTGCATCCAGAAGATCGGTCACTTTCTTGGTGACGCCGAACTTCACAAGGTCAGGGTCAGAGGCGACAAAGGCTTTCTGGAAGCCGCGCGCCTGGATTTCCTGGGGAATGGCAGAGATCGCGCCGGAACCATGATAAGAGGTCTCATTGAGAACAAAACGATTCATTATAACTCATCCTTCCATATTGGTAAGAAGCATAGCTTCCTTTGCGACTATTATACAACAACTGGAATCACTTTACAATGGATTCTTTCTCGCATCATGCTAGAGTCTTGCCAAGAAAGAACACAGAAAGAGCCGTGCTTTATATCCCAGCCTCGGTTTTGGCATTGTCAAGGTGCGAATTCTATGGTATCATGGAGGAAAGAACTGGAGGAACAAGAATGGATCTTCGTGGGCAGATCGCAAAGTATCCCGGGGAGCCGGAGGACCGACTCATGCTCAGTCATGCGCTGGATGTGCTGGAGCGGGGAAGACTGAAAAACCGTCTGTTTGCGACGGATTTTCTCACGCCTCGGGAGCAGGCGCTGATTCATCAGCAGCTTGGGATTCTGGAGCCGGTGTTCTTCGGCGGAGCAGAGGAGACAGAGCGGAAGGTCTGCCTTTATCTGCCCTCCCATGTGGAGAAGGAGGAGCTTGCGGAGGAGGGACCGGTGACCGCCCTGCGAGCCCATTTTTCCGCCCGGGAAAAGCTGTCCCATCGGGATTTTCTGGGCGCGCTCATGGGCAGCGGCATCCGACGGGAATCTGTAGGGGACCTTTTCGTCGGGGAAGCGTTCTGTGACCTGTTTGTTACCCGGGCCATTGCACCCTATGTACTGCAGAATCTGCTCTCAGCCGGACGCGCCCATCTGAGTATGGAGGAGATCTCCCTTTCCCAGGTGGTGATTCCGGAGCGTAAAACCCAGCTGCGGCGAGACACCGTGGCGTCCCTTCGTCTGGACGGCATCTGTTCTGCCGCCTTTCGTCTGAGCCGGGAAAAAGCGGCGCAGGCCATTGCGGCAGGGAAAGTGGCTGTCAACAGCCTGCCCTGCGAAAAGCCGGACAGGCTTGTCAAGGAAGGGGACGAACTATCCCTTCGGGGCAGCGGCAAAGCAGTTCTGGAAGAGGTGAGCGGCAGCACCAAGAAGGGCCGTATCGCCATTGTCATTCGATTCTATTTATGAGGTGTTATATATGATTACTTCTGTATGGACCATTCCGGGCCAGGACAATGAGACCGCACGTCAGATCCGCAAGGCCGTGTTCTGCGATGAGCTGGGCATGGACCCGGAGAAGGAGCAGGATGTCTTTGAGCCCTTTTCCTTCCAGCTCGCCCTGCTTTTAGATGATAAGCCCGTCGCCGCGGGCCGGTTTTATCTGCGGGGCCTTGGGAAGGCACAGCTCAGCCGTATCTGCGTGCTGCCGGAGTACCGCCGGCAGGGGATCGGGGATGGCCTGATCAAGATCCTGGATTTCAAGGCTGCCATGGCCGGCATTGCGGAGTCCTGGGCAGAGGTGCCGGAGCCCTACTGGCCGCTGTTCTACCGGATCGGCTTCCAGCCGGAGGGAGAGAGCTATGAGCAGGACGGCGTGAAAATGCAGACTATGAAAAAGGAGACCAACGATGGAACCAAAGGACATTGCGCGCATCAATGAGCTTGCGCGGAAGGCCAAAGGCGAGGGCCTGAGCGAGGAAGAGAAGCAGGAACAGCAGCGTCTGCGTCAGGCCTATGTTGCCGAGTTCCGCCGCAGCCTCCAGGCACAGCTGGACAACACTGTGATTGTGGAGCCGGACGGCACCCGTCACAAGCTGACACCCAAGGCAAAGCACATCCAAAGCTGAGCTTCTTATTGGCTCACACGACAACATTTCTGAGGGATGATCACGGTTTTTTATCGACTTTTACGGGTTGACGAAAACTGCCTGAAAATGGTACACTAAGGCTGTGATTTCTAATAGGTTTCCTGCGACTGACGGATTTTGTGGAGCACCACAGAGGAACAGGAAACAGGGGGCTTTTCCCCGTATGAAGCCGACCGTCTGGGTGCACTTGACCGATACCGATTGAGTGCGCCCGTTTAGTTTTTAGGAGGTACCCATGAGAAAAGTTGGAATCGTTATGGGCAGCGACTCGGATCTTCCTATCGTCAAAAAGGCGACGGATACCCTTGCCGCGCTCCAGATCCCCTTTGAGGTCCACGTCTATTCGGCTCACAGAACGCCGGATGAGGCGCGTGATTTCGCCCGCAGCGCCAGGGCAAACGGCTTTGGCGCCATCATTGCAGCCGCTGGGATGGCTGCACACCTTGCAGGAGCCATTGCAGCCAACACCACCCTTCCTGTGATTGGCATTCCCTGCTCATCTTCTGTCCTTGACGGCATTGACGCGCTCCTTTCCACAGTCCAGATGCCCTCCGGTATCCCGGTGGCTACGGTTGCTGTGAATGGAGGCGCCAATGCCGCTTTGCTTTCCGCCCAGATCCTCGCCTTGGAGGACGAGGCTCTGGCCGGCCGGCTGGAGGAGAAGCGTCGTCGTGACGCGCAGGCAGTCCTGGAAAAGGACAAGGCAATTCTGGAAAGACTTTAAAAAAGAAAGGATCAAATACAAATGGAACTGGTTTACACTGGAAAGACGAAGAATGTCTACGCACTGGAGAACGGCAATTATCTGCTTAAGTTCAAGGACGACTGCACCGGCAAGGATGGCGTGTTCGATCCCGGCATGAACGAAGTCGGCCTGACCATCGAGGGCGTGGGCGACGTGAACCTGCGTATGAGCATCTATTTCTTTGAGAAGATCAATGCGGCCGGAATCCGCACCCACTATGTCTCTGCGGACCTTGCCAACACCACCATGGAAGTCCTGCCCGCCAAGGTATTCGGCCATGGCCTGGAGGTCATCTGCCGTCATAAGGCGGTTGGTTCCTTCTTCCGCCGCTATGGTGAGTACATCGAAGAGGGCGCCGATCTGCCTGCCTATGTGGAAACCACCTTCAAGAACGACGAGAAGGGCGATCCTCTGGTCACCAAGGATGGCCTGATTGTGCTGGGCGTCATGACTGCCGAGCAGTATGAGGATATCAAGGACATGACCCAGAAGATCACCCAGATCGTTGCCGACGACCTGAAGGAAAAGGGCCTGGTCCTTTACGACATCAAGTTCGAGTATGGCTACGATAAGGATGGCAAGGTCATGCTTATTGATGAAATCGCTTCCGGCAACATGCGGGTTTACAAGGACGGCAAGTACATCGACCCCATGACGCTCTCTGAGCTGTTCTTTGCCTAATGGGCGGCTTTTTCGGCGCGGTTTCCCACCGCGACGTGGTACTGGATGTGTTCTTTGGTACGGACTACCATTCTCATCTCGGTACCCGGAACGCGGGCATGGCGATCTGGAACAAGGAAACCGGCTGCAAGCGCCAGATCCATTCGATCAACAACACACCTTTCCGGACCAAGTTTGAGAACGATCTTGGAGATTTTGAGGGAACCTGCGGCATCGGCTGTATCTCTGACTCGGATCCCCAGCCTCTGCTTGTCCGGTCCAAGCTGGGCCTTTATGCCATCTCCACTGTTGGCATCATCAATAACGCCGAGGCCCTAATTGAGAAGAATTTCTCCTCCCGAGGCTTCCAGTTCATGGCCATGAGTTCCGGAGCGGTCAACGCTTCGGAGCTGGTGGCGGCGCTGATCAACGAAGGAACAGATCTTGTGGATGGCATCCACCATGCTCAGGACCTGATCGAGGGCTCCATGTCCATCCTGCTTATGACCTCCTCCGGCGAGATCATCGCCGCCAGGGATCGGCAGGGAAGGCTCCCGGTTCTCATCGGCAAGAATGAAGATGGCTGCTGTGTTTCTTTTGAATCCTTCGCTTACCACAAGCTGGGCTATCAGGACGCCTATGAGCTGGGTCCCAAGGAGATTGTCCGCATCACAGCGGATGGTTTTGAGACACTGTCTCCTGCCGGGAAGGACATGAAGATCTGTGCCTTCCTTTGGACCTACTATGGCTACCCCAATTCCAATTATGAGGGTGTCAACGTGGAGGTCATGCGCTATCGAAACGGCGAGATCATGGCCAGAAACGAGGAGCGTAGCGGAACCATGCCGGACGTGGATTTTGTGGCCGGCGTGCCGGATTCCGGCCTGCCCCATGCCATCGGCTATGCCAATGAATCCGGCAAGCACTTTGCTCGCCCCTTTGTCAAGTATACCCCCACCTGGCCCCGGTCCTTTATGCCGGCCAACCAGGAGGTCCGCAATCAGGTTGCCAAGATGAAGCAGATCCCCGTTCCCGAGCTCATCGAGAACAAGAAGCTGCTCTTTGTGGACGATTCTATTGTCCGCGGCACCCAGCTGCGGGAGACGGTGGAATTCCTCTATGAATCCGGCGCGGACGAAGTGCATATGCGCTCGGCATGTCCGCCCATTATGTACGCTTGCAAATATTTGAATTTCTCCCGAGGCAATTCCGAGATGGATCTGCTGGCTCGCCGTATTATCCAGGAGCTGGAGGGCAACGAGGGGCAGAAGCATCTTGAGGAATATGCAGACGCATCCACAGAGCGCGGAAAGTGCATGCTCCAGACCATCTGCGAGAAGTTCGGCTTTACCTCTCTTGGTTATCAGTCGCTGGACGGACTTCTGGAGGCCATCGGCCTGGATCGGGACCGGATCTGTACCTACTGCTGGACTGGAAAGGAATGATTGCTATGTCTACCTCACACTCCGCATCCTACGCCGCGGCTGGCGTCAACATCGAAGCAGGCTATGAGGGCGTCAAGCTCATGAAGAAGCACGTGGAGCGCACAGTGATTCCCGGTGTGCTCTCGGGCATCGGCGGCTTTGGCGGCCTCTTCGCCCCGGACGTGGCCGGAATGGAAAAACCGGTCCTTGTCTCCGGCACCGATGGCGTGGGTACCAAACAGCGCATTGCCCAGATTCTGGGCAAGCATGACACTGTTGGCATCGACTGCGTTGCCATGTGTGTCAACGACATTGTATGCTGCGGCGCAAAGCCCCTGTTCTTCCTGGACTATATTGCCATTGGCAAGAACGATCCTGAAAAGGTTGCAACCCTGGTTTCCGGCGTAGCGGAGGGCTGCGTGCAGGCTGGATGTGCCCTTATTGGCGGCGAGACTGCCGAACATCCCGGCACCATGCAGCCGGATGACTATGATCTTGCGGGCTTCAGCGTGGGCTTGGTGGATGAGAAGAAGATCATTGACTCCTCCCGGATGCAGGAAGGCGACGTGATCCTGGCTCTGCCCTCCAGCGGCATTCACTCCAACGGCTATTCTCTGGTTCGAAAGGTTTTTGACGTGGAGCATGCTGATCTTGGAAAGGTTTATCCCGAACTGGGCATCAGCCTGGGCGAGGCCCTGCTCACACCCACGAAGATCTACGTGAAGCCTGTCCTGGCGGCCATGGAGGCAGCCGATGTGCATGGCGTGAGCCATATCACCGGCGGCGGCTTCTATGAGAACATTCCACGTAGTATCCCGGATGGCCTGGGCGCACGGATTGAAAAATCCGCAGTCCGGACGCCCGCGATCTTTGATCTTCTGCAGAAGCATGGGGAGATTCCCGAGCGGGATATGTTCAACACCTTCAACATGGGCGTCGGCATGAGCCTGATCGTCTCTGTGCAGACCGTTCCGGCAGCTCTGGAGGCTCTGAAGGCCCAGGACATTGACGCCTATGTGATCGGAACGATTGTTGCCTCCTCTGACAAGGTGACGCTATGCTGAGATCCTCTGTCCTGGACGGCATTCTGGCCGGGGTCATGATCGCCATGGGCGGAAGCGTGTTTCTTGCCTGTGAGAACAAGGTTGTGGGAGCGGTATTGTTTACCGTGGCCCTTCTGAGCATCTGCCTGTTTGGCTTCTCACTTTACACCGGCAAGGTGGGGTTCCTGGTGCAGGACCATTCCGGAAAAGCCCTTTCTTCCACGTTTTTGGGCTTGCTGGGGAATCTCATTGGCACGGTGCTCATGGGCCTGGTGGTAACTGCCGCGCTGCCCAATCTGCACGAGGCGGCAATCGCTGCCTGTGAAAAGCGGATGCTGCAAACGCCTGTGCAGACCCTTCTGCGGGGATTCCTCTGCGGTATCCTCATGTACACCGCGGTCTGGGCTTACCGGGAGAAGAAAACCATTGCCGGAATCGTTTTCTGCATTCCTGTGTTCATTCTCTCCGGATTTGAGCACTCCATTGCGGATATGTTTTACTTTGCCCTGGCTGGGGCGTTCCGCCTGTCGTCTACGTGGTTCCTGCTGCTGGTGGTCATCGGCAACAGCCTTGGCGGCATGCTGATTCCCGGGATCCAGGCGCTGAAAGGAAGGCAGCCATGAACTATGCCAAGATTGCTGTGCTGGTCTCCGGCGGCGGCACCAACCTCCAGGCGCTGATTGATGCCCAGGAGAAGGGAACCCTTGCGAGCGGAAAGCTCTGTCTGGTGATCTCCAACAATCCGGACGCCTATGCGCTGGAGCGAGCGGCAAAGGCCGGTATCCCCAGCCTGGTCATCCGGAAGAAGGACCTGGGGAGTCAGGAAGCGTTTGAGGACGCAATGATCCAGGCACTGGACGAGCAGCAGATCGACCTGATCATCCTTGCAGGATTCATGAGCATCCTCTCGGAACGTTTTACCTCGCACTATGAAAACCGGATCATCAATGTGCATCCCTCTTTGATCCCGTCCTTCTGCGGGAAGGGCTTCTATGGGCTCAAGGTGCATGAGGCGGCGCTCAGCTATGGCGTGAAGGTCACAGGCGCTACGGTCCATTTTGTCAACGAAGTTCCGGACGGCGGCAGAATCATTCTGCAGAAGGCCGTTGAGATCCAGGAGGGGGATACCCCTGAGGTTCTGCAAAGACGCGTGATGGAGCAGGCCGAGTGGATCCTGCTTCCCAGAGCGGCGGAACTTGTCTCAAAATCGCTATTACAAAAGAAAGCGGGGAAATAAACATGACTGATTTTCTGAAATTCCTGAAGGAAACACCCTATCCTGGCCGCGGCATTGCCGTGGGCAAGGACCGGGTCTACTATTTCATCATGGGCCGCAGCGGCAACAGCCGGAACCGGGTTTTTGAACTGACGGAGGACGGCATCCGTACCAAAGCCTTTGATGAGTCCAAGGTTGTGGACCCCAGCCTCATCATTTATCATCCCGTCCGCGAGACGGAGCAGGGCCTCATCGTCACCAACGGCAACCAGACCGACACCATTCGGGACTTTGGCGATTTCCGCAAGGCGCTGATGACCCGGGAGTATGAGCCGGACGAGCCCAACTGGACCCCCCGCATCTCCGCCATGGTCTATCCGGACGGATCCTTTGATATCTCCATCCTGAAGCATCTGGATGGCCGCTGCCTGCGGGAGTTCTTCTCCTATGAGGGCTGCGAAGAGGGCAAGGGCTATTTCATCAGCACCTATCAGGGCGACGGAAGCCCGCTGCCTTCCTTTAAGGGCGAACCCATGGAGATCACCATGCCGGAGCCTGAAGAAGTCTGGGCTGCACTGAACCAGGACAACAAGGTTTCTCTTTACACCAAGGTAAAGGGCGAAGTCAAACTCTTCAATAAGAATCTGGGGGACTAATCATGAAAGAATTTGAACTCAAGTACGGCTGCAATCCCAATCAGAAGCCTGCCAAGATCTACATGAAGGACGGCTCCGAGCTTCCCATTCAGGTGCTCTCCGGCCGCCCCGGCTACATCAACTTTCTGGATGCCTTCAATTCCTGGCAGCTGGTCAAGGAACTGAAGGAAGCCACCGGTATGCCCTCCGCAGCCAGCTTCAAGCACGTTTCTCCCGCCGGCGCTGCTGTGGGCAAGCCCCTGAGCAAGGTGGACCGGATGATCTACTTCGTGGATCCGGATGTGGAGCTGTCTCCCATTGCCTGCGCCTATATCCGTGCCCGCGGTGCGGACCGGCTGTGCTCCTACGGCGACTGGGCCGCTCTCAGCGACGTCTGCGACGCCGACACCGCCCGTTATCTCAAGGCGGAGGTCTCTGACGGCATCATCGCTCCCGGCTACACCGACGAAGCGCTGGAAATCCTCCGTTCCAAGAAGGGCGGCAAGTACAATGTGGTCCAGATCGATCCGGACTATGTACCTGCTGAGCAGGAGTGCAAGGATGTCTTTGGCATCACCTTTGAGCAGGGACACAACAACTTCAAGATCGAAGAAAGCCTCTTCTCGAACATTGTCACCGAGAACAAGGAACTGCCCCGCCAGGCCATGATTGATCTGATGGTCGCCCTCATCACCCTGAAGTACACCCAGTCCAACTCCGTCTGCTTCGTCAAGGATGGCCAGGCCATCGGCGTCGGCGCCGGACAGCAGAGCCGGATCCACTGCACAAGACTTGCTGGTCAGAAGGCGGACAACTGGTATCTGCGTCAGTGCCCCAAGGTCCTGAACCTGCCCTTCATCGACGGCATTCGCCGTGCGGATCGAGACAATGCCATCGACGTGTACATGTCCGACGAGTACGAAGATGTCCTGCGGGAAGGGGAGTGGCAGAAGTACTTCACCGTCCGTCCTGAGGTCCTGACCCGGGATGAGAAGAAGGCCTGGATCGCCACTCAGTCCGGCGTGACCTGCGGCTCCGACGCATTCTTCCCCTTCGGCGATAATGTGGAGCGCGCCAGAAAGTCCGGCGTGCAGTATATCGCAGAGCCCGGCGGATCCATCCGTGATGACAACGTCATTGAGACTGCCGATAAGTACAGAATGGTCATGGCCTTCACCGGCATGCGCCTGTTCCACCACTAAGAGAGGCGCAGCATGAACATTTTGGTGGTCGGCGGCGGTGGCCGCGAGCATGCGATCATTAAAAAGTTACGGGAAAACCAGGGCGTAGAGGTAATCTACGCCCTTCCCGGCAATGGCGGCATTGCAAAGGACGCAACCTGTGTCCCCATCGGTGCAAAGGACATTCCTGCCATCGTGGAATTTGCAAAGTCCCATGCCATTGACTATGCAGTCGTGGCGCCGGATGATCCTCTGGTGCTGGGCTGTGTGGACGCCCTGGAGGAGGCCGGGATTCCCTGCTTTGGTCCCAGGGCAAACGCTGCCATCATTGAGGGCAGCAAGGTTTTCTCCAAGGACCTGATGAAGAAGTACGGCATTCCTACCGCGGCCTATGAGACCTTCTCGGACATTGACGCGGCGCTTGCGTATCTGGAGAACGCGCCTATTCCCACGGTGGTCAAGGCGGACGGCCTGGCCCTGGGCAAGGGCGTGATCATCGCCATGACCCGCCAGGAGGCAATGGACGCCGTGCGGGAAATGATGGAGAACAAAAAGTTCGGTGCCAGCGGCGAGCGGATCGTCATTGAGGAGTTCCTGGAGGGACCAGAGGTCTCTGTGCTCTCCTTCACGGACGGCAAAACCGTGGTGCCCATGGTGTCCTCCATGGATCATAAACGGGCAGGGGACCGTGACACCGGCCTGAACACTGGCGGAATGGGCACCATCGCGCCCAATCCCTACTATACCCCTGAGGTTGCAAAGGCCTGCATGGAGCAGATCTTCCTGCCCACCATCTCCGCAATGAATGCGGAGGGGCGGACCTTTAAGGGCTGCCTCTACTTCGGCCTGATGATCACCAAGGATGGTCCCAAGGTGATCGAGTATAACTGCCGCTTCGGCGACCCTGAGACCCAGGTGGTGCTGCCTCTGCTGGAATCGGATCTTCTGACGATCATGCAGGCTACCACCAACGGAACGCTTGCGGATATGGAGGTCCGTTTTGCGGACAAGAACGCCTGCTGCGTGATCATGGCGTCGAAGGGATATCCGGCTTCCTATGAAAAGGGCTTTGTCCTGTCCATCCCGGAGAAGACCCTTCCCCATGTGTATGTGGCTGGCGCCGCGGAGAAGGACGGACAGCTTGTCACCAGCGGCGGCCGGGTACTTGGCTGCACGGCAGTGGGTGAGACCCTTTCCCAGGCCATTGATGCGGCTTATGAGATGGTAAAGACCATCCATTTTGAAAATGCTTATTACCGCCATGACATCGGTGCAAGAGCGCTTGCTTTCGGCGGGAAGGAGTAACATGGTATACAGAGTATATGTGGAAAAGAAGCCGGAGCTTGCCAGTGAGGCCAAAGCTCTGCTTTCGGATGCAAGAAATCTGCTGGGAATCCTGAACCTTCAGAACGTGCGTTTATTCAACCGCTATGATGCAGACGAGATCACGCAGGAGCTCTTTGATTATGCGGTCAAAACCGTGTTCTCTGAGCCGCAGCTGGATATCACCTATCCCGAGCTGCCCGAGGACAACGCCATTGTGTTTGCGGTGGAGTATCTTCCTGGCCAGTTCGATCAGCGCGCGGACTCCGCTGCCCAGTGTATTCAGATCATCTCTCAGGGGAATAAGCCCCTTGTTCGCTCTGCCAAGGTTTATTGCTTGTATGGCACCCTGACTGAAGCAGAGATCGAAGAGATCAAGAAGTATGTCATCAACCCCGTGGAAGCGCGGGAAGCCTCACTGGAAAAGCCGGAGACCCTGGAAATGCAGTACACCATTCCTACAGAGGTCCGGACCCTGGAGGGGTTCTGCCAGCTGGATGATAAAGGGCTTGCGGACTTTGTGCGCACCTATGGCCTTGCCATGGATGAAGCGGACGCAGCGTTCTGCCAGGAGTACTTCCGCTCCGAACATCGGGATCCCACCATTACAGAGATCCGCATGATCGATACCTATTGGTCCGATCACTGTCGGCACACCACCTTCAATACCGTGATCGACAAGGTGAGTTTCGAGGATCCGCTGCTCCAGAAGGCCTATGAGGACTACCTCCAGACCCGCAAGGATCTGGGCAGGACGAAGCCCATCTGCCTGATGGATATCGGCACTCTCGCTGCCAAGGCCCTGAAAGCACAGGGAAAGCTTTCCAAGTTGGACGAGAGCGAAGAGATCAACGCCTGCACCGTGAAGATCAACGTGGAGGTGGACGGTGTTTCCGAGCCCTGGCTGCTTCTTTTCAAAAACGAGACCCACAACCATCCCACGGAGATCGAACCCTTCGGCGGCGCAGCGACCTGCATCGGCGGTGCCATCCGGGACCCGCTCTCCGGAAGAAGCTATGTCTATGGCGCAATGCGTGTCACAGGCGCAGCTGATCCTCTGAAGCCTGTGAGCGAGACCCTGCCCGGCAAGCTGCCCCAGCGCAAGATCGTCACCACGGCAGCCGCCGGTTATTCCTCCTACGGCAACCAGATCGGACTTGCCACCGGTATTGTCGACGAGCTGTATCATCCCGGCTATGCTGCCAAGCGTATGGAGATCGGCGCGGTCATCGCTGCCGCCCCCGCAGAGAATGTGCGTCGAGAGGTGCCTGCACCTGGAGATGTGGTGCTGCTCCTCGGCGGAAGCACCGGACGAGACGGTATCGGCGGCGCCACAGGCTCCAGCAAGGCGCACAATGCACACTCCGTTGAGGACTGCGGCGCGGAGGTCCAGAAGGGCAATGCTCCGGAGGAGCGCAAGCTCCAGCGCCTGTTCCGAAATGGCGAGGCGACACGGATGATTAAGCGCTGCAACGACTTCGGCGCCGGCGGCGTCAGCGTTGCCATCGGCGAGTTGGCTGACGGCTTGGAGATCGACCTGAACGCTGTCCCCAAGAAATATGAGGGCCTGGATGGCACGGAGCTTGCCATCTCGGAATCTCAGGAGCGCATGGCTGTGGTCGTGGAGGCCAAGGACGTGGACGCCTTCCTGGCACTGGCTGAGCAGGAGAACCTGCAGGCCAGTCCGGTGGCTGTTGTCCAGGCTGAGCCGCGCTTGGTCATGAACTGGAACGGCAAGAGAATCGTGGACGTGAGCCGGGAATTCTTAAACTCCAACGGCGCAAGCAAGCATATTGAGATTGTTGCCGCGGAGCCTGCGCTCCAGGAGGAAAAAATCTCCGGCAGCTTCCAGGAGAATCTGTTTGCCATGGCTTCCAGCCTGAACTGCTGCTCCCGTCGCGGTTTGTCAGAGCGTTTTGACTCCACCATCGGCGCAGGCACCGTGCTGATGCCCTTCGGCGGAAAGTACCAGATGACGCCCATCCAGGCAATGGTGCAGAAGATCTCGGTGGAAAAGAAACACACGGACGACTGCTCCCTGATGAGCTGGGGCTATGATCCCTATCTGACGGAGCAGAGCCCCTACCACGGCGCATATCTGGCGGTTGTGGAGTCTGTCTGTAAGCTCATTGCCACCGGTGCTTCCTTTGAGGATGTGTATCTGACCTTCCAGGAGTATTTTGAGAAGCCGGGCAAGGATCCCAAGCGCTGGGGAAAGCCCATGTCTGCGCTTCTGGGCGCTTTTGAGGCCCAGATGCACCTGGGTGTTGCCGCAATCGGCGGCAAGGACTCCATGTCCGGCTCCTTTGAGAAGCTGGATGTGCCGCCCACGCTGGTTTCTTTTGCTGTCACAACTGCCAAGACCCGGGAGATTGTCAGCCCCGAGTTCAAGCAGGCCGGGCATAAACTTATCCGCCTCGCTCCTGCATATGGAGCGGATCATCTGCCTGTGACGGAGTCCCTGCTTCAGACGATCGCGCAGGTCACAAAGCTGCTTCATTCCGGCAAGGCTTATGCCTGCTATACGCCCGGTATGGGTGGCATTGCAGAGGCAGTTCTGAAAATGAGTCTCGGCAACGGCATTGGCTTCCGCTTCTCTGAGGCGCTTCCCGTGGAGGACCTGTTCCGCCGCGACTACGGCGCCTTCCTGGTAGAAGTGGACGCAGACGTGGAGGAGGGAACCCTTGTCGGCACCCTGACACAGGAGCAGACAATTTGCCGCGGGGCAGACTGCGCTCCGCTGGACGCGCTCTGTAAGGCCTACGAGGATAAGCTGGAGAGCGTCTATCCCTGCAATATTCCCGACCGGAAAACACCCATGGAGAGCTTCTCCTTCCAGGCATCGACCTATCCGGCACCTGCCATCAAGGCCGCCCGTCCCAAGGTTTTGATCCCGGCATTCCCCGGCACAAACTGCGAATATGACAGCGCAAAGGCTGTCCGCGACGCAGGCGCTGAGCCGGAGATCATGGTCATCAATAACCTCTCTGCAGATGGTATTGCCCGGAGTGTGGATGCCTTTGCAAAGGCGCTGAAGAGCGCGCAGATCGTGTTCATCCCCGGCGGCTTCTCCGGCGGCGACGAGCCGGACGGCAGTGGAAAATTCATCACTGCGTTCTTCCGCAACGCGGCAATCAAGGAAGGAGTCACGGAGCTTCTTGAACAGCGGGATGGCCTCATGTGCGGCATCTGCAACGGTTTCCAGGCGCTGATCAAGCTGGGCCTGGTTCCTTTCGGCAAGATTATCGATACGGATGAGACCTGCCCGACGCTGAGCTTCAACACCATCGCACGGCACCAGTCCCGCATTGTTCGGACCCGGATCGCCTCCAACAAGTCTCCCTGGCTGTCTCTGACGCAGGTTGGAGAGGTGTACTCCGTTCCCATTTCCCATGGGGAAGGCCGCTTCCTTGCAAGCGAGGAGATGATCCGGCAGCTTGCCGCGAACGGCCAGATCGCGACCCAATATGTAGATCTGGATGGCAATGCCACCAGCGATGTGCATTTCAACCCCAACGATTCCATGTACGCCATCGAGGGCATCACGTCCCCGGATGGGCGCGTCTTTGGTAAGATGGGCCATGCTGAGCGTATCGGCGCCGGTCTGTACCAGAATGTTCCCGGCAACTATGACATCCGCATGTTTGAAGCGGCTGTAAAGTATTTCCGCTGAAGGAGAGTCAGATAAATGGCATATAAAACCGATATTGAGATTGCACAGGAGTGCAACATGCTTCCCATTACCGAGATTGCTGCCCGTGCCCATGTGGACGAGAAGTATGTGGAGCAGTACGGCAAGTATAAGGCGAAGATTGATCCCGCTCTGCTCAAGGAGGATCGGCAGGACGGCAAGCTGATCCTGGTCACAGCCATCACGCCGACGCCTGCCGGCGAGGGCAAGACCACCACGACCATCGGCCTGGCGGATGGTCTCAGACGCATCGGCAAGGACGTGACAGTCGCGCTCCGTGAGCCCTCACTCGGACCTGTCTTCGGCGTCAAGGGTGGTGCCGCCGGCGGCGGTTACGCCCAGGTGGTTCCCATGGAGGACATCAACCTCCACTTCACCGGCGACTTCCACGCCATTGGTGCGGCAAACAATCTGCTTGCCGCCATGCTGGATAACCACATTCAGCAGGGCAACGCCCTTGGAATCGATGTTCGAAAGATCACCTGGAAGCGCTGCGTGGATATGAATGACCGTCAGCTTCGCTTTGTGGTGGATGGCCTGGGCGGCCGAACCAATGGCGTGCCACGGGAAGACGGCTTCGACATCACGGTTGCTAGCGAGATCATGGCAGTGTTCTGCCTCTCCAGCTCCATCACCGATCTGAAGGAGCGCCTGGGCCGCATCATCGTTGGCTATACCTATGATGATAAGCCAGTCACCGCCAAGGATCTGAAGGCTGTCGGCGCTATGGCGGCGCTGCTGAAGGATGCGCTGAAGCCCAACCTGGTTCAGACGCTGGAAGGCACGCCTGCCTTCGTTCACGGCGGTCCCTTTGCAAACATTGCCCACGGCTGCAATTCTGTCATGGCAACCAAGATGGCTCTGAAGATGGGCGACTACACTGTTACAGAGGCCGGCTTTGGCGCGGATCTGGGTGCGGAGAAGTTCCTGGATATCAAGTGCCGCATGGCAGGTCTGACCCCGGATGCGGTTGTTGTCGTTGCGACGGTCCGCGCCCTCAAAATGCATGGCGGTCTTGACAAAAAGTCCCTGGACACTGAGGACCTGAACGCATTGGAGAAGGGCATCCCCAACCTCCTGCGCCATGTTTCCAACATCAAGAATGTGTATCGGCTGCCCTGCGTTGTGGCGGTGAATCGTTTCCCCACGGACTCAGATGCGGAGATCGATTTCATCATTGCCAAGTGCCGGGAGCTGGGCGTCAACACCGTCCTGTCAACGGTCTGGGCCGAGGGCGGCAAGGGCGGCGAGGCCCTGGCGCGCGAAGTGGTTCGCCTCTGTGAAGAGGAGCAGGGCGATTTCCGGTTCTCCTATGAGCTGGATGAGAGCATTGAGGAAAAGATCACCCACGTGGTCCAGCGTGTCTACGGCGGAAGGGGTGTCAGCATTCTGCCCGCAGCGCAGAAGCAAATTCGCACGCTCACAGCCCTTGGCTATGACAAGCTGCCCGTCTGCATCGCCAAGACGCAGTACAGCTTCTCGGATGATCCCAGCCTTCTGGGTGCGCCGGAGAACTTCGATGTGACCGTGAAAAACGTAAAGGTCTCCGCCGGCGCCGGTTTTGTTGTGGTCCTGACGGGCGACATCATGACCATGCCTGGTCTTCCTAAGGTTCCTGCCGCTGAGAAGATCGATGTGGATGAGAACGGAAAGATTACCGGCCTTTTCTAAAACAATCCGAAAAAAAGACGAAGGGGAAACCCTTCGTCTTTTACTATTTCAGGAAGAAATACCAGGACAGCCCAATCTGAAGCAGCAGAAACAGCGGAACCAAGATCTGAAACTTTCGTTTGCGTGTCTTATGATGGAACAGCAGCATGCCGAAAAGACTACCGAAGGCTCCGCCCAGAAAGGCAACGCTCAGAAGCGTGGACTCCCGGATGCGCCACTGATGCGCCTTTGCAAACTGCTTGTCCAGAAACATAATTCCCAGTCCGAATGCATTGATTAGGACCAGGTATCCAATCAGGTAGGAATTCAAATTCATCATTCTTTCGGAGGGATTCTATGAGAAAAATAGCCTTTTCAGCCATTCTTCTGCTGTGTGTCAGCCTTTGTGCCTGTGGAAAGAAGCCTGTGTTTGAGACGGTAGACGACCAGATCGTTCCAGCCCTTGCAGAGGAACCATCTTATGTGATTTTTGTCAGTCTGCCTCAGGATGTGACAGAGCAGACCTTTTTCGATGACCAGAACCGGCATTTGTTTACGCAGGCAGAAGGGAACTATGAGGTCATGACGGAGGTGCTCTCTGATCTCAGCACAGAAGAGGCGCTTCGGAGCATTACCGGGATGGATCGGCAAGCAATCACCGTTCTGAAAACAGAGGTCAACGGCATGCCGGAGTATCATGCCAGCTGGACCAGCATGACCGATGAGGGAGCATATCTCAGTCGCATGGTCATGGTATCTGCCGGAGGAAACTATTACTGCATGCGCTTCTCCGCTCCGGAGGAGCTTGGTGCGGAAGTCCAGGATACGATGGAGGAGATCTTCGCGTCGTTTGCCCTGGAGCCACTGGAATCATAACATAAATGCTCATAAAGCACAAGGCCACCGAAAATCCGGTGGCCTTGCGCTTTTTATAAATCTCCGTCTGTGCTGTAGAAGGCTTCTGACGGGAAGGGCAGTTTTCCGAAGGCCTCAAATGGGGTCTCCTCGGTGCCGGGATCGTCAGAGTACTCCCGGTCCGGCAGTTCATAATCCAAGCTCTGGACCATGACAGGAGCCTCACGTTCCATTCTGACAATGGAGAACTGTCCAAGTGTCACGTAAAGCCGACGCTTCTCACCGGAAAATACCAGCGTGTCGTCAAAACTTGCGCGGACGGAATCGGGAATAAGGCTGATTTCCTGCGCCTGTGTACTCTCACCCACATCCACAACCCGAGCCGAGAGAAGCACCGGATCGACTGCTTCCACAACAGCCTCGGGCAGGGGAGAGCCATTGAGATCGCGCCCTGCCCGGGAGGAAAAGACCCGAGCCCGCTCCGCACCGCCGGAGAGCACGATGCGCTTTGCAAACAGGGCCAGCCCATAGATGGTCACAGGCTTGGTTCCGCCGATCACAGCGTCGGCAATGACCTTGTAGTAATAACTGATGTCCACGGAGTAGTACCCCTTGTGGAATGTAACCGGCTGAACATCCAAAAAAACGTTGAGCAGTTCCGCGCTTCTTGCCTTAGTGCTTGTGGACTGTTCCAGGGCTGCTTGAGATTCTTCCGTCAGATAGACTCGAATATCCTCAATGCAGTCCTTGTCCAGACAGGAGTCCACCACTTTTCCGGTATGCAGCAATGCTCTTCGCGGAAAGCTGGTTTCTTGCCGGCGATCTGTCTCTGCCATATGGTTCCCTCCAAATCAAGAATTGAAAGAATCCTTTCATGACAGTTTATGCACGCCCTACGGAATTGCCCTTATTTTTTGAAATCCGATTCCTTGCAGGTGACAAAAGGGGAGAAATGTGATATGCTATCTTTGTATGAGTTTTTCGATGAATGCGAGGGACTTGCTTGAAAACCAGTATTATGGGCGTGGAATTTGACAATATCACCATGCAGGAGGCTCTGGATAAGGCGGAGAAGATCCTCTCCCAGGAAAAGGCCTGCTGTGTTGTCACACCCAATTCAGAAATTGTCTATGAGGCCATGCATGATCCGGAGCTACGGGATCTGCTCAACCGCGCTGAGCTTGTCCTGCCGGACGGCGGCGGTGTGGTCCTTGCCTCCCGGATCCTGAAAACCCCACTGAAGGAGAAGGTTGCAGGCGTTGAATTTGCAGCGGGGCTGCTTGAAATCTTATCACGCCGGGGTCAGAGCCTCTATCTCTTGGGGGCCAAGCCCGGGATTGCCGAGCTGGCTGCCCAAAAAATGCGGGAGCAACATCCGGACCTCATCATCGCAGGAATCCAGGACGGCTATTTCCAGGATGAACAGCTGGTGATCGATCGGATCAATGAAGCAAAGCCAGATGTGCTTTTTGTCTGTCTCGGCGCGCCGAAGCAGGAGCAGTTCATGGAGCGGCATCGGTTGGATCTGCATGTCCGGCTCATGGCTGGCTTGGGCGGCTCTCTGGACAGCTTTGCGGGAACCGTAAAGCGCGCTCCGCGCTGGATGATCCGGATGAATCTGGAATGGTTCTATCGCCTTTTGAAAGAGCCATGGCGCTTTGGACGAATGCTTCGGCTTCCCAAATTCCTGTTTGCTGTACTTCGCGCCAGGGGTAAAGGAGAATCAACATGGGAAAACTGATTGTATTCGAGGGTACGGACGGCTCCGGAAAGTCCACCCAGTTTCGCATCCTGTCTGAGAGACTTCAGAAGGAGGGCATCTCTTACACAAAGCTGGTCTTTCCCCAGTACTCTGAGCCATCCAGCGCACTGATCCGAATGTATCTGGGCGGGGAGTTCGGCGGGAAGCCCTCCGATGTCAACGCCTACGCTGCGTCCACCTTCTATGCTGTGGACCGCTATGCCTCCTATAAAAAGGTCTGGAAGCCCATCTATGACCAGGGCGGCCTGATTATCTCTGATCGCTATACCACCTCCAATGCGGTACATCAGGCCTCCAAAGAGCCGCCGGAGCGTCGGGAGGAATATCTCAAATGGCTCTATGATCTGGAATTCCAGAAGCTGGGGCTGCCGAAGCCGGATCTGGTTTTGTATCTGGATATGCCGCTGGAATTGACGGAGCAGCTCATGCATGAGCGGGAAAACGCAACGCACGTCCATGCGGACATTCATGAGCAGGATATGGATTACCTGCGTCAATGCAAGGAAGCGGCGGAGTTTGCCGCGTCCTACTATGGATGGGTCCGGATTCGCTGTGCAAGAGGCAGCTCTCTGCGAACGGTCCGGGACATCCATGAGGAAATCTATAGCTATGTAAAAAAGTGTCTGGAGGAATGAGCATGGTTTATTTGCTTTTAGGGACTGGATTTGAAGAGATTGAAGCGGTCACGCCTTGTGATTTGCTGCGCCGCGCCGGTGTGGAGGTCTGCACGGTAGGCGTGAATGGCCCTGTTGTCACGGGCAGTCATGGCATTCCCATCCAGGCTGACTGCGCTTTGGATGACGTTTCCCTGGAAAAGGCAGAGATGTTGGTTCTCCCCGGCGGTCTGCGTGGCGTTGCCTCCATTCAGGCATCGGAGAAGGCGATGAATCTGATCCGTGCTTTTTCCGAAGCCGGAAAGTTTGTGGCAGCCATCTGCGCAGCGCCGACGATCCTTGCAAAGCTGCATCTGACAGATGGCCATCTTGCCACCTGCTATCCCGGCATGGAGGACCAAATGGGAGACGCTGTCATGGTTCCGGAAACGGACGCTGTCCAGGATGGCACAATTATCACCGGAACGTCTGCAGGTTGCTCCATTCCCTATGCGCTCCAGCTTATTACAGCCCTCAAGGGCCGTCAGGCAGCGGATGATGTGGCTAAGGCCATTGTATTCCGGACCTGACAGAAGGAGTATCTATGAACGAAAAGGAACCCAATCGGACCTCCGGCGCTCCGGATATGCCGCCGTTGTTTGAGGAGGACCCGACCCAGGACATGTCTGCCTTCATTCAGTCTGTTATGGACTCCATTGGCGACGAGGACGTAAGCGTAGATGACACGCCCACCAAGAAAGTCCCTGGCAGTGATCCGGAGCCTACGAGGCCCATCCCCACAACCCGGCCGATCCCGAATACCGGCACGATCCGGGAGAAAACGAATATGAAAAAGAGACGTCGGATCCCCGCATTTCTGCGGGCGCTTATTTATATTTTTGTTGTTGGCCTGCTCGCCCTGGTCCTTGCCATGTTTGCCTGGGACTGCGCCCTGGATGTTCTGGCGCTCACTAAGCCGGATCGGGAGGTCACTGTGACAGTGACGAATACAGACACCATTGACACCATTACCCAAAAGCTCTATGAGAGTGATCTGATCGATCATCAGTGGCTTTTCAAGCTTTACTGCAAGTTTTCTCATGCGGATCAGAAGATCGATCCGGGCGTGTATACGCTGAACAATCTTTTTGATTATCATGCCCTGGTCAACGGTATGATGGAAACAGCGGTGACGCGGGATTCTGTCAAGGTCACGATTCCCGAAGGCTATGAATGTGATCGCATTTTCCACCTTTTGGAGGACAAGGGTGTCTGCTCCTATGAGGATCTGACCAAGACAGCTGCCAACTATGAGTTCAGCTATGAATTCCTGGCAGAGCTGCCCTATGGTTCTGCGAATCGGCTGGAAGGCTATCTGTTCCCCGACACCTACGAGTTTTATGTTGGCGACGATGCTGTCAATGTGTTCCGGAAGTTCCTCAATAACTTTGAACGAAAGATCGATACCCTCTCTATGGAGGAGAATCTGCTCCTGCTGAACGCCAATCTTCGCCAGAAGATGGAAGAAAACAATTTCACAGAGGAGCAGATCCAGGCCGGTATGATCGACGAGCAGAAACTAGTGATCGTTGCGTCCATCATTGAAAAGGAGACCGCCGGTGCCAGCGAGTCCGGCGCCATTGCGTCGGTCATCTATAACCGCCTGTGCTCCAACCTCTATCCGCTGCTCCAGATTGACGCTACCATTCAGTACGTCCTGCCGGAGCGCAAGGAAGTACTGAGTCAGGAGGATCTGCAGATCGACTCGCCCTATAACACCTATCGCTATCCCGGCCTGACCCCTGGCCCCATCGCCAATCCAGGCCTTGAAAGCCTTCGGGCTGCGCTGAATCCCAACAATACCACATTCTTCTTCTACGCGCTGGACAAGAACGGATGGCATCATTTCTCGTCGTCCTACTTTGATCATCAGGAGTTCCTGGAGGGTCTGAATGAAGCAGAATAAACCGGAGCTTTTATCCCCGGCAGGGGACATGGAGCGCCTGAGAATGGCAGTTGCCTTCGGCGCGGACGCGGTCTACCTGGCAGGTACCTCCTATGGCATGCGGGGAGGCGTGGATAACTTTACACAGCCGGAGCTCTATGAGGCGGTGAAGCTGTGCCACGAAAAGAAGGTGCGGGTCCATGTGACGGTCAACACGCTTCCAAGAGGGGACGAGCTTGACGCGCTTCCGGAGTATCTTGCCATGCTTCAGGACACCGGAGCCGATGTGCTGATCGTTGCGGATCTTGGCGTATTCCGGATGGCGCAGAAATACGCGCCTAAGCTGGAGCTACACGTCTCCACCCAGACGGGAATCGTCAATGCAGCTTCCGCCTCGGCCTGGTATGATCTTGGAGCCAGTCGCGTGGTCCTTGCCCGGGAGCTCAGCCTGCAGGAGATTGAACGCCTGCGTCGGGATACGCCGGAGGAGCTGGAGATCGAGACCTTCGTGCATGGCTCTATGTGCGTCAGTTTTTCCGGCCGCTGTCTTCTATCCAACTATCTGACCGGGCGTGACGGCAACCGGGGCGTCTGCGCCCAGCCCTGCCGCTGGAAATACGCGCTGATGGAGGAGACAAGACCGGGCGAATACTTCCCGATCGGAGAGGACCGCGACGGAACCTATATCCTCAATTCCAAGGATCTGTGCATGATCGAGCATATCCAGGAACTGATGGACGCCGGAATCGACTCCTTCAAGATTGAAGGCCGCGCCAAATCCAGCTACTACACCGCTGTAATCACCAATGCCTATCAAAATGCCATTCGCGCTGCCATGGCAGGGGAGACGCTGGATCCGATCTGGCTGGAGGAGGTCCAGAAGGTCTCTCACCGGCACTATTTTACCGGCTTCTTCTACGGCTACTCGGGAGATAGTCAATACTATGACTCCTCCCGGTACTTAAGAAACTGGCAGGTCAGCGCCTATGTACTCTCTTGGGATGGGGAGCGGGCACTTTGCACGCAACGCAACCGTTTTTCCGAAGGAGATGAGCTTGAGCTTCTGGTTCCTGGTCAGGCGCCTGTACGCCTCAAAGCGCAGGATCTGAGAAACGAAGCAGGAGAGCGTGTCACCGTACTGCCTCATCCGGAGGAGCGGTTCACTATGCCGCTGCCTGTTCCGGCGATTCCAAACTCGATTCTGAGAAAATCGGTTGATTTGAGTGCGCAATAGGCGAAAAACCTGTTGACAAGGAAAAAAACTGTGTTAGAATATCCAAGGATATTGAAAAGGCATTGAAAAAGCCCATCAAAGACAGCAGCCTGAGAAGCGAGAGGGGATCGGTGAGAGCCCTCAAGGCCCAGCCCTTTGAAAGCCACTTTGGAGCCGCCCGGGAGGACCGGGACGATTCATCCCCGTTACCGGATGACTAAGATGCGCCTTGTGCGCAATTAGGGTGGTACCGTGAGTTTTGCCTCGCCCCTATGTCCAGGGGCGAGGCGTTTTTATGGAGGATTGAATGATGAAACCCTTTGGCCTGAACGAACTTCGCGAGATGTATCTGCGCTTCTTTGAAAGCAAGGGTCATCTGCGCCTGCCCAGCTTTTCCCTGGTTCCGCAGAACGACGCATCCGTTTTGCTGATCAACGCAGGCATGACGCCCATGAAGCCCTACTTTACCGGCGAGGAGGAGCCGCCTCGTCATCGGGTCTGCACCTGCCAGAAGTGCATTCGCACCGGTGATATTGAGAACATCGGCAAGACGGCTCGCCACGGCACGTATTTTGAAATGCTGGGCAACTTCTCCTTCGGCGATTACTTCAAGAAAGAGGCCATTCCCTGGGCCTGGGAGTTTCTGACCAGTCCTGAATGGGTTGGCATCGATCCGGATCGGCTGTATCCCTCGGTCTATTTGGACGACGATGAGGCCTGGAATATCTGGCATGATGAGATTGGAATCCCTGCAGATCGGATCTTCCGTTTCGGCAAGGAGGACAACTTCTGGGAGCATGGTTCCGGTCCCTGCGGCCCCTGCTCTGAGATCTATTATGACCGCGGTCCCGAGAAAGGCTGCGGCAAGCCAACCTGCACCGTAGGCTGCGACTGCGACCGCTATATGGAGGTCTGGAACATCGTTTTCTCTCAGTTCAACAACGATGGTCAGGGCAACTATACGGAGCTGCAGCAGAAGAATATTGACACCGGCATGGGTCTTGAGCGTCTGGCTGTAGTCTGCCAGAATGTGGACTCTCTCTTTGATGTGGACACTGTGATGAACATCACCAATGCAGTCTCAGCCATCACCCACGCGCATTACGGAGAAAGTCACAAGACCGATGTGTCTCTTCGCATCATCACGGATCATATCCGCTCTGCGACCTTCCTCATCGGCGACGGCGTCCTGCCCTCCAACGAGGGCCGGGGCTACGTCCTGCGTCGTCTGCTTCGCCGCGCTGCTCGGCATGGGAAGCTTTTGGGTGTGAACGAGCCTTTCCTCTACAAGGTCTGCGAAACGGTCATTCATGAGAATCAGAATGCCTATCCCGATCTTGTGAAAAAGCAGGACTATATCACCCGCGTCATCCGCAATGAGGAGGAGAACTTTGCCAAGACCATCGATGCCGGAACCAAGATCCTGAGCGACCTTGTGAATGAGCACCTGGCCAAGGGCGAGACCGTGTTCTCCGGCGCTGACGCCTTCCGCCTCTATGACACCTATGGATTCCCCATTGACCTGACTGAGGAGATGGTGGAAGAGAGCGGCCTGCGCGTCGATCAGGAAGGCTTCAATGCCGAGATGCAGCAGCAGCGTGAGCGTGCCCGGGAAGCCCGGAAGGCTTTGGGCGATCTTGGCTGGGCCGGCATTGAGCTGGGCAAAGAGATCCCAGCCACGCAGTTTATTTACGAGAATTCCACTGCTGACAGCAAGGTCCTGGCCATCATCTCCGAGGATGAGCTTCGGGAAGAAGTTGGTGAGGGAGCAGAGGCCATTCTGGTCCTGGATCAGACGACCTTCTATGCGGAGATGGGCGGTCAGGTGGCTGACCATGGCATGATCATCCGGGATGGAGAATGGAAATTCCGTGTCACGGATGTGCAGAAGAACAAGGGCGGCAAATACCTGCACTATGGCGTTGTGGAGTCCGGCATCATCAAGCTGGGTGACTTCTGCGCGACGCAAATCGACGACGCACGTCGGGACGCGATTCGTCGTGCCCACTCCTCCACCCATCTGCTGGACGCGGCTTTGAAGCAGGTTCTGGGCGATCATGTGCATCAGGCAGGCTCTCTCGTTGAGGAGGACAGCCTCCGCTTTGACTTCTCTCACTTTGAGGCAGTCAGCGCAGAAGAGCTTTCCAAGATCGAAAACCTGGTCAACAGCTGGATTCTGGCGGGCTATCCCATCGTCACGGAAGAGCTTCCCATCGAGGAGGCAAAGAAGAAGGGCGCCATTGCCATGTTTGGCGAGAAATACGGCGAAGTGGTTCGCGTTGTGGAGATGGGAAGATCCGACGAGATTGTGTCCATGGAGTTCTGCGGCGGTACCCATCTGAACAATACTGCGAAGGCCGGCCTGTTCCGGATTCTCAGTGAGGGCAGTGTGGCCTCCGGTGTGCGCCGGATCGAGGCTGTCACCGGTCTCAGGACCGTTCAGCTTATGAAGCAGGAGCATGAAGCCCTTCTGAGCGCCTCGCAGATCCTAAAGACCACCCCCGGCGAGTTGACAGGCCGGATGGAGCAGACCCTGGCAGAACTCAAGGAAGCGCGCCGCATCATTGAGCAGTACAAGGCCAAGGAGAGCGCTGGCAGCGCAGGAGATCTTCTGAAGGGAGCGGCTGATGTAAGCGGACTGCATGTGGTTACCACAACCCTGACAAGCGGCGACGTGAACAGCCTGCGCAAGATGGGAGATGTGCTCCGCGATAAGGATCCTGCTGTGGTGGCTGTCCTGGCACTGGCAGGGGAGAAACTGAGCCTGCTTGCTGTTTGCGGCAAGGAAGCCGTGGCAAAGGGCGTCAAGGCTGGCGATATCATCAAGACCATCGCCCCGATCTGCGGCGGCTCTGGCGGCGGAAAGCCGGATTCTGCTATGGGCGGCGGCAAGGATGCGTCCAAGCTCCCGGAGGCACTCGGCAGTGTGCTGGCCTTTGTGGAGTCCAAGGTTCAATAAGGAGGATACAATGGAAGACTGCATTTTCTGTAAGATCGCTTCTGGGGAAATCCCTTCCACGAAGCTGTATGAGGATGAATACTGTGTGGCGTTTCAGGATCTGAACCCGCTGGCGCCTACCCATTTTCTGGTGATTCCCAAGGAGCATTTTGCCTCCGCTGCTGAGGTGACAGAGCAGAATGCGCAGCTTGTGGGACACATCTTCTTGGTGATTGCCAAAATTGCGAAGGAGCTTGGAATCCAGGATGGCTACCGGGTCGTCACCAATGTGGGTGAGCTGGCCGGACAGACCGTCCATCATATCCATTTCCATGTCCTTTCTGGGAAGCCCCTGGGCAGCTTCAATTAAGCGATATCACCAAAAACCAGACGTCATTTTTGACGTCTGGTTTTTTTGCACAAGAGGGTTACATAAAACAAGTCGAAAATCTGGCGCAAAATTAACAGAATGATGTTGAAACCAGGACAGGGCCGTGGTAAATTATTAGAGATCTTGTTTGTGGATGTGGAATTATGGTTTTTTCAAGCCTTGTCTTTTTATATATTTTTCTCCCTGCATGCATGCTTCTTTATATTGCCGTTCCAAAAATTTGGATGAAAAATGGCATTTTGATCCTGTTTTCCCTGGTGTTTTACGCATGGGGCGAGCCGTTGTATGTGGTCCTTCTGATTCTTTCCGCCCTTGTCAACTGGTCCTGCGGCGCTTTGATCGGGATCGGTCGATTGGAGCACCGAACAGGGAAGATGAAAGCAGCGCTGATCCTGGCAATTCTGGTGGATCTGGGGACCCTGGCGCTGTTTAAATATGCCGGTTTTTTTGTCGAAAACTTCAACGCGCTCACTGGGCTGAAAATTGCCGCGCCGGAAGTCGTCATGCCCATTGGCATCTCCTTCTATACCTTCCAGGCGCTGACTTATGTGATTGATGTCTATCGTGGAAATGTGGCTGTCCAGAAGTCCTATCCCAGATTTCTTTTGTATATTGCGCTATTTCCGCAGCTCATTGCCGGCCCCATTGTCCGCTATTCGGAGATTGAACCGCAGCTGGAGGAGCGTCATGTCAGTTCTGAAAGCTTTTTCACCGGCCTGACTCGCTTCCTGATTGGCCTTGGAAAGAAGGTTCTGATCGCAAACTACTGCGGCGCCATGACCTCCCAGCTCCTGGATGGAAAAACTGCAAGTCTGACAACCCTTGCGGCCTGGCTCGGGATGCTTCTCTACACCTTCCAGATCTATTTTGATTTTTCCGGCTATTCCGACATGGCCATCGGCTTGGGCCGGATGTTTGGCTTTGAGTATTCGGAAAACTTCAACTTCCCCTATATGAGTACTTCCATTACGGAATTCTGGCGCAGATGGCATATCTCGCTGTCCAGCTTTTTCCGGGACTATGTGTACATTCCTCTGGGTGGAAACCGTCGTCATCAGTATTTGAATCTGTTCATTGTATGGGCACTCACCGGCCTCTGGCATGGTGCAAGTTGGAATTTTGTTCTCTGGGGCCTGTACTTCTTTGTGCTTCTGTGCTTTGAACGGATTTTCAAAGGCCTTTTGGATCTGCTTCCCAAGGCGGTGCGTTATCTTCCCACCATGCTGCTGGTCATTTTTGGATGGACTCTGTTCTATTTCACAGATCTGCGCGATGTAGTCAATACCTTTGCAGCTCTGTTTGGTCATGGCGCCGGGCTGACCAGCGCTGAGACGAAGATTCATTTTGTTTCCTGCATTCCGCTGCTCATTCTTGCAGCCGTCGGCTCAACAAGCCTGCCGAAGAATCTGTCGATGATCATCGCTGCACTGTGTGCAGGCAATCAGAAGCGGGGCGAGGCAACATCGACGGCGTTCTATGTGCTGACCTTCCTGTTCGATCTTGCGGTGCTGTTCCTTGCGACGGTTTCCTTGATCGGTTCCAGCTACAATCCATTCCTTTATTTCCGCTTCTGAGGAGGTGCGAAATTGAAAAACAAAGGTTTTATTCTTGGCGGCATCCTTCTTGCAGTCATGCTGGTACTGGGCGTTGTGTCCTTGGTTGATACAGATCCCACGGTTTCGCTTGTCGAAAACCGAAAGTTGGCGACCAAACCGGCATTTTCTGCAGAGCGCCTGTTTTCTGGTCAGTATCTGTCGGAACTGGACACGTACTATAATGATACCTTTCCCCTGCGGGAGCGCCTGTTCAAGGCGAATCAGCAGCTCAACGGTTTTTATCACTACTCCGGCCGGAAGGAGGAGAACAATGTCCTTCTGATCGGCGCCAACACCGGCGCAGAGGAGGGCGGTGTTTCTCTTGCTGATTATGAGCGCGCTCAGGCGGAACAGGAGAATCCCACCAAGCCGGACAAAGATCCGGCACAGGATCCTGCTTTGACAGATCCCGATGTTCCTACTGAGCCAGAGGATCCCAATGGGGGAGAGGATCCGGAGCAGCTTCCGCCGGATGAACCGGAACCGAATGTTCTGGACCAGGTGGATGCTGCTGCAAAGCATGACTCCGGCTGGACAGTGGATGAGAACGCCTCGTATGAGCAGGCCGGCGCCGTGATGATTATCGGCAAGCAGGGCATGGAGGTACCGTCCAAGGTTCCGGATGTGATTACCTCCTATGCAAATGTGCTCAACACCTTCGCTGAAAAGATGCCGGATGTGCAGGTTTACTCCCTGATCACGCCGAATGCTGCGGAATTCTACTCTCCGCTGGAGTTTCACACCGGATCCCATAGTCAGAAGGATATGATCTCGTCCGCCTATTCCCAGATGACGGATGAGATCATCAAGGTCGATATTTATTCCAAGCTGGCTGAGCGGACGGATCAGTATATTTACTTCCGCACCGATCATCACTGGACCGCCCGCGGTGCATATTTTGCTTATGTTGCTTTCTGCGAGGCGAAGGGGCTTGATCCGGTCTCTCTGGAGGACTTTGAGTCTGGACGGTATGATGAGTTTGTGGGAAGCCTCTATACCTTCACTCGTCAGTATCCGCAGAGCGAAGTGCTGTGGAACAACCCGGATTACGTGGAGTACTTCCTGCCCATTGTGGAGAGTCACGCCAAATATTATATGGACTCCACTCTGACAAACGGAATTCCCATCTACGTGGTCAGCACCAATATCTCCAATGCATCCAAGCAGGACAAGTACCTTTGCTTCATCTCCGGTGATACGCCCATCTGCGTCATCGAGACAGCCGTTGAAGACGGTCCAACTTGCGTAGTGCTGAAGGAATCCTACGGAAACGCGTTTGTGCCGTTCCTGACCAGTCATTACAGCAAGATCATCGTCATTGATCCCAGAGAGTTCAACCATGGCTCCAAGCCATATCTGGACTTGGTTGCATTTGCACAGGAGCAGGAAGTGGATGATCTTCTGGTCATCAATTATCCGTTTATGATCAACAATGCAGCCTATGTGGGCTATCTGAGAGCTCTGGCCGCCAATTGATAGAAAAACCCCGCTTGAGTGTGCCTCAAGCGGGGTTCTTTTTTGATTAGCTGTTGAGCTTTGCCTCAACATAGGTTACGACGATCTCTTCGGCCTTTGTCCGATCAAACACGCCGTTGAGAACCAGGTCTGCATGCCAACGGGTGGGCTCGATCAGCTCATTGTGGCGGAAACGCACGGTGTCAATATAGCGATCCGTGACTTCCTTCTTGGTTTGACCACGGGCCATGAACTTGTCGATCCGGCGGACCAGACGCTCATCAGAGGCCAGATCCACGAAAATCTTCAAATCCAACTTTTCCCGAATGGGCGCCAGGTACAGAGCAAAGAGGCCCTCAATAATCACGATATCAGCGGCGTCCTCACCAGGAGTAACAGCTGCTTCAAAATCAGCGACCATATCGTCCACCCGCATGGCGTCGGGGTGATTGTGCTCCACATATTCAATGCCAGTGATGGGAGCAATGGTGGTAATACCCGGGCGCTTGAAGTAGTGGTCCATGTTGATCAGTGTGACCTTGTATTTGCTTCCCAGCGCTTCATTCAGCCGGTCAGCCAGCGTGGACTTGCCGCTGCAGGTGCCGCCAGCGATTCCAATTGCAAAAGGTTTTTTCATGGGGAGGACCTCCTTGGTTCTTGATAAAACTATGATACCACGATTCTTTGTATAAAGCAACAAAAAAGAATGGGCCGAAGCCCATTCTTTTTTGCGATTTGTTCTGAAATTAGAACTCCATGTCGTAGTGGATGGTGCCGAAGGGAGTCTCCTGATCGGTGATGGCCATGGACTTGGACATCGCCTTGATCTCGTCGACAGTGACCTCGCGGCCCAGATCGCTGGAGAGGAACAGGCCGTCGGTGAGGAGCAGCATGTTCTTTGCGATCTCGGGAGTGTTGTAACGGGTCTCGTCGTTCAGGATGCCCAGCTTGTAAGCCAGCCACATAACCTGGTTGTCGTTGTAGAGGAGCTTGGAGGGATCAGCCAGCTCTTCCAGGTTGCCGTTCTCGTGGCACTTCAGGTCCACAGTGACGTTCCGGCCGTTCTGATCGCCGAAGAAGGTCAGCTCGGGAGCGCCGCCGAACAGGGTAGCAGCGTTGGCGTTGGCAGCCGCAGCGAACTTGCCGCCGGTGGTGTCGGTACCGGTGATCTCCAGGCCGCCCTTGGAGCCCAGAATGTAGGTCAAGCCGTAGTCCTTGTAGTTACCAGCGGAGGCACCCAGGACGTTGAAGGTCATGCCATTGGCATACTTGGCAAAGCCAGTGCCGAAGTCCTCAACGGTGAAGCCGTTGGGATCCTTGATCAGACGATCGTCATACTCCAGGCCGCGGGTAGCGAAACCGGAGACGCTCTTCAGCTCGGGAACGCCGGTGACGAAGAGGATCTGGCTGATGAGGTAGATGCCCAGGTCGATCAGCGGGCCATGGCCAGCGACCTTCTTGGTGTAGAAGTCGGTGGTGAACTGGGGCAGATCGTAGCCGGGACGACGGCGCTGAGAGAAGAAGTGCAGGTTGACGTAGTACAGGTTGCCCAGATCGCCGCGAGCGATCATGTCACGAGCAACGCGGGACTGCGGGGTCATGATGGAGCTGATCTGAACATGGAACTTGCGGCCCAGCTTCTTGGCAGCCTCAGTCATCATGTTGGCGTCATGCCAGTTGGAGCTGATGGGCTTCTCGCAGTAGCAGTCGAAGCCAGCCTTCATGACAGCGATGGAGACGGGAGCGTGCAGGTTGTTGTGGACGCAGACATCGACGGTGTCCAGATCGTCGCGCTTGAGCATCTCACGGAAATCGGTGTAGCAGTCCTTGGCATCGAAGCCGTACTGCTGACGCCATGCCTCCAGCTTGGCAGCATCAATCTCAGAGACAGCAACGACCTTCGCAGTGAAGCCCAGCTGCTCAGCATGACGCTGGATGTTGGAGTAGATGGTCATGTGACGATGGGAGATCATGCCAGCGCCAATGATACCAACGCGGATTTCTTTCATGTTGTTTACCTCCTGTAATTGCTCTTTTGACATTCTTCCATGAATGTTTCCAAAGGTAGATTTATTCTACCACTTTTCTTTTGGTATTGCAAGCATGTTTCTTAGAAAGAAGAAAAAACTCTTGAATTACTTTCGAAGGACCATCGACAAAGAAGAGAAAAGCTTGACTCCCTTTAGCGTTTTCCTGCCAGAAGCGGAAAATAAGTTTACAATTTCTCGAAAAGATGTTATTCTATGGAAGGAATTCAGAAGGGAGTTCGTTTATGCTGGAGAAACTCAAACTGGTGGAGGATCGATATGCGGAAATGGCGGAACGCGCAGCGCAGCCAGATTTTTATGCGGATGCGCAGGCGGCTGCCAAGCTTCTGCGGGAGCAGAAGGAATTGGAGCCGATCATCACAGCCTATCGCAGCTATTGCAAGGCGGATCAGGAGTCCGCAGAGCTTCGTCAGATGCTGGACGGCCCCCTGGAGCCGGAGTTTCGGGAACTCTGTCAGTCGGAGTATACAGCGCTGAAAGCACAGATGGAGTCGCTGGAACAGGAATTGAAGATCCTGCTGCTTCCCAAGGATCCCAACGATGATCGGAATGTGATTATGGAGATCCGTGCTGGAGTCGGCGGAGAGGAGAGCGCCTTGTTTGCCCATTCTCTCTATCGGATGTACACCATGTATGCTGAGCGGAAGGGATATCAGGTGGAGCTGCTGAACGTCAGCGAAACAGAGCTTGGCGGTTTCAAGGAGGTTACGCTGAATCTTTCTGGGTTTGGCGCCTATTCCCGTCTGAAATTTGAAAGCGGCGTTCATCGGGTCCAGCGCGTCCCGGAGACCGAATCCGGTGGACGGGTCCACACCTCCACAGCGACTGTCGCAGTACTACCGGAGATGGATGAGGCTTCCGTGGAAATCCGGCCCGAGGATATCAAGATGGATGTCTATCGCGCTTCCGGCGCCGGCGGTCAGCACGTCAACAAGACCTCCTCTGCTGTCCGCCTGACGCACCTTCCGACCGGGACGGTCGTTGCCTGCCAGGAGGAGCGCAGTCAGGTGCAGAACCGGCAGAAAGCCATGAACATGCTGGCGTCTATCCTCTATCAGGCGGAACAGGAACGGATCCAGAGCGCCTTTTCCGCAGAGCGGAAAAGCCAGGTAGGCACCGGCATGCGCAATGAGCGGATCCGAACCTATAACTATCCCCAGGGCCGTGTGACGGATCACCGCATCGGTCTGACCCTGTATCAGTTGGATGCTGTTCTGAATGGGGATCTGGATCTTCTGATTGATCCGCTGATTACCGCAGATCAGGCAGAAAAATTACAGAAAAGTGAGAACGAAAAAGGATGAACACCTTGTTTTTACCTGCCTCCGCGCCCGGAACCATTGAGACGGCAGCGCGGATTCTCCTGGAGGGGGGCCTTGTCGCGATTCCGACGGAAACGGTCTATGGCCTTGGCGCCAACGGGTTGAATGCAGAGGCGGTTGCCAAGATTTTTGAAGCAAAGGGGCGTCCGCAGGATAACCCCTTGATCCTGCATATTTCCGATGTAAGCCAGCTTCCGCTTTTTTGTGATCCCGTTCCCGCGCTGGCCTATGAGCTTGCAGAACGCTTCTGGCCGGGACCTCTGACTTTGGTGCTGAAGTGTCGGGAAAATGTGCCGAAGCGGACCACTGCGGGGCTGGATACGGTTGCTATCCGCTGCCCGGATAACGAGATCACAAGAAAGATCATCTCCGCTGCCGGCGTGCCCATTGCTGCGCCCTCCGGCAATACGTCCGGACGGCCCAGTCCGACCACTGCGCAGCATATGGTGGAGGACATGAATGGGAAAATAGAGGCCATTGTAGACGGCGGCAGCTGCGGCATCGGTGTGGAATCCACCATCCTGGATCTGACGGTTCAGCCGCCGCGTCTGCTTCGTCCCGGAGGAATGCCTCTGGAGCCGCTGCGAGAGCTGGTGGGGGAGATCGCGGTGGATGAAGCGCTTATCCGGCCCTTGGGGGAGGGAGAACGCCCGAGAGCTCCTGGCATGAAATACCGTCACTATGCGCCCAAAGCGCCTGTGACGGTTCTGACAGGTCCTTCTGACAGGACCGCGGCTTATATCCAAGATCATGCACCCAGCGGTTCCGGCGTGATCTGTTTCAGCGAGTACGAGGCGTGCTTCCCGAACTGCATCGTCCGGACCATTGGGAAGAGCACGGATCTGCTGCAGCAGGCACAGCATGTCTTTGACGCGTTGCGTTCCTTCGACGCAACAGAGGTCGAGGTCAACGAGATTTTTGCGCAATGCCCACCGGAGCAGGGGCTTGGCCTTGCGGTCGCAAATCGTCTGAAAAAGGCCGCAGGCTTTCATGTCGTCGCACTGGAGGAGAATGCATGAAAATCATTGGCTTTACCGGCGGCTCCGGATGCGGAAAGACCACAGCGCTTCAGGCGCTTGCGCCTTATCATGCGCTGATCCTGGACTGCGACGCCGTGTATCACGAGCTCCTTCGAACAGATAGAGAGCTGACAGCTTCCATCGGAGCCAGATTCCCTGGAACTGTCCGGGATGGCGTGCTGGACCGAAAAGCACTTGGAAACGTGGTGTTTTCGGATCCTGAGGCCTTGGAGGCGCTGAGCGCCATTACAGACCCTGTTGTCATGCGCCGGGTCCAGGTTCTTCTGGATGAGGCAAGGACCGCTGGAAGACGTGTGGCGGCGCTGGATGCCATTCGCCTGGAGGAGAGCGGCCTTGCGGATCTGTGTGATGTGACCATTGCTGTGACAGCGCCGCTTCCCCAGCGGATCCGACGGCTGATGGCGCGGGAGGGAATCAGTGAGGACTACGCCCGTGCGCGGATCGCGGCCCAGCGCTCCAACGAATCCTTTTCTCAGAGTTGTGATTTTACCCTGGAAAACTCCGGAGATCTCTCCGGCTTTCATACACGCTGCAGCGAATTGCTGCAGACAATTCTTAAGGAGGAAAGCAATATGAGCGAAAACATCTACAAAGAGCAAAGAGAACAACTGCTTTATCAGCCCAAGAATGCATACCTGGATCTTTCTGATGAGGATTTTCAGGCGATGAACGCCTACTGCAGCGACTACATGCAGTTTCTGACCAAAGGCAAGACCGAGCGTGAGTGCGTCACGGAAGCTGTCCGTCAGGCAGAGGAAGCGGGCTTTCAGGCATACAAGCCCGGAATGGCGCTTCAGCCTGGAGATCGGATCTACACGATCAATCGGGGCAAGAGCGCGATTTTTGCGGTGATCGGAAAGGAAGATCTGTCCCACGGCGCACAGATCGCAGCGGCCCACATCGACTCTCCCCGCATGGATTTAAAGCCCAATCCGCTCTATGAGGACGCAGAGCTTGCCCTGTTCAAGACCCACTACTATGGCGGCATCAAGAAGTATCAGTGGACTGTGACGCCCCTTGCTATTCACGGCGTGGTAAGTCTCAAAAATGGAGAGACGGTCACGGTCTGCATCGGTGAGGATCCCAAGGATCCTGTTTTCTGTGTTACGGATCTTCTGATCCACCTGTCGGGAGAGCAGATGAAGAAGACTCTGGCGGAGGGTGTTTCCGGCGAAGCGCTGAACCTGCTGATCGGCAGCCAGCCGCTGAAGGACGATGACGGCGCGGACGCTGTGAAGTTCCATGTGCTGAAGCTTTTGAATGAGAAGTACGGAATCGTGGAGCAGGACTTCTATTCCGCGGAGCTCTGCATTGTCCCTGCGGGACCGACCCGTGAGGTTGGCCTGGATCGCAGCATGATCGGCGGCTATGGTCATGACGATCGCGTCTGCTCCTATGCCGAGTTCTGGCCCATGCTCAGACTGGGAACACCCAACAAGACCTGTGTCTGTGTCCTGGCAGACAAGGAAGAGATCGGCTCCGTGGGCGTCTCCGGCATGCAGTCCGTGTTTTTTGAGACCTTTATGAAGGATCTCTGTGAGACCCAGGGTGTGGCGCTTCGCCGCTGCTTTGAGGCTTCCAAGTGCCTTTCCGCAGACGTGACCAATGCTCTCGATCCGACCTATGACTATGTTTCCGATCGGCGGAACAACACCCGTCTGAATTATGGTGTTGGTCTGTGCAAGTACACAGGATCCCGCGGCAAGAGCGGCGCTTCGGATGCCTCCGCTGAGCTGGTTGGGTACGTGACCAGACTGCTGGATCAGCATGGTATTCGCTGGCAGATGGGCGAGCTTGGCAAGGTCGACGCTGGCGGTGGCGGAACCGTTGCAGCTTACATGGCAAACCGCAATATCGATACGCTGGATGCCGGCGTTCCGGTCCTGTCCATGCACGCTCCTTTCGAGGTCGTTGCGAAGCTGGACTGCTATATGACCATGCGCGCCATGCAGGTGTTCTACGAGGATTAATCAAAAGAAGAACTGCCCTCCCGCTTGGGAGGGCAGTTTGTTTATGCGGTTTTTTCTCTTGTCAGATTCTTGATCCAGTTGAAGGAGTTGATCTTCCAGACTGCCACAAAGCATTTGAGGATCTGATCGCTCAGCAGGCAGGAATATACTACCCAAGCAGGCGCATGGAAGACATTCTGTGCGATGAAGCCGGCGGGAAGAACAACCAGGAACACAAAAATGGTGTCGTTCTTGAAGACGAAGCTCACGTCGCCGCCTGCTTTCACAAGACCGGCAAGGCAGGTCGCCTGATAGCAGCGGCCGACCATGGCCACTGCCAGCACATTCAGGAACTGCCGAGCAACGGCAATGGTCTCTGGCTCAAGATCATAGAGGCTGAGGAACGGAGTGCGAAGCAGGAACAGGAGCAGACCCATGACCCAGCCGATGACCGCAAACAGGATCTGTGCTGTTTTGGCATATTCCTTCATCAGATCGTATTTGCCAGCGCCGACAGTTTTTCCGGTAATGATTCCAAGCGCAGCGGAGAGACCGAGCACCACCATGTACAGGAGCGTATTCAGGTTGCCGGCAACGCTGACAGAGGCAATGGCTTCGGCGCTCATGTGGCCAATGATCGCGCTCTGTGCCAGAGTGTTGATGGCCCAGACGACCTGACCGCCCAGGACAGGCGCGCCATAACGGACCAGATCCCGGAAGAGACCGCCGCCGGAGAGGAAGATGTGCTTTGCTTTGAACAGCAGCTTTTTGTCAATGAAGAAGACGTAGATCACCATGACCGCCGCTTCCACAATTCGGGAGATCAACGTTGCAATAGCAGCGCCGCGGATTCCCAGGGCAGGGAAGCCCAGTTTACCAAAGATCAGCACGTAGTTCAGTCCGATATTGACAAAGAGAGTGATGATGGAAATCACAAGGCCGATCCGGACCGTTTCGACAGAACGCATGGCGTTGATCAGAAGCTGACTGATGCAGAAGAAGATGTAGCTCCAACAAACGATCCGCAGATAAATAATGGCCTGCTCAATGACCAGTTCCTCTTTGGTGAAGACCCGGATGATGACCCTCGGAAACAAGAAGGAGAATACCGAGAGGAGAATCCCTAGACAAGTGCAGATCCGTAGGCACATAGCAGTCAGACGGCGAATGGAGCTGGTGTCTCGTTTTCCCCAGTATTGAGCCGCCAGAATCAGAAGCGCACTGCCGATGCCGTTGACAGCAAACTGCAGGAAGGTCTGGATCTGATTGCCCATATACACTCCGCCGATGACATATTCACCCAGTCGGCCGATCATCAAATTGTCCGCAAAGTTCACAGCGAAGCTGATGAAGTTTTGCAGCGCAATCGGAATGGCAAGTAAGATCAATGATTTATAGAAGCTGCGATCTTTTGTAAGAACGGCCATAGGGCTGCACCTCCTGGAGTTGTTTTCAATATCATAGCATAGAATGTGGACTTTTGCAATAAAAATGAAGGGCCGTTTGTTGCTCTAGTCTCGTATCTTGTCGAAAAAACTGATGCCGCTTTCCAAGAGGCATCAGCAAATTTCGTTTTTCGTGTTTGATCTTGGTTGCGTTATTTTCCTTTAAATGGAGGGTCTGCCGGGTGCAGGCCGCCAAGCTTCTGCATGGTACGGGAGAGCGCATCCCGGATATTGGGCGTGATCACATGCTGCTGATGGTAGTCGAAGCTCTCCACAAAATCGTCCAAATCCCCTTTGACCCGGTCCATGTTCTGCTTCATAAGCGGGAAGATCTTGTCATAGAACCAGTCTCGCTCACTATTGGGAAGATTGTCCTGCGCAGATTCCACGAGATCCGCGAAATGCCGCATACAGAAGCCCTTGCAGCTTTCCGCCTTTTTGCGGAATTCCTCCTTCTTCACCATCATGAAGAAGGTTTCGTAGTAACGCTGCATATTCTTTTGAACTTTGTCGCAGATGTAGCAGGTTTCCTGCCTGCGCCGACTCCATTTCACAAGAGGAGGGGAACCCTCATCTCCGGATTTTCCGCGGGAGAAGAGACCGCGTTTTGCGGGCTTATCAAAGCTATCAAGCTGTTCTTGGAACTCGTCCATCAGCAGCTTATAGTAGCTCTGCAGAATCAATGCGTTGCCCAAGGAGTTTCCAAAATCATACAGAGACTTAAGGTGATGGTTGCAGAAGCCCAGCTCATTGGTCAGCGCGCGAACATCGGATTCCATATAGCTGGCTTCTGGTCCGACCGCGTAATTGATTGCGCCGCGCTCTGCCGCGCGTTCCAGATAGCAGAAGGGGCACTCGTCACCGGAGTCAAAGGCTTCGTTGACAGGGATGGTATAGATCTGTTCCTTCATTGGAAAACCTCCCGGCGTTTTTTGTTAGTTTATCATGATTCTTGACGGCGCGCAAGGGAAGGAATCGCTGATCAAAATTTTTCTGGAGAAAATAAAAAAAGGGCTTGCTTTTTCCAGAAGAATCTGCTAATATAATGCACGTCGCCGGGAACGGCACAAAAGAATATGGGGGTATAGCTCAGCTGGGAGAGCGCTTGAATGGCATTCAAGAGGTCAGCGGTTCGATCCCGCTTATCTCCACCATATTTCAGCCTTGAAACAACTTGTTTCAAGGCTTTTTCTTTGTGTAAAAAGCCTCTGCTTCAGAAGAAGCAGAGGCTTTAGATCATTTCTTTTCTTTTTTTGCAAATCTTGCGCGGTTCTGTGCATCGCTTGCGCCGGAGGTGATTTCGCCCGCCTTCTGCAGGGACATCTTTGTCAGCAGCGGACCCACCAGCTCATAAATCAGAACACTGAACAGAACGATGTTCCGGATCATGCTGCCATATTCAGCGCCAAGTGCCTGAGCGCTGACAACCATTCCCAATGCAACACCCGCCTGAGGAAACAGGGTAATGCCAAGATACTTGCGAACAGTTTCACTGCACTTCATCATGCTGCTGCTCAGAAGTGCGCCAAAGTATTTGCCGACACAGCGAATGACAATGTACACAAGGCCAATGACAATGACCAGCGGATAGCGGAACACACCAAGATCCAACTGCGCGCCGGAAATCACAAAAAACACTGCATAGAGCGGTGCTGTCCATTTGGAGGAGCGGTCCATAATATCTGTAGAGTACTCACTCAGGTTGCAGAATATGGTTCCAAGCATCATGCACACGAGAAGAGAGGAGAAGGAAATCTCGACGCCCCCGCCAAGCGGGAAGGAGACAGACGAGAGTGCAATGGTCATGATGACAAAAGCGATGGTCAGTGAAAGACGGTTGGAGTTGGAGAAGAACATCTTTTCCAGCAGTGTCAAAAGGCCTCCCATGAAGGCACCAAGGAGCAGAGAACACACGATCTCAAGCAGGGGATTGATGATGACAGAGATTACATTGAGCGTTCCTCCGTCCATTGCCTGTGCAATGCCGAAGGAAACCGCAAAGATCACAAGGCCTACAGCGTCATCCAGAGCGACGATGGGAAGCAGCAGGCTGGTTACAGGTCCCTTTGCTTTATACTGTCTGACGACCATCAGAGTCGCCGCAGGCGCGGTTGCGGCGGCAATGGCGCCGAGAGTAATGGCAACCGGCAGCGGAAGCACTTCGGGTCCAACGATGAAATGAAGCCCTATGAGCGCCGCATCCACCAGCAGAGAAGCGATCAGCGCCTGAAGGATGCCGATGACTGTGGCGGTCTTTCCGGTGCTTTTCAGCTGCGCAAGGCGAAACTCATTGCCGATATCGAAGGCGATGAAACCCAAAGCCACATTAGATAGGAACGATACTCTTGTAAGGTCAGCCATGGAATCAAAGCCAAGCCCGGGAATGCTGGTTGCTCCAAGACAGAACGGGCCGACAAGGACGCCTGCAATCAAGAACGCGGTGACGTCAGGAAAGTTCAGACGGAGGTATTTGAATACACGAGTCATCATCAGGCCGGCAAACAGCGCAAACGCAGTTGCCAATAGAATGCGCATTGGAAATCCTTCTTTCTGCGGGCAAACTCATCCCGCTTCACGTTTTCAAACGATTATAGAGTATAGCACGAAACGACAAAAAAGCAAGGAAAAATCATGCGCTTTTCTTTTGCTCTGAAAAGTACAAAGTTTGCTCTTTTCCATCGATTGCTGTTGTGATAAGATATAAAAGAAGAGCAATTCGTCCCACATCTGAATGAGGAGAATAGATTATGATTGTTCCGGTAACTGGTTTTAAGCTGTACTATTGGTTCGCTTATCGGAAAAATGACAAAAAGCTGAGAGCTGCACCGTCAATGGAGCGGTACCGTCCGGTCCTTGACCGTCCATATGGAAGCAATCGGCAGCAGGTGTATGATCTATATTTGGCCGAAGAGGACAAACGAAAGAGAATCCTTCTCATCGACATCCATGGCGGATACTATGTCCGCGGAAGGCACAGAGATGCGTATCCCTTTGCAATACCGTTTTTAGAGGAGGGATTTGACTTTCTTTCCATGGAATACCGCCTTTGCGGAAAAGGCGTCGAAACACGGGATCAGCTGCAGGATGTGGCGCTTTGTCTGCGGGAGCTGTTTTCACATCTTAAAGAACTGGGCCTGGAAGGGGAGCGGCGCTTTTTCCTGACGGGAGACAGCGCAGGCGGTCACCTTGCGCTGTGTGCAGCAGAGGCGCTGAACGAGCCAAAGCTCGGTATGGATCTTTCAGGTGTACAATTGGATGGTGTTCTTTTGAACTGCCCCAGTTACAACTATGAAAGCTACCGGGAATCGACCTTTGACTCGGAAAAGATGAAGCGTTGGTATCTTGGTAAGCGCTACGCGGTGCCGGGCTATCTGGAAGCAATCTCGCCGAGGACCTACTTGAAAACCCTGCAGATTCCGGTGTTTGTGTCTACCTGCAAAAATGATTTTCTTCACAGCGGCGTGAAGCTTCTGGAGCAGGAGCTAATCCAGTTCGGAAAGGAATTTGTTTTTCTGGATCTCCAGGACGAAGATCCAAAGGTCAGTCATGTTCATAATGTTACAGATCCGAATTTGCCGGCGTCTGAGCAAGTAAACAACGCAATGATGGAGTTTATGCTGAAATATGCTGAAAAGTAAATAATCAGGAAGAGGGCAGTCCTTTGATGTGGCATTTCTCTCAGTTCCAGAATTATGTTTTTGATCTGTATGGAACCCTGGTAAGCATCCGAACTGATGAAAATCAGCCTGCACTCTGGAAATGGCTGTGTGACTACTATCAGGCCTTTGGCTCGCATTATACACCGGCAATGCTTCGCCGTCAGTATCATCAGATCATTCTGAAAGAAGAAACTGCAATACGAAAAGAAACAGGATGCGAGTACCCGGAGGTACAGCTGGAGCATGTCTTTCTTCGCCTGCTGGAGGAAGGACCCGGCGCTTTCGGGATCCTGCCTGAAACACAGAGCGCGCGGAAAGCATGGGCGGCAGCGACTGCAAATGCTTTCAGAATCAGTTCCCGCCTGTGGCTTCGCCCATATCCTGGTGCAAAGAAACTATTGGGACGACTGAAGGCCCAAGGAAAGCGTATCTATCTGCTTTCCAACGCTCAGTCAGTCTTTTCGCTTCCTGAAATCGCGCAATGCGGCCTTATGGAACTGTTTGATGATATCTGGATTTCCTCGGATCATGGGATGAAAAAGCCAGAGCCCCTATTTCTGTCTAGTCTGATGGATGCGCATCGCATGGCGGTATCAGAAACGATCATGATTGGCAATGATCCAGTTTCAGACATGGGTATAGCGGTTGCTTGTGGAATTTCGGGGGCGTGGATACAATCGGATCATCAAACCAAAAAGCAGAGACGAGAGTTCATACAGTCGCTTGCAGAAATCTATAGCACAGAAGGAGCGGCGCGGATTCAGGAACGAAGCAGCATCCAGGCTCTCTATGCGGAATTGTGTGCGGACTATCCTATGCAAGATCTTCTTCTGTATGGGAATTCTTAAGAATTCAATCTTGAAATAGTTTACTCTGTATGCTATTCTTATACATATTTTAAAAGAATCGAGGGATATTATGGAGAAAATCGTTGTCAGCACCAGTGGGCTGAAATTCCGCTGGATCAACGGCCAGGGCTTTGAATTCCGGATGCCTAACGGCAAGACACTCCTGACCGACCCGTTTTTCGACATGCCGAGTTTTGAAGAAGGCAAGGGTATGTCTCTGATGGGGTTCCATGTGGAGGACATTGAACAGGTTGACTATGTGTTCATCAATCACACCCATGCCGATCATATCGGAAACCTGCAGCAGGTCATTGATCGGTTTCATCCAACTGTAATCTGCCACAGCGCAGTTGCGGTTGAGATTGCCAAGAACTTTCAGATTTCCCTGACCTCCATCTATCCGGTGGACTTTAACGGCCGTTACTTTTTTGATGGTTTTTCCATCGATACCTATCATGGAACCCATCATGGATCCAATGCAAATGTTGAGATGAGCCGTATGTTCATGAAAAAAGAGACAAATGATCTGGGATTGATGGGAAGCATTTTCAACGTCAATTTCGTGCTCAACCTGCCCGAAGGTTTGCGTGTTGCCTTTGTCGGCGGAAATGACGACGGCATGACCGAACGGTTCCGTGAGATTCGCCCGAATATTATGATCCGCAATAAGATGGGCAGCTCCAGAGATTTTGATCGCGTTGCGGAACGCTTTGCTGAGATTTTTGCAAAGTCCAACACACAGCTTCTGGTTCCGATGCACTGCGAGACTTGGGCAAACGAGCGTCCGGAGTTCCTGAATCAGGTCATGGATGATATGAACAAGATCATGGAGGAGCGGGGCTTGATTGGTCGTGTGAAGCTCCTGGAGCGCACCAAGTGGTACAGCCTGAATCTGAGCATCAGCGAGCTGGATTGATGGAAGATTCCGCCTGCTTTTTGGAAGGACAGAGGATATGGTCAGACCCATTGTAAAGGATCCGATCTTTCTTGCGCAGAAGTCTGTGCCAGCAAGCGCAGAGGATCTGTCTGTCGGAGAGGATCTTCTTGACACGCTTGCGGCCCATTCGGATGGATGTGTTGGAATGGCCGCCAATATGATCGGGGTACTCAAACGCGTGATCGCGGTTAATGTGGAAGGGAAGAACCAGCTCTTTTTCAATCCGGAGATTTTAAAAATGACCGGAACTTATGAAACTGAGGAAGGGTGTCTGTCCTTGAGCGGGACCCGCAAAACAAGACGTTATCAGACCATCCGGCTTCAGTATGAAAATGAGGCGTTTCAAAAGCGCATTAAGACCTTCAGCGGGTGGACTGCGCAGATCATTCAGCATGAGATCGATCACTGCAATGGGATTTTGATTTGAAAGGATAATTCGAGATGATACCGGAAAAAGCGCTGTTTGGAATCGGGCAGGATGGACAGCAGGTCTTTGCCTTCACGCTCAGAAATGAACTTGGAGCTGTTCGGCTTCTTGACTATGGCTGCACCATTCAGAGCATCCAGTTTGACGGGCGGGAACTTGTTCTTGGCTATGACGATCTGGCTGGATATGAGCAGGGAAGCAGCCTGATGGGCGCATTTGTGGGACGCTGCGTCAATCGGATCCTAGGTGGACGTTTCTTCGTCGATGGAAAACAGTATCAGCTTCCCAAAAACGACGGTGACAATCACATTCATGGGATCTATCCGAACTGTGTCTTTTCTTCTGAACTGGGGGAGGACCAGGTGACGTTTCGCCGCTTAAGTCCTGATGGCGAGGAGGGTTATCCGGGCAATCTGGATATAACCGTCCGTTTCCGGCTTGAACATCCCTTCCGGCTTGTGGCAGAGGTGGAGGCTTCTACAGACGCTGGGACCATTTTCAGCCCTGCTTGTCATCCGTATTTCAATCTTTCCGGAGATCCGAGTCGGGGAGTCGGGGATCATTTGCTCATGATCCATGCGGTTACATATACACCGTTTGATCAGACTCTGTGTCCCACAGGAGCGCGTAAGAGCGTTGACGGGACCTCTTTGGACTTTCGGAAGGCAAAGCCCCTGGGCGAGGCAATCAAGGCGCAGGATTGTGATATTCCGGTTGCAAAGGGCATCGACCACAACTTTGTTCTCGATGAGGGTTCTGATCCTGCTGCGTCTCTTTATTGCCCGGCAAGTGAAATCCTTCTTCAGATCGAAACAACCCAGCCCGGGCTGCAGGTCTATACCGGAAACTATCTTGCAGACGATGCTGCTCCCTGTGGCAAGAATGGCATCCGTTACCGGGATTATGATGCTGTTGCGCTTGAAACCCAGCACTTTCCGAATACACCGAATTGTCCGGACTTCCCAAGCGTGATTCTCCACCCGTCAGAGCGATATTTCCAGCGCACAGTCTATGCGTTTTCCAAGGAGAGACCGCAATGAACAAAGCCTATTTTGCCGGCGGATGCTTTTGGTGCATCACACCCATCTATGCAAGAATGGCAGGCGTACAGTCCGTCCGCTGCGGCTATTCCGGCGGTGATGAGGAGAATCCTAGCTATCTGGATGTAAAACACCAGAACACTGGTCATCGGGAAACCATTTGTATCTGCTATGATCCCACGCTTGTATCGTTTGAGCGGCTCCTGGATGAGTTTCTCTTGTCCGTGGATCCATTTGACCCAGGCGGACAGTTCATTGATCGAGGCCACTCCTATACGCTTGCCATTTACTATACCTCGGAGGAGGAGCGATTGGTCTCCGCCAGGAAGCTGCAGGAATTGGAACAAGACGAGGGAAAGCGCCCCTGTATTGCGTTGGAACCCTTCAAAAGCTTCTACGAAGCGGAGGAGGAACATCAGAACTATTTTGAAAAGAATCCGGAGGCCTTTGAACAGGAACTTCTGGATTCCGGCAGAAAAAACAAATAAATGGAAGCAGCACTCCATTCTTGGAGTGCTGCTTTTTTTAAATCAGGTGAGCGTAAGACTTTTTGCAAGTCGGATCAAATCGTCTGCGTTTAGGCCATCGGAAGATACGGAAACCGCTCGGTGTGTTTCCTGCCAGAACAGTACAAGACGCTGACCATACTCCGCAAGAAAGGCGTTCTGGCCATCCAGGTCGACTTCTTCCAGCGAAGATTCTCCAGTTTCAAAACGGATTCTAGATCCTTGACAGAGATATACGATGAAGGACGCGCCGTCTTCGCTCTGATATGCGTATTTTTCACCATAGTTGACGTGTCCCTGTTCGATCTGTGCAAAGCCATCCGGGATCCATGCAAGCTGATAGCCGGAACTGGTGCTCCCAATGGAATCATGACGTGCATTGGAATTGTTCAGAAACAGGACAAGCGCTGTTCCAATCACTGCCAGAGCAAGACATGCGGCAATCGCCAAACGGCGCAGAGGCAAGGTGCTATTTTGATGACTTTGATTCAATACACGCTGCCATGCCTGATCCAGTTCGGACGGAACTTCAAAATTCGGATCCCTCGTCAGGGCCTTGTTCAGCATAGCGTACTGCTTTGCCTCATTTGCAGCAGCTTTGGTAAAAAGACTTCTAAGCGTCTTCATGGCGAATCCTCCATTTGTTCGAGCACTTGCTGCGCGTTTCTGCGCGCACGGGTCAGCATCATCCGCACGCTGCCCGGCGAGACACCCATCGCTTGCGCAATTTCGGAATCCCGATAATCCAGAAAATATCGATACCGCAGTACCTGCGCATCTGTGACGGAAAGGGAAGATAGAACGTATTGGAGCAGCAGGCGATCATCCAGGTGGTCAGCGCCGGAAAGGGGAGAAGAAAGATCCATATAGTCGTCTTCCACAAGATCTGTCTCGTTGTCTGCGATTCTTCGATTTCTGCGAAGAAAATCAATCGCCGTTGTCCTGACCGTCTGAGCAATATAGCCGGTCTGCGCCTCCTCAGAGAGCGACATGAGTTTGTCCCTGTGTTTCAGCAGCGCTTCCAGCGCATCCTGTACAACATCCTGAATATCCTCCTGGGAACTGAGGAGGTTTTGCGCAAGATAATACAGGAGTTTTTTGTGCTTTTGGTAGAGCGCCGAAAAAAACTCCTGCTCATTGGTTTGTTTCCGAAAAACAGAAATTGCCACGGTGCTCACCTCGATTCCCTTTCCATTATAGTAAACGGTTCAGAACGTCATTTTGCAACAATCAAACTGTAAAAACAGCCAATTGCACAAAATTCAAAACATCAGTTTAGACAATTTAACGAATGGAAAATCGGAGAATTGCATGAAGCAGAAGATGATTGTGCAGGTTTACTTAAGAGAATAGATTGAATTTGTCAACTTTGCCAAGTTGATTCGTCAACATTTAAGCGATAGAATAAAAATAACTTGAAAAAAGGGAGGAGACAAATTATGCAAGCACCGCAGAAGCCCGGCATTCACCGCGGCGTAAGTACGTACTGCTGGTATCCGCTGTACAATGTCAACATGGACCTTGAGGACAGCATGGAGATCATGCAGGACATGGGAGCCCATGGTATCGAGATTCTGGCCGACGGCATCATCGACGGCTATCCCTATCCCAGCAAGGAGTGGCTCAACAAGTGGTTCGCTCTTTGCGATCACTACGAGATCGTTCCCGTGGAGTACGGTCACTGGGTGGAGTCCCGCCTGTATCGGGGCCGTGAGTGCACCGTGGAGGAGTCCCTAGAGCAGCTGATTCACGACATCAAGCTGGCGTCCTACATGGGCTTCACCTGCATGCGCACCAAGCTGGGCGTCATCGACGAGATCCTGACTCCGACCCAGATCTGGCGCGATGTGATCCGCAAGGCGCTGCCCTACGCGGAGAAGTACAACGTGGTCATGCAGCCTGAGATCCATGCGCCCACCAAGCTGACGGATCAGATGATCATGGACTATGTGGAGTTCATTGAGAAGGAAGACACCCAGTTCTTCGGCTTCAACGTGGACTTCGGCACCTTCCAGTATCGCGCGGCGGACGGCATGCCCTCCTTCCGGCCCTTCGATCCCAGCAAGCCGGAGGACATCATCCCCCTGCTGCCCTACATTCACTGCTGCCACGCCAAGTACTACAACATGTCCGAGGACTTTGATGAGACCACGATCCCCTATGTGGAAGTCGTGAACATCATGAAGGAGCATGGCTGGAACGGCTATCTGCTGTCCGAGTACGAAGGCATGCACAAGGAGAACTACAACCACTGCATGACCCAGGTGAAACGTCATCATGTCATGCTCAAGCGCCTGCTGGGCGAATAAGTGATCGGAGGGAATCAAAATGTTGGAAATGGAAGCTGTTCAGTACAAAGGATTCCGCAATCTTTACAATGAGGCCGGCGAGGCCATCGGATTCCAGGTCGCGATCCGCTTTGTGGCCTATCGCGGCCCGTGGCTGAGCCAGTTCCGCTTCGGCAACGTGGAAGTGGACGGCGAGAAGTTCGGTCCCGACAAGTGCACCTTCATCATCAATGGTGTGGAGTACACCTATGATGAGATGGCCACCCTGGGCCGTGTAAAGTGGCCCCTGAAGGAAGCCTGTATGATCCGGGTCCAGAAGCCCGGCGGCCTGGCACAGGGCAGCCACAGAGTTTCTGTGCTCTACAAGGAAGTTGCCTCTTACGTTCCCGCCCGTATGGACGAGATCCCCGAGGATGGCAAGATGTTCGGCCATTCTGAGGCGCAGGGCTTCATCCGCGATATGATCATTGTCTGATCCAGAATCAGCCAAGGCCGCCTGTCTGGTTTCCGGACAGGCGGCCTTTTTGCGCTTTTTAGAAGAAGGGGACGATTCGCTTCTGATTCTCCGGCCTGCGGGGAAGGGCATTCATCCGCTCCAGCTGGGGGATGAGCAGGGCAAAGAGGGCGGTCATGGCCAGCACCTCCAGGGGCAGGAGCAGCAGATTCTTCACCGCGCTCTTGGCAAAGTAGTAGTAAAAGCCCTTGGAATAGAGCATGGCGCTCCAGAGACTGCCCAGACAGAGGTTGATGCACACGTTGACGATGAGCTTGGAGAGAAAGAGCCGCAGCACTGTGATGCGTTTGCGGTACAGCAGCAGGGCGTAGACCAGGCAGCCCAGCATCTCAGAGAGCAGATAGCCGGGGAAGTAGGCGCCGGAGGGATGAATAAAGTATCCCAGCGTGTCCCCGACAGCTCCCACCAGCAGGCCCAGGAAGGGCCCATAGACAGCGCTGCCCACGGAATAGACCAGAAACTTGAAGTAGATGCGCAGATTGTCTCCCACCGGGATGAACAGGCTGGAGATGACGATGCCCATGGCCACCACCAGGGCGGCGAAGATGAGCCGCCGGAGGTTTTTCAGCTCCAGAGCGGCGCTGCGCCAATAGGCAGGGGAAAGGGAGCTGGCTGTAGTTAACATAAAACAACACTCCTTCCATGGCATTTTGCCACAAAGGAGTGTGCTCCATTGCGGCAGCGGGATGCGGCTTCTGCACGGCGGATTGCTCCTTCGTCCGGCGGACAACTCCCCGTTCCACCGGCACTTGACCCGCAGAGGCCTACTCTGCCATATCAATTAACAACATTATACGCGCAGAGAAGGGGAATTGCAAGGGTTTTTCCGCTTTTCTCTTGCACGGAAGGGAAAACTGCGGTATACTATGCCCAAAGAGAATTTGAATTGGAGGTGCCTTTCAATGAAGGATTCTGTGAAAACGCTGCTTAAGATCGTGGGTATTGTGCTGACAATCGTGGGTGTGGCCTGTGTGGTTCTGAGCTTTGTGGAGAAGCTGCCGGATCTGAAGCAGCTGACCAGCCGCCGCCCCAAGGAATACGACGACTACGCAGACGTGGATTAACAAGGATAGAAGAAGAACCGGGATGTTTGAACATCCCGGTTCTTTTTATTCTTCGGATTCGTTGGATTCTTCCGCTTCGTCCAGATCCTCCTGGGAGAAGCCCCAATGGGCGGGATCCGGATCCTCGTCGTCCTCAAATTCCGCAGAGGGAAGGATGGCCTCCGCCTCCTCCGGAATGGGCTGATCTGCCATGGCGGCCTCGAACTGGTTGCGGCCCATGGTCTCATGCTCCATAAGGAAGTCCGCCACTCGATCCAGATGGACCCGATCCTCCTGGAGAATCTGACGGCACTGGGCATAGGCACGGTCGATGAGCGCCTTGACCTCCTCGTCAATGGCGCCCGCTGTCAGCTCCGAGTAGGACTTGGTCTTTTCATAGTCCCGTCCCACGAAGATCTCGCCATCGGACTGATAGCTGACCGCGCCAAGGCGCTCAGACATGCCGTAACGGCTGACCATTTCCCGGGCGATAGCCGAGGCGCGCTGCAAATCGTTGCTGGCTCCGGTGGAGATATCGGAGAGACAGAGCTCCTCCGCCACCCGTCCGCCCAGCAGGGAGACGATCTGCTCATACATCTCGTTGCGGGAGCGATAGCTGCGATCCTCCTCAGGCAGGCTGATGGTCATGCCGCCTGCGCCGCCCCGGGGAATGATGGTGATCTGGTGCACAGGATCGTGGCTGCCCAGGTGGTGCATGACCACGGCGTGGCCCGCCTCGTGGACCGCGGTCAGCCGCTTCTCATGCTCGGTGATAACACGGCTCCGCTTCTCCGGACCGGCAATGACCTTCAGCATGGCTTCGTTCAGGTCGCTCATGCGGATCACCTGGCGATTCTGCCGCGCCGCCCGCAGGGCCGCTTCATTGAGCAGGTTCGCAAGATCTGCGCCGGTAAAGCCGGCTGTGGCTTTGGCCACCATGCTCAGATCCACATCCTCGCCCAGCGCCTTGTTTCGGGCATGGACTTTCAAAATCTCCTCCCGGCCCTTGGCGTCCGGTGCGCCCACATAGATCTGCCGGTCAAAGCGGCCGGGGCGCAGCAAAGCCGGATCCAGAATGTCCTGCCGGTTGGTGGCGGCCATGACAATGACGCCGGCGTTGGCGCTGAAGCCGTCCATCTCCACCAGCAGCTGGTTCAGGGTTTGCTCCCGCTCGTCGTGGCCGCCGCCGATGCCTGCGCCGCGTCTGCGGCCAACGGCGTCGATTTCATCGATGAACACAATAGAGGGGGCGACCCGCTTGGCCTGATCGAACAGGTCCCGGACGCGGCTTGCACCGACGCCCACGTAGAGTTCCACAAAGTCAGAGCCGGAGATGGACAGGAAGGGAACGCCTGCTTCACCGGCTACGGCCTTGGCAAGCAGGGTTTTGCCGGTACCCGGAGGGCCGACCAGCAGCACGCCCTTGGGGATCTTGGCGCCGATGGCAGTGTACTTTCCGCTGTGCTTGAGGAAATCCACCAGCTCCTCAAGCTCCGCCTTCTCCTCGTCGGCGCCGGCCACATCCTGGAAGGTCACGTCGCTGATGGCGCCCACCCGAGCGTTGGCCTTGCTGAAGCGGGCCATGTTTCCGGCGCCGCCTCCGGAGCCGCCGGCCCTGCGCATGAGCACAAACATGAGCAGTACAAACAGGCCGCCCATGATCAGATAGGGCAGCAGCAGGGAGAACCAACTGCCGGAGCGGCCCTGGGGATAGTCATATTCCTCGATGATCCCTGCGGCCATCTGTTCTTCAATGAGCTCGTGCAGGTCCCGGTCGAAGGTCTCAAAATCTGCAAGGGCCTTGGTGACGGTCTTGCGGCCGTTCCAGGGCTCGTAGAGATCCATGACCAGCAGCCGGTCCTCCACGGAGAAGGATTTGACCTGTTCATTCCGGAACAGCTCCAGCACCTGAGAGTAGCTGGGTTCTTCCCCTCTGGCCTGATAGGTGGCCACGGAGTAGATCAGCACAAAGGCGGTGAGCAGAAAAACCAGAATGGCAAGAAGGGGGATTCTGCGTTCCTGTTTCAATGACGTGTCTCCTTATAGAAAATGTTGAGGATGGGACCCTGCGTCGGAAGGGGCGGGAAGCAGCCCGGAACCCCCAGCACGGCCACAGGACCGTCCATGGTGCAGAGGACCGGCACCGCGTCCCGCTTGAGCGCGGGGACCTTCCGATCAATGAGCAGTTTTTTGAGAAGCCGGGATCCGCCAGAACAGGGAATGCGGTCACCCGGAAGGCGGCTGCGGACAAAGAGCGCCGGGCAGTCCGGCAAAAGCAGCGCACCCGGAAGAGGCTCCAATGTGCGGCTGCAAACGATGCTGCATGCACCGATGCGGGTTTCTCCCGCAAGATCCAGGGCAGTCCAGGGGATCCTGGCTGCGTCCGAAGCCTCCATCAGAAGCAGATCGTACTCCCGCCGGGCAGCATGTCCGCCGGGCAGACTGAGCTGCGCGGAGGGATGATCCGAGCGGATCAGTTTACAGAGCGCCTCCACATGCTTTGCTGTCCGGTCCGGCAGCGCAGAGAGCAGCAGGATGGCGGCGCGATGAAGCAACGGCGGCGGAAGAGCCCTGAGAGCGCTGCAGGACCAGCCGTTCCCTGCCCGGGCACCATCCAAGGCCTCTCTGGCAAGGCGGGTCAGAAGGGCCTCGTCCTCCCGCAGGCGGGAAGTCATGGTCAGAATATTCCCCAGAAGCTGAGGATTCTCCTGGACAAGCAGGGGCGTCACCTGGGTTCGCAGCCGGTTCCGAAGAAACGTCGGGTCCGCGTTGCTCTGATCCTCCCGGTGGGGGATCCCTTGGGACGCAAGGTAATCCAGCGCCTGCTGGTGGGTCACCGCCAGCATGGGCCGAAGGAACTTTCCCCGCATGGGAGGAATGCCGCCAAGCCCGGCAAGGGAGGTGCCCCGAAGCAGATTGATGAGCAGCGTTTCCAGATTGTCGTCGGCAGTGTGGGCGGTTGCCACAGGGCCGGGGAGCGTTTCAAAAAAGCGGTATCGCAGGCGGCGAGCCGCTTCCTCCAGAGAGTCCGAAGAGGTTTCGGCCTGGGCAGCTGCGTCGCCGCGCGCACAGGTCAAAGGAATACCCCAGTCCTGACAGAGGGACCGGACAAAGGCCTCGTCTCCGTCGGATTCCGCGCCCCGCAGCAGATGGTTGAAGTGGGCTGCCCGCAGGTCAAGCCCCAGCTCCCCAGAGAGCATGTGGAGCGCGTGCAGCATGGCAACGGAATCGGCGCCGCCGGAGACAGCGCAGGTCAGGATTCCGCCCTCGGGCAGGAATGCGGAGATCGCGCGGCGCAGCTTATCCCTCACTGTGCTTCCACTCCCGATCGGCAAAGGTGGTATACTGCGGCAGCCATTGGAGCTTCACCGTGCCGGTCTCGCCGTGGCGATTCTTTGCCACGATGGCCTCGGCCACGTTTTTCTCCTCGCTGTTTTCGTTATAATAGTCGTCGCGGTAGAGGAAGATGACCTCGTCCGCGTCCTGTTCGATAGCGCCGGATTCGCGCAGATCGGACAGGATGGGCCGCTTGTCTGCCCGGCCTTCGTTGGCACGGGAGAGCTGGCTCAGGCAGATCACGGGGACGTTCAGCTCCTTGGCCATGATCTTCAGGGCGCGGGAGATGTCGGAGACCACGTTGACCCGGTTTTCGCTCTGACGTCCGTTTCCGGCAGAGGTCATGAGCTGGAGATAGTCAATGATGATGAGTCCCAGATTGTCGATCCGGCGGCACTTAGCATTCATATCCGCCACGGAGAGGGAGGGATTGTCGTCCACCCGGATATCCGTCTGGCTGATGGCGGAGGAGGCGATGCCGATGCGGCTCCACTCCTCGTCTGAAAGCTTGCCGGTGACCAGCTTCTGGTTATCCACAAAGCTCTCGTTGGAAACAAGGCGCATACCAAGCTGCTCCCGGGACATCTCCAGGGAGAAGAACACCACGGCCTTGTCCGTGTGTTTGGCGGCATGCAGGGCAATGTTCAGGGCGATGGAGGTCTTGCCCATGCCGGGACGGGCTGCTATGAGGATCAGGTCGGATTTGTTCAGACCGTTGATCTTCCGGTCCAGATCCTTGAGGCCCGTGGAGAGACCGGGGAAGTCACTTCCGGACTGGCTCAGTTCCGAGAGCCGGTCAAAGACCTTCAAAAGAACGGTGCCGATATGCTCCAGGGTGTCTGAGCGGCCGGAGGCGCTGATGGCATAGATCTTCTTCTCCGCCAGCTCCAGGATCTCCTGGGCGGTGCCCACGCCCTCGCCCACAGCCTCGGAGATGTCGTTGGAAGCGGTGAGGATCGAGCGAAGCAGAGCCTTGTCCCGCACGATCTCCGCGTAGCGCTTCACATTGGCTGCGGAGGGGGTGATGTCCATGAGCTGCATCAGGTAGCTGGAGCTGGTCTCCTCGTTGAAGACGCCCCGCTCCCGCATCTTGTCCAGCACCGTCACCGGGTCGATGACCTGGGAGAAGTTGAACATGGTATAGATGGTCTCATAGATCTCCCGATTGTGCTGGAGATAGAAGTCGTCCGGGCGCAGAATGCCTACCACATCGCTGACACAGCGGCTGTCAATGAGCATGCTGCCCAGAACCGATTGCTCGGCCTCGGCGGAATATGGAATTTGACGGGAGAGCAGATCGTCCATGGCTGGGTACCTCCGGGTGAGAAATTAGGCTTCGCGGACCTCGATGTGGAGCTTGCCGGTGACCTCATAGCCGAGGCGGCACTTGAGGATGTAGCTGCCCACGGTCTTGATGGGCTCCTCCTGTACGATCTTCCGCCGGTCGATGTCGATCTGATGCTGCTCCTTGAGCGCCTTGGAGATCTCGTCGGAGGTGACGGCGCCGAAGAGCCGTCCCTGGCCGCCGCCCTTGGCGGTGACGATTACGGTCAGCTCCTCCAGCTGCTTGGCGTAGGCCTCGGCCTGAGCTTTTTCCCGGGCAGCCTTCTCCGCAGCGGCCTTGTCGTTCATTTTCATGGTGTTGAGGTTGTCGGCAGTGGCTTCGGTGGCCAGCTTCCGGGGAAGCAGGAAATTGCGGGCATAGCCGTCAGAAACGTCGATCAGCTGGCCCCGCTTGCCCTGGCCTTTGACATCCTGGGTTAAAATGACTTTCATACTTGTTTCTCCTTTATGTCTCGTAGTATTTGTCGATGGAGGCCACCAGATCGGAGAGCACTTCCCGGACGGTCTTGCCCGAGACCTGCGCGCCGGCTGTGGCGGCGTTTCCGCCGCCGCCCAGTGGCTCGAGGATCACCTGTACATTGGCGTCGCCGATGGAGCGGGCCGAAATAAACACCTTATCGTCCATGGGGTAGAGGACGAAGGAGGAGATGATGCCCGTGATGGTCAGAAGCTCGTCCGCCGCCTGGGAGGCGATGGCCCGATCCGCAGGCTCGTCCAGGGCAGCGATGGCGATCTCCTTCCGGTAGAGCCTGGCGGACTGGAGGATCTTGTAGCGCTCCAGGGTGGAGCCCAGATCGTTCTGGAACATCTTCTTCACCACCACCGTGTCCGCGCCGCAGCGGCGCAGGAAGGCCGCGGCCTCGAAGGTCCGTGAGCCGGTGCGGATGGTGAAATTCTTTGTGTCCAGGGCGATGCCGGAGAGCAGGGCGCTGGCTTCCATGGGCAGAATATCCTGAGGATCCACCGTGTACTGCAGAAGCTCCGTTGTCAGCTCTGCCGCGGAGGAGGCATAGGGCTCGTGAAGATTCAGCGCCACATGCTCAATGTAGTCCGCCGCCCGGCGATGGTGGTCGATGACTGCGATGCGCTCCACGGAATCCAGAAGGCCCCGGGCGTCCACCTGATCGGGACGATTGGTATCCACCACCACCAGAAGGCTCATCTTGTCCGCAATGAGCAGGGCGTCCTGCTCGGAGAGGAAAGCGTCCGCGTATTCCGGCAGCTCCCGCATGGCATTGACCAGGCTCGTTGCCAGGGTGTTCTGGAGATCGGCCACAATATAGGCCTTCTTGGAGAGCTTCCGGCACAGGCACAGCACGCCCACCGCCGCACCGATGGCGTCGATATCGGAGTTCCGATGGCCCATGACGAAGATGGTGCTGGACTGGCGGATCAGCTCCCGCAGAGAGTTGGCCATGACCCGGCTCTTGACCTTGGTGTGGCGCTCAGTCTCCTTGGTGCGGCCGCCGTAGAAGCTGAAGTTGTAATTATCCTTCACAACGGCCTGATCGCCGCCGCGGGAAAGGCTCATTTCAATGGCTAGATTGGAGTAGTCATAGAGCTCCTGGAAGCCGGGCGCGTCCTTGCCCACGCCGATGGAGGCGGTGGCGGAGATGCCCGTGGGGGACTCCACGGAGCGGATGGTGTCCAGCAGGGAGAACTTGTCCTCCAGCATGGCGCTCATGGACCGCGCCTCGAAGATGAACAGGAAGCGGTTGCGCTCCAGTTTGCGCAGGAGGCCTCCGAAGTTGTCACACCAGAGGCTGATCTTTTCGCCCAGCTCCGCGTTCAGAGAGGAGACGGCGCTGTCAGACAGGTTGGCGGTCAGCTCATCATAGTTATCGATCAGAATGGAAACCATCACGGGACGGGAGCGATTGTACTCGTCCCGGATGTTCAGGGATTCTGTAAAGTCCTGCCAGAAGGTCATGCCCATGAGCACGCTCTGATCGCTGGTATCGGAGCGGATGAGGGTGCCCATCACATGGAAGCGGCGGCCGCCGTACTGGACCTCGCCGGGCAGCTCCATGCCGCCCTCGGCCAGCCAGGAGGTGGTGAAGCCGGGAAAGAGCTCGTGCATCTTGCGTTCGAAGATGCTGTCCTCCAGCCCGGTCAGCGTCTGAAAGGCCTCGTTGTTCCAAAGGATTTCGTTGGTGCTGATCTTGATCAGCGCCATGGGGAAGGGCAGCTTGATGGGATCCTGGGTGGCGCCCAGGAGGGAACTGGTGGCACTCTTGACGTATTGGGAGACCTCTGAGCGGCGGCGCTGCTTGTCGTGCTGATGATAGAGGACCAGCGCCAGCAGCAGAGCAGCCTCCCCGGCAGCCAGATAATAATGCCGCAGCAGGATCGTGACCAGGATCATCACTGCCATGCCGGCAAGATATGGGCCCGGTCCCGGATCCAGAATCCGGCGGAGCTTATACTTCATGTGCTGGCCTCCTTTGCGTCAGGGATCTGAACCGATGGTTTCAGATTCTATATTATATCAAATCCGGCGATAAAACACAACCAAATCTGCCGGGAGTTTCTGCCGGATTGGGAAAAAGAAAAAACTTTTCGGCAAAATAACAGAAAAAGTGTTGTACTTTTTGTACAAACTGTGGTATACTTCCTTTTGCCATGTCCGCCCAGTGCGCGGACCCATCCGGGCGAAACCGCCTTTCCAATGGAATAGCAGCTGCGCAGAGCCATCACCGCCGGCAATGGGAGGCCGGAGAGAAGGGCTGTGACGCGGCGCGTTTTTCGTGCGCACCTGGGATTTTTACTGAATGATTTCGACAGAAATACAATGAAAAAACATCTAAAATAGACGAAATTTGAAACAATCGAAAGGAGCTAGATTTTATTTGGCAGAAAAACTGAAAATTATCCCCCTTGGCGGTCTCAATGAGATCGGAAAAAACATCACCGTACTGGAGTACGGTAAGGATATCATCGTCGTGGATTGCGGCATCGGTTTCCCCGAGGACGACATGTACGGCATTGACCTGGTGGTCCCCGATGTGAGCTATCTGGAAAAGAACGCCTCCAGGGTCCGGGGCTTCTTCCTGACCCATGGCCATGAGGACCACATCGGCTCTCTGCCCTATGTGCTCAGGCAGGTGAATGCGCCGGTCCATGGGACCCGGCTGACCATCGGCCTTGTGAAGCTGAAGCTGCAGGAGCATGGCCTTCTGGAGAGCACCAAGCTGTTCACCCATGAGGCCGGAGAGACGGTCCGGGCCGGCTGCTTCCAGGTGGAGTTCATCCATGTGAACCACTCCATCGCGGACGCCGTGGCCTTTGCCATCAAGACCCCGGTGGGCACCGTGGTGTTTTCCGGGGACTTCAAGATCGATCCCACCCCAGTGGAGGGCGGCATGATGGACCTGGCCCGTCTGGGCCAGCTGGGCAACGAGGGTGTTCTGGCCCTGCTCTGCGACTCCACCAATGTGGAGCGCCCGGGCTATACTCCCTCCGAGCGGACTGTGGCGGAAGGCTTTGACGGGCTGTTTCGCAACTGCCGTCAGCGGATCCTCATCACCACCTTTGCCTCCAACGCCAACCGTCTCCAGTCCATCCTGACCCTGGCCCATCGCTATGGGCGCAAGGTGGCGGTGACGGGCCGCAGCATGGAAAACGTACTGCGGGTCTCCACGGAACTGGGCTATCTGACCATCCCGCCCGGAACGCTGGTGGACATCAGCGAAATCAACAGTCTGCCCAAGGAGAAAGTGGTCATCGTTACAACCGGCAGCCAGGGCGAGAACATGTCCGCCCTGTACCGCATTGCCTTTACCGGCCATAAGCAGGTGGAGCTGCAGCCCGGGGACCGGGTCATGATCTCCGCCTCCGCTGTGCCGGGCAATGAGAAGAACATTAGCCGCATCATTGACGAGCTGTACCGCAAGGGCGCCGAGGTCATCTATGACAAGTCCTCCGGCCTCCATGTCTCCGGACATGCCTGTCAGGAGGAGCTTCGCATCCTCCATGCGCTGCTGCGGCCCAAGTTCTTCATCCCCATCCACGGCGAGCAGCGCATGCTCCAGCAGCACGCCACCCTGGCCATCGGCATGGGCATGAAGCCCAGCCATGTGCTGGTGACGGACATCGGCAAGGTGGTGGAGCTGAACGGACGGAGCATGAAGCAGACCGGCATCGTGCCCTCCGGGCAGGTCTTTGTGGACGGCAGCGGCGTGGGCGATGTGGGCTCTCAGGTTCTGCGGGACCGGAAGCACCTGGCAGAGGACGGCATCATCGTCATTGTGGCCAACGTCTCCGCCCAGGACGGCGGACGCATCACCGGGCCGGAGGTCATCACCCGCGGCTTTGTGTATGTCAAGGAGTCCGGAGATCTGATGGATGAAATGCGCGCCATTGCGGCGGCGGCCATTGACTCCAACACCCGCCGGGGACGGCTGGACATCGGCGCGGCCAAAGGCGCCATCCGCGGCGAGCTCTCCCAGTACCTGTTCAAGGTGACCCGCCGCAACCCCATGATTATCCCCGTCATCAACGAGGTATAAGAAAAAGCTCCATCCAGCGGATGGAGCTTTTTCTTATCTGTAGAGCGACCGGACCTGCGCGCCATCTGCAAGAACCTGGGCTTTCAGGGCTTCCAGGCTTTCAAAACGCTGTTCAGGTCGGAGAAAGCGGTTAAATTCCAGCAGCAGATGGGAGCCGTAGAGGTTTCCCTCATAACCCTGCAGCCAGGCCTCCACACTGATGCGGCCGGAATCCTTCACGGTGGGCCGAACCCCCACATTCACCACAGCAGGATACCGGGTCCCATCCGTCAGCGTCGCCATGCAGGCATAGACGCCGAAGCTGGGCGGAAGAAGTGCCTCCGGGAAATCCAGATTGGCCGTGGGAAAGCCCAGGGTGTGGCCCAGGGCCTTGCCGTGGAGGACGGTTCCCTCCAGCCGGTAGGGGTGCCCAAGAAGAGCGACCGCCTCGGACATCTGCCCGCTTTGGAGCAGACAGCGGATGCGGGTGGAGGAGACCACCTGGCCCGCGACGCAGACCGGCGGGATCACGCTGAGGCCAATGCCCAGCTCCTGGCACAGGGCGGAAAGCTTCTCTGCGTTGCCTTCGCCCCGGTCGCCAAAGCGAAAGTCCTCGCCGCAGACCAGATGAGCGGCCTCATAGCGGTCTGCCAGCAGGTCCATCACGAACCGGTCCCAGCGCATGTGCATCAGCGCCTCGTCAAAGTGCAGGAGCAGCAGCTCCTGGATCCCAAGATCGCGCATCAACGATTCCCGTTCCGAAGGAAGGGTCAGAAGCCCCGCGGACTGATGGGAGACCAGAGCGCTGGGGTGGATGTCGAAGCTGATGGCTGACGGGACTGCGCCGAGACGATCCGCCTGACGGGCGGCTTCCCGCAGCAGAGCCTGGTGACCCAGATGGACCCCGTCAAAAAAACCAAGGGCAATGACGCGCAAATTACTTCACCTCGAAAAAACTCTTAAGCGTGTGCATGATCCCATCCTGGGCCTCGCCCAGCATGAGAAAGGTTCCATCCTCAGAATACACACGATAACGGCCGGCCTCAACGTCCAGAGAAAAATCGTTGCCGTTCCGGCAGCGCCGCTCGGATTCGCTGGTTATGGTCAGCGCCGGGAGCTCAGAAAAAAGGGAATCCGTGGGCAGCAGAAATGCCGCGGGATCCTCCAGAATCTGTGGCAGGGGATGGGCGTCAGAGAGGGTATAAATGCCGGCCTGGGTCCTGCGCAGGGCGGCAAGCGTGCCGCCGCAGCCCAAGGCCGCGCCGATATCGCGGCAGAGGGTCCGGATGTAGGTGCCTTTGGAGCAGCGCACGCGAAGAGCCGCGTCCTGCCCGTCGAAGGAGAGAAGCTCCAGGGCAAAGATCTCAATGCGCCGGGGAGTGCGTTCCACTTCCTTGCCGGCCCGGGCCAGCTCGTAGAGCTTCTTTCCGACGATCTTCACCGCGGAGTACATGGGCGGCAGCTGCTCCTGCACCCCCAGGAAGGGCTTGAGCGCGGCTTCCAGCGCTTCCCGGGAGATCTGCGCCGGCTGCTCGGAAAGCACTTCGCCGGTAATGTCGTCCGTGTTGGTGGTGAGGCCCAGGCGAAGAATCGCCTCATATTCCTTTTCCGCTGCTTCAAAAAACTCCACAGCCCGGGTAGCCCTGCCCGCAAAAACCGGAAGCACGCCGGTTGCCATGGGGTCCAGAGTGCCGCCGTGGCCGATGCGTTTTTCGTGCAGCGCGCCCCGAAGCTTGGCCACCACATCGTGGCTGGTCCAGTCCTGGGGCTTGTCCACAATGAGAATTCCATTTGCCATGGGTCACTCCAAAAGGCCCTTTTTGGCCAGAACGTCCAGAATAGCGGCTCTCGCGCCGGGGACGCCCCCCGGAGCGTTGGCCCCGGCAGCGGCCTTGTGTCCGCCGCCGCCCAGCATGCCGCAGAGCTCGGCGGCGTTCACATCGTCGTCCGTGCGCAGACTGATCTTGCCCAGACCGTCGGCCTGGTCCCGCAGCATGACGCCGATCTTCACACCTTCAATGGTGCGGGCAAAGCCCGCTAGGTCGTCCACATCGTCCTCCGTAGCGCCCAGAGCCGCCATATCGGCCAGGGACAGGCTGCAAATGCCCACCTTTCCACCGGCAAAGTACTCGATGGTGTCGCTCAGATGGGCCTCCACCCGGATGCGGGCGGGGCTTTTGACGGTGAAAAAGGCCCGGTTCAGGGGGAAGATCTCCGCACCAGCGGCGCAGCAGGCAGCGGCCACCTGGAAGGTGTGGCCCGTCACGTTGGCATAGCGGAAGCCGCCGGTGTCCGTGCTGACGGCCAGATACAGGGCAAGGCCCATCTGAGGCGTCAGAGGAATCTCCAGTTCCTGCAGCAGCTCATAAATCAGCTCGCCCGCGGCGGCATAGTCCGGCCGCACCACGTTGCACGGAGCAAAGCCGGGGTTGGAGGAGTGGTGATCCAGACAAAGTTGGACGCTCTTTGCCAGATCCTCCGCGCCGCGCAGCAGCATATCCGGCGCGGAGACATCCGTGGAGACCAGAATCGCGCCCTCGGGCCGGTCCGGGCGGGTCAGTCCCTCCCAGAAGGGAAGGTAGCGGGGCGTGATCTCCGGATTATCCAGGATCCAGGCCTGCTTGCCCATGGCCCGCAGGCCCAGACAGAGGGCCGCCGAGGAGCCGATGGTATCGCCATCGGGACGGCGATGGGTCAGGATCAGAAAGCAGTCGCCCTGCCGGAGCAGCGACGCTGCCTCATTCAGCAGATTCATCGGCGTCATCCTCCGGAATATCCAGCTTGCTGAGAATATCAAAGATGTGCGCGCCCCGTTCGATGGAGTTGTCCTCCACGAAGATCAACTCCGGGGTATAGCGCAGCTGGAGCTTGGTGCCCAGAGAGCGGCGCAGAAAACCGGAGGCGGACTTGAGCCCCTTGAGGACCTCCTTGCTCCGCTCCTTCTCCAGCACGCTGATATAGACCTTGGCATAGCGCAGATCACCGGTGGCTTCCACCTCGGTGACGGAGATCAGACCCTGGACCCGGGGGTCCTTCAGAGTCCGGATGTCCTCAGACAGGACCTTCTGGATCTCCTCATTGATGCGTAAGGTGCGATTGGATGCCATATGCGTCCTCCTTTTCTTCTGAAAAAGAGGGGGAAGGCAGCCTTCCCCCTCCATAGATGCTTAGTCTCGGATCTGCTCCATAGCGTAGCACTCGAACACGTCGCCTTCCTTGATGTCGTTGAAGCGCTCGATGCTCATGCCGCACTCATATCCGGCGGTGACTTCCTTGACCGAGTCCTTGAAACGCTGCAGGGAGCCGACCATGCCGTCGTAGATGACGATGTTGTCCCGCAGGACCCGGACCTTGCTGTCCCGGGTGACCTTGCCATCCCGGACGTAGCAGCCGGCGATGGTGCCGATGGAGGAGACTTTGTAGGTCTGCCGGATCTCGGCGTGACCAGTGACGACCTCCTTGAACTTGGGAGCCAGCATGCCCTTCATGGCCGCCTCGATCTCCTCGATGCACTCGTAGATGACCCGGTACATGCGGATATCCACCTTGCTGCGCTGGGCGCTGGCCTGAGCAGCGGGATCGGGCCGCACATTGAAGCCCACGATGATGGCGTTGGAGGTGCTGGCCAGCAGCACGTCAGATTCGTTGATGGCGCCGACGGTGGCGTGGATGACCTTGACCCGGACTTCCTCATTGGTGAGCTTCTCCAGGTTGGCCTTCACTGCCTCGGCAGAGCCCTGCACATCCGCCTTGACGATGATGTTGAGCTCTTTCATCTCGCCTTCCTTCATCTGGCTGAACAGGTTTTCCAGCGTGACCTTGGTGGCGGCGTTGGCGATGGCGTTCTTCTCCTGGTCCTTGCGCTGCTCCACCAGCTGGCGGGCCATGCGCTCGTCCTCAACGGCATTGAAGATATCGCCTGCGCCGGGAGCCTCGGAAAGGCCGGTGATCTCCACAGGGATGGAGGGACCGGCAGTCTTGACCGTGGCGCCCTTGTCATTGGTCATGACCCGGACACGGCCCACAGCGGTGCCGGCAATGATCACGTCGCCCTGATGCAGGGTGCCATTCTGAACCAGCAGGGTGGCGATGGGGCCGCGATTGCGGTCCAGACGGGCCTCCAGAACCACGCCCTTGGCGGCGCGGTTGGGATTGGCCTTGAGCTCCTGCATTTCGGCGGTGAGAGTCACCATCTCCAGCAGCTGGTCGATGCCCTGGCCGGTTTTGGCGGAGATGGGGCAGATGATGGTGTCGCCGCCGTACTCCTCGGGAACCAGATCATATTCCATGATCTGCTGCTTGATGCGCTCGGGGTTGGCGCCGTGCTTATCCATCTTGTTGATGGCAACGATGATGGGAATTTTGGCGGCCTTGGCGTGGTTGATGGCCTCCACGGTCTGCGGCATGATGCCGTCGTCCGCGGCTACGATCAGAATGGCAATATCGGTGCACATGGCGCCGCGGGCACGCATGGAGGTGAAAGCGGCGTGGCCCGGAGTATCCAGGAAGGTGATGGGATTGCCGTTGATCTGCACGGTGTAGGCGCCGATGTGCTGAGTGATGCCGCCGGCCTCGCCCGCCACCACATTGGTGTTGCGGATGGCGTCCAGCAGGCTGGTCTTGCCGTGGTCGACGTGGCCCATGACCACCACGACGGGGGAGCGGGGAACCAGCTCGTCGTCGGTATCGGCCCGGTCATCAATGAGCTTATCCTCGATGGTGACAATGACTTCCTTCTCCACCTTGCAGCCAAGCTCCATGGCGACCAGGGAAGCGGTGTCAAAGTCGATGACCTGGCTGACGGAGGCCATGACGCCCAGCTTGATGAGCTGCTTGACCACCTCTGCGCCGGTCTTCTTCATGCGGGAGGCCAGCTCGCCCACGGAGATCTCGTCGGGAATCTTCACGGTCAGCGGGGTCTTCTTGACCACCTCCAGCTGGAGGCGGCGCATCTTTTCCTGCTCCTCGGAGCGGGACTTGCTGCCCTGATAGCTGGGACGGCGCTGCTTGTTGGACTTGTTCTTGCCACCGCCGATGCGCTGCATGCCGCCCTTGTAATTCTGCTCCCGCTCGGAGACCAGGGAATCGGCATGATCGTCAAAGCGTGCGGAGTTGACGGTGACGGCGGAGGTATCCACCACACGGCGCTCACGCTTCCGCTCCGGCTGCTGAGGCTTCTCGGGCTTGGGAGCCTTGGCTCCGGCGTTCTGCTGAGGCTTCTCCGCCGCCTTCTCAGGGGCCTTCTCGGCTTCCTTGGGCGCCTCCTCCGGCGCCTTGGGCTTGGGCGCGACGGCAAAGACCTGCTCCAGCGATTCGATCTGATTGCGTTTGGTCAGCTGGTCGAAGAGCACATTCAGCTGGTCCTCTTCCAGTACCTGCATATTGTTCTTGGGCTTCTCATAGTACTCGCCGACAAACTCCATGACAGCCTTTGCCGGCATGTCAAAGTCCTTGGCCATGTCCCGAATGCGATATTTCACAAGTGTACTCATGGTGCCACCTCCAATAGTTACTTCTTCTTATGCCTGAGATTGCTCCTGTGGGCCTTGGATTCCTTGCGCAGCTTCCGCTGCCGGGCGTCAAAGGCCCGCAGCGTTTCCAGGTCCGTCTCCGAAAGACTGCCCAGGGCTGTGCCCAGGCTCAGCGCCAGACCGGCGTCCGTGACGCAGGCCAGTGCGCAGGTGGAGCGGCCAACGCTGTAACCCAGCTCCTGCTTGGTTGCCTGGATCCGCATCACCGGGCAGGCAGCAGCTCTGGCAAGGTTCTGTGCCTTGCGGAAGGTATGATCCGATGCGTCGGAGGCGACCACCACCAGCTTTGCGTGCTGGGCGCGGCACTCCGCGCCGACTGCGTCCTCTCCTAGGGCGGCGTAGCCGCCTTTCCGGGCGATGGAGAGCAGATTCAGTGCAGTTTCACCCATGGTTTGCCTCCAGATTCTCCGCAAGAGCCGCATAGACCTCGTCCGGCACGCTCTGGTCGAAGGCGCGGCTCAGAGCCTTGCTCTTTCTGGCCCGCTCCAGACAGGCTTTGTCCGGGCAGATGTAAGCGCCGCGTCCGGGGGCCTTGCCCTTCAGGTCCAGACTGATGACGCCCTCAGGCGAGCGCACCACCCGGACCAGCTCCTTTTTCGGTTTCATTTCCCGGCAGCCAAGGCATTGGCGCAGGGGGATCTTCTTCGGCATAGGCGCCTCCTAGACGATTTCAGTTCTCTTCTTCTGCGGCCTCGTCTTCAAAGGCCGGATCATCTTCCGGTTCCTCCGGCTCGTCTGCAAGCTCAGAGGCGGGCTTGATATCAATCTTGTAGCCGGTCAGGCGGGCAGCCAGACGGGCGTTCTGGCCCTCCTTGCCAATGGCCAGACTCAGCTGGTCGTCAGGAACGGCCACCCGGCAGGCCTTCTGCCCGGGCAGCACCCGGACGGACAGAACCTCAGCGGGGGAGAGAGCGGCAGCGACAAACTCAGCAGGATCGGCGGACCAGACGATGATGTCCATCTTCTCACCGTGGAGTTCATCCACCACGGCGCCGACACGGCCGCCCCGGTTGCCGACGCAGGCGCCCACGGGATCCACATTCTCCTCTGTGGCGGTGACGGCGATCTTGGTGCGGGAGCCGGCCTCCCGGGCGATGGACTTGACCTCCACCGCGCCGGACTCGATCTCAGGCACGTTCAGCTCAAACAGGCGTTTGACCAGGCCCGGATGGGTCCGGGAGACGATGACCTGCGGGCCGCGGCTGGAGCGGCGGACCTCCACCACATAGACGCGGATGATGTCGCCCTCCACATAGTGCTCGGAGCGGATCTGCTCGGAGGCGGAGAGCAGGGCGTCGGTCCGGTCGGAACCCTGACCGATGCGGACGGTCATGTCGCCGCTCATGGGCTCGATGCGCAGCACGGTGCCGGTGAGAATCTCGTGCTCCTTGGAGGAGAACGAGTCATAGATCATGCCCCGCTCTGCCTCGCGGATGCCCTGGATGATGACCTGCTTGGCAGTCTGGGCGGCGATGCGTCCGAAGGCCTTTGTTTCGATGTCCACGTTCACAAGGTCGCCCAGCTTGGCGTTGGGGTCGATGGAACGGGCAGCGTCCAGAGCGATTTCGGTGGAGTCGGAGAATACGTCGTCCACCACTTCCTTCTGGATATACATATGCATGCTTTTATCCCCAAGCTCCACCATCACGTTGTCCGTGTAGCCGTCATGGTCCTTCTTGTAGGCGGCCACCAGGGCCTGGGAGATCTTCTCGAGCATGTAGCTCTGAGGGATGCCGCGCTCCCGCTCCAGCTGCGCAAGCGCTTCAAAAATTTCCGCGTTCATTTTGTCGAAAGTTCCTCCATTCTCAAAGATCCACCCGCAGGCGCACCAGGGCGACCTCCGAGGCTTCAAAAGTCAGTGTTTGTTCCCCGAAGCGGATGCTGACGCGGCCATCCTCATAGCCCAGCAGGGTACCGGGGAACTCCTTGATCCCATCTCTGGGCTTGTAGAGCTTCACCAGCACCTCCGCGCCCAGGAAGGCGGCGAAGTGCTCCGGGGTTTTCAGGGTGCGCTCCAGACCGGCGGAGCAGACCTCAAAGTGATAACTGTCGGGGATGGGGTCCCGCTCGTCCAGAATGGGATCCATGGCCCGGGAGACTGCCTCACAGTCATCAATGTCCACGCCCTCCGGGCGGTCGATGTAGATGCGAAGGAACCATTCTCCGCCCTCCCGGACGTATTCCACATCCCAGAGGCTCAGGCCCTGGGCCTGGACGATGGGCTCCGCAATCTCACGCACAATGTCGGTGACCTTCACAATGCGCACCTGCCTTTCTCAATCAAAAAGAGTGGGGAATCATCCCCACTCTCTAGTCAAGTCCTACTAACGAAGCATAGTATAGCAGTTTCCATGGGGAAATGCAAGGGGAACAGAGAAAAAAGTTGGGAATTTTTCCGTTTTTTTCGCCGCATTTTCCTCAGACAGCGAAGAGCGGTTGCCTTTTTGCAAAAACTTTGCTATACTTGCCCATAGATTTTCTGGAAAAAGGAAGGATTTCAGTATGCATGACGAGTTGACCCGGGTGGATCTGGAAAAGATGCAGCAGGAGATCGAGTATCGGACCCGGGTACTGCGCCCGCAGCTCATTGCCGAGGTGCAGCGAACCCGCGCCTTCGGCGACCTGAGCGAGAACTATGAATACAAGACCGCCAAGCAGGAGAAGAACCGGAATGACAGCCGAGTTCGCTACCTGGAGCGGATGATCAAGACCGCCAAGGTCATCGACTCAGACTCCGCCGCCGATGTGGCGGGCCTGTTCGATCATCTGGAGATCTACCTGGAGGAGGACGACGAAACGGACCGCATTGAGCTAGTCACCACCCTCCGGCAGGACGCCCGGAAGGGCCTTATCAGCAAGGAGTCGCCGCTTGGCAAGGCCCTTCTAGGCCACAAGGTGGGGGACCGGGTGAAGGTGGAGGTCAGTCCCAGCTACAGCTATTATGTGCAGATCCGCGCCATCGAAAAGGGGCAGGACGATGAGAGCCTGGAGATCAGCAAATATTAAAAGAGGAAGCAGCCATCTGTGGCTGCTTCCTCTTTATAGTCCCTGTTCGATGCCAAGCACCGTCAGGGCCGCGGGGATCTGCTCCAGGGAGGACACGATGGAGTCCGGCCTGGCCTCGCCCGTCAGGGGAAGTCCCGCAGGGTTGTACCAGCAGGAGGCGATCCCTGCCTGATTGGCGCCCAGAATGTCAGAACTCAGAGAGTCCCCCACCAGAACTGCCTTTCTCGGATCAAAGCCCTCGATCTGGGCAAAGCAGGCGTCAAAGAAGGCCTTCTCCGGCTTCTGCACGCCGATGCGTTCCGAATTGAACACCGCCTCGAAATAGGGAGCAAGGCTGGCGCGCTCCAGACGGCTAAGCTGCACCCGTTCCACGCCGTTGGTCGCCAGGAACAGACGATAGTCGGCATGCAGCTGCTCCAGAAGCGCCTTTGCCCCGTCAAAACAGTATGCCTGCTGCCCCAGGGCATCCAGATAGGCCGTGTTGAAGGCGTTGGGGGAGAGGGAGAGGGAAAACTCCACGAAGAAATCAGAAAAGCGGGAGAGCTGCAGGGTTTTGCGGTCGATTTCGCCCCGCTCCAGCTGCTTCCATTTGGAATCGTTGATGGCGGAGTAGCGCGCGTACATGTCGTCCGTCATGGCTACGCCGAAGTGGGCAAGGCTCTGCTCCAGCGCGCCGCGCTCACAGGCGCCGAAGTCCAGAAGGGTGTTGTCCAGATCCAGAAACACGAATTCAAGCATGTTCTTGCCTCTTTTCTCGGGCGATTTCATTGGAAAGCGCGCAGAAATCCTCCGGGCTCAGGGTCTCGCCCCGGACGGTGGGTGAGAAGCCGGCACGCTGAATGCAGGCCTCCAACGCGCGCTTGGGCAGCTCGGAGATCCCGGCGGAGAGGGCGTTGAGCAGGGTTTTGCGGCGCTGACCGAAGGCAGAGCGGACGGTGCGGAAATAAAGATTCGGCTCCTCCACAGGCGCCGGAGGGCAGCCGCGGCGACGCAGGGTCAGCACAGCGGAGGTCACCTTGGGCTCCGGAATAAAGCAGGCGGCGGGGACCTCAAAGAGCAGCTCCGGATCCGCATAGTAACGGCAGAAGGCGGTGAAGGCTCCATAGTCCGGGGTATTCGCCCGGGCGCAGATGCGCTGGGCCACTTCCTTCTGGATCATGACCGTGACGGAGGCAAAGCAGTCTGCCTCCAGCAGGGCGGCGATCACCGGCGTGGTAATATAATAAGGTAAGTTGGCGCAGGCCATGGGGCTGAGATCCGCAAAGCGCTCTGAGACCAGAGTGCGCAGGTCCATCTTCATGGCGTCGCCCCAGAGCAGTTCCAGGTTTTCATATTGCCCGACGGTCTCAGCCAGAATGGGCTCCAGGGAACGGTCCAGCTCCACGGCCACGACCTTGCCTGCGCGCAGACAGAGCTGCTCTGTCAGAGGGCCGATACCGGGACCGATTTCCAGCACACCGCAGGAGGAATCCACCCCGGCAAGCCGGGCCATATCCTCCACCACCCAGCGGGCTTTGAGGAAGTTCTGACCCTTGGCATGGGAGAAGCGGAAGCCGTGCCGGGCGAGAAGCTCCCGAATCTCAGAGACTGCGCATAGATCCATAAAAAAACCGCCTTTCGTCCGTATCTTAACAGGCGAAAGACGGTTTTGCAACAACAAAAGGTTACGGCTTAAGAGAGCACATAGACATCGCAGGGAGCGCGGCCCACCAGGGAGCAATCTGCGAAGGTGTTCACATAGAGGTCAATGACGTTGCCCTTGACAGCGCCGCCGGTGTCCTCGGCTACGCAGTAGCCGTAGATCATGGAGCCGTCCTGCAGGACGATGAACAGCTTGGTGCCGATGGGGATAAACTTGGGATCCACGGCAACCTCGCCCACACGGGCCGGCGTGCCGGAGTAGGTGATGGGATTGATCTCACCCTCGCAGGAGTAGGCAGTAGCCTCGCCCAGAAGCTGCTCCGAGTAGGTGAAGACCTCGCCGCTGGGGGTGGTGATGGTCTTTGCGTCCTTGTCAATGGTGACAGAGGAGAGCATGTTGCGCGTGGCGTCATAGCTGCCAACGCCCTTGTGAATGGCGTAGGTGGTCTGCAGGGTCGAGCCGGTGACGACCGGTGCTTCCTTGGCAAAGGTCTCCACCAGCGTGCCGCGGCGAATGACTCGATCGCTGCTTTCGCGGGCCAGGGTGACGCCCACGTACTGGCGGGCAACCTCCTTGCCGTCGTGGAGCATGATCTCCGTGGTGGCGCGCAGGATGCCCTGGCGGCCCGGCGCGTCGACGATCTCCACGCCCTTGCGCAGGGTGGGGTCATCCAGATAGACCGTGTCGTAGGGGACAAACTCATCGGAATAGACAAAACGGACAGAAGCGGCGGGGCACTCCGTGGTGCTCAGAGCCAGCTGGGCCTGCGCCGCAACAACCGGCGCGGCAGCGGGCTGTGCTGCTTCCTCCTGGCTGCTTGCTGTGACAATCTCGGTTTGTGGGACAAGGACCGATTCCTCGGTTTCGTCCGGCGCAGCAAGAACCAGCGCAGTGATGCCGACAACGACCAGAATCAGGATCAGGGCGATGCCAAGCAGTTCACGGGTGATCGACTTGCGATGCATAACGTACCTCCCGAAAAGTGACAAAGCGGTTTCAAAATGTAAAAAACTAATTACATGTTGAGCCCATCTTAGCAGATGATTTGAGAATTGTCAAGAGAAAACTTTGAAAATAGGTTTGAAATCCGACGAGTTTCGAACAAAAACGGGAGTTTTTAAGATTGACATAATGATTTTACATTGCGACCGAAAATTGGCGAGAAGTTACCAGGAAAAGGAAATTAAATAACAGTTTGTAATTCTTTCTATGGACACTTGTCCGTATGGCTGAAAATCTTGTGTAATTGCGCTGAACATTTCTTGCCTGGATCCGACAAATTTCGTAGGAATGACTAGAAAGCGCCAACCGAAAAAATCCACAAGATATTGTGGTTCCGAGAAAAAAACTTTGGAAAATATACGAATATATGTTCGAATACCAAATAATGGAAATTTTACAGCTCTCACAAATTTTTCCTGTTTTTTTCTGACAACAAAAAAAGCGGAAAATCGCGTCGCAGAAAAACATGTTGGAATTTGTAACAAAGCTCGAACAATGCCTGGAAGAAATCCAATGCTTGGAAGGAAACGGCTTTACATAATTCTTTCCCCGAAAAAGGGAAAATTTTTTTCTAAAAAAATTTGACTTAAGCCGGAAAATCTGCTATATTGGCCTCAGCAAAATGGCGTTGAAGAAGCAATGCGGCGTTGTGCGCGGCCCAGAGAGAGCTCCTCAGATGGCTGAAAGGGAGCTTGCAGAGGCGGCAGGGCCGTGACCCCTTCTGAGCTGCTGGACCGAAACCGCAGTAAGTCCGGACGGGCGCTCCCGTTACAGAGCATACGAGCGGCAGCGCAAGCTGCAAGCAGGGTGGAACCGTGGAATACGAATGTATCCCACCCCTGGAGATTCCGGGGGGCGGGATTTTTATTTGCCCCCACACATTTAAAAGGAGGACCCCTCTATGGCAGACGACAAGCAGTATACCTTTGAAAATGAGGAATTCCGAAAGACCTATTGGCACTCCTGCAGCCATATCATGGCCCAGGCCATCAAGCGGCTGCATCCGGAGGTGAAGCTGGCCATCGGCCCCGCCATCGACACCGGCTTCTATTATGATTTTGACGCTCCCTTCACCTTCACCCCGGAGATGTTCCCGGAGATCGAGGCGGAGATGAAGAAGATCACCAAGGAACGCCTGCCCATCGAGCGCTTTGAGCTGCCCCGGGAAGAGGCGCTGGAGTTCATGAAGGACGAGCCCTACAAGGTGGAGCTCATCAATGACCTGCCCGAGGGCGAGGTCATCTCCTTCTACCGGCAGGGCGAGTTCACCGACCTGTGCGCCGGTCCCCACCTGAACTCCACCGGCTATGTGAAGGGCAACGCCATCAAGCTGACCTCCGTCACCGGCGCCTACTGGCGCGGCGACTCCAACCGCAAGATGCTGCAGCGCATTTACGCTACCGCCTACCAGAGCAAGGATGAGCTGGATGCCTATCTTGCCAAGGTGGAGGAGGCCAAGAAGCGGGACCATCGGAAGCTGGGCAAGGAGCTTGGCCTGTTCATGACCGATGAGCTGGTGGGCCGCGGCCTTCCCATGTTCCTTCCCAAAGGCTATACCATCTGGCGGGAGCTGGAGAATTATATCCGGGACAAGGAGCTGAAGCTGGGCTATCAGCATGTCATGACCCCTTGTGTCGGCACCAAGGAGCTGTATATCACCTCCGGCCACTGGGAGCATTATCAGCAGAATATGTTCCCCGCCATGCAGGTGGATGAGGAGACCTACGTCCTGCGTCCCATGAACTGCCCCCATCACATGCGGATCTATGCTTCCCAGCCCCATTCCTACCGGAACCTGCCCCTGCGCATCGGCGAAATCGCCCATGATTTCCGCTATGAGGCCTCCGGCACCCTGAAGGGCATCGAGCGCGGCCGCCACTTCTGCCAGAACGATGCCCACCTGTTCTGCACCCCTGAGCAGATCAAGGACGAGGTCTCCAAAGTCTGTGATCTGATCTTCGAGGTCTACAAGGACTTCCACATCACCGACTACCGCTGTGTCCTGTCCCTGCGGGATCCTGCGGACAAGCAGAAGTATCATCAGGATGATGAGATGTGGAACACCGCGGAGGCTGCCCTCCGGGAGGTCCTGGTGGAGCTGGGCATCAACTTCACCGAGGAGATCGGCGAGGCCGCCTTCTACGGCCCCAAGCTGGATGTGAACGTGCGTCCCGCCGTTGGCGCGGAGTACACCCTGTCCACCTGCCAGCTGGACTTCTGCCTGCCTGCCAAGTTCGATCTGAAGTACACCGACTCCGACGGCACGGAGAAGACCCCTGTGGTCCTGCACCGGGCCATCCTGGGCTCCCTGGACCGCTTCATGGCTTACCTCATTGAGGAGACCATGGGCGCATTCCCCCTGTGGCTCTCTCCCGTGCAGGCCAAGGTCATGACCATCACCGGCCGCGCGGACGAGTACGCGCAGCAGGTGGCGGAGAAGCTCATCGACGCGGGCATCCGGGTGGAGACCGACCTGCGCAATGAGAAGATCGGATATAAGATCCGCGAGGCTCAGGGCCAGAAGATCCCCTATATGCTGGTTGTGGGTGACAAGGAAGCTGAGAACGGCACCGTCTCCGTCCGGGACCGCAAGGGCGTCGAGACGAAGATGACCCAGGACGAGTTCCTGGCCAAGGCCCTGGAGGAGATCCGGACAAAGGCTTACGAGCAGTAAAATTGCCAGAATCCCCGGAGCTGCGGCTCCGGGGATTTTTTTTAAAGCCGAAAACCACTCGCCTGGGCGAGTGGTTCAGAAGAGCAAAAGCAATGAGGAGGAACAAAAAAAGCCTTCCCCTCAAGGGGAAGGTGCCCCAGTTCGCAAACTGGGGCGGATGAGGTGGAAAGTAGCTGACGAGAAAACACCTCATCAGTCGCTGTCGTGACAGCTTCCCCTCAAGGGGAAGCCATAAGAGCGGAATAAACTAAGCAAAAGGAAAGGTCGAAAAAACGTCTGCTCACAACTGGCAGATCGAATTACACGTTTGACGTGTCCGCGAGGAACAGAGAGCTATGCCCACATGGAAACAACCGCCCGCTAGGTGGGCGGTTGTTTCCTAATCTGTCCCTTCCCAAGGATCCAAGCGAATCGCAGGAGCCTTGGAGAGAAGGAAAAGAGGAAGAAACAAAAAGAACAAGAGGATGTACGAATGATAGTACATCCTCTTGGTACGGAAGAAGTCGGCGGACAAAGGACATGCCGGGGGCATGTCCGACTTTGCCGAGTCCCTTCCCAAGGATCCAAGCGAAGCGCAGGAGCCTTGGAGGGAAGGAAAAGAGGAAGAAACAAAAAGAACAAGAGGATGTACTAATGATAGTACATCCTCTTGGTACGGCAGAAGGGACTCGAACCCCCGACCTACTGATTCGTAGTCAGTCACTCTATCCAACTGAGCTACTGCCGCATACGCACCTCAAGTGCCTAAATATCTTAGCACAGGATTCTGGAAAATGCAAGCATTTTTTGAAATTTCTTAAGTACCGCGCCGGAGACCGGCGCAGGGGTCAATGCAGCATGGTATCCGCTGCGTTCTCGATGGCGTCGGCTGCAGCCTGTGCAGCCTGATCCGCAGCCTTCCGGACCGGGTTCTTCGGCGGCAGCATCAGCACCGCCGCGGCGCCTGCCGCCATGCTCAGACCTGCGGTGAGAAGAAACGTCTTGACTTGCATGCTCACACCTCCCATGTAGTCTGCGCAGGGCTGCAAAAAAGAAACCTGGCAGTTTCGCCCTTTCCTTTCTGAAAAGTCTGTGGTATACTATTAGAAATCATGATTCTTTGGAGGAATCCCTTTGACTGGTTTTACCGCGTGGCTGCAGCAGCTGCGCCTTGATACGCTTCTGGACTATCTGATCTCTGCCGCGGCAGCGCTTTTGTGCATCGCGGTCCATGAGACCTGCCATGGCCTGGCGGCATACTGGATGGGCGACGACACGGCAAAGGAGCAGGGGCGCTTGTCCCTGAACCCCCTGCGGCACATCGACCCGGTGGGCCTTCTTATGATGGTGGTGTTCCACTTCGGATGGGCCAAGCCTGTGCAGGTGAATGCCGCCCGCTTCCGCGATCCCAAGGTGGGCATGGCCATCACCGCGCTGGCGGGTCCCGTGTCCAATCTGCTCCTGGGGATCCTGGCGCTCATGCTGATGATCCTGTGTCAGCTCCTGTCCCTGCGCTATGCCTGGCTTAGCTATGCAGGTTCTTTCTTTTCCACCCTGGCGGCCATCTCGTTGGGCCTGTTTCTGTTCAATCTGATCCCCATTCCGCCCCTGGACGGGTCAAAAGTGCTCTTTGCCGTCCTGCCGGACCGGGCGTATCTGACCCTGATGCGCTATGAACGCTATGGCATGATCCTTCTGGTCCTGCTGCTGGTGCTGGGCGTGCTGGACGGCCCTCTGAGTTTTCTGATGAATGCGCTGATCAATGGCCTGTTCCGCCTGCTGACACCCTATATCCGTCTTGTCAATCATCTTCTTTTCTAGGAGCCGAACATGGACGAACCAAAATACCATTTGAGTCAGGTGATCCGCTCCCGGGAGGAGACCCTGACGGACTTTGACGGCCCCCTGGACCTGATCCTGGAGCTCTTAAGCAAGAATAAAATCGCCATAGAAGACCTGTCCATCTCCACCATTTCAGAGCAGTACCTTGCGTATCTGGACGAGATGAAGCGCATGGATATGGAGATTGCCAGCGAGTTCATCACCATGGCAAGCTATCTCATGCTCATCAAGACCAAAATGCTTCTGTCCTTTGCCGAGCGGGAGGAGGCTCTGAGCGAGATGGAGCTTCTGATCCGCTCCCTGGAGGATCGGCAGCGCAAGGCCGCGTTTGAGCAGATCCGCATCGCTGTGAGCATTCTGGAACCCCGTTCGGAGCTTGGAACGGGCTACTTCCCCAAGCAGCCGGAGCCTCTGCGCAAGCTGGAGGGCTACAGCTATCAGCACGAGCCGGAGGATCTGATCCGTGCCTATGCTCTGCTGCAGGACCGGGCGGAGCGCATGCTGCCGCCGCCCACCACGGCCCTCCAGGCCGTGATGGTCCAGGAGCCCTACTCCATCTCCAAAAAGACGGCGGAGATCCTGCACCGCCTCATCTCCGGCGGCGTGCGCCGCCTGCGGGAGCTGTTTTCCGGGGCAAAAAGCCGGTCTGAGCTTGTGGCAACCTTCCTGGCCGTGCTGGAGCTGTGCCGTCTGAACTCCATTGAACTGGGAGATGCAGATGTGCGCTTCGTGAAAATGCCGGATGAGATGCCGGAAGAATCCTGAAAGGAGGCTGGCCCTATGGAGCAAGATACCCTGATCCGCGCCCTGGAGGCGATCCTGTTCGCCGCCGGTGAGCCGGTCTCCGTGGAGCGGCTCAGTCAGAGCCTGCAGACGGATCCGGAGGAGATCCGCGCCGCGGCCCGGAGCCTGGCAGATTCCCTGTCCTTTGACCGCCGGGGAATCCGGGTGCTGGAGCTGGAGGAGAGCTTTCAGATGTGCTCCTCCCCGGAGATGGCAGAGCTGGTGACCAAGACGCTGGAGACTCGCAAGCCTCCCAAGCTCTCCGCTTCCCAGCTGGAAACCCTGACCATTATCGCCTATTATCAGCCCGCAACCCGGGCCTATGTGGAGCAGCTGCGGGGCGTGGACAGCGCTTACACCGTCAGCGCCCTGCTGACCAAAAAGCTGATCGAGGAATGTGGCCGTCTGAATGTGCCGGGCCGTCCCATCCTTTACCGGACCACGCCGGACTTTTTGCGGACCTTTGGCCTGCGCTCCCTGGACGAGCTGCCGGAGATCCGGACCATCAACCTGGACAAGGTGGGGGAGGCTGCCCGGGCTGAGGCAGAGGCACCTCAGACGGAGCAGCAGGCGCCGGAGCAGCTCTCCATGGCAGAAGCGGAGCATCCGTCATGAAGGCCCTTCTGATCGTACTGCTGGTGCTTTTTCTCGTTGGAATGATCCCCCTGGGCGCGTCATTCGTCATGATGGACGCTGCGACGGTGCGCCTGATCATCGGACCCTTCCACAAGCAGCTTGTGCCGAAGATCGAAAAAAAGCCCGCAAAAAAGAAGAAAGAAAAAAAGCCCAAAAAGCCCAAGGAAAAGCCGGAAAAAGAGGAGAAGCCCAAGGAAAAACCGAAACAGGGCTTTGCACTGTCGGATCTGGAGTACTACCTGCCGATGGCCAAAAAGGCCCTGGCGGCGGTTGGAAGTCTGCTCCATCGGATCGCCCTTCGGCGCTGCACCCTCTATGTGACCTACGGTGGGAAGGACGCCGCGGCCACCGGCATCAACTATGGCAGGGCCTGGGCGGTTCTGGGCGGCCTGAGCGCGCCCATCGACGCGGCCTTCCGGGTGAAGAAGCGGGACTTCAAGGCCCTCTACGATCCGGAGGAGACCAAGATGCGTATCCAGGCCGAACTGAAAGCAACCCTGTTTGTCTGGCAGATCCTCTGGGTCGCCCTGTATTACGGCGCCCAGGAAGTCAAACTATTTTTCAAACTGCGCAAATCAAAAAAACAAAAGGCGGTGCAAAAGAATGAATCATCCTCTGACTGACATGTTGGGAAACACCATGGACAAGATCCGTTCCCTGGTGGACGCCAACACCATTGTGGGTACGCCCATCTCTACCCCGGACGGGGTGACCCTGATCCCGGTTTCCAAGGTCAGCTTCGGCTATGCCGGCGGCGGCTCCGACTTTGCAAGCAAGAACTCCGCTGAGAATCCCTTTGGCGGCGGTGGCGGCGGCGGTGTGAATATCACGCCCGTGGCCTTCCTGGTGGTCAAGGAGGGGAATGTTCGGGTCCTGCCTATCACGGACGGCGCGCCCAGCTCGGTGGATCGCCTGCTGGATATGCTTCCGGAGATCGTGGACAAGGTCAATGGCATGCTGAAGTCCCGGAAGACCCCGGAGGAGCCGGAGGACGAGGTCCAGGTTCTGGAATAATCAGACTCATCCCGCGGCATGCTAATGCCGGGGGATGAAACATGAGACGATGCTTTCTGCGCCTGGCCCTTTGTCTGGCGCTTCTGGGCTGCTTTGCTTCGGAGGCCTTCGCCCTCTCGGCAAAGAGCGCCCTGGTCCTGGATCCGCTCAGCGGCCAGGTCCTGTTTGAGCAAAATGCGGACGCGCCCAGCCTGGTGGCAAGCACCACCAAGATCCTGACGGCTCTGGTGATCTGCCGGACGTGCAATCTGGATGAGACGGTTCAGATTCCCCCGGAGGCAGTGGGCGTGGAGGGTTCCTCTATTTATTTAAAGGTAGGGGAGCGCCTGACGGTCCGGGAGCTGCTGTATGGTCTGCTGCTCTCGTCCGGAAACGATGCCGCGGCAGCCCTTGCCCTGCACTGCGCAGGATCCCTGGAGTCCTTTGCGGAGAAGATGAATGCCTGCGCCCGGGAACTTGGCATGCAAAGCAGCCATTTTGTGAATCCCCACGGACTGGACGCGGAGGGTCACTACTCCACAGCCCGGGATCTGGCCCTGTTGGGCGCCGCTGCCATGGAAGAGCCGGAGCTTCGGACCATCACGGCCACAAGGAGCATCCGCATCGGCGCAAGAAGCCATACAAATCACAACAAGCTTCTCTGGCGCTCCGGCGAGTTTGTGGGCGTCAAGACCGGTTACACCCGCGCGGCCGGTCGGATCCTGGTCAGCGCGGCTGAACGGGCCGGACGGCGGCTGATCCTGGTCACCATCTCCGATCCGGACGACTGGAATGATCATGAGGCGCTGCTGCGAGATGCAATGGCCCGATTCAGCAAAACTGAACTGCTCCCGGAGGACGCGGAGCTTGGAAAACTGCCCCTGCTCAGCGGCAGGATCCTGCGGCTTCGCGCCGCGGAGGATTTCCGCTATCCACTGCTGCCCGGGGAGCAGCCCCTGGCGCTGGTGCGTTTGAAGAATCTTCCCTGGGACGAGGAAGGGGAGGCGCAGGTCCGCTTCTTCCTGCATGGGAAGCAGATCGGCAGCGCAAAGGCGCGCATGGAGGTTGTCAATGAAGAAGAGACTGCAAAAGCTACTTTCAGAATATGGCCTCTGTTCCCGACGGGGAGCGGAGAAGCTGATTGAAAGCGGACGGGTGACAGTCAACGGGCTGCCGGCTCAGGTGGGCATGAGCGCCGACCTGGACTGTGACGTGGTGGCTCTGGATGGGGTCCCCCTGTCAAGACGCCCGGAGCCCACCTTTCTCATGCTCCACAAGCCCCGGGGCTATGTGACCAGTATGCATGACGAGCAGGGCCGCCGGGATGTCTCGGAGCTGGTGGCGGACTGCCCGGAGCGGGTGTTTCCGGTGGGACGTCTGGACCGGGACTCGGAGGGACTGCTGCTCTTCACCAACGATGGCACGCTCTGCAATGCCCTGATGCACCCCAAGGTGGGGGTGAGCAAGGTCTATGAGGTCACGGTCACCGGGCTGACGGAGGAGGGCCTTCGCATCCTGCAAAGCCCCCTGACCATGCCTGACGGCTACCGCATCCGGCCTGCCAAGGTGACGGTTCTCTGCCAAAGTTCGGAGGAAGCGACCCTGCGCGTGGTGATTCATGAAGGACGCAACCGGCAGATCCGTCGGATGTGCGGAATGGCTCGAATGAAGGTCAAACGTTTGCTTCGCGTGGAAGAAAGCGGAATTTCCATGGGGAATCTCCCGGCTGGAAGTTGGAGATTCCTTACAAGCGAGGAGATACAGATCATTCGAAGGGAAACGGGTGTGTAAAAAATTGCCGCAAGTTATGCATAAAAATCTTGCAAAATACGGTGTTTGGCGGTACAATGATCGTACTTGCGCAAACACCGTATTTTTTTCGAGTTGAGAGGAGTCTGAACCATGGCCTCAGATATTTTGAACCAGATTCAGAATAATATGTCTGGCTTTTCCAAAGGACAGAAGCTCATCGCAAATTATATCCTGGAGTACTACGACAAGGCTGCCTTTATGACCGCCAGCCGCCTGGGCAAGACCGTCAGCGTCAGCGAATCCACCGTGGTCCGATTCGCTGTGGAGCTGGGCTATGAAGGTTATCCGGAGATGCAGCGCGCCCTCCAGGAGATGATCCGCAACAAGCTCACCTCCGTCCAGCGCCTGGAGGTCGCCAACGACCGGATCGGACAGGGCGACGTGCTCTCCGCGGTGCTCCATTCCGACGTGGACAAGATCCGTCAGACCCTGGAAAAGGCGGATCGGGAGGTGTTCAACGCCGCGGCAGATGCCATTCTGGCCTCCAACAAGCTCTATATTCTGGGCGTACGCTCTGCCTCCGCCCTTGCAAGCTTCTTTGGCTTCTATATGAATCTCATGTTCGACCATGTCCAGCTGGTAGCGGCAAACTCCACTTCGGAGATGTTCGAACAGCTGGTCCGGGTGGCCCCCGGGGACGCGGTGCTGGGCATCAGCTTCCCCCGTTACTCCAGCCGCACGGTCAAGGCCATGCGCTATTGCCATGACATGGGCGCCACGGTGGTGGCCCTGACGGACTCCATGCAGTCGCCCATTGCGGAGTACGCGGACTACGTCCTCACCGCCCAGAGCGATATGATCTCTCTGGTGGACTCCCTGGTTGCGCCTATGAGCATGATCAACGCCCTGCTGGTTGCCATCAGCCGGAAGCGGAATGTGGAACTGGAGCACACCTTTGAAAAGCTGGAGCGGATCTGGGACGAGTATGAGGTCTACGAAAAAGTTGAGCCCTGAGGTTCTGGTCATCGGCGGCGGCGCGGCAGGCATGTTTGCCGCGATCCAGGCCGCCCGCTGCGGCGCGAATGTGACGCTTCTGGAGCGCAATCCCCGCCTTGGCCGTAAGCTGGGCATCACCGGCAAGGGCCGCTGCAATGTGACAAATCAGGCGACAGCCCGGGAGGTTCTGCAGAACATCACCCGGAATGGGAAGTTTCTTTCCTCCGCCCTCTATGCCTTCCCGCCGGAATCTGTCATGGCCTTCTTCGAGGAGCAGGGCGTTCCGCTGAAGGTGGAGCGGGGGAATCGGGTGTTTCCGGTTTCCGACAAGGCCGGCGACATTGTGGGAGCATTGAAGACTGCGCTCTATCGCGCCGGCGTGAAGCTCGTAACCGGCCGGGCAAAGAAGCTCCTGCTGGGCAGTGGCACGGTCTGCGGCGCTGAGCTGGAGGACGGGACGCGCCTGGAGGCGGATCGGGTGATCCTGGCCACCGGGGGCAAGTCCTATCCGCTCACCGGCTCCACCGGCGACGGCTATGCGCTGGCAGCGTCCGTGGGACATCATATCACGCCGCCCATCGGTTCTTTGGTTCCTTTGGAGGAGAATGGCAACTGGTGCCGCCGGATGCAGGGTCTTTCCCTCCGCAATGTGGGCGTGAAGCTTCTGGCTGGAGAGAAGTGCATCTATTCGGATTTCGGCGAGCTGCTCTTTACCCACTTTGGCCTGTCCGGACCTACGATTCTCAGTGCCAGCGCCCATATGCGCGCGCAGGCGGATTACACCGTGGTCATCGACCTGAAACCTGCCCTGGATGAGGCTGCTCTGGACGCACGGGTCCTGCGGGATTTTGCCGAGCAGCAGAACCGAACCCTGGAGCACGCGGTAACGGGCCTGTATCCCAGCGCCTTGATCCCCGTGATCCTGGAAAAGGCTGGGCTGGACCCGGAGAAACGGGTCAATGCCCTGACCCGGCCTGAGCGCCTGGCGCTGGAGCGGGAAACCAAACGTTTCACCGTGAAAATCGCGGGACTGCGTCCTGTGGAAGAAGCCATTGTCACCTCCGGCGGTGTGGAGCCCAAGGAGGTGGATCCCCGCACCATGGCCTCCAAGCTCTGCCCTGGGCTGTTCTTTGCGGGGGAGATTCTGGATTGTGACGCCTACACAGGTGGCTTTAATTTACAGATCGCCTGGTCCACCGGCTATCTGGCCGGACGGGCCGCGGCGGAAGGAGAATGAAATGAGAGCGATTGCCATTGACGGCCCCGCCGGAGCGGGAAAGAGCACCATGGCCAAGGCGGTTGCCAAGGCACTGGGCTACGTTTATGTGGACACCGGCGCCATCTATCGGACCCTGGGCTGCCACTACGAGATGCTGGGCATCGGCCCCAAGGATCGGGACGGCATCACCCGGCTCATCGGGGACGCCTTTATCGAGGCCCGTTATACCGAGGAGGGTGAGCAGCGGATGTTCCTCAATGGAGAGGACGTGACCGGGCTGCTCCGCACGCCGGAGATTTCGGACTACGCCTCCAAGATCTCCGCGTTTCCAGTGGTGCGGGAGTATCTTCTGGATATGCAGCGGCAGATCGCCCGGGAGCAGAACGTGGTCATGGATGGCCGGGACATCGGCACGGTGGTTCTGCCGGATGCGGATGTGAAGATCTTCCTGACAGCCAGTCCGGAGGAGCGGGCCCGCCGACGCTATGAGGAGCTGAAGGCCAAGGATCCCAAGACCAAGTATGAGAAGGTGCTGCAGGACCTTCTGCAGCGCGACGAGCAGGACAGCACCCGGAAGATCGCGCCTCTTCGCAAGGCCCATGACGCATATGAGCTGGATACGACAAACCTGGGAATTGACGATTCCGTCCAGGCCATTCTGGAGATCATCCGGGAGAAGCTGGGATGAACATCGTCTATCGGGTGTTGTATGTGCTGCTGCGCATTGCCCTGTTCTTCGTCCATCCGATCCTGCGGGTGACGGGAAGGGAGCAGCTTCCGGCAGGCAGATGCGTCATCTGTCCCAATCATTCAGCCCTGACAGATCCCATCTGGCTGCTGTTTGCTTTGCATGAGCCCACCATGACGGCGGTCATGGCCAAGAAGCAGCTTTCCAAGGTGCCGCTCATCGGACCGCTCCTGGGCTGGCTGGGCGTCATCTATGTGGACCGCGGCGCGGCAGATGTGAATGCAATCAAGGCGTCGCTGCGGGTCCTGCGGGACGATCGGCGGCTCATCATCTTCCCGGAGGGGACCCGGGTCAAGCCCGGCAAGGAGGTCACGCCCCACACCGGCGCGGCCATGCTGGCTGCCCGGAGCGACGCGCCGCTGGTGCCGGTCTATGTGACCAGGCAGAAGCGTTTTCTCAGCCCCATCGATGTCCGCTTCGGCGCGCCCTTCCAGGTGAAAATGCTGGGTGCCAAGGCTACCTCGCCGGAGCTTCAGTCGGCCACAGATGAGCTGATGGAAAAGATCTACGCCCTGGAGGAGTCATGAACAGAATCATCCTTGCCCAGACAGCCGGCTTCTGCTTCGGTGTGAGCCGGGCGGTGGAGCTGGCCCAGGACTGCGTACGAAACGGGATCCACGCCGTTACTTTAGGACCCATCATCCATAACCGCCATGTGGTGCAGGCCCTGGCAGACGCGGGCGTTCGGAGCGTGGAGCGTCCGGAGGACGTTCCGGAGGGCGCCGCGGTAATCCTGCGCTCCCATGGCGTGAGCCGCGCCACGGTGGAAGCTCTGGAGGCCCGAGGGACCACGATCATCGACGCCACCTGCCCCTTCGTGAAGAAGATTCATCGCATTGTCGCCGCGGCAGGGGAGCGAAAACCGATCATCATCGGCACCCGGACCCATCCGGAGGTGCAGGCCATCGCCGGCTGGTGCGACGATCCGGTGGTGCTGGAGACCCCGGAGGAGCTGCAAAAATGGCTCTCGGAGGCCCCGGAACGAAGGACACAGCCCCTGCTGATGGTCTTTCAGACCACCAGCACCCAAAAGAATTCGAAATTATGTGCCGAAGTCGCAAAAAAAGAGTGTACAAATTGCGAAATCTTTGATACAATATGTGGAGCAACGGAAAAACGTCAGAAGGAAGCGCTCGCGCTTTCCAAGCAATGCGATGCAATGGTCATCGTCGGTGATTCCTCAAGTTCAAACACAAAACGTCTGGCAGCCATCTGTCAGGAGCATTGCCCCCAGGTCGTTCTGATTGACAACGCCGATGAACTGAATCCTGCGCATTTTCAAAGCACGCCTACCGTTGGCATCACGGCTGGCGCATCCACGCCCCCGTGGATAATTAAGGAGGTAGACAACAAAATGAGCGACGAAATCAGAAATGAAACTGTGCAGGAGGAGAGCTTCGAGGAAATGCTCGAGCAGTCCTTCAAAACTTTAAATACAGGAGACAAAGTCGTTGGCGTTGTAACAGCTCTGACCCCCACCGATGTGTGTGTGGAAATGGGCACCAAGCATGCAGGTTACATCCCCTATTCCGAGCTGACTGCGGATCCCACCGTGGATCCTCAGACTCTCTACAAGATCGGCGACGAGATCGAGGCCTATGTGGTCCGCGTCAACGATGTGGAGGGCACCGCTGTCCTGAGCAAGAAGCGCCTGGACGCCGAGAAGAACTGGATCGACATCGAGAAGGCCTGTGAGGAGAAGACTCCTGTGGAGGGCGTTGTGACCGAGCAGAACAAGGGCGGCGTGGTTGCCAATGTCATGGGCATCCGTGTCTTCATCCCTGCTTCCGCCACCGGTATTCCCAAGGACGGCGATCTGAGCACCCTCATCAAGCAGACTGTCAAGATGCGCATCACCGAGGTCAACCGCGCCCGCCGCAGAGTGGTCGGTTCCATCCGCGCCCTGCAGGCCGAGGCCCGCAAGGCTGCGCAGGAGAAGGTCTGGTCTGAGATCGAGGTCGGCAAGAAGTACAAGGGCGTTGTCAAGAGCCTGACCTCTTATGGCGCTTTCGTGGATATTGGCGGCGTGGACGGCATGGTTCACATCTCCGAGCTGAGCTGGAACCGCATCAAGAATCCCGCAGAGGTCGTCTCTGTCGGCGATGAGATCGAGGTCTATGTCATCTCCTTCGAGCCCGAGAAGAAGATCTCCCTGGGCTACAAGACCGAGGAGAACAACCCCTGGACCATCTTCACCCGCGACTTCCAGGTGGGCGATGTTGCCAAGGTCAAGATCGTCAAGCTCATGACCTTCGGCGCCTTTGCTGAGATCATTCCCGGTGTGGACGGCCTGATCCACATCTCCCAGATTGCGGACCGCCGCATCGGCAAGCCCGGCGACGTTCTGACCGAGGGTCAGGAAGTCGACGCCAAGATCATCGACATCAACACCGAGGGCAAGCGCATCAGCCTGTCCATCCGTGCTCTGCTGGAGCCCCAGCAGGAGACCGCGGAGCCCGATGTTGCGGTTGAGGTTCCTGCCGCTGAGGAGACCGAGGAGTAAGAAGCAACTGCGAGCAGCCTGAGGCGGAGGGCCTCAGGCTGCTCTTTTCTTCAAATATCTGGATACTGAAGGAGAATGACGCCATGATCAAGCATGTGATTTTCTGGAAGCTGTCTTCGGACTGCGACAAGGCTGCCGCAGCAGAGGAGATTCGCGCCGGCCTGGAGGGCCTGCAGGGCAAGATCCCCGGCCTGTTGAGCGCCAAGGTCCGCCGCACCTACCAGGGAGATTGGGACCTGGTCCTGGATTCGGACTTTGCGGACGCCGCGGCGGAAAAGGCATATCAGACCAACCCACTGCATGTCGCGGTGAAGGAGATAGTCCACCGCTATGCAGTGGAACGGGTCTGCGCCGACTATGAGCTGTAAGACACCTCAAATCCCCTGACGTTTGTCAGGGGATTTTTTCGTTGGCCCTGCCCCTCTTGCGGACCTAGATGGGTTGTGATAAAATACGAAAAAACCAGGAAGCGAGGAAGAACCATGTCCTTTGAATCCCTGTCTGAAGCGCTGCGCTGCCTGACCACCTTTCGCGGTCTGCTGGAACTGAAAGAGATGCAGGCCCTGCAAGGCCTGCTGTCCGCGCTGGAGCGGGAGCCGGGCGCCCTGCGGGAGCGCTATGCCCAGTTCCTCTACAGCGTCCGGGAGGCGGGCTATTCCAGCCTGTCCCGGGACCTCTGGGAGCACCTTCGCTATGATGAAACGGCCTTTGGCCGGGCGGTTGCCTGGGGCAGGGAGGATCCCGCTTTCTGTGAGGCGGCCAGACAGGACCTTGCTGTTCTGAGCCAGGCCGCAAGTCTCAGCTTCCATGACCTGAAGATCCAGATGGCAGCGCGTCTGCCGGAGCAGCGCTCGGCGATTCTTGCTCTGCCGGAGCTGGAGCAGGGGCAGGCGCTGGCGTTTGACCGTCTGCTGGAGGGTTATCGCCGGGACGGCGTGGGCGTGTTTGCAAAGGGCAGAGCCTTTTTGTGGGAGCACGGCAGTCTGCGGAGCGTCCGCAATCCCGACCCCATCACCCGGGAGCAGATGCTGCTCTACAGCTGGCAGCGGGAGGCGGTGCTGGAGAACACCCGCCATCTGGTGCAGGGCGCACCGGCGGCCAATGTGCTGCTCTACGGCGACAGCGGCACCGGCAAGTCTGCTACCATCAAGAGCCTTGTCAATGAGCCGGAGTTCGGCAGCCTTCGTGTGGTGGAGGTGGGCAAGAACAGCCTCAGCAGCTTGACGGAGCTTGTGCGGCTGGTCTCCGAGCAGCCCCAGAAGTTCATCCTTTATCTGGATGATCTGTGCTTTGAAACTTCCGACCGGGGCTATTCTGCCCTCAAGACGGCCCTGGAGGGAGGCCTGGAGAATCTGCCCGGAAACGCGGTCATCTATGCTACCTCCAATCGCCGCCACCTGGTGCGGGAAACCTTCGAGGACCGGCAGGGAAGCGATATCCACCGGGATGAGACCATCCAGGAGCGGACCAGCCTCTCCGAGCGCTTTGGCCTTCGCATCCTCTATATGTCCCTTTCTAAGCCTGAATATCTGCAGATGGTCCGCGCTATGGCGGTCCAGGCGGGACTGGAGCTTGCGGCAGAGGAACTGGAGCGGCGCGCGAACCAGTGGGAGATCCAGCACGGCGGCCGGACGCCCCGGGTGGCGCGGCAGTTTGTGGACAGCCTGGTGGCGGAAAATAGTCTTTGAAAAAGCCGCTTTCTACGTGCTACAATGGAGCACAAGGAGAAAGCGAATATGGATACCTTAGATGCGATTTTTACCCGCCGCTCTGTCCGTTCCTTTGAGGACAGGGCCGTTTCCGACGAGGCGTTGGAGATCATTCTCCGGGCGGCCCAGGCCGGGCCCAGCTGCGCCAACACCCGGGACTGGCAGTTCCTTGTGGTGCGGGATCGGGAGATCCTCAGCCGGATGGCCGATGCCAACGGCCGTCCCGCCCAGGTTCTGAAGCAGGCGCCGCTGGCAATCCTGATCCTGGGGGATCTGGACCGGGCGTTTCCCCGTGCCAGGGAGTACTGGGTGGTGGACGGCGCCATTGCCGGGCAGAACATGGTTCTTGCGGCCAAGGCTCTGAGCATCGGCTCTGTGTGGCTGGGAACCTGGCCTCAGATGGAGCGGGTGGAGGCGCAGCAGGCGCTGCTGGGCCTGCCGGAGAATCTGGTGCCCCATTCCATCCTGGCCTTCGGCTACCCTGCTGAGGAGCCTCAGATGAAGACAGTGTTTGAACCGGAAAAAGTCCACTACGAAAAATGGTGAGTGAAATCCCTGCCGCAGGCAGGGATTTTCTTATTGCATTTTTCAGAAGATGGTGCTATCATGTATTAGCACTCGAAAGCAGAGAGTGCCAGAATTTTGATACAAGGAATGATGTACCATGGCAGAAATGGAAAAGAAAGAATTTCAGGCGGAGTCGAAACGCCTGTTGGATCTGATGATCAACTCCATCTATACCCACAAGGAGATCTTCCTGCGGGAGATCCTCTCCAATGCCTCCGACGCCATCGACAAGCTCGCCTATCAGGCCCTGACCGATGACAAGGTGGGCCTCAGCCGGGAGGACTTTGCAATCCACGTCAAGACAGATGACAAGCTGCGCACCATCACCGTCTCCGACAACGGCATCGGCATGAGCCGGGAGGAGATGGAGCAGAATCTGGGCACCATCGCCCGTTCCGGCTCCTATCAGTTCAAGCAGGAACTGGAGGACAAGGAGAATGTGGATATCATCGGCCAGTTCGGCGTGGGCTTCTACTCCGCCTTTATGGTGGCGGACGCCGTGACCGTGGTCTCCCGGAAGTACGGCTCAGATGAGTCCTGGATGTGGAATTCCACCGGCGCGGATGGCTATACCCTGACGCCCTGTGACAAGGAAACCGTGGGTACCGATGTGGTCATGAAGCTCAAGGAGGACACGGAGGACGAGAACTATTCCGAGTTCCTGCAGGAGTACCGCCTGCGGGAGCTGGTGCGCAAGTATTCGGATTATCTGCGCTATCCCATCCGCATGGAGGTCACCAAGTATCGTTCCGTGCCGGATCCGGAGGACGAGAGCAAGACCAAGTCCGAATCCTACCGGGAGGAGGAGACCCTCAACTCCATGGTGCCCTTGTGGCAGCGGCCCAAGAGCGAGGTCACGGATGAGGAGTTTGAGCGCTTCTATCAGGAGAAATTCTTTGACTATGAAAAACCCCTGCGCCATATCAGCGTCTCCGCCGAGGGCGCGGTGACTTACAAGGCCCTGCTGTATATCCCCTCCCACGCGGGAGCCGACTACTACACCAAGGAGTATCACCGGGGTTTGCAGCTCTACTCCTCCGGCGTCATGATCATGGAGCACTGCGAGGAGCTGGTTCCGGAGCATTTCGCCTTTGTCCGCGGCGTGGTGGACAGCCAGGATCTGAGCCTGAATATCTCCCGGGAGCTGCTGCAGCATGATCGGCAGCTCAGACGAATTGCCCAGAATCTGGAGAAAAAGATCCGCCAGGAGCTGGAAAAGACCCTGAAAGAGGACCGGGAGGCCTACGAAAAGTTCTATGCCGCCTTTGGCCTCCAGCTCAAGTACGGCGCGGTTCAGGACTATGGCGTCCACAAGGAGACCCTCCAGGATCTGCTCCTGTTCTGGTCCGCCAAGGAGAAGAAGCTCATCACCCTGAAAGAGTATGTGGACGCCTGCCCGGAGGATCAGAAGGTCATCTACTTTGCCGTGGGCGACAGCCGCACCCGGCTCCAGCAGCTGCCTCAGACAGAGCTGCTGCTGAACAAGGGCATGGACGTGCTCCTGTTTACGGAAGAAGTGGATGAGTTTGTGGCCCAGTCTCTAATGAACTATCAGGAGAAGGAGTTCAAGAACGTGGTGGGCGAGGATCTGGGCGAGAAGCCGGAGAACGCTCCCGACGAGACTGTGCTGCAGCCGGTGCTGGACTTTGTGAAGAACAGCCTGGGGGAGAAGATCGCCAAGGTCCGCATCAGCCACGACCTGGGCGATCATCCAGTGAGCATGGCGCCCGACGGCGGCATGAGCTTTGAAATGGCCCGCTACTTCCAGAAGCTCCAGCCTGGCGCGGAGCTGAACGTGGGCAAGGTGCTGGAGCTCAACAGCACCCATCCGGTGTTTGTGAAGCTCCAGAATCTCATGGGCTCCAATCCGGAGAAGGCTGGAAAGCTTGCCGAGCTGCTCTATGATCAGGGCCTGCTGATGGCCGGCCTGGAGCTGGAGGATCCTACTGCTTACACAGACCTTGTCTGCAGCCTGCTTGGATAAAAAGGAAGCCCGTCCGCGATAGTGCGGACGGGCTTTTGCTGTCATTGCATACATAATAAGGTAAGAAGCGCTGTTTCACAGCGCTTCTTTTTTGATCCGCTCCAGAATCCGGCTGGTGAGGCCGACGCGCATGAAGGGGGTGATGAGGTAGAAGCCGTCGGTGTAGGGGCTCATCTGCCTTGCAAACTCCAGGGTCAGCTCCTCAGCAAGCTGCTCCGCGGCAGCCCGATCCAGATCCCGATAGCGCTCGGCCAGTGCCTCCGGCACCCGGATGCCGGCCATTTCGCCGGTGAGGTAGAGAGCGTTTCGGTAGGAGACGATGGGCATGAGTCCACCCAGCAGCTTGCAGTCCAGCTCCTGCCTGGCCCGTTTCAGGTTCTCCAGAGCCTCCGGGGAGTGGACCGGCTGGGTCAGGAAGGCGGAGGCACCGCTCCCCAGCTTCTTCTTTGCGTAGCGCAGATGGGCGTCAAAGTTGGATGCGTTCACATTCAGCGCACAGTAGACCCGGAAGGGGCCGCCAGCCAGGTCCGGGGTCAGATCCCGGATAAAGCTGGCAAGCCGGGGTGCGTTGAAGCTGTAGACGCTCTTGATCTGGCTTCGCTCGGAGGAGGGGACCGGATCGCCGGTGACCACCAGCACGTTGTTCACGCCCTCAATGTTCAGCCCCAGGAGCAGGGCTTTGGTGGCGTTGATGTTCCGATCCCGGCAGGTCAGATGGGGGATGGGCTCCACCCCAAGCTCCCGGCGCAGCTTGCAGGCCAGCAAACTGCTGTCCGCCCTTGCCCGGGAAACCGGGCAGTCAGCCAGCGTGATGGCGTCGGCCCCGGCGGCCTGCATGGCCTCCGCGCCGGAGAGAAAGGCCCGGATATCGGAGTTCACGGGCGGATCCAGCTCCACTGCGACCACCCGATCTCCGCGCTCCAGCTTCTCCCAGAAAGGATTGGGCAGAACCGCCGTTTCGGTCTGGGAAACACGGGGAGCGGGGACGCTCAGCCGCTGGGCCAGATCCATGGCAGCTTTTGCCCGGGCCAGGTGCTCCGGCGTGGTGCCGCAGCAGCCGCCCAGGATCTCGATCCCATCCTGCCCGATGCCTCGCAGCTGCTGGGCAAAGTAGGCGGAGGAGCTGCCATAGAACGTGCGGCCGGAGACCATGGTGGGATAGCCTGCGTTGGGCATGGCGGAACGGGGCTTTGTCCCCTTGGGCAGGGCAGCGAGGAGCTTTCGCATATGGCTGGGTCCTGCCACACAGTTCAGACCATAGGCGTCTGTATTGGGATCCTCCTCCATGGCAGCAAAGAGCCGCTCATAGCGGACGCCCTGGCGGGAGTAGCCATCCGGCATGACAGCAAAGGAGCAGAGGATGAAGGCCTCCGGCCGCCGTGCCTTGATGCGCGCCGTGAGCTGGGGCAGCAGCTCTGCCGCGCCGAAGGTCTCAAAGAGGAAGTTTTCCGCCCCGAGGTCCAGGAACTTGTCCACAAGGGGAAAGTAGTCCTCTGCCTGCTCGCCTTCCTCTCCGGGTGGGATGGGACCCAGGTCCGCAAAGACCAGAGCCTGGTCCCTGGCAGCTTCTTTCGCAAGCTGCCAGCCTGCTTCGAGAATGGAACGGCACTCCTCCAGGGAGCATTCCAGACTTCTGGGGTTGGCAGCGAAGGTGTTGGTTTTGATGGCCTGACAGCCGGCGCGCAGATAAGCCCGGTGAATGGCCAGAACCTTTTCGGGATGGTGCAGGTTTTCCGGCTCGCAGGCGGAGAGCTCCGCGCCCTCCAGCTCAGCGAAGTAAGTGCCCATGGCTCCGTCAAAGAGGAGCGTGCCCTGGGCCAGGACTTCTTTTGCTTTCATGGCGACCTCACTTTCCGAAGAGCTGCTTGGCGATGGCCACGGAGGCCTGGGCGTCCTTGGCGTAGTAATCCGCGCCGATCTCGGCGGCGTACTCCGGTGTGAGCACCGCGCCGCCCACCATGATCCTGCAGCTGTGGCCGCTCTCCCGCAGGGCGCGGATGGTTTTTTCCATGCTGGGCAGGGTGGTGGTCATCAGGGCGCTCAGCCCCACCAGAGGCGCGTTTTCCGCAATGGCGGTCTGGACCACCGTCTCCGGCGCCACGTCCTTGCCCAGGTCGATGACCCGATAACCGTAGTTGGAGAGCAGCGCCCGGACGATGTTTTTGCCGATGTCATGGATATCCCCCTGAACGGTGGCCAGGACAATGGTGCCTTTGTCGGCGCTCTGGCCGCCGGAGGCCTCCATGCGCGCACGCAGGACCTCAAAGACTGTGCTGGCCGCGTCGGCGGCGCGCAGAAGCTGGGGCAGAAACAGCTTGCCGGATTCATAGCCTTTTCCCACCCGATCCAGGGCGGGAACCAGGATCCGGTCGATAATCTCCAGAGAATCCAGCGTCGAGGCCTCCGCAAGAGCCTTGGCTTCCGCACTCAGGCCCCGTTCAATGGCAGCGCCCAAATCGGGCTGCGCCTGGACACTCTGCGAGGAAGCTTCTGTGTCGGCAAAGCGGGCAAGGAAGTCCTCACAGCCCGCGTCTACGCCGGTCAAGGCCTGGAAGGCTGCCACGGTATCCATCATGGCAGAGGCGTTGGGGTTGAGAATGGGCAGGTCCAGCCCCTGTCCCAGAGCCAGGGCAAGGAAGCTGCGGTTCAGAAGCTCCCGATTGGGCAGACCGAAAGAGATGTTGGATACACCCAGCACGGTGTGCAGACCCAGACGGTCGTGAACCATGCCCACTGCCTTCAGGGTCTCCGCCGCTGCGTCCTGCTGCGCAGAGACCGTGAGGGTCAGACAGTCGATGAACACATTCCGGTCCTCGATGCCGTAGGAGCGGGTCACGGAGAGGATCTTCTCCGCCATGGCAAAGCGCTCCTCCGCCTTGGCGGGGATCCCGGCCTCATCCATGGTGAGGCAGACGACTGCCGCTCCGTATTTTTTCACCAGGGGAAGCACCACGGCCTGGGTCGCAGCGGTGCCGTCGATGGAGTTGACAATGGCCTTGCCCGGGAAGGCCCGCAGGCCTGCTTCAATGGCGGCAGGATTTCCGGAGTCGATCTGCAGAGGCAGGGCAGTGACCGCCTGGAGAGCCTCCACGACCTGCCCCATAAGGGCGGGCTCGTTTACTCCAGGGGCACCCACGTTCACGTCCAGAATGTCTGCGCCAGCGTCCTGCTGCTGCACAGCCTGGGCCTGGATGTAGGCAAGATCGCCTTCCCGCAGGGCCTGCTGGAAGCGCTTTTTGCCGGTGGGATTGATGCGCTCGCCAATGACCCGGACCCGATCCAGGACCAGACAGTCCTCCGAGGAGGCGATGCGGCTGGATGAGTCAAACTGCCGCTCCGTCCGTGCCTTGCCCTCCAGGGCTTTTCGCAGCGCAAGAAGAAACTCCGGGGTGGTGCCGCAGCAGCCCCCCACAAACTGAACGCCTGCCTCGGCGCAGAAGGCCATCTGCTGGGCCCATTCCTCTGCGTTCAGATTGTACTGACCTGTGCGTGCGTCCGGAAGTCCGGCGTTTGCCTTCACCACCAGGGGAAGGCGGGTGAGCCGTCCGATCCGGCGGATCACCGGCTCCAGCTGCTTCGGACCGAGAGAACAGTTGACGCCGATCAGGTCCGCGCCCAGGCCGGTGAGGACCTCCACCATGGCTTCGGCAGAGCAGCCGGTAAAGGTGCGTCCGCCCTCCTCAAAGCTCATGGTGACCAGAACCGGTAGGCTGCTGTTCTCCTTTGCAGCCAGCAGCGCGGCGCGGGTTTCCTGCAGGTCGGTCATGGTCTCGATGGCAATGAGATCTGCCCCGGCTTGCGCGCCGGCGCGGACCTGCTGGGCAAAGAGCACATAGGCATCGTCAAAACGCAGCTCCCCGGCGGGCGACATAAGCTCCCCGATCGGGCCGATGTCCAGAGCCACCAGGGCGCCGAAGGGGGCGGCGGCCTCCCGGGCCAGAGAAACCGCGGCGGAGATCACCGCCTCCGGACTCAGATCTGTCCCCTGAAGCTTCCGTGCCGAGGCACCGAAGGTGTTGGTATAGAGAATCTGACTGCCGGCCTCCAGATAGGCCTGGTGAATGGCTTTCACCGTCTGGGGGTGGGTCAGGTTGAAAACCTCGGGATGTTCCCCTGTGCGCAGACCGTGGCGCTGAAGCATGGTTCCCATGCCACCGTCCAGAAAGACAAAGGGCGCGCGCAGCAGTTCTTGAAAGGTCATAATCCACACTTCCTTGGTAGGGATTCGCTTTTTTCGTATTATACCGTTTTTTTGAGGAATTGCAAAGAGGAAACAGGGACGACTCCGGAAAATGTGCGCAAAAATTTCTCAAAAGTGATTGCATTTTTTGGAATAGTCCTGTATACTAAGCGTAGTGGAGCAAAGTGGAGCAAAATAGATGAAAAGGGAGGGAGAACGGCGTGTACGGAAAGTATCAGCATACAGTCGATGCCAAGGGACGTCTGTTCGTCCCGTCCAAGTTCCGTGAGGAGCTGGGGGAGGCCTTCTATGTCACCCTGGGCACGGATACCTGCCTGACCATCTATACCCAGGACAGCTGGGACGTGATCCTGTCCAAGTTCAACGCGCTGCCCCTGTCCCAGGCCCAGAAGATGCGCTTCTTCTTTGCAAACGCCTGCAAGTGCGAGCCGGACAAGCAGGGCCGCTTTCTTCTTCCGCAGGAGCTGCGTGACTACGCCGGGCTCCGGCAGGAGGTCAAGTTCATCGGCCAGGGCGACCGGGCCGAGATCTGGGACGCAGAACGCTATGACGAGCTGGAGAAAGAGCAGCTGTCTCCTGCATTTGTGCTGAAGAGTCTGGAGGAGCTGGGGATCTGATGGAGTTCTATCATCGTTCCGTACTGCTTTCCGAGTGTTTGGACGCGCTGCATATCAAGCCTGACGGAGTCTACCTGGATGGGACACTGGGCGGCGGCGGTCATTCCTATGAGATTGCGTCCCGCCTGTCAGAAAAGGGAATGCTCATCGGCGTGGACCGGGACCCGACGGCTCTGGCGGCCGCAGGGGAGCGCCTGGCACCTCTGGGAAAGCACATCGTGTTGGTGCATGATAATTTCCAGAACCTCGCCGCCATCCTGGCCAAGGCCGGGGTCCAGCGGGCAGATGGAATGCTGTTTGATCTGGGCGTATCCTCCCCGCAGCTGGACGACGGAGCGCGGGGCTTCTCCTATATGAGCGACGCGCCTCTGGATATGCGCATGGACCCGGGTGACCGGCTGAGCGCCTACGAGGTGGTCAACACCTGGCCTCGGGAGGAGCTGCGCAGGATCCTCTTTGAATATGGCGAGGAGCGCTACGCGCCCCTGATCGCTGCTGCCATCGAGCGGGAGCGGACCAAGAAGCCGATTGAAACAACCCTGGAGCTTGCCGCGCTGATCCGCAGCGCCATGCCTGCCCAGGCGCTGCGAGAGAAGCAGCACCCGGCCAAGCGGAGCTTCCAGGCTATCCGCATCGCTGTCAACGATGAGTTGGGTGCGGTCCGGAATATGATGGAAGCCGCAGCGGGCTTCCTGAACCCTGGCGGAAGACTGGCAGTGATTACCTTCCACTCTCTGGAGGACCGCATCGTCAAGAGCGCCATGCAGTCCCTGGCAAAGGGCTGTACTTGTCCGCCGTCCTTTCCTGTGTGCGTCTGCGGAAAAAAGCCGCAGATCCGCATCGTGACGAGAAAACCGATCGTCTCCCAGCCTCAGGAGCTGGAGGAGAATCCGAGAGCCCGCAGCGCAAAGCTCCGGGTGGCAGAAAAACTCACCGAAGAGGGAACCGTCTATGCCGAAGAATTTGCCGTTATCTGAACAGGGCTCCGCAGCGGTGGACTTTGCCTACCTGAATGCGCAGCCTGTTCGGCAGCCGGTTGAGCTGCCGGAGGAGCAGCTGGAACCCCAGCAGCAGCGCAGCTCCCGGATTCGCCCCAGAGCGGCCATTGCCCCGGTTTCCGTGCTGGGCTTCGCGGTGGCAACGCTGATGCTGATCCTGGTGGTCTTTGGCTATGTGCGTCTGTATGAAGCCACCACCGAGAACGCCAACCTGGCAAGTGAGCTGTCCAGCCTGCGCAATGAGAACGCCATTCTGGCCAAGCAGTATGAGGGCCAGGTGGACCTGGGCTACATCGAGCAGATGGCTATGACAGAGCTTGGCATGCAGAAGGTTCTTCCAGAGCAGATGGTCTATGTGAATCTCTCCCACACCTCGGACCGGGGCGTGGTCATCACCGCGGAGAAGCAGAAGAGCTTCCTGGGCAAGGCTGTGGAGAGCATTCTGGCAAGCCTGAGGGAACTGAAGGAATATCTGTCCTGAGGGCGCATAAAGTGATATGGATGAAAGAACAGGGCGGTGATCGCATCACCGCCCGTCTTTGGGTATTATAAAACGTTTCTGGAGGCAGCATGAGCGCGCGCAGAGGAAAACATTTATCGGAAAAAGCAATTCGCACATCCCAGGAGGCAAACCGCACGGTGCTCCTGCGGATTCTTGTGATGCTCTTTGCCCTGGGGATCCTGCTCTTTGTGCCGCTGGTGGTGCGGCTTTATCAGATCATGGTCCGGGATCATGACCGCTATGAGGGCATGGCCATTGACAACCAGACCCGATCCACCTCCGTCTCCGCCAGCCGGGGCACCATCTACGACCGGAATATGAACGTGCTGGCAACCTCCGCCACGGTGGAGAATGTGTTCCTGGACCCCAACGAGATCGAGACTCAGGAGCAGGACGTGGGCGTCATTGCTCGAGGCCTCAGCGAGATTCTGGGCGTCTCGGAGCAGTTTGTCCGGGACCAGGCGGCGGACACCAAGATGCGCTACAAGATCATCGCCCGTAAGCTGGAGCAGGACAAGGCCAACGAGGTGCGTGCCTTCATCAATGAGTCCGGCGTCAAGGGCATCCATCTGGAGCCGGACACCCAGCGCTACTATCCCAACGGACCGCTCATGGCCCATGTACTGGGCTTTGTGCGCACGGACAATGTGGGCGCAGAGGGTATCGAAGCCTATTACAACTCCTATCTGGAGGGAACCGCCGGAAAGATCATCACGGCCAAGGGCAACTACGGCTCTGAGATGCTCTATACCTACGAAAAGTACTATGAGGCCACGGACGGCAACAGCCTGGTCACCACCATGGACGGCACGGTGCAGTACTATCTGCAAAAGCACATTGAGGCTGCCATGGAGCAGTACGATGTACTCAACGGCGCCTTCGGCATCGTCATGGATGTGAACACCGGCGAGATCCTGGGCATGGCCAACTACGACAACTACGATCCCAACAACTTCCTGGAAATCTACGAGGAGCGGACCACGGAAAAGCTCCAGAAGCAGTATGACGAAATGGAGGAGCTGGACCACGACACGCCGGAGTATGAGGCTGCCAAGCAGGCCTACGACGACGCGGTGGTTGCGGCCCGCCTGTCTCAGTGGCGAAATCGCTGCGTTTCGGACGGCTATGAGCCTGGTTCCACCTTCAAGACCATCACCCTGGCAGCTGCCCTGGAGGAAGGTGCGGTCACCCTGAATGACACCTTCTTCTGCGGCGGCAAGGCAGAGATCTGGGGCCGTACCGATCCTCTGGAGTGCTGGTATCACGCCGGCCATGGTCAGGAGACCACGGCCCAGGCCCTGCAGAACTCCTGCAACATCGCCTTTGCTGACATCGCCATCAAGCTGGGCGGCCAGAAGTTCTATGACTATATGCAGCGCTTCGGCTTTATGGACAAGACAGGGATCGACCTGCCCGGCGAGGGCTACAGCGTCATCCACGATATCTCCCATTTCACCAACTATCAGCAGTACGGCTATTCCACCCTGACTTCCGACGCCTTTGGACAGACCTTCAAAATCACGCCCATCCAGCTTGTTCGGGCGGTGGCCTGCCTGGTGAACGGCGGAAATCTGATGGAGCCCTATGTGATCTCCCAGGTGCTGGATGAGCATGGAGACGTGATCTCCGAGACCCAGCCCACGGCGATCCGCCAGGTCATCTCTGCTGAGACCTCTGCCGCCATGCGCTCGCTGATCATCAGCGTGGTGGAGGAGGGCACCGGAAAAAACGCCAAGGTGGTTGGCTACACCATCGGCGGCAAGACCGGCACCTCGGAAAAGATCGACGTCTACAACGAGTGGGGCGGCCTGGTGGATGACAAAATCGTCTCCTTTATCGGCGTGGCCTTTGACGAGACCGGCGCGGCCCGCTATGTCTGCCTCATCGCTCTGGATACCCCCAGCACTGCAACAGGCCAGTATATCTCCGGCGGCGTCATGGCGGCTCCCACGGTCAGCGATGTGTTTGCCGACATTCTGCCCTATCTGGGCATCAGCGCATCCTATTCGGATTCTGAGATCAACCTGGTGAACTACACCATGCCCAACTGCTCCGGCCTGACTGTCTCCGCCGCGGCGGACGTGCTCTCTGATAAGCATTTGACTTACCGAACTGTGGGCGACGGGGAGACCGTCACGGGTCAGATTCCTGCCGCAGGCAATCCGGTGCCCGGCAACTCGGAGGTCATCCTTTATCTGGGCGCTGAGGTTCCTTCCGGGACCATCACGGTGCCCGATTTCCGGGGCCTCACGGTGGAACAGGCCAAGGCGCGCGCCGCCTATGTGGGATTGTATCTCCAGAGCCGCGGCACCACCAGCGCGGGCCACTCCGTCAGCGTCACCAGCCAGGACATCGAGCCTGGTACCGAGGTGGCGCGGGGTACCACCATCACGGTCAAATTCACCGACGCCAGCGCGCTTGACTGAGGAAAGGAGGGCGGATCATGCTGCTCAAGGATCTGCTTCAATCGATTCCGGTGCTGGAATGCACCGCCCCGGAGGAGCTGGAAATCTCCTCTGTCTGTTACGATTCCCGCAAGGCGGGACCGGGAAGTCTGTTCGTGGCTATTCCGGGCTTTGCCTCTGACGGACACAGGTTCATCCCATCCGCCCTGGATCAGGGGGCTGCGGCAGTTCTCTGCGAGCGTCCACCGGAGGGAAAAGCGCCCTATATCCTGGTCGCGAATGCACGGGCGGCGCTGGCTCAGCTGGGGGACAACTGGTTTGGCCATCCCACCAAGGAGCTTCCGGTGATCGGCATCACCGGGACCAACGGGAAGACCACCGTGACCTACCTGCTCAAATCCATTCTGGAGCAGGTGACCGGGGCCAAGATCGGCCTCATCGGTACGATTCAGAACATGATCGGAGACCAGGTGCTGGAGACGGAGCGCACCACCCCGGAGAGCTTTGAGCTCCAGGGCCTGTTCCGCCAGATGGCGGACGCGGGCTGCCGCTATGCGGTCATGGAGGTCTCCTCTCATGCCCTCTGCCTGAACCGGGTGGACTGTGTGGATTTCTGCCTGGGCGTATTCACCAACCTGACAGAGGATCATCTGGACTTCCATAAGACCATGGAGGCCTATGGCCAGGCCAAGGCGCAGCTCTTCGCCCGCTGCCCGGTGAGCGTCCTGAATATGGACGACCCCGCCTGGACTGTTATGAAGGCAAGCGCCTGCGGCAAGGTGCTGACCTATTCCATGGAGGATGATCGGGCGGATCTGGTGGCGAAGAATGTCCGTCTGAAATCCGATCGGGTGGAGATGGAGGCGGTGATCGGCAACGAGATCCGTCGCCTGGAGCTGGGCATTCCCGGCGCCTTCTCCGTCTACAACGCCCTGGCGGCAGTGCTTGCTGCCCTTGGCCTGGGGCTCAGCCTGAAGGACGTGGCTGCCGCCCTGAAAAACGCCAAGGGCGTGAAGGGCAGGGTGGAGGTGGTCCCCACGCCGGGACAGCCTTACACGATGCTCATCGACTATGCCCACACGCCGGACGGCCTGGAGAACGTGCTGCGCACGGTCCGGGGCTTTGCCAAGGGCCGCACCGTGGTTCTCTTTGGCTGCGGCGGAGACCGGGATCCCATCAAGCGTCCCATCATGGGAAAAATCGCTGCGGATCTGGCGGACTTTGTGGTGGTTACCTCTGACAACCCCAGAACCGAGGAGCCGGGAGCCATTATCCAGCAGATCCTTGCCGGTATGGAGGGCACCAAAACGCCCTATACTGTGATTGAAAACCGGCGGGAGGCCATCGCCTGGGTCATGGATCACGCGATGCTGGACGATGTGATCGTCCTGGCCGGTAAAGGCCACGAGACCTATCAGATCCTGGGACATGAAAAAACCCATCTGGACGAGCGGGAAGAGGTTGCCGCTCACCTGGAACAGATGAAAAAGGAGCAGACAACATGATCTGTGAAACTTTCCAAAAGGCCGCCCAGTGGTGCGGCGGCACCTGTGACGCCCGCTTTGCGGAGCGCAGCTTCCGGGGCGTCAGCTCCGACACCCGCTCCATCTCCCAGGGACAGCTCTTTGTTCCCCTGGTGGGCGAGCATTTTGACGGCCATGACTACATTGACGCGGCCCTGGCTGCCGGCGCGGCCGGCGTACTCTCATCCAGAGAGCTTCCCGAGGACGTGCCCGCCATCTATGTGGAGGACACCATGAAGGCCTTCCTGGCCCTGGCTGCCGGTTACCGGGAAAGCCTGAGCGCCAAGGTGGTTGCCATCACAGGCTCTGTGGGCAAGACCACCACCAAGGAGATGCTCTCCGGGATCCTGGGTACCACCTACCGGGTCTGGAAGACCCAGGAGAACCACAACAACCGCATCGGCCTGTCTCAGACCATCCTCTCCGCTCCGGCGGATACGGAATATCTGGTGCTGGAGCTGGGCATGAACCACTTTGGCGAGATGTCTGAGCTCACCGCGGTTGCCAAGCCGGATCTGGTGGTCATCACCAACATCGGCACCATGCACATTGAGCACCTGGGCTCTCGGGAGGGGATCCTAAAGGCAAAGCTGGAGATCATGGAGGGCCTGCGCCCCGGCGGCACTGCGGTCCTCTGCGGCGACGAGCCCCTGCTCTGGGGCCTGCACGATCTGAAGGCAGATCACATTGTCTACTTCGGCATGGAGAACGACAAATGCGACATCCGCGCTCTGAATGTGGAGCGTCCGGTGGGGGGCAGCCGGTTCCTCATCGAGGGCCTGGGCCAGCACTTTGACGTGTACGTGCCGGCGGAGGGCCAGCACTCCATCAAGAATGCCCTGGCTGCCGCGGCCGTCGCCATCTGCTGCCAGGTGGTCCCTGCCAACATTCAGCAGGCCCTGTCCCGGTTCCAGAACACCGGCATGCGGCAGAAGACCTATGAGGCAAACGGCTATACCATCATCGACGACTGCTACAACGCAGGTCCGGAGTCCATGGAGGCCGCGATCCTGGTCCTGGGAGACAAGCGCACCAAGGGCCGCAAGATCGCCGTACTGGGCGACATGCTGGAGCTGGGCGACCGGGCCGGCGCGGAGCACTACCGTATCGGCCGCATTGCGGCAAACAAGACGGATATGATCTTTGCCTACGGCCCTAACAGTGAGCGGGTCATCTCCGGCGCTATTACGGGCGGCATGAAGAACAACCGGGCCCTGTGCTTTGATACCCAGGAGGAGCTGGTCACCGCCCTCATCGCCCGGGCAAAGCCCGGCGACGTGCTGCTGTTCAAAGGCAGCCGCGGCATGAAGATGGAAAAGGTCCTGGCCATGTTCCTGGAGCACCAACAGCCGGTGCTGTAAGGGAGGGGCCATGAAGATCGTGTTTTGTGTTCTGGCGGCGTTTGTCGTCAGCTTTGTGGTGGGCCATTTCCTGCTGCCCCTGCTTCGGGCCCTGAAGGCCGGTCAGTCCATCCGGGAGATCGGCCCCAAGTGGCATGCCTCCAAGGCCGGAACGCCCACCATGGGCGGCCTCATGTTCCTGGCGGGCATGCTGGTGTGCCTCCTGTTCGGGATCCCTGCCCTGCGGCAGGGGGATCTGACGCTGGTATTCCTGGTCCTGTTCACCCTGGCCTTTGCCCTCATCGGCTTTCTGGATGACTTCATGAAGGTGAAGTACCACCGGAATCTGGGTCTCACGGCCCTGCAGAAGCTGGCCCTCCAGCTGGCAGCTTCGGGCTGTTTCCTGGCTCTGCTTCGCTGGAACGGCGCTCTCTCCGGAGATCTGTATATTCCATTCTGGAATGTGTCCTTCCAGGTGAACTGGATCCTCTACCTGGTCTTTGCCATGTTCGTCATGGTGGGCTGCGTCAACGCGGTGAACCTGACCGATGGCATCGATGGCCTGGCTGCCGGCGTCACCATCCCGGTGATGGTGTTCTTCACACTGGCGGCGATCCTCTGGAAAAAGACGGAGCTTGCCCTGTTCCCGGCGGCCTTGGTGGGCGCCCTGGCAGGCTTCCTCTGCTACAATTTCCACCCGGCAAAGGTCTTTATGGGCGATACGGGCTCCCTGGCCCTGGGCGCGGCAGTCTGCGGCGCTGCCTTCGCCCTGGATATGCCCCTGATTCTGATCCTGGTGGGCATCATCTATATTCTGGAGACGGTTTCCGTCATTCTGCAGGTGGGCTATTTTAAGCTCACCCACGGCAAGCGGATTTTCCGCATGACCCCCATCCATCACCACTTTGAAATGGGCGGATGGAGCGAAATCAAGATTTTCACGGTATTTACGCTGGTGACGGTTGTCTTCTGCGTGATCGCGTATCTTGGCATTCTGGGCCGGTAAAACGGCTGACTGGAAGGAGCAAGGCATGGACTCTGAGCGCCTGCAAGTGCATAACGAGAAGCCTCAGAAGGAGGCGGTCAGCGAGCGGGGCATGATGGATATTCCGTTTCTGGTGCTGACGCTGCTGCTGATGTCCATCGGTCTTATCACGATGTTCTCTGCCAGCTATGCCCGGGCCTATGCGGACCATCACGGCAACTCCACCTTTTATTTCGCACGTCAGGCCATCTTCGCGGTGGTGGGGATCGTGGCCATGCTGGCCATCACTCGCCTTGACTACCACCTCTGGCGCATTGTGGCTTTTCCCATGCTGGCAGTTTCTGTTGCGCTGCTGCTTCTGGTGCTGGTCATGGGCTCCTCCGGCGGAGGCGCGACCCGCTGGATCGTCATCGCAGGCATCCGCTTTCAGCCCTCGGAGGTGGCAAAGCTGGCTGTCGTGGTCACCTTTGCAACCATGATCTCTTCCTACAAGGACAAGATGAAGACCTTCCGTTACGGTGTGGTGCCTTTTGCGGCAATTCTTGGCCTTCTGGTCATCCTACTTGCCCTGGAGCCCCACCTGTCCGCCATTATCATCATCGGCGTGCTGGGCGCGCTGATGATGTTCTACGGCGGGACCCAGCTTCGCTGGTTCCTGATTGGTGCCGGCGCGGCGGCTCTGTTCCTCTTTATTTTCCTGAAAACAAATTCCTATGCCCAGACACGCGTAGCCAACTGGCGGGACCCCTTCCAGGATGCCTCCGACAACGGCTATCAGGCGGTGCAGTCTCTGTATGCCATCGGCTCCGGCGGCCTCTTTGGACAGGGCCTGGGCAGAAGCCGGCAGAAGTATCTGTATCTGCCGGAGGAATCCAATGACTATATCTTCTCCATTTTCTGCGAGGAGCTGGGCCTGGTCGGGGCAGTGCTGGTGATCGTCCTGTTTGCGCTGCTCATTGTCCGGGGCTTCTGGCTTGCCATGCACGCCCGGGATCGGTTCGGCGCACTGCTCATTGCGGGGATCATGTCCCTCATGGCATTGCAGGTGTTTTTCAACATCGGAGTGGTCACGAGCTTCCTGCCCGCAACCGGTATCTCGCTGCCCTTCTTCTCCTATGGCGGCACGGCCCTGATGCTGAACCTGTTCGAAATGGGCATGGTGCTTCAGGTCTCCCGGCAGAATGACAATCAGCTCCTTTGAAAGGAGAGAGCCTATGCGTGTGATCCTCACCTGCGGCGGCACCGGCGGCCATATCAACCCCGGCATTGCCGTGGCAGACGCCCTGAAGAAAACCTGGCCCGGCACGGAGATCCTCTTCGTGGGGGCGGACGATGGCATGGAGCGGGATCTGGTGCCCAAGGCGGGCTACCGGCTGGAGCTGGTGAAGATCTCCAACTTCCAGCGCCACATCACCCCCAAGGCCATCTGGCACAATCTGGTCACAGCCAAGAATATCGCCGCTTCTCTGCGGAAGGCGGATAAAATCATCCGGGACTTTCAGCCGGACGTGATCCTGGGCACGGGAGGCTATGCCAGCTTCCCGGCGCTGCGCCAGGGCATCCGGCGGGGGATCCCCACGGCGGTCCACGAGTCCAACGCCGTGCCCGGCCTTGCGACCCGTCTGGTTGCCAAGCAGGTGGACAGAATCCTGGTGCCCTTTGAGGAGTGCCGGGCCCAGTATCAGAATCCAGATCGAGTGGTGGTCACCGGGACGCCTGTCCGGGAGGAATTTATCTTCCTGGATCGTCAGGCGGCGAAGAAAAGCCTGGGCTTGACGGAGAAGCCCCTGGTGGTGTCCTACTGGGGTTCTCTGGGTGCCCGGGAAATGAACAAGAAGATGGCGCAGATGTTTGCGCTGGAACAGGAGAATCCTTCCTTCTACCACATCCATGCCACCGGCTCCTTCGGCTGGCGCTGGATGCCGGAGTATGTGAAGAACCAGGGGGTGGATCTGGAAGCCCATCCGGAGATCGACATGCGGGAGTACATCTATGACATGCCCACCCTCATGGCAGCGGCAGATGTGATGATCTGCCGGGCGGGGGCGTCCACCATCAGCGAGGTCACGGCCTCCGCCACCCCCACCATCTTTGTGCCCAGTCCCAATGTGACGGACAATCATCAGGAGAAGAACGCCCGGATGCTGGAGGCGCGGGGCGCCGGTCTGGTGATCCGGGAGGCGGACTGCGACGGAAAGGTTCTCTATGATGCGGTTCTGGGTCTGCTTTCCGATCCGGCGCGCTGCCGGGAGATGAGCCGGATCCTGCGGGATATGGCAGTCCTGGACTCCACCCAGCGGATCTGCGCCGTCCTGCAGGAGCTTTGTCGGGAACGAGAAGCAAAATAACGACATAAAATGGATAAAACCGAAAATGCGAGGAAAACTGCATGGGGGCTTTATCCATTTACGGAGGAAATCGCCTGTCCGGAGAGGTCCGAATCTCCGGCGCGAAAAACAGTGCGCTGCCGATTCTGGCGGCCTGCCTGCTGGTGGGCGGCGTGCATCAGCTGGAAAACTGTCCGGACATCACCGACATCCGGGTTGCCTGCGGAATTCTGGAGGCGCTGGGCTGCCGCGTGTGTCGGGAGGGAAGCATCCTGACGGTGGACTCCCGCTGCCTTGTGCAGCGGTCTGTGCCCGAGGACCTGGTTGGCCGCATGCGGGCGTCCATCCTGTTTCAGGGCGCGGCCTATGCCCGCTTCGGATCCGGGATCCTGTCCCAGCCCGGAGGGTGCCCTCTGGGCGCACGGCCCATCGACCTGCACCTTGCGGCCCTTCAGGCCCTGGGGGCAAAGCTTGTGGAGGAGCAGAGCAGTCTGCGCCTTGAGAAGCAGGGACCGGACGGCGGCTTTGTAAAGCTCCGCTATCCCAGTGTGGGCGCCACGGAAAACGCCCTGCTTGCCGCTGCGGCGGCCGGAAATGATTCGATCCTCATAGGCTGCGCCTGCGAGCCGGAGATCGTGGATCTGGCGAATTTCCTGAATGCCTGCGGCGCAAAGATCACCGGGGCGGGAACGCAGACCATCTTTGTGCGGGGCGGGCGGGTTCTCTCCGGCGCAGTGCACCGGGTGATCCCGGACCGGATGGAAACCGTAAGTTATCTCTGCGCCTGCCTCAGTGCGGGCGGAAGGATCACTCTGCGCGAAACGGACCCCGGCTGCTGCCGGACTGAGCTGGAGCTTCTGGAGGCGGCGGGCTGCAAGATCTGCGCGGAAGGCAGCAGCCTTTCTATGGACGCGCCGGATCGTCCCGATGCTGTGCCCCTGGTGGTCACGGGACCTTATCCAAGATTCTCCACAGATGCGCAGCCCCTGTTTCTTGCGGCGCTGTGCCGCGCGCATGGGGTGAGCCGCTTTTGTGAGACCGTGTTTGAAAGCCGCTTTGGCTTTGCCTCAGAACTGGAAAAGCTGGGAGCCAGGCTCCAGGTTCGGGAACGCTACGCCCGGCTGGAGGGGGTTCCGGCGCTTCATGGGGCGAGCCTTTGCGCACAGGATCTGCGGGGCGCCGCGGCCCTGCTCATCGCCGCTCTCGGGGCGGAAGGGGAGACGAAGCTCTCCGGCCTTGCCCATCTGGAGCGGGGCTATTCCGATTTTCCCGCGAAGCTGCGCAATCTGGGCGCGGACCTTCGATGGGAGCATGAAAACGAGTACAAAGGAGGCGCAGCATGGCTGCCAAACGTCCTGTCCGAAAACGCCGCTACAATGGAAGCCTCGCCGCGAAGCTGATCACGGTGCTGGCTGCCGCCCTGGCGGTCGTCGCCGGCGTCATGATCTTTTTCAAGGTCCATCACATCACCGTGGTGGGAAATGAACGCTATTCCGCGGAGGTAATTGCGGAGGCCTCAGGGCTGGAGGTTGGGGAGAACCTCATGGCCATCAATCGGGACGCTGCCTCTGTGAACATCACCACACGGCTCCCCTATGTGGATGAGGTGCGCATCTCCCGGCGGATGCCGGATACGGTGCTCATCGAGGTAAAGGAGTGCGACTCTGCCGCGTTCCTGCGGGACGAGACAGGCGCCATCTGGCTCATCAGCGCTTCCTGCAAGGTGACGGAGGCCTATTCGCCGGAGTCGGAGATCGCGCTGGACGGTCTGACGGAGCTTCTGGGCGTCACAGCCAAGGATCCGGCGCCGGGGCTGCTCCTGGAGCTGGAGAGCGCGGAGCAGCGCTCCGCCCTGCAGAATCTGCTCCAATCTCTCAGCCAGACTTCTCTTCTGCCGGAAGTCCGTTCCATCGACCTGGAGCACACCTATGATCTGAAGCTGCGCTATGGCGAGCGGTTTGATGTGCGCCTGGGCGGCACGGATCAGCTGGACTACAAGGTCCGTTATCTGGATGAGATCATCAACCGCCAGCTGGACACCACCAAGACGGGCACCATCGACCTGACATTGGAAGAAAGCGGCACTGCACGGCTCATTCCCTGGTGAGAAAGAAAGTTTTTTCGGAAAAATATGCATTTTCTATTGACCGGAGCGGTTTTTGACGATACAATAAAGTGTAAATTAGTACATCTGTGGGAGCATCAGCTGCTCCATAACACATAGGAGGAAATCATATGCCGGAAGAATTCGCTGAAAAAGTTGTAAATATTAAAGTGATCGGTGTCGGCGGCGCAGGCAACAACGTTGTCAACCGCATGATCGCCTCTGGCGTTCAGGGCGTCGAGTTTATTGTCGTCAATACGGATCGTCAGGATCTGAACAAGTCCCACTGTGAGAACAAGGTCCAGATCGGTGAGAAGCTCACCGGCGGCATGGGCGCAGGCTCCAAGCCGGAGATCGGCAAGAAGTCCGCAGAGGAGAGCCGCGCAGTCATCGCCAAGGCCCTGGAGGGCGCGGACATGGTCTTCATCACCGCCGGCATGGGCGGCGGCACCGGCACCGGCGCAGCGCCCATCATTGCGGATCTGGCCCATGAGTCCGGTATCCTCACTGTGGGCGTGGTCACCAAGCCCTTCAAGTTCGAGGGCGCCAACCGGATGCGTCAGGCGGAGAGCGGCATTGCAGAGCTTGCCGAGAAGGTGGACTCCCTGGTCATCATCCCCAACGACCGTCTGAAGTATGTCACCGATCAGAAGATCACCTTTGCCAACGCGTTCAGCATTGCGGATGATGTTCTGAAGCAGGCCGTCTCCTCCATTTCGGAGCTGGTGGGCTATTCCGAGCATGTCATCATCAATTTGGACTTTGCCGATGTCTCCGCCATCATGCGCAACGCTGGCCATGCCCATATGGGCGTCGGCTCCGCCTCCGGCCGTGATAAGGCTGAGCAGGCCGCTATGGCCGCTGTGGCCAGCCCCCTGCTGGAGACCTCCATCAACGGCGCCATGGGCGTGCTTATCAACGTCACCGGTTCCTCCGATCTGGGCCTGGACGACGTGGAGACTGCCGCCAACATCGTCATGGAAAACGCCAACCCCGAGGCCAACATCATCTTCGGCGCCGCCTTCAACGACGAGCTGGAGGATGAGATGCGGGTCACCGTCATCGCCACCGGCTTTGATGAGAAGCGGAGCAAGGGCGCTTTCAGCAAGCTGGGCGAGAAGAACAGCGTCACCGTCACCCCCGACGAGGACAATTGGGACAAAGAACTCATCGACCTGTTCAACCGCAAGTAATTTTTCCTTCCTTCACCCGCCGGTCTCCGGCGGGTGTTTTTCTTGAAAGGGCTGAAACGGATGAAAAATCCCGCTTTACTTCCTCCTTTGGCTTTGATACAATAAAGAAAGAAAGTATAAACAAAGGAGATGCGCTGCGTGAACAACAAGCATAAGAAGTCCGACCCCAACAGCAATCTCTACCGCGCCATGCTGCAGCTCAGGACTGTGGAAGAGTGCTATGCCTTTTTTGAGGACCTCTGCACCGTAGCGGAGCTCCAGGCGATGGAGCAGCGCTTTGAGGTGGCGGCCCTTTTGAACGACGGACTCATCTACAATGACATTCTGGAAAAGACCGGTGTATCCAGCGCCACCATCAGCCGGGTGAACCGCTGCCTGAACTATGGAAATGACTCCTACCGGATCCTGCTGGCAAGGCTTAAGGAACTGGATCAGGAGCAGGAGCCGTGAGCGCCTATGAGGCCCTGGCGGCCTCCTATGACCGGTTTACCAACGACGTGCCCTATGAGCAGGTGGCGGATTTCCTGGAGTCCCTGCTGCGTGTCCATGGGAAGAGCGTACGCACAGTCCTGGACCTTGCCTGCGGCACAGGAACCCTTTCCTGCATCTTTGCAGAACGGGGCTACAGTGTCCTGGGGGCGGACCAGTCCGAGGAAATGCTCACCCAGGCCTATTCCAAGGCCATGGAGCTTCCGGAGCGGCCCATGTTCATCCACCAAAGCATGCAGGAGCTGGAGCTGCCGCAACCGGTGGACCTGGTGGTCTGCACCCTGGACAGCTTGAATTATCTTACGCGCCCGGCGGACTGCCGGGAAACCATCCGCCGGGTCCATGACGCGCTCAATCCCGGCGGCGTCTTTCTGTTTGATGTGAATACGCCGGAGAAGCTGCGGAACCTGGACGGCCAGGTTTTCCTGGACGAGGACGAGGATCAGTACTGTGTCTGGCGGGCCAGTTTTGACGAGAGGGAAAACATCTGTTACTACGGAATGGACATCTTCCAGCGCCAGGGAAGGCTCTGGAGACGCAGCCTGGAGGAGCATGCGGAGTATGCCTATGCGCTGTCTGAGCTGCGGGAGTACCTTGCCGGAGCGGGCTTTTCCAGGGTGGAGACCTATGGGGATCTTCGTATGGAGGCTCCGGCGGAAGGGGAGCAGCGCGTCTATTTTTATGCCGAAAGGAATTAAAAAGCAATGAGCGATCAGATTGTGCGCGCCATCACCAAAGATGGCTATGTCAAGGCCGCAGCCATCTCCTCCCGGGAGATCTGTGAGCGGGCGCGGAAGATTCACCGCTGCCTGCCCATGGCAACGGCTGCCCTGGGGCGGACACTGTCAGCCTGCTCACTCATGGGAAATATGCAGAAGGTGGAGGACGGCTCCGTTACGCTGCAAATCAAGGGCGGCGGCCCGCTGGGGACCCTGCTGGCCGTGTCAGACAGCGTGGGAAACGTGCGGGGCTATGTGACCAATCCCCAGGTGTCCCTGGTCGAGAAGTACCGGGGCAAGCTGAATGTGGGCGATTGTGTGGGCAGGGATGGTCGCCTGACGGTGATCCGGGATCTGCAGATGAAGGAGCCCTATGTCAGCTCCTGTGAGCTGGTCTCCGGCGAGATCGCGGAGGATGTGACTGCTTACTTTGCCCAGTCCGAGCAGGTCCCTACGGCCTGCGCGCTGGGAGTCCTGGTGGATACGGACCAGACGGTCCGGGCAGCCGGCGGCTACCTCATTCAGCTTCTGCCCGGCGCCCCGGACGAGATCATCGACCGGGTGGAGGCGGGCGTGCAGAACTCCGGTTCCGTCACCCCCATGCTGGACAGCGGCATGAGCCCGGAGGATCTGATCCGTACCGTTCTGCCGGGGTTTGAACTGGAGATCCTGGAGACGACTCCGGTGTCCTATAAGTGCTACTGCGACCGGGATCGGGTGGAGCGGACCCTCATCAGCCTGGGGAAGAAGGAACTCCAGGAGATCGTGGACGACGGGGAGACCATCCACATTCAGTGCCAGTTCTGCGACGCGGATTATGCCTTCACGGTGCCGGAGGTCCAGGGCCTGCTGGATTCCCTTTGAAAGACTAGATAAAGGGTGTGTCCCGATTTGAACTTGCAAATAAAGCGTGGCTTGCTGTTTGGCCTGCTGCTTTCCTGCCTGCTTCTGACGGGCTGCCAGGGGGCGGCAGCGGCGAGGGGGCCTGCGGCGCCGGAACAGAGCGCGGCGGAGGACCCGGCTCAGGAGGCGACAGCTTCCCCGGAGGAGCCGGAATCCAAGCTCCCGACGACGCAGCCGCGGAAAGCCAACGCACAGCGGCAGGGCAGCTTCTTTGAGGCGGAGCGTCTGCCGGAAGCCTACCAGAATACGGAGTATCTGGACCTTGCGCCTTCGCAGATCATCAACGAGATCCCAGCCTCCTATGCCCGCTTTGGCATGGACGCGGATAGGCAGGCTGCCTTGGAGGAGGAGTGGGCCAGCGACAAGACGTTTCCCATTCTGTCTATCAGCACAAAGGAAGCGGAGGAGATCCTTTCCCGGGAAATCTATGTCTCCTGCGTGGTGGATGTGTTCAACTGCCCGGAGCAGATGCAGATCCGGGAGGCCTCTGCCGGGATCCGGGTCCGGGGCAATGCCTCCGCCTACTATGGCGATGTGGAGCAGATGCGGGCAAACCCGGTGCCCTACCGGATCAAATTCGACAAGAAAACCAATCTGCTTGGCCTGAACCAGGGGGGAGCCTGCAAGAGCTGGGTGCTTTTGAAGGTCCTGGAGGACCTGGTGAAGGATGATCTCTGCCTGCGCCTAGGCAGGGCCATTGTGGAGGAGCCTGTTTACTGCACGGATACCCAGATGGTCTATGTCTATGTCAATGGCGTGTGCAAGGGCTTATATCTGCTCTGCGGGCAGAACCAGGTGAACAAGCATCGGGTAAACATCTCTGAGCCGGAGAGCGGCTATCCCGGCACGGACATCGGCTATTACGTGGAGCTGGATCAGTACGGCCTGCAGGAGGACAAACCTGCCTTTCTGGTGGACTACGGCGGCTATACCGTCACAGATCTGGAGGGGGATACCTACAGCTTTGTTCCCTCGCCCTACTCCATCAAGAGCGACGTTTATACCCAGGGTCAGGTGGATTTTATATCCAATTACATACAAGGCGTTTTCACCATCGTCTATGAGGCCTGCGAGCAGGGGAACTATCTCACCTTCGATGAGAACTATCATCTGGTGCAGTCGGACTACGGCTCTGCCCAGGAGGCAATTGGCGCAGTGATGGACCTTCCCAGCGTGGTCAATATGTATCTGCTCTATGAGCTGGTTCACGACTATGACTGCGGTGAGGGCAGCTTTTTCATGTGCGTGGACTTTGATCAGAGCGTGGCGGAGCCCCGGCTCCAGTTCACCTCTCCCTGGGATTTCAGCTGGACCCTTTCCGGTGACACGGAGCGCTATTGGGCCGCGGCCTTCGGAGAGGAGAAGTTCATCCGGGAGGAGGGGGACCGCGCCAATCCCTGGTTTGTGGTCCTTGCCAAGCAGGACTGGTTCCGCACTCTGGCAGCAGAGCGCTGGGCAGCGCTTCGCGCGAACGATGCCATCTCCCGCTGCCTGGAGGAGGAGACCCGGCTTCTGGAAGAGCATGCGGCGGATTTCAACGGGGTCTTTCCCGATGCGACAGAGAAGGCTCAGAAGCCCATGAACTGGCTCCGGAACCGGATCGACTGGATGAATCGTGCCTTTGTGCCGGATGAGGTCGGGTGAGGCCATGGATCAGCTGTTTTTTGAACGCTATGAAATGAAGTATCTTCTGACGCTCCGGCAGCGGGAGCTGCTTTTGGAGCGCCTAGCACCCAATATCGAGCCGGACCGCTATCCCCAGGGCACCATTCGGAATCTGTATCTGGATACAGAGAGCTTTCTCCTGGCCAGACGCTCGGCGGAGAAGCCGATCTATAAGGAAAAGCTGCGCCTTCGCGCCTACACAAGACCCGAAGCGGAGAGCGATGTGTTTCTGGAGATCAAAAAGAAGTATCGGGGCGTCGTCTTCAAGCGCCGTGTTCGGCTGCCCTATGGCCAGGCCATGGAGATCGCCTTGCAGCGGCTGCCGGCTCCGCAGACTCAGGTGGGGCGGGAAATCGCTGCCTGTCAGGCCCTCTATGGGCAGACGCTTCTGCCGCGGATGCTGCTCAGCTATGATCGGGAGGCCTATCGCGCCAGAGAGGAGCAGGACTTCCGCCTGACGATGGACACCGGGATCCGCTGGCGGACCCAGGAGCTGGATCTTGCCGGGGAGCTGGACGGCCGGCCCATTCTGCCGGCGGACCTGGTTCTGCTTGAACTCAAGACCTCTGGCCCCATTCCTTTGTGGATGGCGCGCTTTCTTTCGGAGCAGCAGATCTTTCGCCGCTCCTTTTCCAAGTACGGCCTTGCCTGTTCAAGCCTGCTGCAGGGCCAGAAAAAACCGGAGGAAAACTATGTTGGACAAGTTCTTTCAAAGTCTGTTTAACACTGAGACGTTCCATGCATCTCTGGGCAGCTTCTGCCTCTGCGTAGGCACGGCGCTGCTTCTGGGCGCGCTCATCGCGCTGATCTCATCCAGAAACAAGAGCTTCACCCGGAGCTTTCTCATCACCCTGGGCCTTCTGCCTGCCCTGGTCTGCGTGACCATTCTCATGGTCAACGGAAACATCGGCGCCGGTGTGGCAACAGCAGGCGCTTTCAGCCTGGTTCGCTATCGCTCGGCGCCCGGAACGGCGAAGGAGATCCTGCTGATCTTCTTTGCCATGGTCTGCGGCCTGGTCACGGGAATGGGATATCTGGCCTACGGGCTGCTGTTCTGCGCGGCAGTGAGCCTGATCCTGCTGATCCTGGATCGCCTGGATCCGGAGCGGGGCGGAGAGAGACGGGTTCTGCAGATCACGGTTCCGGAGGACCTGGACTATGCAGGCGTCTTTGACGAGATCCTGGACCGCTACTGTGCCTCCTGGAAGCTGAAACAGGTGAAGAGCACCAATCTGGGGAGCCTGTTCCGCCTGCGCTACAGCCTGGTGCTTCGACAGGACGCGAAGGAGAAGGAGTTCCTGGATGCGCTTCGCTGCCGCAATGGGAATCTGGAACTGTCCCTGGGCATGGAGGAGCAGGAACTCTCGGGCCTGTAAAGCAGCTGGAGAAAAAAAGAAAAAAACAAAAAAGAGAGTCTTGACAAATGACCCTTCCTCGACTATAATTATCTCCGTCGCCGGCAAGAGAGGCGACGGGGACACGGGAGCATAGCTCAGCTGGGAGAGCATCTGCCTTACAAGCAGGAGGTCACAGGTTCGAGCCCTGTTGTTCCCACCATGCAATGGCCCGGTGGTGCAGTCGGTTAGCACGCCAGCCTGTCACGCTGGAGGTCGACGGTTCGAGTCCGTTCCGGGTCGCCACTTTTTTGAGCCGAACATTTTGTTCGGCTCTCATGCCTTGGTAGCTCAGTTGGTAGAGCAGCGGACTGAAAATCCGCGTGTCGTTGGTTCAATTCCGACCCAAGGCACCAATTCTGCGGGTGTAGCTCATCCGGTAGAGCGCCACCTTGCCAAGGTGGAGGTAGCGAGTTCGAGCCTCGTCACCCGCTCCAAATTGGCATCAAGGAGCGTTCCAAAGACGCTCCTTGATCTATATGGTGCCATAGCCAAGTGGTAAGGCAAGGGTCTGCAAAACCCTCATTCCCCAGTTCAAATCTGGGTGGCACCTCCACAAAACACTTCTGTTTGCACGAACAGAAGTGTTTTTTAATGGAATCTATTTTGAGAATAACATCAAAAGAAGGAGAAAGCTAATGAAAAAGTTCAAGATTCTTTCTGCCGTGCTTGCAGTTTTCTGTGTGCTTCTGGCTGCCGCGGCGGTATGGCTTCATGTGGACGGAACCAACCGGCTTGCCAAGGCGGCTCAGGCCCAGGAGGAGACCCTTGCGCAGCTTCGCACAGAGCATGCCCAGGAGATTTCTGAGCTTCAGGAAGCCCAGGAGCAGGCTGTCGCGCAGCTCCACGAAGCGCAGGAGCAGGCCTTAGCGGAGCAGGAGCGGACCATTACGAAACAGCTCCAGGAAGAGAAAGAGCAGGCAATTGGGGAACTCAAGGAGGAGCAGGCGGAGTATCTTGCCCAGTTCAAGCTTTACAAGAACATCATCTCCCAGGACGAGGTGGAGAAGACCCTTTTCGGTCAGCCCATCTCTGCCGAGCGGGATGGAGAGTACCGCATCGGCATCAAGACCGCCGTTGACGGCGATTTCCATGCGGAACTGACCATCTATCAGGCCAAGGACGGCGCCTATGAGAAGGTCTTTTCCTGCCCGGCTGTGGTGGGAAAGAACGGCCCCGGCAAACAGTCCGAGGGGGACACCAAGACTCCGCTGGGAACCTGGACGGTGGGAGAGGCCTATGGCATCAACGATGATCCGGGCAGCCTGATCCCTTACACAAAGGTGACGGAGGACATGTACTGGTGCGCCACCGGTTCCAACGGGAAGAAGTACAACACGCTCATTTCCAGCAAGGACGATCCGGACGCGGATTATTCGGAGGACGAGCATCTGATCGACTATCCGGTGGTCTACAACTACCTGCTGGATCTGGGCTATAACCGGGCTGGCGCGCCCTACGCCGGCAACGCCATCTTCCTGCACTGCTGGAGAGGACCGGACAATCCCACCGGCGGCTGCGTGGGCGTCGCGGAGGAGAGCATGGTGGAGATTCTCAAGACCATCACCCCGGGAACGGCTGTGACCATCTATTGATTCCGGGCAGAAACAATGCATGAGAAGAAAACCCGCAGAGGACCAAACTCTGCGGGTTTTCTGGCGCCCAAGGCTTGCAAACTGCCCTTTGTCAGACTACAATAAGAAAAGAATATACTTGATTCGGGAGGGATTTCCAATGACAAGAGATTATGCGGATTACGCGACGCAAAAGGCCATGGAGCTTCTGGCCATCGACAGCCCCACGGGCTTTACCGACAAGGCGGCGGACTGGGTCCAGAAGGCATTTTCTGAGCTGGGCTATGACGCCCGCAAAACCAACAAGGGCGGCATCCTGGTAGACCTGGGAGGAGAGGATGCGCAGGACGGTCTGCTGCTGCAGGCGCACACCGACACCCTGGGCGCCATGGTGGCCGAGATCAAAGGCTCCGGGCGGCTGCGCCTGACCAACCTGGGCGGCCTGCGGGCGGAGAACACCGAGACGGAGACGGTGCGCGTCTATACAAGAGATGGGAAGGTGTATGAGGGCACCATCCAGCTCTGCAACGCCTCCACCCATGTGAATGGGCAATACGGCGACACCAAGCGCAGCTTCGACTCCGTGGAAGTGGTGCTGGATGAGGATGTGAAGAGCGCCGACGACACCCGGGCTCTGGGCATCGAGGTGGGCGACTTTGTCTGCTGCGATCCCAGAACCAGGCTGACGGAGTCTGGCTACATCAAGAGCCGCTTCCTGGACGACAAGCTCTCTGTGGGCATTCTTCTGGGCCTTGCCAAGTACCTGCGCGACACGGGCAAAAAGCCCTCCCGCCGAGTGTATGTCCATGTGACCGTCTATGAGGAAGTGGGCCACGGCGGCGCGGGCTCCGTTCCGGAGGGCGTCACCGAGTCCATCAGCGTGGACATGGGCTGCGTGGGCGACGGACTGCAGTGCACAGAGCGGCAGGTCTCCATCTGCGCCAAGGACTCCGGCGGTCCTTACAGCTATGAGGTCGTGGGCAAGCTCATCGACGCGGCAAAGCGCGAGGGCGCGGACTATGCCGTGGACGTGTATCCTCACTACGGCTCCGATGTGGAGTCGACCCTGCATGCAGGCCAGGATATTCGCCACGGGCTCATCGGCTCCGGCGTCTATGCAAGCCACGGCTACGAGCGGAGCCATGTGGACGGCGTCTACAACAGCCTGAAGGTGCTCAAGGGCTATCTGAACCTCTGATATGCAGACGATTGCGGTTTTTGCGCATGTTTCGGCTCTGAACGAGGAAGAATATGAGGCGCGGCTCAGTGCTCTGCCGGAGCCCATCCGGGCCAGGGTCAAGAAAAACGGGGCTGCCTCCCTGGGCGCCTGGATCCTCTTCTCCCGGATGATGAAGGAACTGGGGATCCTGGACCTGCGGCTTTCCATCCTGCCCCAGGGACGGCCAGTGCTGGCAGGGGAGGGCCCCATGTTCAGCCTGTCCCATTCGGGGGATTTTGCCCTATGCTGTGTGGGCGACGGCCCGCTGGGCGCGGATGTGGAGCGCCTCCGGCAGCCGAGGCGCAGCCTGATTCGCCGCGCCCTCAGCGAGCAGGAGCGCTCCTGGCTTTCCGATCAGCCGGAGGAGACAGCGGCGTTTGCCCGCCTCTGGACAAGAAAGGAGAGCCTGGTCAAAGCCTGCTCCACAGGCTTTGATCGGGAGCCGAGCCAGGTGCAGGTCTGCCCCGGAGCGCCCGTGTTCTATCGCGGCGCAGAATGGTTTTTTTCTGAACAAAGCTTCCCGGGCGCTGCGGCCTGTGTCTGCACCCTTGCGCCGGAGGAGGTTCTCTGGCGTCAGGCGGAGCTGTGATGGGAATTCAAAATTGTTTTGATTTCGCGTCATATTTTTGACATAAGTCTTGTGTATCCTGATCCCAGAAGTTCAGAAAAGGAGCGCATCATCATGAGCGAATACAATTACAATGATTCTTATCATTTCTCGTTTGAACCTGCCGACGAGCAGACCCGGCAGAGCATGAACAGGGAGCCGGAGAAGCCCCAGAAGAAGCATCGCGGCGTCAAGATCGTGGCGCTGGCCCTGGCCTGTGCCCTGGTGGGCGGTGCCGGCGGCGCGGGGATGACCGCCGCGGCGTATCGCAGCTGGAGCCAGAATCAGCCTCAGGCTGTGAGCCAGACCGCGACGGTCAGATCCGGCATCGATGTGACCACCGTCTCCTCCGGCGTGGTCCATGTGACTCGCAATGAGGAGGGCAAGAGCCTGACGCCAGCGGACGTGTACGCCTCCTATGTGCAGAGCGTGGTGGGCATCAGCTGCGAGACCAGCCAGACCAACATCTATGGTCAGCTCTCCACCGCCGCCGTCTCCGGCACCGGCTTTGTGATCTCGGAGGACGGCTATATCGTCACCAACAATCACGTCATCGCCAGCGCCAACGAGGGCTCCATCCGGGTGAACATGGCCGACGGCAGCAGCTATGATGCCAAGATCGTCGGCACCGAGCCGGACAACGACATCGCCCTTCTGAAGATCGAGGCATCCGGCCTCAAGACGGTCTCCATCGGCGACAGCGACAGCCTGGTGGTGGGCGAGCTGGTCTGCGCTATCGGCAATCCCCTGGGCGAGCTCACCGAGACCATGACCGTGGGCTATGTCAGCGCGCTGGACCGGGAGATCAACTCCGACGGAACCCCCATCAACATGCTCCAGACGGACTGCGCCATCAATCCCGGCAACTCCGGCGGCGCCCTGTTTGATATGAACGGCAACGTCATCGGCGTCACCACTGCCAAGTATGCCAGCGACGAGCTGGAGGGGCTGGGCTTCGCGATCCCCATCAATGACGTGATGCGCATTGTGGCGGATCTGATGCAGTATGGCTATGTCACCGGCAAGGCCTATATGGGCATCGTGCCTGTGACCATCTACGACAACTACGCAAGCTACTACAACCTGCCCACCGGCGTGTATGTCTACTCTGTCAGCGAGGGTTCCGCGGCCGAAAAGGCGGGCCTGAAGCAGTCGGATATCATCACCAAGCTGGGTGATACCGAGGTCTCCACCTATTCCGATCTTGCCGCGGCCATGCGGGATTACCGGGCCGGGGACACGGCGGAAATCACCATCTGGCGCTCCGGCGAGGAGCTGAGCTTCCTCATCACCTTCGATGAGAAGCAGCCGACGACCAATACGGAGACCAAGCAGGAGACACAGGAGCCGACAGAGCAGCCGCTAGAGCCCAGCGAGGGCTATTCGGGCTTCAATCCCTTCAGCTATTTCTTCGGCTTCGGCCGCTGAAATCAGATTCCATGATTTTTCTCTCCCAGAAGCAAAGCCCCGAACCAGCAGGTCCGGGGCTTTGCGTTTTGCATTGACAAAACAGGAAAACCATGGGAGAATGAACAGGGAAGGGAGGGCGCGATATGCGGGAAAAGCTGAGATTCTTCTTCTATGGCTACGGAAACTCCGACAAGGAGCGGCGCTACAATCTCATCATGCGCCTGATCTGGCTCATCGTGCTTGTGCGGTTTGTACATGTGTCCTATGGGCTTGTGATGTGCCTCATCCATTGGGACGCGTCTGGTCTGCTGCTCATCTTTCCCTTTGTCATTGCGGGCGGCCTTCTGGCCCTGGTGAGCACCCAACTGGACTAAAAAAAAGGAACTGTCTCCTTCCCGCTTGAACCGGAGATCATTGACCGCGCCGGTCTGCAATGGTACAATGAATGAAACAAGCCGGGACTTAACGAGGTGAGGGAGCCATGAAATTTCAGGAATATGGACCGAAGCATAAAAACGCGGTCCTTCTGCTTCACGGCGGCGGGTTATCCTGGTGGAACTATCGGGAAGCGGCGGAGCTTCTCCAGAAAGAGTACCGTATAATCCTTCCGATCCTGGACGGGCATGCCGGAAGTGACCGTCCTTTTACAACGATCGAGGATAACGCTTCCGAGATCCTTTCTTTCATCGATAAACAGCTGGGCGGCTCGGTTTTGCTGATCGGAGGCCTTTCTTTAGGCGGGCAGGTCCTGCTTGAAATGCTGTCGCAGCGCAAAGATGTCTGCTCCTATGCTTTGGTTGAGAGTGCATCTGTCATTCCCTCAAAGCTGACAAACGCTTTGATTGCCCCGGCCTTCGGCAGCAGTTATGGGATGATCAAAAACAGAGGCTTCGCCAGGTTGCAGTTTCGATCTCTGCACTTGAAGCAGGAGCTGTTTGAAGATTATTACCGGGATACTTGTCAGATCGAAAAGCAGGATATGATCGCTTTTCTAAAAGCAAATACGTCCTATGCCCTGAAGGATGCATTCAGCGAATCGTCTGCGGAGACCCACGTTTACGTCGGAGAAGGGGAAACAAGAGAAATCCTGCGCTCGGCAAAAGCCATCTGCCGGATGCGCCCTTCCTGTAGATTGCACCGTATGCACGGCCTCAGGCATGGAGAGTTTTCCATCAATCACGCAGCCCAATATGCTGATGCCATACGGCAAATCACCCACAGCGGATAGACTCCCATGAGCGGGCTGTGTTGTATTGTCCGCAGTTATCACGAGCATCGGATTTTGCCCCACAAAATCCAGAGACAAAACAGGCGTGACCACTTTGCGGTCACGCCTGTTTCATATCCCTTTTAGTCGGTGAAAACTTCCTCAAGGCACCTTCCTTGCGGAGGATGCCCAGAGGCAGTTCCTTTTTTTATGCTTTATTCCGCAGAAATCAGGAAGTAGTACACAGGCTGTCCGCCGGAGATCAGGCTGATCTCCGCATTGGGGCAGGCGGCGGTGAAGATGGACTCGGCCTCCTGCGCGGCCTGCTCGGACACGTCCTGGCCGTAGTAGATGGTGATGAACTCCTTGTCCAGCTCGGCGGTATACCGGGCCAGCTGCTCAATGAGATCCTTCATCTGGGTGTTGGTGGAAAAGAGGGAGGAGCCCACCAGAGCCATGTAGTCGCCGGCGTGGATCTGGAAGCCGTCATAGTCGGAATCCCGGGCGGCATAGGTCAGCTGCATGGTGACAACGCCGTCCAGCGCGGAGATCATGACAGCCTCGTTGTCCTCCATGGTTCCCTCAGGATCAAAGCTCAGCATGGCGGCAACGCCCTGAGGGATGGTCTTGGAGGGAATGACCACCACTTTCTTGGGGGTCAGGGGCACAGCCTGCTCGGCAGCCATGATGATGTTCTTGTTGTTTGGCAGCACATAGACCGTCTCAGCAGGGACCTGGTTGATCTGCAGCAGGATGTCCTGCGTGGAGGGGTTCATGGTCTGGCCGCCCTCCACGATCTTGTCCACGCCCAGGTCATGGAACACACCGGCAATGCCGGCGCCGGCGCACACGGCAACCACACCTGCGGGCTTTGAGGGAGCGGCGATCTGCTGCTCCGCGTCCTTCTCGGAAAGGACCTTCTGGGTGTGCTGCAGGCGCATGTTCTCCACCTTCACGGTGACGAAGCTGCCATACTTGAGAGCCTCTTCCATAGCCCGGCCGGGATGGTCCGTATGGACATGGACCTTGATGATCTCATCATCGTCCACCAGCACCAGACTGTCGCCCAGCTCGGAGAGGAAGCTGCGAAGCAGCTCCGGATCCCGGTCGTTTTCCCGGGAGACGATGAACTCGGTGCAGTAGGGGAAGGTGATCTCCTCGGTGTCGAAGTCGGAGAAATCAGCGGCCTCCTTCACGGCGGCGCCAGCCTCCTGCGGATCCATGGGCAGCACGTCGTTGCCCTGAAGCGCGGAGAGCATGCCCTCCAGAATGACGATGTATCCCATACCGCCGGCATCCACCACGCCCGCCTTCTTCAGAACGGGGTTCTGGTGGGTGGTCTTCTCCAGGGCGTCCTTGGCGGAGAGGATGACCTGCTCCAGCACGGACTCCACGCCGGGATCGGCGCAGGCGGCCTCCATGCCGGAGGCGGCGCTGACCCGGGAGACGGTGAGAATGGTGCCCTCGGCGGGCTTCATGACGGCCTTGTAGGCGGCCTCTACGCCCTCTGTCAGGGCCTGAGCCAGGTCCGCGCCATCCGCCTCCACCTTGCCCTTCAGGCTTTTGGCAAAGCCCCGGAAGAGCAGGGAGAGAATGACGCCAGAGTTGCCTCTCGCACCCCGCAGCAGAGCGGAGGCGACGATGTCGGCAGCCTTGGTCAGGGTGGGGTCCTCCGCCTTGCGCAGATCCTGCACGGCATTGGAGAACGTCATGCTCATATTGGTGCCGGTGTCGCCATCCGGCACGGGAAAGACATTTAAGTCGTTGATACGTTGTTTCTGATTTTCAATGGCAGCAGAAGCGCTGATCGCCATCCGGCGAAATGTCGCTCCGTCAATGGTCTGCCTCATAGGGAAACACCTCCAAAGATCGGACGGGATCAGTTGTCCATGGTAACAGAGTCAACGAACACGTTGACCGCCTGGACCTTCACGCCCGTAGAACTCTCCACCACGTAGCGGACCTCGCTGATGATCGCTTCGCTGACGGCGGGAATGTTGACGCCATGATCCACAATGATGTGCAGATCAATGGAAATCGTATTTTCATCCAAGAATTCAACACGCACGCCCTTGCTCATGGCCTCCCGGCGCAGCAGATGCACCAGGCCGTCCGTCATGGAGCGGACTGCCATGCCCTTGACGCCGTAGCAGTTGGTGGCGGCGGCGCCGGCGATGTTCTTAAACACACTGTCGGAGATGGAAATGTTGCCACCCTGGGTGTTGTGTAAAATCATGAGAAAACCTCCTTCCGGGAAATAGCGGTGTTCAGAATGAACACCGCTATTTTAACCGATTTGGCTCGAAAGCACAAGGGGAAAATCAGATCATGCTCTCCTGCCAGCAGTCCGGAGCCTCCAGGCCCAGGAGTTTGAGAACAGTGGGAGCTACGTTGGCAAGGCCGAACTTGCCATCCTTGATGGCGTAGGTGTTGTCCTTGTCGTAGATGAAGAAGGGGACGGGATTCAGGGAGTGCGCAGTGCGCACGCTGGTCTTGCCCTTCTTGGTCTCCAGCATCTGGTCCGCGTTGCCGTGGTCGGCGGTGACCAGCAGGGTGTAGCCGTACTTGTCGGCGGCCTCCATAATGCGGCCCACGCCGGCGTCCACATACTCCATGGCGGTGACCACCGCGTCATACACGCCGGTGTGGCCAACCATGTCGCCGTTTGGATAGTTGCAGCGGAGGAACTCAAACTGATGGGAGGCCATCATCTCCACCATGCGGTCGGTGATCTCCACGGCCTTCATCTGCGGCTTCTGATCGAAGGAGATATTGTCGGAGGGGATCTCCTCATAGACCTCCAGGGACTCATCCACCTTGCCGGAGCGGTTGCCGTTCCAGAAATAGGTGACATGACCGTACTTCTGGGTCTCGGAGATGGCAAACTCGTGGATGCCGGCCTTGCAGAGGACCTCGGTCAGGGTGTTGCGGATGACGGGAGGCTCCACCAGATAGCGGGTGGGAATGTGCAGGTCGCCGTCGTACTCCAGCATGCCGGCAAAGAGCACGCCCTTGTAATCGGCGCCCCGATCAAACTTGTCGAAGTCAGCGCCCTTGTCAAAGGCAAGGGAGATCTCCTGGGCGCGGTCGCCGCGGAAGTTGTAGAGGACCACGCTGTCGCCGTTTGCGACCTTGCCCACGGGCTGGCCGTCCTTGGCGATGACAAAAGCGGGCAGATCCTGGTCGATGACCTCGGGATTCTCGGCGCGGTAGGTCTCAATGGCCTCCTTGGCGCTGGCAAACTGTCTGCCCTCGCCCCGCACATGGGTCTTCCAGCCTTCCTCCACCATGCCCCAGTTGGCCTGGTAGCGGTCCATGGTGATCTTCATGCGGCCGCCGCCGGAGGCGATGAGATAGTGATGAGTCTCGTCAGAGAGCTCGGAGAGAACATTCTCCAGCTGCTCCACATACTCAAGCGCGGAGGTGGCAGGCACGTCGCGGCCATCCAGCAGGATATGGCAGCGAACCTCTTTGATGTCCTCCTCCCGGGCGTGGCGCAGCAGAGCAATCAGATGGCCGATGTGGGAGTGGACGTTGCCGTCGGAGAGCAGACCCAGGAAGTGGAAGGTCTTGCCGCCCTCACGGCAGTTGGCAGAGAGCTCCTGCCAGGCCTTGGACTGGAAGAGAGTGCCGTTCTCGATGCTCTCCTGCACCAGCTTGGCGCCCTGGGAGTAGATCTGGCCGCAGCCCAGGGCATTGTGGCCGACCTCGGAGTTGCCCATGTCGTCATCCGTGGGCAGGCCGACAGCGTCGCCGTGGGCCTTGATGTAGGTGTGGGGGCAATTTGCCAGAAGATAGTCCAGATTCGGGGTCTTTGCGTTCCATACAGCGTCGCCGGGGCCCTTGTCGCCCAGACCAACGCCATCCATAATGACAAGTACAACAGGCTTATTCATTTGTACAAAACCTCCATAAGACGGGCCTTCGCCCGCTTCAAATTTGTGGGGTGCTCAGGCGAGTACGCCTGAAACCGCACCTATTTTACACCATTTTTTCCTGTCAGACAAGCCTTATTTTGTATTTTCTCAGCCAATAGGCAAACTGCACAAAGTAGGCAATGGTCTGGGGGGTAGTCATCAGCTGTCCGTACCATGGAAGACTCCGATGCTCGGAAAGAAGCCGGGTCAGGGCGTCCCGGTCGAAGAGAGACAGCAGCGGAGAGGAGGAATCATCCAGTTCCTTGCGAAGCAGCGCCTGCACCTGGGCAAGATAGTCCGGCCGCCAGGTCTTGGGATAGGGGCTTTTCTTGCGCCAGAGCACCTCGTCCGGCAGCAGCCCCGTGAAGGCCTCCCGCAGCAGTCCCTTCTCCCGTCCCTGGTAGTCCTTGTAAGCCCAGGGAAGGGTGTAGAGGTACTGCACAATGCGCTTGTCGCAGAAGGGAACCCGGATCTCCAGCCCGGAGTACATGCTCATCCGATCCTTCCGGTCCAGCAGGGTCTGCATGAACCATTGCAGGTTCAGAACCATCATCTCTTTCATGCGCTTCTCTGTCGGATCGGTGCCTGGCAGAACATCCACCTGGGCAAGCGTGTCCTGATAGCGGCCCATGACATAATCCCGGGGCGTGATCTCCCAGCGCAGGTCCGGCCGCAGGAAGGAGGCCCGATAGTCCGTGTTCTGAGCCCAGGGGAAGCCCTGGACCGCGCGGATCTCCGGATCCCGATACCAGGGGTATCCGCCGAAGATCTCATCCGCGCACTCCCCGGAGAGGATCACGGTCTTTTCCTTCCGCGCGGCGCGGCACAACAGCAGCATGGAAGCGTCGATGTCCGCCATGCCCGGCAGATCCCGGGCGTCCACCGCCAGAGCCAGGGCGGAGGAGAGCGTCTCAGAATCCAGAATCACCGTCCGATGATGCCCGGGCAGAAGACCGCGCATGATCTCAATGTATGCGCTGTCCGCGTCGGGCTGGAACTTGCCAGCCTGGAAATATCGCTCGTTGTCCGGATAGTCCACGGAGAAGGTGTCCACCTGCCCCAGCTCCCTGGCTGCGCAGGCGCAAAGGATGCTGCTGTCCAGCCCGCCGGAGAGAAAGCAGCCCAGTGGCTTGTCAGCGCGAAGCTGCAGATGTACTGCGTCCTCCACCAGCTCACGTACCCGGTCTCTTGCCACGGGGAAGGGCTCCGTACAGGGCGCATCGGAGAGCGCGAAGTAGCGCTGTGTCCGAAGCCCCGTCTCGTCATAGAGGCCCCAGACGCCGGGAAGCAGCTCAGAGACCTCCCGGAAGATCCCCAGCCCAGGCGTCCGGCCTGGCCCGAGAAGCAGCAGATCATAGAGCCCCTCCATGGTGATCTCCGGTTCGACAAGCGGGTGCTCCAGCAGCGCCTTCAGCTCGGAACCGAAGATCAGGCTTTTTCCCCGCAGGGCGTAGAACAGTGGCTTGACCCCCATGGGATCCCGGGCCAGGAACAGACGACGGGACAGGTGCTCGTAGATGGCAAAGGCGAAGATGCCGTTGAAGCGCTCGCAGGCGGCGGGACCGTAGCAGTGGTAGGCCTTGAGGACCACCTCCGTGTCCGAATGGCTCCAGAAGTGGTAGCCCGCCTGCTCCAGGCTCGTGCGCAGCTCCGGCGCGTTGTAGAGCTCTCCGTTATATACGATGCTCAGCCCTGAGAAATGCATGGGCTGCATGCCGCCGTCCGGGTCAATGACGCACAGCCGCCGATGCAGCAGCGCGCAGCCTGTGGCAAAGAAGCTGCCCTCCTGATCCGGGCCCCGGGGCGCGATAGACTGCTGCATGGCGCGAAGATAATCCGCACCGGGGTCGATCCGCCGGTCAAATGCCAGTTCTCCTGCGATTCCGCACATAAAAAACAACCCCCATTCTGTTCTATGATATGCAGAATGGGGGTGAAATGTTCAGTTGAGAATGGGCACGCCGTCCTGGAAGAGCATCTGGATTCGCTGGGCCAGGGGCTCAGAGGGCGCCAGAACCTTTTCAGACAGCAGCATCTGCGCCGCTGCCTGGGCCTTCTGGAGGGTCTGCACGTCCAGGGAGAGATTTGCGACTTTGAAGGCGGGCAGTCCGTGCTGCCGGGAGCCGAAGAAGTCCCCCGGGCCCCGCAGCTGCAGATCCTGCTCCGCGATGGCAAAACCGTCGTTGGTGGCGCAAAGAGCCTTGAGCCGGGCCTGGGTCTCCGGATTCCGGTTGGAGGAGAAGAGCACGCAGTAGCTCTCTGCGCTGCCCCGGCCGACCCTGCCCCGCAGCTGATGGAGCTGACTCAGACCGAAGCGCTCGGCGTTTTCAATGACCATGAGGGTAGCATTGGGCACATCCACACCCACCTCGATGACCGTGGTGGCAACGAGAATGTCCGTCTCATGGTCTGCAAAGGCCCGCATGACCGCTTCCTTTTCGGATCCCTTCATCTTTCCATGGAGCAGGGCCACCCGCTTGTCCGGGAAGACGCTTTTCTGCAGGGTCTCCGCCCAGAGCTCCGCGGATTTCAGGCTCTCGTCCTCGGATTCCTCGATGGCTGGGCAGACAATATAGACCTGATGGCCCGCGTCGGCCTGCCTGCGGATGAAGCTGTTGATCCGCGCGCGCATGGTCTCATCCACCAGATAGGTCTCAATCTTCTGCCGCCCGGGGGGCAGCTCGTCCAGAATGGACACGTTCAGATCCCCGTAGAGGAGCAGGGTCATGGTCCGGGGAATGGGCGTGGCGGACATGAAGAGCATGTGGGGATTCTCGCCCTTCTCTGTCAGCGCGCCACGCTGCTGCACACCGAAGCGATGCTGCTCGTCTGCGATGACCAGCCCCAGGTTGGAGAAGACGGTGCTCTCGGAAAGCAGGGCGTGGGTGCCGATGACCAGCTGGATCTGACCTGAGGCCAGTCCCTCCCGGACTGCCCGCTTTTCAGACTCCTTCATGGAGCCGGTGAGCAGAGCACAGGAGATGCCGAAGGGCTCCAATAGAGGGAAAAGGGAGCGCAGATGCTGCTCCGCCAGGATCTCCGTAGGAGCCATGAGAGCACTCTGCCGTCCGTTCTGCACGCAGAGGAAGGCAGCGGCAGCGGCTACCACGGTCTTGCCGGAGCCCACATCGCCCTGCAGAAGCCGGTTCATGGGCACGCCGGAGGAGAAATCTCGCACCAGATCGTCGATGGCCCGGGTCTGGGCGCCGGTCAGCTGAAAGGGAAGACCTGCCTGGAAGGGAGCCGTGTCCAGCACCCGATAGGGGGCCACCTTCCGGATTGTACGGGCGCTGCGGAGGACCTGAAGTCCCGCGGCAAAGATAAAGAATTCCTCAAAGACCAGTCGCCGACGAGCCTGCTCCAGCGCGTCCAGACTGATCGGATCGTGGATGATCCGATAGGCTTCCCGGATGCCGAGAAGCTGCTCCCGGGCCAGGACCTCCGGAGGAAGCACCTCCGGCACCTGATCCAGGCACTCACCCAGCACCCGCAGAATCAGCTTGCCCAGAACCTTGCCGGAGAGCCCGGCGGTCAGCGGATAGATGGGCACAATGCGGCGGGTATCCACCGCGGGAGCATCATACGCCTCCGTGGAGGGATTCGTCATCTGACGATAGGGCTTGTCGCCGGGCAGAACGCCATAGAAGTAGTACTGCTTTCCGTATTCCAGGCTTCCGGCACGATAGCTCTGGTTGAAGTAGGCAATGGTCAGAACGCCCGTGTCGTCCGCCACCCGGATGCGGGTGAGAGAGCCCCGTCCGTAGTAGGAGTTTTTGGGCTCGGTGATGACGCTGGCGCAGATGCAGGCAGGGACGTCCGGCTCCAGATCCGCAATGGCCGTGATCCGGCTTCGATCCTCATAGCGCCGGGGGAAGTAGGCAAGCAGGTCATAGACTGTCCGGATGCCCAGAGCCTCCAGCTGCTTGGAGCGCTGCGCGCCCACACCCCGCAGGGCGCTGACCGGATCCTGAAGAGAAATCATCAGATCCGAGCCACGCCGCTTGCGCGGGCGGCCTCCGAAACGGCCTTCGCAACGGCAGGGCAGATGCGCTTGTCAAAGGCCTGTGGCAGGATATAGTCCTCACTCAGCTCCTCATCCGAGACCAGCGCAGAGAGGGCGTGGGCGGCGGCAACCTTCATCTGCTCGTTGATGTCCGAGGCCCGCACGTCCAGAGCGCCCCGGAAAATGCCGGGGAAGGCCAGCACGTTGTTGATCTGGTTGGGATAGTCGCTGCGGCCGGAGCCCACCACTTTTGCGCCCGCCGCCTTGGCAAGCTCGGGCATGATCTCCGGTGTTGGGTTGGCCATGGGGAAGATGATGGGATCGGAAGACATGGAGCGAACCATCTCCTCTGTGACGATGCCGGGGGCGGAAACGCCGATGAAGGCGTCGGCGCCGCGGAGCATCTCGGCAAGGCTGCCGTGACGGCGCTCAGGGTTGGTGATCTGCGCAAGCGCCGCCTGAGCGGGGGTCATCCAGTCCTCGCCGGGGCAGAGAGCGCCGTTCTTGTCACAGACGACCACGTCCTTGAGGCCTGCTGACAGAAGCAGCCGCACGATGGCAGTCCCGGCCGCGCCGGCGCCGCAGGTGACCAGCTTCAGATCAGAGAGGGAGCGGCCCGTCAGACGCAGAGCATTCATCATGGCCGCCAAAAGCACCACAGCGGTACCGTGCTGATCGTCGTGGAACACGGGAATGTCGCAGCGCTCCTTGAGGCGCGCCTCGATCTCAAAGCAGCGAGGCGCAGAGATGTCCTCCAGATTGATGCCGCCGAAGGAACCGGCCAGCAGGGCCACGGTGTTCACAAACTCATCCGGATCCTGGGTGCGGATGCAGAGCGGGATCGCGTCCACACCGCCGAAGGCCTTGAAGAGGACACATTTGCCCTCCATAACAGGCATGCCGGCCTCAGGACCGATGTTGCCCAGGCCCAGCACAGCGGAGCCGTCGGTGATAACAGCCACGGTATTGCCGCGGCCAGTGAGAGTATAGCTCAGACTGGGATCCTTCTGGATCTCCAGACAGGGTTGGGCCACGCCGGGGGTATAGGCCAGGGAGAGTTCCTCCCGGTTGGAAACGGACATTTTCGGAACGATCTCCAGCTTGCCATGCCATTGCGCGTGGAGCTTCAGAGACTCTTTTGCATAATCCATAGGGACCTCCTTTGAGACACGGTGGATAGAGATGGGTATGAAAAAGCTCCCTTGCAAAAAGGGAGCTTGGTTTCATTATGCCAACTTGTTCATCTTCAGGGCAATGCTGCTCTTCTTCCGGGCAGCGGTATTCTTGTGCAGAATGCCTTTGTTCACAGCCTGGTCGATGGTCTTGATCGCCACCTGAGAAGCACTAGTCGCCTCCTCGCGGTTGCCACCGGCGTATGCAGCTTCGAACTTCTTGACGACGGTCTTGAGTTCGGACTTGTACATCTTGTTGCGCTCGGCGTTGGCCTTGGAAACCAGAACTCTCTTCTTCGCAGATTTGATGTTGGGCACGATTCCACCTCCTCCAAACGTGATTGCAATCTGATGACGAAAGATAAAAAATCCTGTCCATGCAGAAATAAATTATAGCGCCTGTGTTCTCGAAAATCAAGCCTTTTTTGCGGGAAACTTCAAAATTTTTGCATGAGGCGGCATCCCGCAGGAGAAACTGACAAAGAGGTGAGAAACATGGCAATCCGAACCGATCTTGCACAGGAAGCCCATGCGCTTGCTCAGGAAGCAGGGAGGACCTCTGCGCTGCCGGGTGTGGAAGCAATGAGCTGGAGCGAAGCGGGGACAGCGCTGACCCTGGTGAAAGTCCTCTCTCAGGAGGGGGAGCGGGCCATCGGCAAACCCCGGGGCAGCTATCTGAGCCTGGCACTGGACGCGGTGCGCCGGGGAGATCGCACAGCCCGGGAGCAAGCGCAGCGGCTTCTATGCCGGAAGCTGGAGGAACTGACAGGTCTGGCGCCGGGTCAGAGCGTGCTGCTGGCGGGGCTGGGGAATCGGCGGGCCACGCCGGATGCGCTGGGAAGCCTGACCGCCGAGCGGGTGCTGGTGACAAGACATCTGACAAGCCAGTACCCGGATGCGTTTCCGGGTCTGCGGCAGGTTTCGGTCCTCCAGCCGGGGGTCCTTGGCGCAACGGGAGTGGAGAGCGCGGAGCTGGTTCATGGCGCGGTGGAGACCGTCCGTCCGGATGCGCTTTTCGTGGTGGACGCCCTGGCGGCGGCAAGTCCGGAGCGGCTGTTCTTCACAATTCAGCTCTCCGACGCCGGCATCGTCCCCGGCTCAGGCATCGGCAACGCCCGGGCGGAGCTGTCTCAGCGGACGCTGGGCATTCCGGTGTACAGCCTCGGGGTGCCCACGGTGATTGACGCCGCTGCCCTGACAGGGGAGGATCGGCCCGAGCTTCGGGGCATGGTGGTGACGGGAAAGGACGTGGATGCGGCGGTTCAGCGCTGCGCCGGCATCCTCTCCGGGGCGCTGAATCGCTTCCTGCAGCCGACGCTGACAGAGCAGGAGCTTGCCTGGATGCTGGAGCTTCAGATTATGTAACTTGCATATGCAGGATTTAAAAAATCAATAACAATCGTATGCATTGTGGAAAACCCTGTGGACAATGTGCAAAACTTTTGCGCCCAGGCCCTTTTTCATTCGACAAAGCTCGCACTAATTCGTCTGCTAAGCGTATGCATGGGAGCGGAAGGATGCAAAAATAATTTTCGCAACCGGATGATTACGTCACCGAGGACGCTGAGAATAGAAATCCCTTCCGGGGGAATCCTTCTGTTACTGACAGTACGGAGGATGGAATATGCAGGGAAAAGTGGAGATCAGCGGGATCAATACCACGAAGCTCAGCACTCTGAGCCAGGAGGAGATGATGGAGCTGCTGCGGCGGAGCCGGGCGGGAGACGAGCAGGCACGGCAGCGCCTGATCGAAGGAAATCTGCGGTTGGTTCTGTCGGTGATTCAGAAGTTTGCCAGTCGGGGCGAGCAGCCGGATGATCTGTTTCAGGTGGGCTGCATCGGTCTTCTGAAAGCCATTGCCAACTTTGACGAGACAAAGCTGGTGCGCTTTTCCACCTATGGCGTGCCCATGATCGCCGGGGAAATCCGCCGCTATCTGCGGGACAACAGCCCACTGCGGGTGAGCCGCTCTCTGCGGGATACGGCTTACCGGGTGCTCCAGTGCCGGGAGGAGCTGGTTCTGGCCGGACAGTCAGAGCCCACAAGCGCCCAGATCGCGGAGCGCCTGGACATCCCGGAGAAGGAAGTCACCGCGTCCCTGGATGCCATCGCTGCGCCCATCTCCCTCTTTGAGCCGGTCTATGACCAGGGAGGAGATCCCTTGACGGTGATGGATCAGGTCCGGGACTGCAGGAATACGGATGAGCACTGGTTGGAGCGGCTGGATCTGCGGGAGGCGGTGAAGCGGCTGCCGGAGCGGGAGAAGCGAATCCTGGCCCTGCGCTTCGAGGCGGGGAAGACCCAGATGGAGATCGCCTCGGAGATCGGGATCTCTCAGGCGCAGGTGTCCCGGCTGGAGAAGAGCGCCCTGCAGGCCATCCGAAAATCCATCAGCTAGGTCTATGCCTGCTCCAAGGTGCATAGGATTCCGGGAGGAGGGATCCTATGCTGAATCGCCTGCAGGAGCTGCGCTGTAAGGAGGTCATCAACATCTCCGACGGGGCAAGGCTGGGCTGTGTGAACGACGTGGTGCTGGATGTGGTGACGGGGCGGGTGGTGTCCCTGGTGGTGCCCGGACCCTGCCGGAAGTTTGGCCTCTTCGGAAGGGAGGAGGACTATCTGATTCCATGGAACTGTATCAAACGGATCGGGGACGATATTGTCCTGGTGGACATCATTGCGGACCAGGTCCTGTCGCCCCGGCCAAAGAAGGGCTTTTTCTGAGAAAAAACAAGAAATAATACTTGCATTTTTCTGCCTCTTTTAGTATAATAGATCAGCATTGCGTGGAAAGGCAGTGCAGACCACACACACCTTCAGACTGGGGTGCCGGTGCTCAGCAAATCTGAGTGGCGCCGCGGGAGGAAGAGGGTGGCGGTAAAAACAAAAGGAGGATTTTCCAAATGAGCGTAGTTTCCATGAAGCAGCTGCTGGAAGCCGGTGTCCACTTCGGTCACCAGACCCGGCGCTGGAACCCCAAGATGGCTCCCTATATCTATACGGAGCGCAACGGCATCTACATTATCGACCTGGCCAAGACCGTCAAGAAGCTGGAAGAGGCTTACAGCTTCGTCCGCGAGCTGGCTGCCTCCGGCGAGAGCATTCTCTTTGTCGGCACCAAGAAGCAGGCCCAGGATGCCATCAAGGAAGAGGCTGAGCGTGTTGGCATGTTCTATGTGAACGCCCGCTGGCTGGGCGGCATGCTGACCAACTTCAAGACCATGCGTACCCGCGTGGACCGTCTTGCTCAGCTGCGCAAGATGGAGGAGGACGGTACCTTCGCCATGCTCCCCAAGAAGGAAGTCATCAAGCATCAGGGCGAGATCGCCAAGCTTGAGAAGTACCTGGGCGGCGTCAAGGAGATGAAGAAGCTCCCCGGCGCGCTGTTCGTGGTTGATCCCCGCAAGGAGCGCAATGCCATTGCGGAGGCCAGAAAGCTGCACATCCCCGTGGTCGCCATCGTGGACACCAACTGCGATCCCGATGAGATCGATTACGTCATCCCCGGCAACGACGACGCCATCCGCGCCATCCGCCTGATCGCCTCCACCATGGCCAACGCCGTGACCGAGGGCAAGCAGGGTGAGGAGACCGTCGAGGCTCCTGTCGCTCCCGTGGAAGCCGCTGAGACCGAGACTGTCGAGGCTGCGGAATAATCAGAAAAACCGGACGCCCGCGCCCCAAGCGGTGCGGGCGTCTTACCAAAACAGATGATAATTGGAGGTCACGAAAATGGCATTTACTGCTAAGGATGTGCAGAAGCTGCGCGAAATGACCAACGTCGGCATGATGGACTGCAAGAAGGCCCTCACTGCCGCCGATGGCGATATGGACAAGGCAATCGAATGGCTGCGTGAGAAGGGCCTTGCTGCTGCTGCCAAGAAGGCTGGCCGCATTGCTGCTGAGGGCGCTGTCAAGGCAGTCGTGGAGAACGGCGTCGGCGCCATCGTTGAGATCAACGCAGAGACCGACTTCGCCGCCAACTCCGACAAGTTCAAGGAACTGGTCAACGACATCGCTGAGGCGATCATCGTCAACAACCCCGCCGATCTGGAGGCTCTGAAGGCCTGCACCTATCCCGGCACCGACAAGACCATCGAGGCCATGATGCCCGAGAAGATCCTGGTCATCGGCGAGAACCTGCAGCTGCGCCGCTTCGAGCGCTATGACACCGGCGTCAGCGTTCCCTATGTCCATATGGGCGGCCGTATCGGCGTGCTGGTCAACATGGAGCTGGAGGGCATCGAGGCTGACAAGGTGCAGGAACTGGGCAAGGATCTGTGCATGCAGATCGCTTCCATGAACCCCTCTTTCCTGGACAAGTCCGATGTGGATTCCGCCACCCTGGCCAAGGAGCGTGAGATCCAGCTGGCCCTCGCCAAGGAAGAGAACGCCAAGTCCGCCAAGCCGAAGCCCGACGCCATTGTTGAGAAGATGGTGGAAGGCCGTATCGGCAAGTATTATGAGGAGAACTGCCTCATGCAGCAGGCTTTCGTCAAGGAGAACAAGATCTCTGTTGAGAAGCATGTTGCCGAGGTCGCCAAGGAGCTGGGCGGCAAGATCAAGGTCGTCAAGTTCGTCCGCTATGAGAGAGGCGAAGGCATCGAGAAGCGTGAGGACGATTTCGCCGCTGAAGTCGCCGCCGCTGCCGGCCTGAAATAAGCATTTACCCACCGCTGTTCTACCAAGGAGGAGATCCAAATGGCAGCAACTACCATCACCAAGCAGACCATCGTGGGCGACATCCTGGATATCGCGCCGCAGTCCGCCCCCCTGTTCATGGCCATCGGCATGCATTGCCTGGGCTGCCCCGCTTCCCGGGGTGAGACCGTTGAGGAAGCCTGCGCTGTTCATGGCGTGGATCCCGACGAATTCCTGAAGCATGTCAATGCGTTCCTCAGCGTTTCTGAGGACAAGGAGAACTGAGAAAAAAAGGAGGCCGCCGGCCTCCTTTTTTTATGGAGGAGACCATGAAATTACCAAGATCAGAGCGGCTGGCTGTCTGCGCCGCCTGGGTTCCGGAGGGAACGGTCCTGGCAGATGTGGGCTGTGATCACGGCTATCTGGGCATCGGCCTGCTTTTAGACGGAAAGGTCCAGCGGGTGCTTGCCTGTGATCTGCGGCCCGGTCCCCTGGAGCAGGCAAGAAAAAACGCGGAGCGCTTCGGCGTCCGGGAGCGGATGGACTTCTTTCTCTGTGACGGTCTGACGGGCCTTGCGCCCGGAAGCGCCCAGTGCATCGTCATTGCCGGCATGGGCGGTGAGACCATTGCCCACATCCTTTCGCAGGCACCCTGGGCAAGGGAGGCAACCCTGATCCTCCAGCCCCAGTCCTCCGCGGAGGATCTGCGCATGGCCCTGGGACAGATGGGCTTCTCCATCGCCCGGGAGACGATTGCCCGGGAGGGAAAGTTCCTCTATCCCGTGATCCTGGCAGAGGCGGGAGCGCCGCGGGAGCTTCCTCCCGGGGAAGCGTTCTGTTCCCAGGCACTGCTGGAATCCGGCTCGCCGGATGCGGCAGCATATCTGGATCGGCAGATCGCCGGGCTGGAAAAGGCGGTCCGCGGCCTTGCCGCAGGCGCTGAGCCGGAACGGCTTGCCTGGTGCGAGCAGGCACTCTCATATTTAAAGGAAAAGAGGAATGCGCTATGACAAGCGTTCAGGATATCTTGAATCTGATCCAGACCTTCGCGCCTTTGGAGACGGCGGAGGAGTGGGACAACGTGGGCCTGCTGGTGGGCCGCCGGGACAAGGAGGTCCGGAAGGTCCTTGTGGCCCTGGATCCCTTCCTGCATGTGATTCGGGAGGCGGAGACCTGGGGCGCGGATCTGGTGCTGGTCCACCATCCCCTGATGTTCGACTGTAAGACCGTCACGCCGGACACGGTCATCGGTCAGTGCATCCGCGAACTGGTCCTTTCGGACATTTCGGAGATCTCCCTGCACACCAATCTGGACCGGGCCCAGGGCGGCGTCAATGACTGTCTGGCCAAGGCCGTAGGCCTTCAGAACATCGACTTCCTCTCCGTGGACGGGGTGGACCGGAATGGCCGGGAATATGGCTACTGCCGGGTGGGCAATGTGCCGGAGCAGAGCCTGGAGGACTATGCCCTGCAGGTGAAGCAGGCCCTGGGCTGCGAGTCGGTCCGGGTGGTCAGCGCGGAAAAGCCTGTGCGCCGCGTGGCCGTGGGCAGCGGCTCCTGCGCCAAGTTTGCTGAGGCTGTCGCCGCCGCCGGCTGCGACACCTACGTCACCGGGGACGAGAAGTATTCCAACTTCCAGGAGGCCCGGGACCTGGGGCTCAACGTCATCGACGCGGGACATTTCTACACGGAAAACGTGGCCTGTCCTGCTCTGAAGGAGGCCCTGGAGAAAGCCTTCCCGGCCCTGGAGGTCCGGATCTCCGAAACCCATCGTGACATGATCCGCTTTTTGTGAAAGGCCTTGTCACGGACGGAAAAATATGCTAAAATAACGAAAACAAAACCTTCGGAAGGGAAGAAAACACATGTCTGGACATTCCAAATGGCATAACATACAGAAAACCAAGGGCGCTCAGGACGCAAAGCGCGCCCAGGCCTTCACCAAGATCGCCCGTGAGATGATCGTTGCGGTGAAGGAGGGCGGCAGCGCCGATCCGGCCAACAACTCCCGCCTGGCCACCATCATCACCAAGGCGAGAGCGGCCAATATGCCCAACGACAATATTAAGCGGACCCTGGAGAAGGCCGCCGGCGCAGGCGCGGGCGACAGCTACGAGTCCATCACCTACGAGGGCTACGGCCCCTCCGGCGTGGCCGTCATTGTGGAGACCATGACAGACAACCGCAACCGCACCGCTTCCAACATCCGCCACCACTTCGACAAGTACGGCGGCAACATGGGCGCTTCCGGCTGCGTGGCCTGGAGCTTTGATCAGAAGGGTGTCCTGGTCATCGACAACGAGGACGGCGACTATGAGGAGGACGCGGTCATGGAGGATGCGCTGGAGGCCGGCGCCGCCGACTTCGAGGCCGAGGAGAGCGTGTTCACCGTCTATACTGAGCCGGATGACTTCAATGCCGTAGCCGACGAGCTGACCAAGAAGGGTTACAGCTTTGTATCTGCCCAGGTGGAGATGGTTCCTCAGAACTACACCAAGCTGGAGAAGGAAGAGGACCGGGTCAATATGCAGAAGATGCTGGATATTCTGGAGGAGGACGACGACGTCCAGAATGTCTGGCACAACTGGGAAGACGCGGAATAAAACAAGCGTATTTTAAAAGCAGGACGCGGAAGCGTCCTGCTTTTTGTTTTCAGCGGAAATGCTTGCGCACAAGGATCTCCTTGACTTTGTTTCGCTAATGTGATATGGTCTAGCCAACGGAAAAGTCCCATATTTGGGAAAACTGAGGTGATACGATTGCGAATCGCGGTGAAAGTAGGGACCTCCACCCTGACCCATCCCACAGGCCGGATCAACATCCGCCATGTGGAGGAGCTGTGCAAGGTCCTTTCGGATATCAAGAACGCAGGACATGAGGTGCTGCTGGTGTCCTCCGGCGCCATCGGCATGGGCGTGGGCAAGATGAGCCTGCCCGGCCGCCCGGATGACATGCCCACCAAGCAGGCCATGGCGGCGGTGGGTCAGTGCGAGCTCATGTACGTCTATGACAAGTTGTTTTCGGAGTACAACCATGTGGTTGCCCAGATCCTGCTCACCGGGGAGGATCTGCGGGAGGAGCAGCGGCACAAGAACTTTATCAACACTGTCCAGCGTCTGCTGGAGCTGGGCGTCATCCCTGTGGTGAATGAAAACGACACGGTGGCCACGGAGGAGGTCAGCTTCGGCGACAACGACACCCTGTCCGCCCTGGTGGCGGTGAGTGTGGACGCGGAGCTGCTCATCATCCTCTCCGACATCGACGGGCTCTACACAGCAGATCCCCGGACGAATCCGGATGCAAAGCTGGTCCGGGAGGTCCGGTCTCTCACACCGGAGATCCTCGCCTCCGGCGGAGGCAGAGGCAGCGGCCTCGGTACCGGCGGCATGGCAACCAAGCTGGCCGCCGCCCGCATCTGCATGGAGCATGGCACAAATATGGTGATCTGCAACGGCGCTCAGGCCTCGGTCCTCTATGATGTGACGGAGGGCAAGGATGTGGGCACCTGGTTCATAGGAGGAAACGCATGAAAAGCACGCTGGAGATTATGAGCGCCGCCAAAGCGGCAGCCCCCGGTCTGGCCAGGGCAACGGAAGCGCAGAAGAAACAGGCGCTGCTTGCCATGGCGGATCAGCTGGAGGCGCACTGCGCCGCCATTCTGGCTGCAAACGAGGCAGATGTGGCCGCAGCCCAGCAGGCCCTGGGGGAGGTCATGACGGACCGCCTGCGCCTCAATGAAGCGCGCGTGCATGCCATGGCCGAGGGGATCCGGGATGTAGTCAAGCTGCCGGATCCGGTGGGCGCGGTTCTGAGCCGGACAGAGCGGCCAAATGGCCTGGTCATTGAGAAGACCGCAGTGCCCATGGGCGTAATTGGCATGATCTATGAGAGCAGGCCCAACGTCACCTCTGACGCGGCAGCCCTGGCTCTGAAATCCGGAAATGCCATGGTTCTGCGGGGCGGCAAGGAGTCCTTCCGGTCCAACGCGGCCATCGTGGACGCCCTTCATCAGGGCTTGGAGAAGGCTGGACTGGAGCCGAACCTCATCGGTCTGGTGGAGGACACCACCCGGGCAAGCGCCCGGGAGCTCATGGAGGCAGTCGGCCTCATTGATCTGCTGATCCCCCGGGGAGGGGCTGGGCTCATCAAGAGCTGCACGGAGAACGCTAAGGTGCCCTGCATTCAGACCGGAACCGGTATCTGCCACATCTTTGTGGATGCGTCCGCGGATCTGGACATGGCGCTTGACATTCTTGAGAACGCGAAAACCAGCCGTCCCAGCGTGTGCAACGCGGCGGAGGTGCTGCTGGTTCATGCGGCAGCGGCAAAGGCGTTTCTGCCCATGGTCCGTGACCGACTGGTAACGGCGCGGCAGGCAAAGGGCCTCTGCCCGGTGGAGCTTCGTCTGGATCCCACTGCAGCTGCCATCATTCCCGGCACCGCAGCCGGAGCGCAGGATTTCGACACGGAGTTTCTGGATTATGTTCTGGCAGTTCGGGTGGTGGAGGACGCGGCGGCGGCCATCCGCCATATCGCGGAGCATTCCACAGGCCACAGCGAGGCCATCGTTACCCGCTCGGAGGAGTCGGCCGAGGCCTTCACACGGCAGGTGGATTCGGCGGCGGTGTATGTAAACGCATCCACCCGCTTCACCGACGGCGGTGAGTTCGGCCTGGGCTGTGAGATGGGCATCTCTACCCAGAAGCTCCACGCCCGTGGCCCCATGGGCCTGGCGGAGCTTTGCAGCTACAAATACATTGTCCGCGGAAACGGACAGATTCGATAAGGAGGAGACCATGTACAAGGCAGGTTTTATCGGCTGCGGCAACATGGGCGGAACCCTGGCCGCAGTAGCGGCAAAGGCCCTGGGAGAGGGCCAGGTGCTGACCGCAGATCTGGACCCGGAAAAGCTGAGCAGGCTCAAGGAGCAGTTCGGCACGGTTCCCGGAACGGGAGAACAGGTCGCCGAGGCATGCAGATTGGTGTTTCTGGGGGTCAAGCCCCAGGTCATGCGCGCCGCAACCGCCCAGATCCGGGAGATCCTGGCCGGACGGAAGGACCACTTCTGCGTGGTCAGCATGGCGGCGGGACTCACCATCTCAGATATCGCGGAGCAGCTGGGCGGCTGCCCGGTGATCCGCATCATGCCCAATACTCCTGCGGGCGTGGGGGCCGGCGTCATCAGCTATTGTCTGGGTACCGGTGTGACAGAGGAGGATGAGGCCCTGTTCCTCCAGACTATGAAGCCGGCGGGCTTGCTGGTGAAGCTGGAGGAGGGGAAGATCGACATGGCAAGCGCCCTGTCCGGCTGCGGCCCCGCCTATGTGTGCATGTTCGTGGAGGCCATGGTGGATGGCGCGGTGCGCTGCGGTCTGCCCAGAGCTCAGGCGGAGCAGTTTGCCCTTCAGACGGTCCTTGGAACGGCCAAGCTGGCCCTGGAGACCGGTCAGGACCCTGCCCGGCTGCGCGGCGCGGTGTGTTCCCCCGCAGGCAGCACCATCGAGGGCGTGGCGGTCCTGGAGCAGCGGGGCTTCCGCGGCGCAGTCATGGACGCGCTCTTTGCCGCTTACAAGCGGAACGTGGAACTGCAGAAGGCATAGAAATGAGGCACCCGCCCGGGTGCCTCATTTTTTCAGGAGCGCCAGCAGGCGCTCTTTTTGATTGTCCTCTGGATGCTCCAGAACATGCTGGAGCAGACGATGAAGCGTTTGCGCGACCTCAGGCCCGGATAAGCCGGGAAGCTCGTTTCCCCGAACAGCCAGCTGGGGAATGGTTACGCAGTCGCCGGAGGCGGCGATTTCCTCCATGCGCGGCAGCTGACCGTTTAAAACAGCGGCAAGCCGTGCGGCCTCCCAGCCCTTCTCGGCGATGGCCTGCTTGCAGGCAAGAAGGGTGTCCATGTCTGTCAGGGCAGCGGCAGCCTCGCAAAGGCGTTCGGCCTTCTTATCCAGGCGCAGGGCAGTGAGATCCAGCTGCGGCAGCAGGCGTTTTGCCATGGCCCAGCGGGCCAGCCGCTCCGGCGGGACGGAGGAGAGCGGGGAGAGCTCCGGGTGCTCCCTCAGGCCAAGATGGGCAAGAAGCCCCAGATCCATCATCTGCCCGATGGCCTCCGGATGGGGGGAGAGCAGCGCCTTTTCCATCTCATCCCGGACCCGCTCGGCAGAGAGCGCGGCGCAGGTGGGCGCCAAAACCTGGGCAGAGGCCAGGGTGCGCGCCTCGATCCGGAAGTCCAGCTGGGCAGAAAAGCGTACCGCCCGCAGCATGCGAAGGGCGTCCTCTGAAAAACGCAGATCAGGATTGCCCACACAGCGGATCAGTCCCGCTTGGAGGTCCGCCTGGCCCTGAAAGAGATCTGTAACAACGCCATGGCGGTCCATGGCCATGGCATTGATGGTGAAATCCCGTCGGCTCAGATCTTCTGAAAGGTCCTGAACATATTGTACAGCCTCCGGGCGGCGGTGATCCAGATACGCCCCTTCTGTGCGGAAGGTGGTGAGCTCATAGGAGCCGCCATCCAGCAGCACCGTGACCGTGCCGTGGCGCAGACCGGTGGGGACCGTATGGGGAAAGAGCGCGCAGACCTGCTCGGGCAGGGCGGAGGTGGCAATGTCATAGTCGTGTACATGCCTTCCCAGGAGCAGATCCCGGACGCAGCCGCCCACCAATACAGCCTGGTGTCCTGCCTGTTCCAGCCTGGAGAGGATCGTCAGGGCCCGCGGGTCCAGTTTTTCCATACAAGCGCCTCCTTTGCTTCCTTTATTGTAACCCAAAGAGGCCGCTTTGGCAATCTTCCACTTGTTTTTTCGAAAAAAGCGAGTATAATAAATTCGTTTGACACAGATTCAGGATTCGGAGGATCTTTATGGATACAGAGTGGAACATTCTCGACTATTTAAAGCCTGGAAAGCATGCCCATCTGGTGGGCATCGGCGGCGTCTCCATGCGGCCCCTGGGGCTGGTGCTCAAGGGGAAGGGAATGCAGATCACTGGCTCGGATATGAACGCATCTGTGAGCACGGAGGAGCTGCAGCGCCAGGGGATCCAGGTGCATATCGGCCATCGGGCGGAGAATATCGAGGGCGCGGACTGCATCATCCGTACCGCTGCCGTCCACAACGACAATCCGGAGATTGCCGCTGCCCGCGCTCTGGGCATCCCGGTTTTTGAGCGGGCCCAGGCCTGGGGCGTCATCATGCGCCACTACGAGAATGCCATCTGCATCGCCGGCACCCACGGAAAGACCACCACCACCTCCATGGTGACCCACATCTTCCTCCAGGCTGGGAAGGATCCCACGGTCATGATCGGCGGTAAGCTGCCCATTCTGGGCGCGGGCCATCGGGTGGGCCAGGGAGATGACATCATTCTGGAGAGCTGTGAGTACTGCAACAGCTTCCTGAATTTCTTCCCCACCACCGCGGTCATCCTCAATGTGGAGGAGGACCATCTGGACTTCTTCAAGGACCTTGCGGATATCCAGGCGTCCTTCCGGAAGTTTGCCCAGCTGGTGCCGGAGGGCGGCAAGATCCTGGTGAACGGCCAGGACAAGAATGCCATGGACGCCCTGCAGGGCATCCCGGCAACCACCTTCGGCATGGCTCCCGGCTTTGACGTGTACTGCGAGAACCTTTCTCCGGACTTCCGCAGCATGGACATCATCGCAGGCGGGAAGAAGTACTGCCATCTGGAGCTGAAGGTCCTGGGCGCTCACAATGCCTGCAATGCCGTGGCGGCTGCCGCAGTGGCCTGGCTTCATGGCATCGATCCCAAGGCGGTGGAGGAGGGCCTTGCCCAATTCCATGGCGCGGAGCGCCGCATGGAGTACAAGGGCGAGTTCCAGGGTGCGGAGGTCTATGACGACTACGCTCACCATCCCGGCGAGCTGGCTGCCACCATCCGGGCAGCCCGGCTCATGGAGCCCAAGCGCCTGATCCTGGCCTTCCAGCCTCACACCTACTCCCGGACCAAGGCCCTGTTTGACGACTTTGTGGGGGCCCTGCGGTTGGCGGATGTGTGCGTTCTCTCCGAGATCTATGCGGCCCGGGAGCAGAACACCATCGGAATCTCCTCCCGGGATCTGGCGGAGCAGATTTCCGGCGCGGTCTTCTGCCGGACGCTCCCGCAGACGGCGGAGTATCTGAAAACGATCATCCAGCCGGGAGATCTGGTGCTCACCGTGGGCGCCGGAGACATCTACCGGGTGGCGGACAGCCTGGTCAAGGAATAAGAAACCCCAAGGCGGCGCTTTTGCGCCGCCTTTTTGCACAAAAAAGCCCGGCGTGATTTGGGAATCGTGCTGATTTTTTCTGGAAGCATGTTGCAAATCTGCCCCCGTTTTCGTTTGTTCTATTAGAATTAGAAACGAGGGCTCCCGATGAAACGCAAGGAGGAGCTGCGGTTTCTCGCCGCAATTCTAGCAGGGATCATCGTATTTTGCGCGGTGTCTGTGCTGTCCAGGCCCATGGGCGTCCTGAAGTCGTCCATCTGTTCCGCTGTCATAGAGCGTCATTCCGGCGGCCGGGTCTTACAAAGCGCAGAGATTCACGACCGGGAGGACCTGGATCAGCTCTATGAGGCAGCCGTTAGCGCCATCCGGCACAGCCGAAAGAAATCAAAACTGACCAATTATCCATCTCCTTTTTACGTGATTTCATTTCAAAACGGAATGGGCAAAAACGAGTATGCGCTGTGCTGGATCTGCGCGGGGAGCGGGTATTTCTTCACGACGGACAGACCGGGTGGACAGCGTTTCTTCTTCGGAAGGCGGTGCAAACCCGCATGGCTGGAGCCGCTTGCGGAGCTTGCAGAGGCGCTGCTGGATTCTGAATAAACTGTAAATCTTTCTCCTGGGACTGTTTTTTTCTGAAAACTGTGATACAATATAAAAAATAACAGAGAGGAGACGGTTTGATGAGCGTGCGCCTCAATGAAGATGCGGAGATTGTCAAGACCATCCGGGAGGGCCTGAAGCGGACGGGCGGCTACTGCCCCTGTCGGCTGGCCCGCACAGAGGAGTACAAGTGCATGTGCCAGGAGTTCCGGGATCAGATCAAGGATCCAGACTTTGAGGGCTACTGCCACTGCCTTCTCTACTACAAATCCAAGGATTGAAAGGAGCTATTCCCATGGCTGAAGTTGTCATTACCAAGGCGAATTTTGAATCGGAGGTTCTGAAGTCGGATCAGCCCGTGCTGGTGGATTTCTGGGCAGAGTGGTGCGGCCCCTGCCGGATGCTGGCTCCCGCCGTGGCGGAGATTGCCGCGGAATATGCGGGCAAGGTGAAGGTGGGCAAGTGCAACGTGGACGAGAATCCCGAGCTTGCCATGAAGTATCAGATCAATGCCATCCCCGCCCTGCATCTGTTTGACGGCGGCGAGGACGTGGCCCAGGTCATCGGCCTGCGTCCCAAGGAGGACCTGGCTGCCTTCCTGGACGAGAACATCGGTTAAACAGGAAAAGCCGCCCGGCTGTTCGCCGGGCGGCTTTTTTCATAAGAAAGGCAGCCGGGATCCCGGCTGCCTGTTTGATTATGCGTTGAATACGTATTTGTCCAGACGGTCAAAGGCCTCTTTTACATACTTTGTGGGAAGAGCCAGATTCATGCGGATGGCATAGGGACCGTGGAACATCCGGCCATCCTGCCAGACGACGCCCACGGCAACGCCGGCTCGCTCCAGCTCGTCCAGGGTCTTGTTGTGGGCCTTGACCCAGCCCTCGCAGTCCAGGAAGAGCATATAAGTGCCCTGGGGCTTGGAGAGCTTGACGCCCTCAAAGTGGGCGTTGATGAAGTCATAGGCATAGTTTGCGTTGTCCGAGAGGACCTGATCCAGCTCGTCCACCCAAAGCGCGCCGGCGTCGGAGTAGGCGCCGATGAGCGCGTGCATGGACAGCACGTTCATGCTGTTGTAGCCGGAGAGGGCAGCCTGGGCATTCACCTGGTCCCGAAGCCAGGGATCCCGGATCACATGGTAGGAGCCGATGAGGCCCGCCAGGTTGAAGGTCTTGGAGGGCGCATAGAGGCTTATTACCCGATGGGCAGCATCCTCAGAGACAGAGTGCATGGGAATATGCTTGGCGCCGTTGAGCAGCAGGTCGGACCAGATCTCGTCACAGATCACATAGCAGTCGTTGCGGCGATAGACCTCCAGAGCCTGCTCCAGCTCCCAGCGCTCCCAGACGCGGCCTGTGGGGTTGTGGGGAGAGCAGAAGATGGCGGCATGGATGTGGTTCTCCTTCAGCTTCTTGTCCATGTCCTCGAAATCCATGCGCCAGATCCCGTTCTCATCCTGGGTCAGAGGCGTGTGGACGATGTCAAAGCCGTTGCGCTTGAGGGAGAAGGTGAAGCCAATGTAGGTGGGGGAGTGGACCAGAACCTTTCCGCCCTGGGGGCAGATGGCGCGGAGCGCGGAGAGCAGACCGCCCAGCACGCCGTTCTCATAGCCAATGTCCTCCTGGTTGAGGGTGACGCCGTTGCGGGTTTTCTGCCAGTTCAGAATGGCGTCGTAATACGCCTGACTGGGATCAAAGTAGCCGAAGGCGGGTGTGTCCAGACGATTGCGCATGGCCTCCACAATGGAGGGAGCGCCGACGAAGCACATATCGGCGATCCACATGGGAAGGCGGGAGAAGCCCTCCTGGATCTGTGCGCCGGGAACGGGAATATCGGTGACCGCGATTGAATCCTTGCCGATGCGGTCGGTCATGGTGGTAAAATCATAGGTCATAGCCGCGAGCTCCTTTCAATTCGATCTGCCTCCATTGTAGTGGATTTTGTCACACTCTGCAAGAGGAAAAGCGCCGGTTTCGGCGCTTTTATTCGCGGGCAGTTTCCTGCTTGTATTCCTCCAGAAATGTTTCCAGAAAGGCGTGGCGGGTGCGGGCAAGTTCCCGCCCGGCGGTGGTGTTCATGGTATCCTGGAGAAGCAGGAGCTTTTCATGGAAATGCGCGATGGAGGAGGCAAGGCTTCGCCCGTGGGCACCGCCGTAGGCGAAGGTGCGGGCGATCCCCACAGCGCCCATGGCGTCCAGCCGATCCGCGTCCTGGACGATCTGCCCCTCCAGCGTGTCCGGGCGTCTGCCCGGATTCTGGCTGAAGGAGACGGAGGCGATGGCGCGAAGAATCTGCGAGGTCTGGACCTCCGGAACTGCCTGGGAGGCAAGAAAGCGCCGGGCATTGGCCTGGTCTTGGGTCGCAAAGAGCTTGTGGTCGTCCGCGTCATGCAGCAGCGCCGCCAGGGCCACAACCGTCAGATCGCAGGCGGGCTCTGTGGCCGCGATACGCATGGCGTTTTCATAGACGCGAAGGCTATGGGAGAGATCGTGGCCGTCAGAATTATTCTGAAACAGGGTGCAAAGATAGGCCTCAGCGGCCTGAATCACAGAATCGTTCATGCTGTGCCTCCTTGCAGGGCTCTTTCTGGAGAATAGCACAGTTTTTCTTCCAATTCAATAAAAACAGAGCGCCGAAAAACGGCGCTCTGCAAAATTATTTGGTTTTCTCATGCAGCCGCAGGGTGCGCATGGCATTGAGAATGGCGATGACTGCCACGCCCACATCCGCGAAGACCGCCAGCCACATACCGGCGAGACCCAGGGCGCCCAGAATCAGCACAATGCCCTTCACGCCCAGGGCGATGAAGATATTTTCCCAGGCAATGCGGACCGTGGAGCGGGCAATGTCGATGGCCGCGCCCAGCCGACTGGGCTCATCCGAGAGCAGCACCACATCGGCGGCCTCCACAGCGGCGTCGGAGCCGATACCGCCCATGGCAATGCCCACCGTGGCAAGGGTCAGGACCGGGGCGTCGTTGACGCCGTCGCCCACAAAGAATATGCATCCGCTGGCCTGGAGCAGCTCCTCCATCTTTGCGACCTTGTCCTGAGGAAGCAGGCCCGCGTGCGCCTCGTCGATCCCCAGCGCCTTGGCTGTTGCCTGGACGCTTTCGACCCGGTCGCCGGAAAGAAGTACCGTCCGGGTAACGCCCCGGCTGTGCAGCGCATCGATGGTCGTTTTGGCGTCCGGCTTCAGGGTGTCCTCCACCCGGATGCAGCCAAGATATTTGCCGTCGGAGGCAATGTAAATCGCGGTTCCCGCGCCCTCATGAACCGGGCAGGGGATGCCGAAGGATTCCAGAAAACGCTGGTTGCCGGCCAGGACCTCCTGCTCCAGGACCTTGGCGCGGACGCCGCAGCCAGGGCGATCCTCCAGCAGAAGTCCCTCCGGCGCGTCGGGCTTGGCCTCCCGGATGGCCTGGGCAATGGGGTGACCAGAATCCTGCTCCGCCGCAGCGGCCAGGTCCAGAAGCGCCGCCCGTTCACAGCCTTCCGTCAGGACCTCCGTCACCTGGAAACGGCCTGTGGTGAGGGTCCCGGTCTTGTCAAAGACCACAGCATCAGGCTTTGCAAGCAGCTCCAGAGCAACGCCGCCCTTGACCAGAATGTTCACCTTGGAGGCGGCGGCCATGCCGCCGAAGAAGGCCAGCGGCACGGAGATTACCAGAGCGCAGGGGCAGGAGACCACCAGGAAGGTGAGGGCTCGCGTGAGCCACACCGAGAAGCTCTGATGCAGAAGCAGAGGCGGCAGGACCGCCAGAAGCACGGCTGCCACCACCACAGCCGGGGTGTAGTACCGGGCAAAGCGGGTGATGAACTGTTCTGTCTTGGCCTTCTTCTCCTGGGCGTTTTCCACCAGGTCAAGGATGCGGGCAACGGTGGAGCTTGCGTATTCGCTCTCTGCCCGGATGGTGAGCAGTCCCGAGAGGTTCACGCAGCCGGAGAGGACGCGGTCTCCTGGGGCCACGCTGCGGGGCATGGATTCGCCGGTGATGCGGGAGGTGTCCAGAGATGCCGTGCCCTCCAGCACCACGCCGTCCACACTGATCCGCTCGCCGGGGCCGACCCGCAGGAGGTCGCCCACCTGCACGTCCTCCGGATCCACCTCCTCCGGCTCTCCGTCCCGAAGCACCACAGCAGTGTCCGGACGCAGATCCATGAGCGCGGAGATGGAGCGGCGGGAGCGTTCCACAGCCAGCGCCTGGAATAGCTCGCCCACCTGGTAGAAGAGCATGACCGCCGCGCCCTCCGAGAAATCACCCAGGGCGAAGGCGCCCACGGTTGCAAGGGTCATGAGAAAATTCTCGTCAAATACCTGTCCGTGCGCAAGATTGCGGATGGCTTTCCAAGCCACGGACCATCCGCAGACTGCCCAGCTCAGGAGCATCGCTCCCCGACCGAACCAGCCGGGAAGCAGAAGCCCCGCCAGAAACAGCACGGCAGAGCAGCCAATGCGCAGAAGGAGCTTCTTCTGCTTTCGGCTCATTTCAGAATGACCTCGCAGTCCGGCTCCACCTTGGCAATGCATTTGACAGCGGCCTTCACCACATCGTCAAACAGCTCGTCAGGGGCGTCCAGCGTCATCTTCTGCTGCATGAAGTTGACGCTCACGGCGTTGACGCCAGGCAGCTTGGAGATGGCGGTTTCCATTTTTGCAGCGCAGTTTGCACAATCCAGATCGCGAAGCTTGAAAGTCTTTTTCATTTTTCTTCCTCCAGATGTTCTTTTGCCATTCCGAGAATGGATTTCACATGATCGTCGGAAAGGGAATAAAAGATGGTTTTGCCCTCCCGGCGGGATTTGACCAGTCGGGCCTGCTTGATGATACGCAGCTGATGGGAGATGGCCGACTGGGTCATGCCCAGGATCTCTGCAATGTCGCAGACGCAGACCTCATGCTCAAAGAGCACCGTGAGAATCTTGATCCGAGTGGAATCGCCAAAGATCTTGAACAGCTCCGCCAGATCAAACAATTCCTCTTCATCCGGCAGGTTCCGCTGCACAGCAGCCACCAGGTCACCATGCACCTGCACCTCGCCGCAGAGGACCGATTCGTTTGCATCCATTGTAGATCATCTCCGATCACTTGAATATCTGCTCATATGATAATATGAATATCCGGTCCTGTCAAGTGCTTCCAAAGGAATATTTCTGTCCTTCTGCGTTTTAGCACTCGCACTCAAAGAGTGCTAAAATTTACAATCCGTTCATGTTCGGGCCACATAAAAGACACGATCCGGGGGTATATTGATACTCGAAAGGGGGACGAAAGAACGTCCCAGACCAAATGCCGGTTCGCCGGCGCGACACCTGAAGGAGGAAATCATCATGTTTGAACTCAGACCTTATAACAGAAATTCTCTCTCTGCCTGGAATCCCTTTGCGGAGATGGAGCAGCTGCAAAAACGCTTCTTCGACGGCAGCCTGTTCAGCACCGGCTTTGCAGGCTTCAAGACCGACATCGTGGACGAAGGCGATCATTACGAGCTGAAGGCAGATCTGCCCGGTTTCAAGAAGGAGGACATCCATCTGGATTTGGAGAATGACCTTCTGACCATCTCGGCCGAGCGCCGCGCAGAGCATGAGGAGCAGGATCAGGAGCAGAAGTTCGTCCGCTGTGAGCGCTCCTACGGCTCTTACCGCAGAAGCTTCAGCATGGAGGGCGTGGATCAGGACAAGATCAGCGCCAAATATGCGGACGGGGTGCTGAGCCTGACGCTGCCCAAGCTGGAGAAGATCGAGCCCCAGCCCAAACGCCTGATGATCGAGTAATGGAAAACGCGCAGGGGAGCGGCCATGCCGCTCCCCATTGTTTTGCTTGACTTTTGCTGGAAGCTGTGCGAAAATGCCCATGGCGGGAGGGAGTCCCGCCTGTTTGCAGCATTATCATTAGCGAAAGCTAATGTCTGGCCTGGAAAGGAGCAGATATGAAAGTCATCAGCTGGATCGTGATCGGGCTCATCGCTCTGATCATTGGGATCGGAACGGTCAAAAATCGGAAGGAAAAGCGCGGCGCGCCCAAGGAGGTCTGCAGCTGGCTCACACCTCAGACCACCATCGGTGAGCTGCTTCGCCGGGACAAACGGGTGCAGCCCATTCTCCAGAGCTTCGGCCTGCACTGTGTCGGCTGCGCTTCGGCAGGAATGGAGAGCATTGAGCAGGCTGCCATGGTCCATGATCTGGACGGGGAGGCCCTGATGAGCGCCCTTCGGGAGTTCTATGGCGAGAAAGAATGAAAAAGGTCCGCTTCTCATGAAGCGGACCTTTTTTCACGGCAAACTGAACAAAAAGGGGAGAAGCGGGGCAGAACTCCTTTGCCAATGGGGAGAAAGATTCCAGCTTTTGCAAAAATACTTGCCTTTTTGAGGGATTTGCGGTATCTTATGAACGTTTAGAAGGCGTTTTTCATAGGATGCTTCTGCGGCGCGGCCGCAACTCTGACGCAAGAAAGGCGATGGATGGCATATGGAAATGACGGAACTCTTCGGCTCCAATGTGTTCTCGGAGGCGGTCATGCAGCAGCGGCTGCCCAAGCACGTCTATGAGGAGATCATGGAGATCAAGGCGCAGGGCGGCGCTCTGGATATGCACACGGCGGACGTTCTGGCTGCGGCCATGAAGGACTGGGCCCTGGAGCATGGCGCGACCCATTACACCCATTGGTTCCAGCCCCTCACCGGCGCCACGGCGGAGAAGCACGATTCCTTCCTCAAGCCGCTTTCCGACGGCAAGGCGTTGACCCGGCTCTCCGGCGAACAGCTCATCATGGGTGAGTCCGATGCATCCAGTTTCCCCTCCGGCGGCCTGCGTTCCACCCACTATGCCCGGGGCTACACGGCCTGGGATATCACCTCTCCGGTCTTTCTGAAGGAGAGCGCCGCCGGTCCGGTCCTCTGCATCCCCACCTCCTTTGTTTCCTATACGGGAGAGGCTTTGGATCAGAAGACGCCTCTGCTGCGTTCCATGCAGGCTGTGAGCAAGCAGGCCCTGCGGATTCTGCGCCTATTCGGAAATCAGGAAGCACAGCAGGTGCTGCCCTTGGTGGGCCCCGAGCAGGAGTATTTTCTGGTGGATCGGGAAAAGTACTTAAAGCGCCGGGACCTGATCTACACCGGCCGAACGCTGTTTGGCGCCTCCGCGCCCAAGGGCCAGGAGCTGGACGACCAGTACTTCGGCACCATCCGGGAGCGCATCGGCGCCTATATGGCGGATCTGAACCAGGAGCTCTGGAAGTTGGGCATCACAGCTACCACCCAGCACAACGAGGTGGCCCCCTCCCAGCATGAGATGGCGCCCATCTATACCGTTGCCAATGTGGCGGTGGATCACAATCAGCTGACGATGGAGACCATGAAGCGGGTAGCCTATCGTCATGGCCTTGTGTGCCTGCTCCATGAGAAGCCCTATGCCGGCGTCAACGGCTCCGGCAAACACAACAATTACTCTCTGGGCACTGATACGGGCGTCAACCTCTTTGACCCCGGCGATACGCCCAATGAAAACCTGCAGTTCCTGCTGGTCCTCTCCTGCGTCATGCGGGCGGTGGACAAACACGCGGATCTGCTGCGCAGCGCCGCCGCCGATGTGGGCAACGACCATCGCCTGGGGCAGGGCGAAGCGCCTCCCGCCATCATCTCCATCTTCCTGGGCGACCAGCTGGAGAATCTGGTCACCCAGATCGTGGACCACGGCGACGCGGCCACCTGCCTTCACGGAGAGCGCCTGGATGTGGGCGTGAACACCGTGCAGGTGCTCAACAAGGACGCCACGGATCGGAACCGGACCTCGCCCTTTGCCTTCACCGGCAACAAGTTTGAGTTCCGCATGGTAGGCTCCTCGGATTCTATCGCAACGCCCAATACAGTGCTGAACACCATTCTGGCCGAAGCCTTCTGCGACGCTGCGGACCGGCTGGAGCACGCCCGGAACTTCGAGACGGCCTGCAAGGCCCTGATCGCGGTGCAGATGAAGAACCATGTGCGCATCATCTTCAACGGCGACTCCTATTCGGAGGAATGGGTGGAGGAAGCGGCCCGCCGGGGGCTGCCCAACCTGCCCAGTATGGTCTCTGCCATTCCCTGCCTGGTGGAGAAGAAGAACGTGGATCTGTTTGAACGCTTCGGCGTGCTCTCCCACAGTGAGCTGGAGAGCCGGGCAGAGGTGCTCTATGAGACCTATGCCAAGAGCATCAACATCGAGGCACAGACCATGCTCCATATGGCGGGCAAGCACTATATCCCCACCATCATCGGCTATGTGGGTTCTCTGGCGACGGCGCTGAACGAGGTCCGTACAGCCTGCCCCGAGGCGGACACTTCCGCCCAGGAGGAGCTTTTGAAGCAGTGCTCCGATCTGCTTGCAAAGGCAAAAGCTGCCCAGACCAGGCTGCAGCAGGTCACGGTGCAGGTGAATGCCCTGGAGGGCGCAAAGGAGATGGCAAATGCATTCCACGATCAGGTCGCTCCGGCCATGAAGGCTCTGCGCGGCTATGTGGATGAGCTGGAGCTCTATGTGGATAAGGACCTGTGGCCCGTGCCCACCTATGGCGATCTCATGTTTGAAGTCTGATGTTCCAAGCGGCCTGCCCAAAAGGGCAGGCCGCGTTCATTTTGGGACTATCAAAGCGAAGAAAAATGTGATAAAATAATCAAAGTATCTGTAAGAGAGGAAGTGCGCTCCATGGATGAGCATCCCAGACTGCCGGACGCCCCGGAACAGGAGCCGGAAAAACAGCCCTACACCCCGCGGCCCAAATGGCAGGTGGTTTTCGCCTGGGTCCTTCTTGGAATCGTGATCCTGGGCGTGATCAATATCTGCTATTGGGAAATCTTTGGATGAAATGAGGAAGCGTATGAGGACCCTTTTGGACCTTTATCTCAGCTTTTTCCGCATCGGACTGTTCACCTTCGGCGGCGGCTATGCCATGCTGCCCATGCTCCAGCGGGAGGTGGTGGACAAGCACCATTGGGTGACGGAGCAGGATGTGCTGGACTGTTACGCCATCGGACAGTGCACCCCCGGCGTCATCGCGGTCAATACCGGCACCTTCGTGGGCTATAAGCAGCAGGGGGCGCTGGGCGGCATCGTGGCGACCCTGGGCGTCATCACCCCCAGTATCATCATTATCACGGTGATCGCCATGGTGCTCCAGGGCTTCGCGGAGAATCCCTATGTGATCCATGCCTTTGCCGGGATCCGCATCGCAGTGGCGGTGCTGACCCTGCTGGCGGTCATCAAGCTCTATAAGTCCGGCGTCAAGGGCGCCGCGGCCAACGCCCTGCTGGCGGCAACCTTCCTGCTGCGGGTGCTGTTCTCCGTCTCTCCCGTGCTGCTGGTCCTGGCGGCCATCGTGCTGGGTGTCGTACTGGAGCTTGTGAAGGGAAGGAGGAAGACACAGTGACGATTTTGAAACTGATCTGGGAGTTCTTCAAGACCGGCCTGTTCTCCATCGGCGGCGGCCTTGCGACGCTGCCCTTCCTCTATCAGATGAGCGACCGCTACGGCTGGTTCACCCATTCGGAGGTGGCCAACATGCTGGCGGTCAGCGAGTCCACCCCCGGCCCCATCGGCGTGAACATGGCAACCTATACCGGCGTGACTACTGCTGGGATCCTGGGCGGTCTGATCGCGACCCTGAGTCTGGTCACGCCCAGCGTCATTGTGATCCTGATCATCGCCTCCGCGCTCCAGCACTTCCGGGAAAATCGCTTTGTCCAGGCGGCGCTGAGCGCTCTGCGCCCGGTTTCCGTGGGCCTGGTCGCGGCTGCGGTTCTGTCGGTCTTTGCCGCGTCTCTGTTTGATTTTCAGGCGCTGGCTGAGCGCAACTGGGCAGGCATCACCAGCTGGGGCGCCATGCTGACCTTTGCGGTCCTTCTGGCGGTCTATCTCAAGTGGCGCAAGCTGCACCCCATTTTCCTGGTGCTCATGGGCGCGGCTGCCGGCATTCTGCTGAAGCTGTGAGAGGCGCACCATGGTGATTCTAGGGATTGATCCGGGCTACGCGACCACGGGCTTCGGCGTGGTGGAGGCAGCAGCCGGAAGCTTTCACCTTGTGCGCTACGGCGTCGTGACGACGCCGGCGGGGATGGAGTTCCCCCAGCGCCTTGCCACCATCTACATGGACATCAACGAGCTGCTGGACAATTTCAAGCCGGAGGCGCTGGCCATCGAGGAACTGTTCTTCGGCAACAATGTGACAACAGGCATCGGCGTTGCCCATGCAAGAGGCGTGATTCTCCTCTGCGCAGCTCAGCACAATGTACCCATTTTCGAGTACAAGCCCAATCAGGTGAAGCAATCCGTGGTTGGGTACGGCGGCGCGCAGAAGCGGCAGGTCATGGACATGACCCGCAGGCTCCTGGGCCTTGCGGAGGTGCCCCGCCCGGATGACGCGGCGGATGCCATCGCCATCGCTCTGTGTCACGCACGCAGTACCACATCGTTACTTCAAAAGTTTGGCAGGTGATACCATGCTGTTTTATTATCTGGACGGCACTGTGACAGTGCTGGACGCAAACCTCTGCGTGGTGGAGTGCGGAGGCGTGGGCTTTGAATGCGCCACCACCCGCTACACCCAGTCCCAGCTCAAGGTGGGACAGCGAAGCCGGCTCTATACCTATTGCAGCGTCCGGGAGGACGCCATTGAGATCTTCGGCTTTGCAAGCAGGGATGAGCTGCGCTGCTTCCAGCAGCTGATCGGCGTCAACGGGGTCGGTCCCAAGGCGGCCCTGGCCATTCTATCGGTCACCACACCGGACGGGTTCCGCCTGGCAGTGCTCACCGGGGACGAGAAGACCATCACCGCAGCCCCTGGCGTGGGAAAAAAGATCGCCCAGCGGATCCTTCTGGAGCTGCGGGATAAGATTACCGGAGAGCAGTCCGAGTTCAGCGCTTCCAGCGTGAGCGGAATTCCCATTCCCCAACAGGGAAGCCGTACAGAGGAGGCTTTGGCAGCCCTGGCGGCATTGGGCTATTCCGCCTCGGAGAGCGCTCAGGCGCTCAAGGGCGCGGATACGGAAAACCTGAGCGTGGAGGAGCTGGTCCGCTACGCGCTGCGCGCCATGGTCATGCGATAAAGGAGGTCTGAGACATGGGCATCGACTATTCCAAGGAGTCGGCGGAGCCGATCATCACCCAGAACCGGACCCCTCTGGACGAGGGGGAGAACTCCCTGCGCCCCAAGACTCTGGCAGACTACACCGGCCAGGAGAAGGCCAAGGCCAATCTCTCGGTTTACATTGAGGCGGCCCGGCAGAGAGGGGAGCCTCTGGATCATGTGCTCCTTTATGGACCTCCAGGCCTTGGCAAAACCACCCTCGCAGGTGTTATTGCAAATGAGATGGGCGTCAACATCCGGGTCACCAGCGGCCCTGCCATTGAAAAAACCGGCGACTTGGCGGCACTCCTGACCAACCTGGCCCCCGGGGATATTCTGTTTATTGATGAGATCCACCGCCTGAACCGCATGGTGGAGGAGATCCTGTATCCTGCCATGGAGGACTTTGCCATCGATATCATCATCGGCAAGGGCCCGTCGGCAAACTCCATCCGGCTGGATCTTCCCAAGTTTACCCTCATCGGGGCAACCACCCGGGCAGGGCAGCTCTCCAGCCCTCTGCGGGACCGCTTCGGCGTGTCCTTCCGGCTGGAGCTCTACACCCCGGAGGAGCTCTCCCGCATTGTCCTGCGCTCTGCCGCCCTGATGCAGACGCCCATCGACCCGGACGGCGCGTTGGAGATTGCCTCCCGGAGCCGGGGTACGCCCAGAATCGCCAACCGGATGCTGCGCCGGGTCCGGGACTTTGCCCAGGTTCTGGGGGAGGGCGTCATCACCCGGGCCATTGCGGACAAGGCGCTTGCGGCCCTGGAGGTGGACCATCTGGGTTTGGATTTCGTGGACCGGCGGATGCTGGAGAACATCATCACCCACTACGGCGGCGGCCCTGTGGGCCTGGAGACCCTGGCAGCCACCATCGGCGAGGAGGCTGTGACGCTGGAGGACGTATACGAACCCTATCTGATGCAGCTGGGTTTTTTGACCCGCACCCCCCGCGGCCGCTGTGCCACACGGAAGGCTTATGAGCATCTGCATCTCCCGCTTCCCGAAAATAGTCCGTCGGTGGGAGACAATCAGCAACTCTCTTTTGAGTGAGAAAAGTGACGATTCTGCTCTTTTTCCAGGACAATTCGGCGGAAAATGAAAATTGTGCACATCTTGTGGGATTTTCTTCTCGTCGAATCTGTACAAAAAATAAAATAAATTAAAAAAGATGACTGTTAAGGATTGACAAGCCTAACGCAAATGGCTATAATACAATTTGTGCGAGCGTATCCCCCAACTGTCTGAATCATTGTTGTTCTGCTCTCGGGTTCTCACGCAAGTACTTCTGGCGATGACAGCAATGCTGTACGCAATATATGTCTGCCGCTTCTTTGGCAGAAAAACACAACTTCTAAAGAGAGGGAAAATCACAATGTACGAAGACAAGACCTTAGTTTGCAAAGAGTGCGGCAAAGAGTTCGTGTTTACCGCTGGCGAGCAGGAGTTCTATGCAGAGCGCGGCTTCCAGAATGAGCCCCAGCGCTGCAAGGCCTGCCGTGACGCCCGCAAGAACGCTTCCCGCGGCCCCAGAGAATACTTCACTGCTGTCTGCGCAAACTGCGGCGGCGAGGCCAGAGTTCCCTTTGAGCCCAAGACCGATCGCCCTGTTTACTGCAGCGAGTGCTTTGCTCGTATGAAGGAGCAGCAGGCCTAAGACCTGAAAAAAGACGGTGCATCCATCCGGATGCGCCGTCTTTTTTTGCCGTTATTTCTCAACCCAGGGCAACGTCCAGCATCATCATCAGAGCAAAGCCGATGGCCGCGCCAATGGTGCCGATATTGGAATGCTCGCCGGCTTGAGCCTCCGGGATCAGCTCCTCAATGACCACATAGATCATGGCGCCTGCGGCAAAGGAGAGAATGTAGGGGAGCAGCGGCTCAATGACAGAGGTCAGGGCAATGGTGACGATGGCTCCGACGGGTTCCACCACGCCGGAGAGCGTGCCGTAGACAAAGGCACGGGTCTTGGACATGCCCTGGCTTGCAAGGGGCATGGAAATAATGGCGCCCTCCGGGAAGTTCTGAATGGCGATGCCAATGGCCAGCGCAAAGACGCCAGCTGCGGAGATCAGGGCGTTGCCGGAGAGGTAGCCTGCAAAGGCCACGCCCACGGCCATTCCCTCCGGAAGGTTGTGCAGCGTCACAGCCAGCACCAGCATGGTGCTCTTTCCAAGGGAGCTCTTCGCGCCTTCCGGGGTGTCGGAGTTCAGATGCAGGTGGGGAATGACGGAGTCCAGCACCAGCAGGAAAAGAATGCCCACCAAAAAGCCTACAACGGCAGGGACCCAGGCGATTCCCCCGGCAGCCTCTGCCATGTCGATGGCAGGCTGGAGCAGGGACCATACGGAGGCCGCGATCATCACGCCGGCCGCAAAGCCCAACAGCGCCTTTTGTACCCAAGGTTTCAAATCGTGCTTCAAGATAAACACCATGGCAGCGCCAAGGGTGGTCCCCAGGAAGGGAAGCAGAAGCCCCAGCGCAGTTGTCGAAATATCACCGTGATTCATATCGATCCTTTCCGGGGCAGAAGGCCCCTATTCTTTTGCTTAGTTTATTGTATGCGTGTCTGCCTGTCAGGGTTCCGGAAACAGCAGATTTCGGTCCGCAGAGCCCTCGATGCCGGGCACGCTGCCGGAAGGGGTGTACTGCCACAGATCAAAGTGGAAGTAAAAGCTTGGGACAGCGGCGTATTCAGCCAGCCAGAAGGAGTAGTCGCCCAGAAGATCCAGGTTGTAAGCAAAGTAGCCGTGCTCCTGGTTGAAGTAGATGCCGGCCTGAAAACCCGCGTCTTCGATGCGCCTGCAGAAAGCCAGCGCGCAGTCCGTGAGCCGGGAGGTGTCCATCTGATCGCTCCGCCCGCCGCCGGAGACGGTCTCCCAGTCAAAATAGATGGGCAGATCCAGCTTGCAGCCGGAGAGCGTCTTGACCACGAAATCTGCTTCCTCCCGGGCCTCCTCCTCGCTCAGCGCCTGGGAGAAGAAATAGGCGCCTACGGCGATGCCCTGTTCGGTGGCTCCGTCCAGATTGCGGAAGAAGGCCTCATCCACGCTGAGTGTGCCGGCGGTGTAGCCTCGGTAGCCCAGCTGGAGGATCACAAAGTCGATCCCGGCGTCCTTCACCTGCGCCCAGTCGATCTCTCCATTGTGTGCGGAGAGATCCAGACCCTGGAGGGCCCATTTGCCGCCGGCATGATAATCCACCACGCCGCCGACGCTCAGAAAGCCGTTCTCATCATATTCATTCTGCGCCGCATCCTGACTTACCCAGCCCCAGGGATTTGTGGCCTGGCGCTCCTCCTGATCCGGAATGGTCACGGGCTCCGGTGCGGCAGAGGAGGGCGCAAGCAGCCGCGAAAGGTAGGTTCCAAGCACCAGCAGGAGAGCCATGAGCACCAGGGCAATCAGGAAGGGGCGCAGCAGATGGTTCTTGCGCCGTCGCATAGAAAGGACTCCTTTCTAAAAATCCTCCTTATTGTATCACAGCTTTGCTATTTCGCCAAGTTCAGAATCCAAACTGTAAATTCTCTGTGAATTTGCAAAAAATGATTGTACAGCCGAGGAAAATGTTGTATGATATGAACAGGATTATGTAAAGGAGGAATTGGGATGGACGAGCAGGAATATCAGATGGATCCCAGATTGCAGGAACAGCGCAGAAAGCGCCGGGAAGAGCTTCGGAAAAAGCGGCAGCAGCGAAAGATGATCGTATATGCAGCCTTGGCAGTGATCCTTGTGCTGGTTCTGGTGCTGGCGATTCGCGGCTGCTCCAAGAAGAAAACTGCGGATAATCCCAACACCTCCGATCCGGATCAGGTACAGACCGGCGAACTGGAGCCCGTGGTTCCGCCCGAGGAGCAGACCCCTGTGGCGGAGGATGCTGTGGCGACCCTGGCCGCGGTGGGCGATGTGATGTGCTATGATGAGCAGATCAGCGACGCCTCTGTTTCCGGCGGCGGATACGATTTCACTGGTGCTTTTGCCAGAGTGAAGGATCAGCTCAAGGCCGCGGACCTGACCGTGGGCAACCTGGAGACCAACTTTGCGGGGACGCCGTATTCCGGCTATCCCAACTTCTCCTCGCCGCCCCAGCTGGCAGCTGCCCTGGCGGATGCCGGATTTGACATTCTGCAGACCGCAAACACCTATTCTCTGGAAAATGGCTTCAATGGCCTGACCAGTACCATCAACACCCTGTCCGACGCGGGCATCACCGCTGCCGGCACCTATGCCTCCCGGGAATCCGCCTCTGAGAACGGCGGCGTGATCCTGAAGGAGGTCAACGGCATCAAGTTTGCCTTCATCGCCTACACCAAGGGCGTCAATGGCCGGACCCGTCCCTCCGAATACAACTACTGCGTCAACCTGCTCTATACGGATTATACCGGATCCTATACCGTGGTGGATGAAACTGCCCTGCAGCAGAGCATCCAGAGCGCCAAGGCCCTGGAGCCGGATGTGATTGTGGCCCTGCTCCACTGGGGCGGCGAGTATGACATCCTGCCGACAGACTCCCAGAACAGCATTGCCGATCTGCTCTTCCGCAACGGCGTGGATGTGATTCTGGGTGCCCACTCCCATGTGGTCGGTCCCATGGAGAAGCGCAGCGTCACTACGGTGGACGGGGAGACCAAGGACGTATTCATCGCCTACTCCCTGGGCAACTTCTATTCCAGCATGAACCGGGAAAACACCCAGCCTTCGGCCCTGCTGAACCTGACCTTTACCCGCTCCGGCGAGACGGGCAAGACCACCATCTCCAAGGCGGAGTATGTGCCCCTGTATATCGCGGATATGGGCGCTGACGCCCAGACCCAGTATCAGGTCCTGGACATTGAGGCGGAGATCGACCGCTACATCGGCGGCGCGGAGGACCGGGTACCTTCTGAGGTCTACACCCAGATGCGCCAGGCGGTGAACGTGCTGCATCAGAATGCAGGCGACGCCCTGGCAAAGTACTGAGTTTTCAAAAAAAGACTGCGAAGCAGCTGCTTCGCAGTCTTTTTTTAATGCTTGTCACGAATTTTGAAAAGCAGCCCCGCAAGGGTGCTGAACACAACCGCCGCGGCGATTCCAGCGGCGGAGGCTCTGAGCCCGCCGGTCAGCGCCCCGAGAAGTCCATCCTCTGCCACGGCCTCCCGGACGCCTCTGGCCAGATTGTGGCCGAAGCCCAGCAGGGGAACGGTGGCACCGGCCCCGGCCCAGCGGGCAAGAGGGCCGTAGAGCCCGACTGCAGAGAGCAGGACTCCGGCAATGACATAGCCGGTCAGAATCCGGGCCGGGGTCAGGCGGGTCTTGTCGATGAGCACCTGGCCCAGGACACAGAAGGCGCCGCCCACAAAAAACGCGCGAAGGTATTCCATGGTCAATCCTCCCTGATGATGGAGACTGCATGACAGATCCCCGGAATGGTCTCGCCCTGCTGGCTGGTCAGGGGAGAGAGCAGTGCGCCCGTGGCGCAGAAGAGCAGGCGCCGGAGAGTGCCCTCCTGCATGCGCCCCAGAAGCTCTGAGCACAGGACGGAGGCGCTGCAGCCGCAGCCGGAGGCGCCGGCATGAACATCCTGCCGGGCAGGGGAAAAGAGCATGGCGCCGCAGTCGCGGTGCGAATGGGTCAGGCTGACGCCCTGCCGATCAAAGAGATCCAGCAGAAGCGAGGAGCCCAGCTGCCCCAGATCTCCGGTGACGATCAGATCGTAGTCCTCAGGCCCTCTGCCCAGATCCTCCAGATGGGTGAGAATGGTCTCAAAGGCGGCAGGGGCCATGGCAGCGCCCATGTTGGCCGCGTCCGTGATGCCCCAGTCTGCCACCTTCCCGACGGTGGCGCTCTCCAGGCGGATGGACTGCGGCTCACGAGTCAGAAGCACACAGCCGGAGGCTGTGGCAGTCCACTGGGCAGAGGGGCTTCGCTGCCCGCCATAGACCAGAGGCAGACGGTACTGCCGCTCCGCAGTGGCGAAGTGGGAAGAGGTGATGGCTGCCGCGGTGTGAGCGGCCCCGCCGGAGACGGCCATCCCGGCAATGAGCAGACTCTCGGCCATGGTGGAGCAGGCGCCGTAGACGCCCAGAAAGGGAAGCGGCTGATCCCGCAGAGCAAAGGAAGTCGCTACGCACTGATTCAGAAGATCACCGCCGACCACAAGCTGCACCCAGAAGCGGCCTTTGCCGATCTTCTCAAGCGCCAGCTCCAGGCTTCTCTCCTGGAGCTTTTTTTCTGCCTGTTCCCAGCTTGCCTGACCCAGATGATCGTCCGTCAGTACCTGATCAAAACGATCTGCCAGAGGGCCCTGGCCCTCCTTCCTGCCTGCAATGCTGGCCCAGGAACAGATCCCCGGTTCCTGCCGGAACCAAAAGCTCTGACGACCGCAGCGCTCCATACGATCCCTCCTTTTTTTCACAGTTTGTCCCACTTTCCGGAAAACATACGAAGCGAGAATGAGCGGGCGCTGCGCTGAGCATACTGGAAGAACAAAAAGCACTTGACAAACTAAGATAATTAGCGTATGCTAACTAAGGTTAGCGAAGGCTAACGATAAGGGAGGAACCATCGTGTCAGAACGAGAACTGATCCACCAAGGGGCGCCGACGCTGGCAGGACTCAAGACCGGGAGCCTGTTCTCCTGTGCCTGTGATTCCTGGCCTCTGCTTCTGCAGGAAGTCCGAAGCTGGAATCGTCGGCTGAATCACAAGGGCATGATGCTTCTGCCTCTGCGGAAAAACGGGGATCGGGCGCTTCTGTATCTCTTCCGGCCCCAGGCGCTGACAAAGGACCTGGCCATGCCGGAGCTGGCGGCGTTTCTCAGACAGGCGGGCTACTCGGATCTTCGCCCCTCCGCGTGTCTCATCGAACTTCGCAGCCGCCTCCAGACAGCGGGGACCTTTCCCCATGAGATCGGCCTGTTTCTCAGCTATCCCATTGAGGACGTGAAGGGGTTTATCACCCACCGGGGGCAGAACTACAAATGTTCTGGCTGCTGGAAGGTTTACGGAGACGCGAATGCGGCAAAGAGGCGCTTTCGCCAATTTCAGATGTGCACAGACGCCTATCTGCGGCGCTATGACCGGGGCTGCCCCATCGAAGCGCTTGTGGTGGGCGAGAAAAGCAAAACACAGGAAAGGATGCATTTATCATGAAGAAACTTGCAGTTGTTTATTGGAGCGGCACGGGCAACACTGAGTCCATGGCCAACGCCGTTGCAGATGGCGCCAGAGAGACCGGCGCAGAGGTGGAGATCTTTACGCCCGATGCCTTCTCTGCGGATAAGGTGGATGTCTTCGAAGCGCTGGCCTTCGGCTGCTCTGCTCAGGGCGACGAGGTCCTGGAGGAGGGCGAGTTTGAGCCCATGTTCGCGGATTGCGAGGGCAAGCTGGCCGGCAAGTCCGTCGCGCTGTTCGGCTCCTATGGCTGGGGCGACGGCCAGTGGATGCGCGATTGGGAAGAGCGCTGCGCGGGCGACGGTGTCACCCTGGCCGCGGAGAGCGTGATTGCCAACGAAGAGCCCGATGACGAGGCAATTGCCAAGTGCAAGGCCCTCGGCGCTGCCCTTGTGGAGGAATAAGACTGGAAAAACCGGACGTGATCTGCTACACTTGGAAAAAAGCAGATTGGAGTCCTGCATATGAAACTGATGATCGCATCAGATCTCCACGGGTCAGCACCCTGCACGCAGAAGCTGCTTGCCGCCTTCCATCAGGAGGGAGCGGAGCGCCTGGTTTTGTTGGGAGATCTGCTCTACCATGGGCCGAGAAATGATCTGCCGGAGGGCTACGATCCCAAGGCGGTAATCGCGCTGCTGAACGCGGAGCGGGAGCAGCTGCTCTGTGTCCGGGGCAACTGTGACACAGAGGTGGACCAGATGGTCCTCTCGTTTCCCATCCTGGCGGACTATGTGTATCTGAGTGTGGAGAAGCTTCGGATCTTCGCAACCCACGGACACCACTACTATGCCGGGGCTCTGCCGCCCCTTCGGGAGGGAGAGCTGCTGCTCCATGGCCATACCCATGTGCCGACCTGCGCGCTGGCAGGGGAGACCTGGATCCTGAATCCGGGCTCCGTGTCCATCCCCAAGGAGAACAGCCCTCAAAGCTATCTGATCCTGGAGCAAGGCGTTTTTACCTGGAAGGACCTGGAGGGAAGAAGCTACCATGTCTTTGACCCAGGAGATCCAAAACCAATGGAAAAGTATCAGTTCTGAGCCGAAAGCCCGCCAGATGGCGGGCTTTCTTATGTCATATTTCGTTTTGCCCAGGCTGCGACGATGTCCTCGCAGTCCAGGATCTGGCTGCCCTTGACAGCCAATGCCTCCGGGATCCGCGCGCCGGGACAGCTCCGCTGGAGATCCTCCAGCAGATGGCCGAGGCCGGAGCCCTCGTGGGTCATGAGAGGAAGCAGTCGGATTCCATCCCAACGAAGCTCCTCCAGCTGGGTAAAGACCGGCATAGGATAGCTGCCCCACCAGCAGGGACCAGAGAGAAAGACGGTATCATATCCTTCCAGGGTGGTGAGCGTCTGCCGAAGAAGGGGCCGGGCCTGACGATGCTGCTCTGCCTTGGCCTGAACCAGGCAGTGCATGTAGGAGGGCGGATAGGGGACCAGGGGATTCAGCCGAAACAGATCCCCGCCTACCGCGTGGAAGATTTGCCGCGCGGCGATCTGACTGTTTCCCTGCACCAGAAAGCGCAGTTCTCCGTTGACATAGCTTTCGCCGATTCTGGAAAAATATAGGATCAGGGTTCTGGACATTCGCATCCCTCCTGGAAAGAGCATACCACAAAGCGCGCGATTGCGCCAGAAGAAATCTCCGGGACAAGCGCATAGCGAAAAAATATAATTGGTCATTGACTTTGAGTCAATGACCAATTATAATACAGATGGAAAAGGTCCTGCCGATGGGCAGGCGAGGCCCCTGAGAGATCATAAGGAGGAAACAATGGAATCTTTCACTTTGAACAATGGTTATCAGATGCCCATGGCTGGTATTGGCGTATTCACCTTCACTCCGCCGGAGGCACAGGCGGCCATCGAGAGCGCGCTGCGTGATGGTATCCGGCTCATCGACACCGCCAATGCCTATCAGAATGAGAAGGCGACAGGCCGGGCCATGAAGGCCAGCGGTGTCGCAAGAGAGGAGATATTCCTGGTGACCAAGCTCTGGCCCTCGGTGTACGAGCGCGAGAGCGCGGTTGACGACACCCTGCGCCGTCTGGATACCGATTATATTGATCTGCTGTTTCTGCATCAGCCCACCAGCAACTGGCAGGCTGGCTATCGGACGATTGAAAAGGCAGTCCGGGAGGGAAAGGTCCGTTCCATCGGCATTTCCAACTTTGACGTGAAGCCTGGCCTTGTGGAGGAAGCTGTTGCGTTTGCGGAGCTGAAGCCCCAGATGGTGCAGGTGGAGGCGCATCCATACTATCCCCAGACGGAACTGAAAAAGATTTTGGCGGAGACCGGCATGGGCCTGATGGCCTGGTATCCGCTGGGGCATGGTGACAAGAGCCTCATTGCTGAGCCGCTTTTCACGGAGCTTGGCAAAAAGTACGGAAAAACCAATGCTCAGATCATCCTGCGCTGGCATGTGCAGGCCGGCAACGTGGTAATTCCCGGTTCCCGGAATCCCGTGCATATCCATGAGAACTTCGACATCTTTGACTTCACTCTGACAGCGGAGGAGATGGCGAGAATTGCGGCTCTGGACAAGCAGCAGCGGTATTACAACGGCACGCCGGAGTCGGTGGAGGGCTTCCTCGGCTGGGCGCCCGACTTTGACGCGCAGGAATAATCTGAAAAGCGAGGAGGCGCCGCTTCCTCGCTTTTTTATGACCGTTGACAGCGTTTTTTCCGCTGTGGTATGATTGCAGGGAAGAAAGAAAACCCTGGAGGAGCTGGAAATCCTGCCGTGAAAGAACTTGTCATCCTGCAAATCACTATCTTTTCCCTGATGGCCCTGGGCTTCGGCGCCCGGAAGTGGAAGCTTGTCAGCCATCAGGGCCAGCTGGAGCTGACCAATCTGGTGCTGTATTTGATTCTGCCGGCAAATATCGTCACAAGCTTTCTGGTGGAGTTCGAACACGATCTGCTGCGGGACTGTCTGGTGATCCTGCTGATCTCCGTGGGGATCCAGCTGTTCAGCGTGATCTACGGGAAGTTCCTTTATCGGCGTCAGCCGGAGGACCGGAAGAAGAACCTGGTCTATGCCACCATCTGTTCCAACGCGGGCTTTCTGGGGAACCCGGTGGCAGAGGGCGTCTACGGCGCCCAGGGTCTCATGCTGGCCAGCATCTACCTGATCCCTCAACGGATCATGATGTGGTCCGAGGGCCTTGCCACCTATTCCGGCTCCCGGGACGGAAAGGGAACCCTGAAAAAGGTGCTGACCCATCCGTGCGTGCTTGCCTGTGTGGTGGGACTGGTGCTCCTGCTGACCCGGGCAAAGGTTCCGGATTTCATCCTGACGCCCCTCAGGACCCTTGGCCGCTGCAACACCGCCATGTCTATGCTGGTCATCGGCATGATCCTTGCCGAAGCGGACCTGAAAACCGTGCTGGACAGGACCATCGTCTGGTATACGGTGAATCGGCTGATCCTGATCCCGCTGCTCATTTTCCTGGTGCTCCGTCTCCTGCCGGTCAGTGCGCTGGTTCGGGGAGACAGCGTGATCCTGGCTGCCATGCCCGCCGGAGCGACCACCAGCATGCTGGCTGCCAAGTATGAGCGGGATCCGGAGTTTGCGGCCAAGCTGGTGGCCTTCTCCACGCTCTTAAGCCTTCCTGCCATTGTCCTGTGGACCTGGATCGTAAAACTGTAATGTATGCCGGGGTGAGAGGTTTCTCACCCCGTTTTTTGAACCAAACATAGCTGACAGGAAGTTGCTTTTTCCAAATATCTCTGCTATAATAACAGCACTCTGTTCTGGGAGGCGATTTCCTTGGCTTTGGACCTGACAAAAGGCAACCCAACCAAGCTCCTCTTGCGCTTTATGCTGCCCATGCTGCTCTCCAGCGCATTCCAGCAGTTTTACAGCGTGGCGGATACCTTTGTGGTGGGACGTTATATCGGCCCCGGCGCGCTGGCCGCCGTGGGCACCACGGGAAATATCTCCAGCCTGGTTCTGATCCTGCTGCAGGGCGCCACCTCCGGCATCAGCGTGGTTGTGGCCCAGATCTTCGGCTCCGGCAATCATGGCCGCCTGCGTCAAAGCGTGGCCCTGTCGGCGGTTTTGGTGGCGGTGCTGGCACTGGTGCTTGGCATTCTTGGCGCGGTGTTTACGCCGCTGCTGCTGCGGCTGATCAATGTGCCTGCCGACGTGCTTCCGGATGCCACCATCTACATGCGCATCATCCTGGTGGGGACCCTGGCCTCCGGCTTCTACAATCTGGCCTCGTCTCTGCTGCGCTCCATGGGTGACTCCGTGACGCCGCTGGTGTTCCTGATTATCTCCAGTCTGCTGAATATCGTCCTGAATGTGACTTTCGTCACGGCGTTCCACATGGGTGTTCCCGGCGTGGCCTATGCCACGGTCCTCTCCACGGCCATCTCCGCGGTTGCGGTCATCCTCTACGGCTGGCGGAGAATGCCCATTCTACGCTTCGGCCGGAAGGATATGAAATGGGACTGGCCGCTGGTGGGTACCATCATGAAGATCGGCCTGCCGGCGAGCCTCATGTCCGCGACTATCAACATCGGCATGATCATGATTCAGGCTCTGGTGAACGGATTCGGCTCCGTGGTCATGGCGGGCTATGCCCTGGGTCTGAAGATGGAGCATCTGTTCAACAGCCTGGCCTTCTCAGCGGCCAACGCCATGCAGGTCTTTACGGCCCAGAACGTGGGTGCAGGGGACTATGATCGGGTGCAGAAGGGCTTCAAGTCCTCGCTGCTGATCTCCTACTGTGCCATCGCCATCTGCTCGCCCTGCATGATCATCTTCGGTCGTCCGATTCTGAACTGGTTCACCAACGACGGCGCGGCGGTCGTGGAGGTCGCCTATCGCTATACTCTGATGATCGCCCTGAGCGTACCCTTTGTCATCATCCTCATCACCACCCGCAACACCATGCACGGCGCCGGTGACGCCATGATCCCCTTTATCATGGGCGGCCTGGAGCTGATTGCGCGCTTCCTCTGTTCCTATTTCCTGTCCATCCCCTGGGGCTATGTGGGCGTCTTTCTGGGAACGCCTCTTGCCTGGATTCTGGGCGCGGTCTATGGAGCCCTCCGCTACCGTTCCGGCAAGTGGAAGACCAAGCGGATCAAGATCGAATCAGAAGCATAAAAAGTATCAAAGAAATGCCCGCCCGCGGCGGGCATTTCACACGCTCAGGCGAGATGCATCGAAGATAAATAATGCGAAGGACAGCTCCCCTCCGTAGGAAGGGGAGCTGTCCTTTTTGGAAAAAGAGAAGCCGCACTTTTCGTGCGGCTTCTTGGCTGTTATTCTGCGGGTTCCTCAGCAGGAGCTTCTTCCTTGGGAAGACCAGCCTGTTTCCGAACCGCAACATGCTTCTTCCAGCCGCCGAACTTGTAGTACAGGTACAGCAGGATGGCGCCGCAGTAGGAGGAGATGATCATGGAGTAGAAAATGCCGCGATAGTCGTTTCGGCGGATCGCCAGGAAATAGGCCACAGGGATACGGACCATCAGGCAGATGAAGGAGATGATCATGGGGATGCTGACAGCGCCGGCTCCGCGCATGATGCCGTTGAAGGCCTGCTGCAGACCCATGGCAATGTACATGATGAAGACGATGCGCAGACCGATCTGGCAGACCTCCCGGGCTGGGGCTTCCTTGGTGAACAGGCCGCCCAGCTGATAGCCCAGGGTATACATGATCAGGCCCATGACAAGGCCGATGGCAATGATAAGAATCATGGTGGTGCGCACACCCTTGTGGACGCGATCTTCCTTGTTAGCGCCCAGGTTCTGGCCGACGAATGTGGTGATGGCCATGCCCAGAGCCTGCAGGGGGATCAGTGCGAAGCCGTCGATCTTCATCATGATGGTCATACCGGCCAGGAAGTCAGAGCCGAAGCTGTTGTTGAAGCGCTGGATGACCAGCATGCCCAGAGAGGAGATCAGCATGGAGAGAGCAGAGGGGATGCCGATCTTGGCCAGCATCAGGGCCTTATGGCCATCGACGCGCAGGCTCTTGAGGCTGATGGAGACGCCGTAGCCGCCCTTGACGGTGCGGATGACCACGCCGATGCCGGAGATCAGCTGAGCAATGATGGTGGCCCAGGCCACGCCAGCCACATCCCAGTGGAACGCGATGACGAACAGCAGGTCCAGAATGATGTTCAGAACCGCGCAGATGATCAGGAAATACATGGGCCACTTGGAGTCGCCCAGTCCGCGGAGAATGGCAGCGCCCATGTTATAGAACAGATGGCCCAGGGAACCGAACATCACGATGCGCAGATAGATCGTGGCGTTGTCAATGACGTTGTCCGGCGTTTTCAGCAGCTCCAGGACGGGACGCGCTACCAGCATACCGACGACGGTGAGGATGGCGCCGATGATCAGGGCCAACGTATAGGTGGTGTTGACCATCTCGTTGAGCTCCTTCTTCTGTCCGGCGCCGTAGTACTGGCTGACCAGAACACTGGAGCCGGTGCCTAGACCGGCGAAGATGGAGTTGACCAGCATGGAGATGGGGAAGCTGATGCCGACGGCTGCCAGAGCAGCAGCGCCGACGAACTGACCTACAACGATGGAGTCAACAACGTTGTAGAGCTGGGTGAAAATACTGCCGCCCAAAACGGGAATGGCAAACAGGATCAGCTTCTTCGCGACGCTGCCCGTGGTCATGTCCCGGCTGGAGCCGGCAGCAACCTTAGGATTCGGCAATGGAATTCCTCCTTCTTTTTTTGTTCGTTGATAATCCTTGCTATCAGCTATTTTAGCATATGAGCTATTACAATGCAATGGATTTTTTCATTTCCATACATAGAGAAAAAGGAGGCGCGCAGCGCCTCCTTTTTGGAGCATGTGAATGATAAACGGTTTCAGGCCCTGTCCAGCTCCTTGATCAGAGCCTGGACCCGGGCGTGGTCCTTGGTTCGGACCCGGATGATGTAAAGCTTGTCCGCCTTCTCCGTCCGCTCCAGCTCCTCCTGTGCCCAGAAGGAGGACTGGTTGATATAGCCCTGACGGGTGTTGTCAGGGGTACCAGGGTAGGCGCCCGACGCGCCGTACATGGCAGCCACCTTGCTGTCAGGTCGGGCCACCTGGGTCCGGCGTTTGATGTCATAGCGGATGAGCAGGGCACAGAGCTCGGTATAGCGCTGTTCATCGTAGCCGCGATAGAGATCGATCCATTTGGAAAGCATGGTAATTCCTCCTCAATCGCCGTCCAGATTTCGGACCAGTTCCCGGACCCGGGCGGAGTCCCGCGCCCGGATGCGGATCACATAGAGCTTGTCCATGGCCTCGGTGCGGTCCACGTCCTTTGCGGTGTCTGCGGAATAGATGCCGAAGCCCACTCGACCATTGGGTGTCCCCGGCATGTTGCCGGAGCCCAACTGTGCTGCGGCGGCACGGCTGTCCGGGCGGGCTATCTGGGTCCGTCGCTTGATGTCATAGCGGGTCAGCAGGGCGCAGAGCTCGGTATAGCGCTGCTCATCATAGCCCCGGTAGAGATCATTCCATTTGGAAAACATGGCTCAGGTTCCTCCTTCACATTTGTTTCATTCTGCGGTGGCCCAGTCGGCAGGGATCCAGGCTTCGAGGGGGTGAGCGCCCAGGTTGAGCTGGACCTGCCGCCGCAGCACATAGGGATCGTCCTGGCAGGTGACGCAGTCTCCCAGCAGGCTGGGGCAGTACTGGTAGATGAGCGCGTAGGCACCCTCGTCATACTCCAGCCGCAGGTACGCCTTGGCACCGAGCATGTTGAAGTGGTCCTGCGCTCCCACCGCGTCCGCTGCCTGATCCAGGGCGTCGCAGACCGCGTCCCACTCGCTTCTGGGCAGAGGCTTGAAGAGCACCGGATCCGTCATCTTCGGTTGCAGGGCCAGAAACACGGCGCTGAGGCCCTCCCGCCTGGGTTTGGGCAGGCCCTCCCGGGCGCAGGAGAAGCTGGGCGCGCTGGAGGCAAGAAATAACTCCAGGGCCTCAGCGCGGAACCGGTAGGTCCGGAAGGGTTGACGCGGATCCGACAGAGGCCAGACGGTGGAATAGAGCTGGATGGTGCGGGGATAAACGCGAAGATAAAGATGGTGCCCGTCGGGCCGAAGCAGATCCAACAGACAGCGGGGCAGCTCGTCTGCGTCCGGCTCCGTACAGCGCCAGCCGGCACCCTGGTCGATGGCGCGGAGCAGTCCATCCAGAGCGTCGGGGTCCGCATAAACTTGAGTTTCAGCTTCAGTATGGACATAGGCGAATTGGATGGGATCATCCAGGGGCCTCCAGCGTATCCGGGGCAGCAGGAGCGCCAGGACTGCGATCAGAGCCGCTGGCAGCAGCCACAGCCAGAGATGGGGTGATTGGAAGCCTTTCATATTTTTCATATTGATCTCTCCTTTCACCCAATAAGACGTTTTTCATGCCGGATTTGCAACAAGTTATTTTTCCGGCGGGGCACAGGGATAGAGAAGTTTATAGTTGTAATCACTGGAAGATCCATCCCAGCGCCGGGTGACCAACAGGCAGTTATCGTCCTCTGTCAGAAAGAACAGAGATTTGTTGTCCTCTGTGCGATAGATGGCGTCATAGCCGCCGTCCAGAAAACTCCGGACCTTCGCCGGGGCGTAGAAGAAGCTGCTTCCATCATCGGGGACCAGATAGAGCGTCTGCTCATCCAAGTCCAGCCTGTAGCCGCCTGCGTCTTCCTCCAGAATCGCAGCGCAGGAGGCTCCTGGATAGAGGCCGAAATAGCGGCGCATATCTGGCTGAGCAGAACTGGGAAGACAATCCTGAACCTGTTTTAGAAGCGCCTCACCGAAGGCTTCCCGGGAAAGCCTGAAAAAATAGGCCTTGTTCCTGCCGCTGAACACCCCTTGGGCATAAAAGGTGAGCGCCATCCAGCCTGGCCGGCAGGTGAGCTGGATCTCGGTCAGCTCTGTCAGCTGGGCAGGATAGAGCCTGACCCGCCATTCATAGCCTGGCTTGTAGATCGTGAAGATCTCATCCTCCGGAATGCGGTCCCAATGGGCATCCTGAATGCAGCGGCCCAACTCCCGGCAGAGCCCTGCCGGAAGATCGTTTCCGTATACGCCATCTGCGTAGAATTGACCATAGTTCAACACGTCTGCGGGAAAGCGGCGATGAGCGACAAGGATAGAGCCGGTACCGGCGCCGGTGAAGGTGGTGAAGCAGGCCAGCAGCATCACCGCGCAGAGAAGGATCACGGCCCAGCGCCGGGTGACAGGCTTGTGGGCGATGGCCTCGATGCGGGTTTTCAGGCTTCGTTTGCCGGAGGTCATGGTGGTGGGCACCAGGTCCGGGGCGTCGGACACACCCTGAACCTTGACCAGGTCCAGAAGGGTCCTGCCGTAGGAAATGCGGCTCTGTTCGCCCAGATGGGTGATGGCCGCCTCGTCGCAGGCCAGCTCCATATCTGCCCGGCTGGCCCAGGCCGCGGCCCAGACCAGGGGATTCCACCAGAACAGGACGCAGAGGAAGCAGCGAAGCAGGTTCCAGTAGTTGTCATAATGTTTGTTATGCGCAACTTCGTGGGCGACTGCGTGATGCTGGGCAACCGGATCCCGCAGCTCTAGGGGCAGATAGACCCGTCCATGGAACAGGCAGGGGGAGGGGAGATGGGGCACAGCATAGACCGGGACCGGGGCGTTGTACTCCGGCTGGATGATGCGGGTTTGATAGATGCGCCGGATGAGCAGCAGGTTCCGCAGGAACATAAGAAGCAGCGTCGCAAGACTTCCGCCGAACCAGAGGACCTTCCAGAGGGGCGCTGTCCGCGGGCCGAACAAGGTCTGGTACTCTGCTTCATCCAGATTGCTGTGTTCCGGATCCGGGGCGTCTTTCGACGCAGGGAGAATGGGAACCTGGATTTCGGCAAGTGGCGCCAGGATTTCTGCCTGCTCTGTGATCCCGGAAGCAAGGGAGGGAACGCTCCACGGATTGTGGATGGGAATCGCGGGAAGGAGCAGACGCAGGGCCACCACCAGCCACAGGGCATATTGGACCCAGGGCCGCAGCTTGCCCCGCAGGAGCCGCCGCAATAGCAGCACGCAGAGGATCAGAACACTGGTAGAAAGCAGCCACTCAGTCATCTTTCACCACCTCCGCCTGCCTTAAAATGTCATAGAGCTCGTCGATCTCCTCCCGGCTCAGCTTTTCCCGGCCCAGCATAGTATTCACCATGAGGCCGATCCGGCCGGAAAAGCAGCGATCCAGAAACTCGGTGGCCTCTTCCACCTGGGCGTCCTGCCGGTCAACACAGGGATAGTAGCGCTTCGCCCGCGGACCCTGCTCATAGCGCACGGCGCCCTTCTCCTCCATGCGGCGCAGAAAGGTGAGAATGGTATGCTTGCTCCATCCGGTGGATTCGGCAAGGGTCGCCGTCAGCTCCGTAATGGTCTGGGGCCGGTCCCAAAGGGCGGTCATGACCCGCCATTCGCTGTCAGACAATTTTACCACAGGTCTGCCTCCTTTCATTTTGGTAGATGTTTGTCTACCTTCACATTATCACAGAGGTAGACGTTTGTCAACCTAAAAATGAAACCCATTGCAAAAACAGGAAAAATCGGGTAAAATACAATCGGGTAATTTCAGGGAGCGGGGGCAGGAATGGTCCAGCGCTCCGGAATCAACAGGGATGGCGTCCGGCGCCCGCCTGACGTCTGATCGTTCCGCTTTGATACGGAACAGAAAAGGAGGGAGTTTCCATTGAACCAGAAGCTCGGCATCTTAAAAATTGATCCCATGCTGCAGCCCTACGCGGGGGATCTGAACCTGCGCATGGAGCTGTACTCCGCTGCAAAGGCAAAACTTCTCACCCGCGCCAAGAGCCTTCGGGAGCTGGCCAACGGATATATGTATTACGGCTTCCACAAGACCAAGACCTGCTGGATCTATCGGGAATGGGCGCCCCATGCCCAGGCAGCGGCGCTGGTGGGCGACTTCAACGGTTGGAACCAGAATACCCACCGCATGACCCGGCTGGACGGGGGCAACTGGGAGATCAAGCTGCCCCTGGAAACCCTTCAGCACGGACAGAATGTGAAGGTCCGCTTCTTTGCGGACGGACGCTGGATGGAGCGTATTCCCGCCTACATGAACCGGGTCTGCCAGTCCTGGTCCGATGGCAGCTTCTCCGGCCAGATCTGGGATCCGGAGGAAAAGTTCCAGTGGACCGATGGCGCCTTCTTCAAGAAGTGTCGTCCCGGCAATCCGCTGATCTACGAATGCCACATCGGAATGGGCAATGAGGAGGAGCGCATCGGAACCTACCGGGAGTTCACCAAGAATGTGCTGCCCCGGGTAAAGAATGGCGGTTACAACTGCATCCAGGTCATGGCGGTCATGGAGCATCCTTACTATGCCTCCTTTGGCTATCAGGTGGCGAATCTCTTTGCGCCCAGTTCCCGCTTTGGTACCCCGGATGAGCTCCGGGAGCTGATCAACACAGCCCACGGCATGGGCATCAGTGTCCTTTTGGACATCGTCCATTCTCATACCGTGAAGAATACGGCGGAAGGTCTGGGCGAGTTTGACGGCACGGACAACCTCTACTGCGTCTCCGGCGAGCGGGGCTATCACTCCGCCTGGGACACCCGCCTGTTTGACTATGCCAAGCCTGAGGTGCAGCATTTCCTGCTTTCCAACTGCAAGTACTGGATCGAGGAGTTCCATTTCGATGGATTCCGGTTCGACGGCGTCACCAGCATGCTCTATCATGACCACGGTCTGGGCTCCGCCTTCGATAACTACGACAAGTACTTCTCCATGAACACCAACACGGACGCGGTGACCTATCTCCAGCTTGCCAACGAGCTGATCCACAGCGTCAATCCCATGGCCATCACCATTGCGGAGGATATGTCCGGCATGCCCGGCATGTGCCTGCCCATCCGGCAGGGCGGCATCGGCTTTGACTATCGCCTGAGCATGGGTGTGCCGGATTTCTGGGTCCGCACCCTCAAGACCCAGCGGGACGAGGACTGGGACATCGGTCAGATGTACTGGGTGCTCACCTCTAGGCGGCCTCAGGAGAAGACCATCGCATACTGCGAGTCCCACGATCAGGCGCTGGTGGGAGACAAGACCATCATGTTCTGGCTGGCCGATGCGGAGATGTACTGGCATATGAATAAGGACGATCCATCACCTGTGATTGAGCGGGCCATGGATTATCACAAGATCATCCGCTTTGTCACCGCTTCTCTGGGCGGCGAGGGCTATCTGAATTTCATGGGCAATGAATTCGGCCACCCGGAGTGGATCGACTTCCCCCGGGAGGGCAACGGTGACAGCGGAAAATATGCAAGGCGTCAGTGGAGCCTCGCGGACAATCCCAACCTGAAATATGGCTATCTTCGCAGCTTCGATCAGGGAATGCTCCAGCTTCTGAGCCGTTATGGCATTCTCAGCGAGAATGCGGAATATCTGAATATTGACGACAAGACCCTGCTCTGCCGGCGGGGCAGCCTGGTGCTGGCCTTCAACTTCCATACCTGGGCAGCAAAGACCATCCAGCTCCCGGACTTTGCGGGGCAGATGGTGTTCTCCTCGGATGAGACGATCTACGGCGGCAAAGGCCGTGTGACAAAAGCGGTCAAGGGCGAGATCGAGCTTCCGCCTCGCTGCGCAGCGGCGTTCCTTGTGAAGGAATCTTAAGTTCAAAACTCCGACGGCTCCGGCCGTCGGAGTTTTTTCAGAAACAGAAAAAAGACACTTGACAAATCCGGGAAAATGGATATAATAACTCTGCACGTAAGACATAGGGGATTTGTGTAACGGTAGCACACCGGACTCTGACTCCGTTTGCGGGGGTTCGAATCCCTCATCCCCTGCCAAAGCCAGTCCTGCTTCTGCAGGACTGGCTTTTCTTTTTCTTCGAAAACAGGAAGCGCATCTTTTTAGGGAGGGACAGTATGGACTGCGGCTTTACAGTCGGGAATCAGTGGTTTCGCTATCGCGCAGCTGCCATCATCGTGGAAAACGGCTGTGTTCTTCTGGCAGGAAATGAGGAAGAGGACTACCTCTATTCCGTAGGCGGCGGGGTCCATCATGGGGAAACCTCTGAGGATGCGGTGCGCCGGGAAGTCCTGGAGGAAACCGGTGCAGCATATGAGATCGATCATCTGGCAGTCATCCATGAAAACTTCTGGGAAGGGAAAGGCGCCTTTGACAAGGGCCTGGATTGCCATGAGATTGCCTTCTATTATTGGATGAAGCCCAGAGGCAGTCAGGAGCTTTGCGGAAACAGCGTGACCCGGTTCCACGTACGGGAAACCATGCACTGGATTCCCATTGAGAACCTGGACAAGTACAAATACTACCCCAGTTTTTTGAAGGATTACCTTTCCGGGCCCCATCCGGGAGTGCTGCACCTGGTGACAAAGGAGAGACGTGAGTAGCATTCTTGAATATATTTCGCTGAAAGTGCCCCTTGATTGCAAATGATTGATTTCGCAGAAGCTGTGTTTTCCGTATTTCAGATCATTTTTGGAATCATGGGGGATTTTCCTGCGGAAAAAACAAACCGCTTATTAACATAATCTATGGAAATCCTGCACAGGATTTCCAGGAAAAAGCAGGGAGCATTGGATAGAATCGCTAAAGCTTATAGGGCTAAAAGAACTTGACATTGACCGACGCTTCCTCTATAATAACCCTGATAATGTGCGGGTATTTTTATGCCTGTTTCTACCCCCATGGCTGCGGTCTCCACAAAAAGCGCTTGCTGCGGATCTGCAGCAGAAGGGTTTCTGAAAAAGGAGGCGTCATGCGTGGCTTTGGCAGTCATTGATTTTCATTCTCATATGCTTCCCGGCATTGACGACGGCAGTCCCAATGTGGAGACAAGCATTCAGATGTTACATATGGCTGCCGAACAGGGCGTTCAGATCCAGATCCTTACACCGCACTATTATCCCTGGAAGGAGGAAATCGACTCCTTCCGTGCGCGCCGCAGGGACAGCCTCTCCCGGCTGAAAGGGGAACTGACCCCGGAGCTCCCGAAGCTCCTCTACGGCGCTGAGGTCGCCTATTTCCATCACATGAGCAAGCAGGAACTCTCTCCGCTCTGCATCAGCGGAACCCGCATTCTGCTCATCGAGATGCCCTTTGAGAGCTGGGACAGTATGGTGGTGGATGAAATTGCGACCCTCTGTCTGAACCAGAAATTCCGGGTGATCCTGGCCCATGTGGAACGCTTTCTGAGCTATCGGGGCAATCAGGAATTGCTGGACAAGCTCTCGGACCTTCCGATTTACATGCAGTGCAATGCGGAGGCTTTCCTGAAATGGGGAACTCGGCGAAAGGCGCTGGAGCTGGTATCCTCCGGCAAGGTGCAGCTTCTGGGCTCCGATGCCCACAATCTGTCCAATCGTAAGCCCAATCTCGCAGCGGGCCGCCATATGGTCGAAAAGCATCTGGGAGCGGAAACGCTCAGACAGATGGACCAGGCGGCGAACACTCTGTTGCAGAAGGAGCTCGTGACGCAGAAGTGAACAAGAACGAAAAAGTTTGGATCCGCATTGTGGGGATCGCGCTGATCCTCCTCGCCCTGGCCCTCGTGGCCTACACCTATTCCCGGATGGCAAAGCTTCGCGCCCTCAAGGCGGAGAGCGGCCAAACGGAGATTCGTGCGGATGCTGCGGCTCTGATCGGCGAGAGCTTTGTCTCCAACGGTGTGCGCTACACGCGAAAGCACATGGTGGAGAGCTATCTGATCATGGGCATAGACCGCACGGAGGAGCAGATGGACTATGGCATTGGCGGACAGTCGGATGTGCTGCTTCTGCTGGTTCTGGACGGGAAAGACTCCAGCTTCAAGGTCCTGCAGATCAACCGAGATACGATCACGCTGGTGACACTGATTTCCCGGGAAGGCAACATCACGGATTCCGAGTTCTTGCCCATCTGCGTTGCGCACAGCTACGGCTCCGGTGGAGAGGACAGCTGCGAGAATACTGTCCGGGCGGTTCAGTACCTGCTCTCGGATGTTCCGATTGATGGATATCTGGCGTTGGATCTCAACTCCATCGAAACCATCAACAACGCAGTTGGAGGCGTGACCGTGACCATCCAGGAGGATCTGACCGCCGCGGATCCGGCCTTTGTCAAGGGAGCCAAGGTGCACCTGGACGATTCCAATGTGGAAAAGTTTGTCCGCTCCCGCATGATTCTGGGCGAGGATAATAACTGGAACCGGATGATGCGTCAGCGTCAGTACCTCAGCGGCTGGCTGGAGAAAGCGCAGAGCATGGCAGCGAAGAATCCGTCCTTCCTGCTGGACCTGCTGGAGAGCCTGCGAAGCGTCAGTGTCTCCAATCTGACGGACAATCGCCTTTCCGGCATTGCCAATTCAGCTCAGAAGTATGAGAATCAAGGGTTCTTCACCTTTGAAGGGGAGTACGTGGAAAACGGCTTCAGTGAGTTTTATCCGGATGACGAGAGCATTCGCAACGTGATTCTGGATTTGTTCTATACGACGGAAACAGTGGATTAGGAGAATGGATCTTTATGGATGAGAACAAAATGATCCCGGCTCAGGCGAAGAACACGGAAGTGGAGATCGACCTGCTGGACCTGTTGAATGCCCTCAAGCAGCATTGGCTTCCCATCATTCTGGTGACCATCGCCGGAGGACTGCTGGCCCTGCTGTTCACGCGTTTTCTGATTACGCCGGAGTACCAGTCCACCTCCAGTATCTACGTGGTTTCTGCGTCTGCCGGTTCTGCGCTGAACCTGTCTGACCTGAACTTCGGCACCAACCTGACCAACGACTATAAGGTTCTGGTCAACAGCCGCACCATGATGGAGAACGTCCTGGCCAATACCGGTGACAACATCTCCGTTGGCCGCCTGAAGAGCATGCTCTCCGTGGGCAATGTCTCCGGTACCCGTATTCTGAGCTTTACCATCACAAGCACGGATCCGGCGCGTTCTCAGCGCCTTGCCAATGCCTTTGCGGAGGAAGCCATCGACTTTCTGCCGGAGGTCATGGGCGTCCGCGACAGCATTCCCACAGTTGTGGACAGCGCGGTGCTGCCGACCACGCCCAGCAACATGAATTATCTGCGCAACATCGCCATTGGCCTGCTTCTGGGCCTGGTGGTGATTGTTGCCATCTATGTGATCCAGTATCTGCTCAACGACTCCTTTGACTCTTCGGATGATGTGGAGAAGTATCTGGGCATCGTTCCCATTGCGATGGTCCCTGAAAACGGCCAGAAGCACAAAGGCGGCGGTTACTACTATTACTACTCCAACAACACCAAGAAGGGCCGTTATAAGAAGCAGGAAGGAAAGCGAGGCTCGACGAAATGAAGCAGATCGAAATCGGCAACATGCCTCATCCCGATTACTTCGTCCAGTCGGAAATTGACCGCCTTCGCGTCAATGTCAGCTTCTTTGGTACGGAGAAAAAGGTCCTGATGATCACCTCCAGCGGCCCCAACGAGGGCAAGAGCTATATCTCCATGAACCTCTGGAACGAGCTGGCCAAGGCCGGCAAGCGGGTCTGCTTTGTGGACGCGGATATGCGCAAGTCCACCATCCGCACCACCTTCCAGGTGTCCACCGGTTCCGACGATTATATTGGCCTGAGCCACTATCTGGCAGGCTATGTGGAAGCGGAAGATGTGATCTATACCACGGAGCGGGAGGAGGCCTTCTTCATTCCTACCTCCACCATGATCAACCCCAGCCTGCTGCTGGAGGGTGATCGCTTCCGGGACCTGGTCAAGCTGCTTCGCAGACGCTTTGACTATGTGATTGTTGATACCCCGCCCCTGGGCATCGTCTCCGATGGCCAGCGCATCGCCACTATGTGTGACGGCGTGATGCTGGTTGTTCGTGCCCATGTGACCAGCCGGGAGGCTGTGCGTGCCAGCATCCAGCAGATCCAGCAGGTGGAATGCCCGCTGCTTGGAATCGTGCTGAACCGTGTGGAGGGCAAGCGCACCAAGGGCTATTACGCGAAAACCTATTATTCCAATGATTCTGGCCGCTCCTCATCCAAGAGCGAGCCTGTGAAACGGACGATCGCCCCGGTGCAGGAGGTTTCCGCGCCGGCGGATCTCGATCTGGACATTCCGAATCTGGATGAGATTCTGGGCATTCAGAAAGATGAGGCTGATCATGAACAATCCGCAGCAGAAGAGTAAAAAGATCTGGGTCGTCGTCATGGCCTTTTGCCTTGTGGTGGCGGTGGCCTGTGTGGGCGTCTTGGTCTGGATGAAGCAGGAGGAGGCCAGGGTTGATGCGGCCTTGGCGGTCAACTCCGGGACTGAGCCCAGCCTCAGCGCAAGCCATGAGCCCAGCACAGTGGTTACCATCCGTCCCACGCCTTCCATCACCACCGAAAAGCCCACCTCCAATCTGACGGGCTCCACGGAGCATCCGGAGCTCACGATTCCGGAGCGTCAGCCGGAGATCCCGGATGCTGTGGCGATGCCCTATACCTTTGAGTATCTCAAGGGTCTCAATTCTGATATCTATGCCTGGCTGTACCTGGGTTCCACCGGTCAGGAGTTCCCCGTCCTGGAGAAGGTCGGAGATCCGGACTTCTACCTGAGTCATGATATCTACGGAAACTATTCTTCCCGAGGCTCCCTTTACAGCCAGAGCAACTACAACATGCCGAACTTCATTGATCGCTGCACCCTGATCTATGGTCACAACATGACTGTGGGCGGTATGTTCGGTGATCTGGAGTCCAGCACTGTGGATCTGGATCTGGATGACGCAAGCGACTCCAAAATCTACTTCCAGCTGACTACCGAGGATAAGATCCTGACCTATCGCATTGCCTGCTGTGGTCTGTATTCCCCGGATCATGTGCTTTACTATCACAACTTCGGCACCGAGGAAGGCTTCAATTCCTTCTTCAAGCACCTGAAGGATTTCTCCAATTCCAATAATTTCAGCACTACCTTCCAGCCCCAGTTTGGAGATAATCTGGTGATCCTCTCCACCTGCCATTCGCCCAGCGCCCTGTACCGCTATCTGGTGGTCGGCGTCCTGGTGGGCAGCAGAGAGGCCTGAAACGGTATAAGCGTGGTTTCCACGTTTATATAACATTCGAAGAAAGGAGGAAATTCATTCTATGAAGAACGTGCTCAAGTTAATTCTCGTTCTCGCGGTTGTTGCTGCGCTGTCCGTGTCTGTTTTCGCTGCTGGTAGCCCCGAGGTTGTTGTTGTGGATTATCCCGATCCCGCACTGCCCACTGCTCCCACCGATGCTATCGCGGCTGTCGTCCCCGGTGCTTCTTTCAGCGCTGTCCTGCCTGCTGGCTGGACTGTGGAGATCAAGTACCCCGGTGACCCCATTGGTGTTGGCGCAAACAACGCGGTTGTCAAGGCCGCCGCGGAGAGAGCCGGTGCTCAGAACCCTGTTGAGATTGTCAGCTTCGATCTGATCGTCCGGAACGAGAAGGGCGAGGTCGTGCATAGTGGCGCTACCATCAACGTCACCTTCACTGGCCTGACTCCTTATGCTGGTAAGGTCCTGGCTGTTGCTGAGAACGCTGCTGATGGCTCCAAGGTCGTGTACTCTGGCGAAATCGCTGCTGACTCCGTGACTGTCTCCCTCACCTCCTTCAGCACCTTCACTGCCGTTGTCTGCGACAAGCCCGTGCAGAGAGCTACTTCTCCCAAGACTGCTCAGTCCGTGGTCCCCATGGCCCTGATCAGTGTTGCGGTTCTGGCTTTCGTTGGCGCTCTGGTTGCTAACAAGCAGCGCAAGGTTGCCTGATTCCATATTTTTACGCGCGTAAAAACGTGGTAAAGGCAGGCGGGGTTCGCTGGTGCATTGCACCAACGAACCCCGTTTTCTTCTTTTTTCAGGAGGAGACGATGAAACAGTATTTGGAACGGATTTCTTCCCCACTCGGTCCGCTTCTGGTGTCCTGCTCGGAGGACGCGGTCACTGGGCTCTGGTTTATCGATCATCGTTATCCGCCTCCGGTGCTGCCGGAGCGGCGGCTTGCGCTCCACGATCAGGTTCAGGATTGGCTGATGGCTTATTTTCATGGAGAAATGCCGAAGCTTTCGATCCCGCTATGCCCGGCAGGGACTCCGTTTCAGCAGGCGGTCTGGCGTGCGCTTTCAGAGATTCCGTATGGACAGACACAAAGCTACGGAGCGCTGGCTGAGGCTCTTGGAGGGGCGTTCGGCCATCCGATCAGCCCGCGGGCAGTCGGCACAGCGGTGGGCCGCAATCCCATCAGCATCCTGATTCCCTGCCATAGAGTGATTGGCGCAGATGGAAGCCTGACTGGCTATGCGGGAGGATTGGAACGCAAGCAATTTCTGCTTGCATTGGAACAGAAATGACCGGAGAGATGTGCGCTCCGGTCATTTCTGCGTCAGACGACCGGTATTGACACAGTTCTTGATATTTGGACCGTTTGACTGTATAATAAAACCTGAACATTGGACCGAATCTGAGCAAAAATCAAGAATCAGAAAGGATCTTCCCCATGCTTGATGTATCTCATGTGACAAAGCGCTATGGCAAGGTGCTGGCCTGTGATGATCTGAGCTTTCATCTGGATCCAGGAAGTGTGACGGTCCTGCTGGGACCAAACGGAGCAGGCAAAAGCACCATCATGAAGGCAATCATCGGATTCCTTCGCTATGAGGGCCAGATCACCGTGGGAGGCTTTCCCAATAAGACGACAGACGCAAGACGGCTTCTGGGCTATATCCCGGAGATGCCGTCACTTTATCCTAATCTGACGGTCTCGGAGCACTTGGAGTTTTTGGCCCGGGCTTATAAGCTGACGGATTACAAGGGAAGGGCAGAGGCGCTTCTGGAGCGTTTTGAACTGACAGATAAACGCAAGAAATTCGGTGATGAGCTCTCCAAGGGCATGCAGCAGAAGCTGAATATCTGCTTGGGCCTGCTCCAGGAGCCGAAGATGCTGCTGCTGGACGAGCCAATGATCGGCCTGGATCCCCATGCCATCAAGGAGCTCAAAAACACCATCGAGGATATGCGTGCACAGGGGAGAACCCTGCTGGTAAGTACGCACATCATCGACAGCGTGGATATGCTCTGGGATCGGACCATCATCATGCAGTCTGGACAAATCCGCGCCAATATCACCCGTCATGAGCTGGAGCAGGATGGACGGAGCCTGGAGCAGCTGTTCTTCGACGTGACAGAGGGCGTGGAGCGCAGCGATATGGCCCATCCTGAAGCCGCCCAGGAGGGCGAAGGGAAATGAGACTGTTCGGATATTACGCGCTGCACAGCTTCTTCAATCAGCTTCGAAAACTGTTCAAGACCTGGGTGCTGATCTTCCTGGTCGCCTGCATGGTCATCGGCGGCGCCATTGGGTATGGAGCGTCACGCATCAGCGAACTCTCGGAGAGCAGCGCTGAGCAGCAGACGCAGGTACAGGAGAATGCGCAGGAGACTGAGCCGGAGACTGAGCCGGAGAGCGAGGTACTCCCGTTTGAAGAAATCCAGAACCCTCTGGAGCGCAGCGGCCTGGATCCCCTCCAGATCATAGAGCTGATTGCAGGCGCTGTGATCTTTGCGGTGTTCCTCATTGAGGTGCTTGGAGCGGACAAGAACGGCAGCAAGATCTTCCTACCGGCGGACGTGAACCTCCTGTTTGCCTCCCCGATGAAACCCCAGTCTGTGCTCATGTTCCGCCTGATGACCCAGCTTGGCATGGCGATCATCAGCAGTATCTATCTGCTCTTCCTGCTTCCAAATCTGGTTCTGAACCTGGGCCTGAGCATCTGGGCAGGCCTGGCGGTCATCGCCACCTGGGGCCTGACCATCATCATCGGAAAGCTTTTGCAGCTGCTTCTTTATATGCTCACTTCCAACCATCCCGGCTGGAAGCCCTGGCTTCGTCGGGCAGTGTATCTATTGGTTGCCCTGGTCGCTGCGGTGTTCTTCTTCTCCTGGCGCAGGAGCGGTGATGGACTTCTGGCTGCGGCAGTGCGGACCTTCTGCAGTCCGTGGACCCGGTGGATCCCCTTCTGGGGCTGGCTCAAGGGCTTCTGTGTCTATGCTATGGAGGGCAGCTGGCTGTGGCTTTTGTGCCTTGCCCTCCTTCTGGTCTGCGGCGGTGCCCTCGTCTACGGAATCTGGCATATCAAGGCGGACTTCTATGAGGACGCCATGGCAAAGTCGGAAGAGACTGCCGCGCTGCTGGAGCAGGCCCAGTCGGAGAAATCCACGGGCCTGGTGGTCCGCCGGAAAAAGGACCGCAGCGAAAAGCTGCGCCGGGACGGCATGGGCCATGGCTCTGGCGCCAATGTGTTCTTTTTTAAGAGCCTGTATAACCGCTTTCGCTTTGCGCATCTGGGCTTCTTCACCAAGACCATGGAGACCTATCTGGTGGCTGCAGTGGGCCTGAGCCTGTTTCTGCGCCTGGTCCTGGACAGCAGGAACCTGATCCCGGTTGCCCTTGCGCTGGCTGCGATTGCATTCTTCCGGACGTTGGGCAATCCTCTGGAGCAGGATACCAAGCTGGACTACTTCAATCTGATCCCGGAGAGTACCTGGGCAAAGCTGTTCTGGTCTCTCATGGGCGGGACGGTGAACTGTCTGCTGGACGTGCTGCCTGCCATGTTGGCTGCGGTGCTTCTGTTGGGCGCAAATCCGCTGGTGGGTCTCGCCTGGGTGTTCTTTATCAGTTCAGTCGATTTTTATGCCACCAATGTGGGGGCGTTCATCGGCTTTTCAGTGCCTGTTTCGGCAGGCAAGACGGTCAAGCAGGTGGTTCAGGTCATGTTTATCTATTTTGGCCTGCTGCCGGATGCAGCCATTATGGCAATTGGTCTTGTAACCGGTCATCCCGCCATGGGCGCGCTGGGCGCGGCGGCAGTGAATCTGGCCCTGGGCTTTTTGTTCTTTGCACTTTCACCCCTATTTCTGGATCCCAAAGGAGGAACACAAAACATGGACTTCTCTGAGCGGCCCGCTCTGGATCTGGGCGCGGCAAAACGGCATTTTTCCAAGTTGGGAATGGGCGCCTTTATGATCCTGCTCATCACCATTGTGGTGCAGATCATCGTGCAGTTGGTGCTGCAGTTCGTCAATCCGGATCTGATGGAGAATGAGACCGCGTTCTGGATCCTGAATTTCGCGCCGCTGTATCTGGTCGCCGTCCCCATCGGCGTGCTGATGATCCGCCGCGTGCCAAAGAACCCGGTGGGAGATCGGCGCATGAGCATCGGACAGTGGATTACCACGGCAATCATCTGCATCTTCATGATGTACGCCGGCAATCTGGTGGGCATGATGGTGCTGAATCTGTTCAATGGCCTCTTCGGCGGCTCCGCCACGAACCCGCTGGAAAGCCTTCTGGATGGAAGCTCTCTTGGCATGCAGATCCTGGTGACGGTGATCCTGGCTCCCATTGTGGAGGAGCTGATCTTCCGCCGCCTGATGATCGACCGGATGAATGTCTATGGTCAGCGGCTGGCTGTGGTCACCTCTGCGCTGATGTTCGGCCTGTTCCACGGCAATCTGTCTCAGTTCTTCTATGCCTTTGCCCTGGGTCTGGTTTTCGGCTATGTGTACCTGCGCACAGGAAAGCTTCGCTACACCATTGCGCTGCATATGTTCGTCAATTTCATGGGCGGCGTGATCGGGCCCCTGATGCTGAAATATGTGGATGTGGAAGCCCTGGAGAACTTCCAGCTGGATCCTGCAGCGGCGGATCTCAGCACGCTGATGGAGTCCGCGCCGAAGGGAATTGGCATCTATGCTGCATACATCGTTGCGCTCATTGGTCTGGCCATCGCTGGCCTGGTGCTTCTCTGCGTCAATGCCCGGAAGGTTCACTTTGAGTCTGCGCCCCTGGAGCTTCCCAAGGGCAGCCGCTTCAAGACAGTCTGGCTCAACGCGGGCATGATCCTGCTGGTCCTGGCCTGTGTGGCAGAAATCGTACTGACCTTCGTGATGTAAGAAAAAGAGCTTCGTTCCAGACTGGAACGAAGCTCTTTCCAATCAAAAAAAGACAGCCCCGGCCGGATGGCCGGGGCTGATTTGCGATTTGCTTTACACCCCTTCGCGGATGGCAGCCTGCGCGGCGGCCAGACGGGCGATGGGGACGCGGAAGGGAGAGCAGGAGACGTAGGTGAGTCCCAGCTTGTGGCAGAACTCCACAGAGGAGGGATCGCCGCCGTGCTCGCCGCAGATGCCGATGCTCATACCGGGACGGACGCCGCGGCCCAGCTTGATGGCCATATCCATCAGCTTGCCGACGCCAACCTGATCCAGCTTGGCAAAGGGATCGGACTCAAAGATCTTGCTGTCGTAGTAGGCGCCCAGGAACTTGCCGGCGTCGTCACGGCTGAAGCCGTAAGTCATCTGAGTCAGATCGTTGGTGCCGAAGCAGAAGAACTCAGCTTCCTTGGCAATGTCGTCCGCAGTCAGGCAGGCACGGGGGATCTCGATCATGGTGCCGACTTCGTACTTCATATTGGAACCGGCGATGGCGATCTCCGCGTCAGCGGTCTTGACCACGATGTTCTTGACGAACTTGAGCTCCTTGATATCGCCGACCAGGGGGATCATGATCTCGGGGACCAGATTCCAGCTGGGATGGGCGTGGGCCACATGCAGGGCGGCGCGGATGACGGCGCGGGTCTGCATGGCAGCGATCTCAGGATAGGTGACCGCAAGGCGGATGCCGCGGTGACCCATCATGGGGTTGGCCTCGTGGAGGGTATCGATGAGCTTGCGGATCTCCGCAACGCTCTTGCCCTGCGCCTGAGCCAGCGCCTGAATGTCGCTGTCCTCCGTGGGAACGAACTCATGGAGCGGGGGATCCAGGAAGCGGATGGTGACAGGACGGCCCTCCAGCGCTTCGTAGAGCTGCTCAAAGTCAGCCTGCTGCATGGGCAGCAGCTTGGCAAGGGCAACCTCACGCTCGGAGACGGTATCCGCGCAGATCATTTCACGGAAAGCGCCGATGCGGTCCGGATTGAAGAACATATGCTCGGTACGGCAGAGGCCGATGCCCTCAGCACCCAGCTGACGAGCCCGACGGGCGTCGGCGGGGGTGTCGGCATTGGTGCGGATCTGCAGCCGGCGGTACTTGTCGGCCCAGGCCATGACACGACCGAAGTCGCCGGAGACGGTGGCTTCCACAGTGGGGATGACGCCGTCATAGATGTTGCCGGTGGAGCCGTCGATGGAGATCCAGTCGCCTTCGTGGAAGGTCTTGCCGTTCAGAGTGAAGCACTTGTTGGCTTCGTCCATCTGAATCTCGCCGCAGCCGGAGACACAGCAGGTGCCCATGCCGCGGGCAACGACAGCCGCGTGGGAGGTCATGCCGCCGCGAACGGTCAGCACGCCCTGGGCGCTCTTCATACCCTCAATGTCCTCAGGAGAGGTCTCCAGACGGACCAGAACGACCTTTTCGCCGCGCTGATTCCATTCCTTGGCATCCTCGGCAGTGAAGACGATACGGCCGCAGGCGGCGCCAGGAGAGGCAGCCAGAGCGGAAGCCATGGGAGCGGTGGCCTTCAGAGCATTCGGCTCAAAGGTGGGATGCAGCAGCGCGTCCAAGGTACGAGGCTCGATCTTCATGACGGCATCCTTGTCGTCGATCATGCCCTCGTCCACCAGGTCGCAGGCAATCTTCAGACCGGCAGCGGGGGTGCGCTTGCCGTTGCGGCACTGGAGCATGAACAGCTTGCCGTTCTCCACGGTGAACTCCATGTCCTGCATGTCGCGGTAGTGCTCCTCCAGCAGGTCGCAGACCTTGAGGAAATCGGAATAGGCCTCGGGGAACTTGTCGGCCATCTGGGCAATGGGCATGGGGGTGCGGACGCCAGCCACCACGTCCTCGCCCTGGGCATTGACCAGGAACTCGCCCATGAGCTTCTTCTCGCCGGTGGCGGGGTCACGGGTAAAGGCAACGCCGGTGCCGGAGGTATCGCCCATGTTGCCGAAGACCATCATCTGCACGTTGACCGCGGTGCCCCAGGAGTAGGGGATGTCGTTGTCACGGCGATAGACGTTGGCGCGGGGGTTGTCCCAGGAGCGGAACACGGCCTCGATGGCGCCCATGAGCTGCTCAGTGGGATCGGAGGGGAAATCGCTGCCGATCTTGGAGCGATACTCTTCCTTGAACTGACGGGCCAGCTCGGCCAGGTCCTCAGCAGTGAGCTCGGTATCCAGGGTGACGCCCTTCTCGGTCTTCATCTTGTCGATGAGTTCCTCGAAGTACTTCTTGCCGACTTCCATGACCACGTCAGAATACATCTGAATGAAGCGGCGATAGCAGTCCCATGCCCAGCGGGGATTGCCGGACTTGTCGGCGATGATCTGAACGACTTCCTCGTTCAGGCCCAGGTTCAGGATGGTATCCATCATGCCGGGCATGGAGGCGCGGGCGCCGGAACGGACGGAGACCAGAAGGGGATTCTCCTTGTCGCCGAACTTCTTGCCGGTGATCTCTTCCATTTTGCCGATGTATTCCATGATCTGCTCACGGATTTCTGCGTTGATGCTGCGGCCGTCTTCATAATACTGGGTGCAGGCCTCGGTAGTGATGGTGAAGCCCTGGGGAACGGGGAGACCAACATTGGTCATCTCGGCAAGGTTTGCGCCCTTGCCACCGAGCAGCTCACGCATATTCGCGTTGCCCTCAGAAAACAGGTAGACATACTTTTTCATGCAATTACTCCTATTCTGCTAAGTTGTACATGGGACTCCGTCGCGGAGGAGGGACAGCAACGCTGTCCATGGTGCCGGATCGGAAACTTCCCGCACGGAAATGCTTCCAAAAGACCTGGACACCCTTTGAATAATATAACGCATTTCCCGAAAACAAGCAATCAAAAGCAGGAATTTTGTTCACACAAAAAACAATCCGGGTTTTTGTGTAAAATGGACAAGAAACCGGGAAAAATCCAGGACTGGCGGACAGCTCCCGTGGCTTTTTTTGCTGAATGGCGGACGAAACAGGGAATAATGCCCAAATCCTTAACGCTTTCTTTGCGGGCTTCGATGGAGAAAAAAGCTGATTTCTGACGAAAAACAAGATTTTTACAGGTGAAACGTGAAAAATATGTAGGCAAAATATAACCCCAGCATGGCAGCGCCCTGAAGCCGGGTAAAGCGCCGCAGGATCAGGGTCGGAACCGTTGCCAGGATCGCCTCCCCGGCGCAGAAGGGCAGATCCAGCAAAAGACTTTCCCGGGACACGGGCAGGGTCCCGTGGGAGAGCAGGGCGCAGACAGGGAGAATCAGGGTCAGATCCAGGAGATTCGCGCCCAGGATATTTCCCACCGACAGGGAGGACTGCTTCTTGGCAATGGCGCTCACCGCCGTGACCAGCTCCGGCAGGGAGGTACCAACGGCAATGAGGGTGACGGAGATGATCCGTTCCGGCACGCCCAGCCAGGCAGCCAGCCGCGCGCCATTGTCCACCAGCAGCTCTGAACCCACGGCCAGGGCCGCGGCGCCCACCAGAAAGGCCAGAATCTTCGGCAGCGCCGCGCCGGACGCAGCGGCGTTCTGCGCAGCATTTCCGCCGGCATTGCGCAGGGCTGTGCGGATGCTGCTCCCCAGAAACAGGGCGAAGATGCCGAGGAGGATCAGCCCTTCCGAGACCAGCAGCCCGCCCCTGCATAGAAACAGCAGCGCAAGGGCGCTCAGCGTCATGAGTCCGCCCCGGATCACCAGCTCCCGGCGGGGCAGGGCGGCGGGCAGAAGGAGAATGGATGCCGCTAATATCAGGCCGGTGTTGGCGCTGACGGAGCCAACAGCGTTGCCAATGGCCATGTCCGTGCGACCCTGGGCGGCGGAGAGGAAGCTCACCAGCTGCTCCGGCAGGGTGGTCGCCACAGAGACGATGGTGGCGCCCACCAGAAGATGGGGCATGCCGGTCCGCTCGGCGATCCACACCGCAGCGTCCACGAACAGATCCCCGCCCTTGACGATCAGCACCAGACCCAGGATGAACAAAGCGAGCGCAAGCAGCTGTTCCATAGAAAGACCCTCCCGACGGTTTTCTTTCAGCATAGCCTGTCCTTAGAGCGGAAAAAAGCCTTTTTGCGCGACATGCTGAGCAAGATCCTTCGGCTTCGCGCAGAACGACTGTCCGATGGAAGCTGCTTTGCGGCTGTCAGGGCGTTTTCGTGGAATCAAGGCCGCAGAAAAGAAAATGGGGCTTGATTTTTCAAAATGGACCTGCTATAATAACGGGGCATTCGGAAGCGTAGCTCAGCAGGGAGAGCGCCTGCTTCACACGCAGGAGGTCATCGGTTCGAGCCCGGTCGTTTCCACCAAAAAAAGAAACCTCTTTTGTCTACCACGACGAAAGAGGTTTCTTTTTGTTGAGCAATTCAGGACGATATGGTATAATTCTATATATAAAACAGACAATCAACGAGGATGATTTACATGAGTAACGGGAACGAATTCAATGAGCTGGCTTTTTTGCTGACGTGAAGAAGAGACCAGCGGTATATCTTGGGTTTCCATCTTTACTCTCGCTAAGGGATTACCTTTTGGGCATGGAATATGCTTTCCTTTTTTTCAGAAACCATTCCCGTTGTACCTCTTCCGATCCTTTGTGACGTGGTATCATAATGAGGTACTCAAAGATCAAAACGGATATGCGTGCTGGTGGAATCACATTCTATATACTTCTGGAAATGATGATCGCTATGCATTTGAACAGTTCTTTATTTTTTTTGAGCAATACTTGCAGGAAGTGCAAAAACTGCACCTTCCTGATACCGAGTGAATTGCTTTTTCTGAGCATAGATTCGGTTGACGTGTTCTTTTGGGCCCTTTCCTGTTTCTAGGCATACTTTTACATACTTTTTCACAAAAAAGAACCCGGGAAACATCTGTTTTTCGGGTTCTTCTTTTCGATCTCATTTGATGGAATTTGCAAAGACCGTGCTTGATTCTTGCACATCAAAACATCGGAGCGAAGAAAGTGCTCAGTGCTGCTCCTCCACCTCGCCGATGTGGAACTTGACCACGAGGGTGATGGCCACGCCGACCACCAGCATTCCCACCAGGGCGACCCAGAACTGGCCAACCGGAGCGTTGGAGCCGGTGATACCCTTGGCAAGGCCGCTGATGACGATGGGGGAGATCAGGCCGCCGACGCCGCCGATGATGGAGAACATGCCGCAGGCCTTGGCAACCGCCTGGGGCTTGACAATGATGCTCATGAGATAAGCGCCCATGGCGTTGAAGCAGCTCAGGGAGAGGCCGCAGAAGAAGCTGGAGATAAACGCACCGGCAATGCCGGGGATGAACAGCACGGAGGCAAAGCCTGCCGCCGCCACAAAGAGGGTGAAGGGCAGGGTGCCCCGCTTGAGGGTGTTGATGGCCTTATAGAAGCTCAGACCCATAAGCAGCTGGGCAACCGACATGATGGCCGTTGCCGCGCCGGACACGCCGGGATCCTCGGTGATGGTCTGGGCGATGTACATGCTGATGTTGGTCATGTAGGTGTTGATGAAGAGGGTGTGCAGGAAGGCGAGGCCGGAGATGATGAACACCATGGAGTTGAGCTTCTGATCGGATTTCTCCACAGTGCCTTCCACGCGGTGATCCGGCAGCAGCACCAGCACCACAAAGAAGCTGACGATAGCAAGCAGATAGATGAGGTAGAAATAGCGCAGGCCCATCTTGGCAAGCAGGCCGCCAAGCAGGTTGCCCGCCATGGCGCCGATGCCCATGCCGATGACGTTCAGGCCGAAGTACTTGGCCCGGCGCTCAGCAGGGATGAAGTCCGTGATGATGGCGGAGTTGATAGGGCCCACCACGCCGAAGCCGAAGCCGATGAGCAGACGGGAGAGGAACAGCAGGGCAAAGCTCTCCGAGCAGAAGGGGGCCACGCCGCAGATGCCGATGACCAGGGTGGCAAACAGAGCAAGCTGCTTGTTGGAGAAGCGGGCGGTGAGCCAGCCCAGCATCAGGGAACTGACCGCCAGCAGGGCGTAGGAAAGGGTCTGCAGGAGCTGGACCATGCTGGTGCTCTGGGAGCTGTACTTGAGCTGCACAAGCCCCAGGACGGGCATGATGCCGGTGATGCTGAAGCCAAACGCGAGGGCGATGAAGAAAACGCAGACAGCGATTTTTGCTTCTTTTTTCATGATCGGAACCTTCCTTGTCGTTATTTTGCGATTGTTAAAAATTATTTTAGCGCAAGCAGGCGAAAACTGCAACTGTTTTCTGAGGGATCTCACGCCTGCGCTGTTTTTTGCACATGGACAAGGGGCCGGTGAGCGTGTATAATAGAGGCAACAGGACCAAGCACCCCCGGAGAAAGGAGAGAACATGAAGATCCTATCCATTCATGAAATTAACGAGCGCCTGCGCGCCGACGCTGCCGGATTCTGCCGGGAGGTGGACGCGGCCTATGACCGGAAGATCCGCGCCATCGCAGAGCAGATCCGGGACAACGCCATGGAGCGCCCCTTTATTCTGCTCTCCGGCCCCTCCGGCTCCGGCAAGACCACCAGCGCCCTGAAGCTTGAGGCGTATCTGGACAGCTGGGGCTGCGAGACCCACACCCTGTCCATGGACAATTATTTTTCCCCCTTTACCCCGGAGCAGTGGGAGCTGGTGAACCAGGGCAAGATTGATCTGGAGGCCCCGGACCGGATGGATATTCCGTTCCTGAATGAGCAGCTGGAGGAGATCCTGGCCGGGCGGCCGGTGGAGCTGCCCAAATACAACTTCTCAAACTCCACCCGGGAGAAGCTGGGCGTCACCCTGGAGCGAAAGCCCGGGGAGCTGGTGCTGCTGGAGGGCATTCACGCCCTGAATCCCAAGGTCATCACGCTGCCGGAGGATCGGACCAATCGGATCTACGTCTCTGTGCGCACCCGCATCGACGTGGATGGAAAGCTGCTGCATCCGGCCTGGCTGCGGCTCATGCGCCGTCTGCTGCGGGATAAGCGGGGCCGTGCCCGCTCCTATGCCGAGACCATGAGCATGTTTGACAATGTGGAGCTGGGGGAGACCCGTTACATCATGCCATACAAGCACCGGGCAACCCATGACGTGGATACCTTCCATGCCTATGAGCTGTCTGCATATCGCGCCCTGGCGGAGGACAGCATGGACGAGCTGCGCGCCATTGAGCGTTTGGATGATCTGGTTTCCGCCCTGACCCAGGCGGAGCCCCTGCCCATGGAGCTGGTTCCGAGCCGCTCCCTCATCCGAGAGTTTCTTGGGGACAGCCAGTACACGGATTGACCGTTATTTCTGCTTGATTTGACAGCTTTTGCGCTTTTTTAGCAAGTTATCTAATTGACAAACACCTGCCGGGAATCGTAAAATGAGTACGATTTGATTCCGGCAGGTGTTTTGCATTGATGAAACGTGAACCCTCCGTGCTGTTCCTGGGGGTGGACATCGGCTCCACCACGGCCAAGGTCGTGCTGCGGAATGACACGGAAATTCTATATGAGACCTACGAGCGGCATTTTTCCCAGGTGCGGGAGAAGACTGCGCAGTTGCTCCGGGAGGCTGCGGAAGTGGCCGGGGATTGCCCTGTGAAGCTCTGTCTCTCCGGTTCTGCCGGCCTGGGCCTCGCGGAGGCCGCCGGCATCAGCTTCGTCCAGGAGGTCTTTGCCACGGCGGAGCTCATTGCCCGGGACGCCCCGGATACCTCCTGTGTGGTGGAGCTGGGCGGCGAGGACGCCAAGATCATCTTCTTTGAGGGCGGCGTGGACGAACGCATGAACGGTTCCTGCGCCGGCGGCACCGGCGCGTTTATCGACCAGATGGCCACGCTCCTGGACGTGAGCGTGGAGGAGCTGGATCAGCTGAGCCTGAAGAGCGAGCGGCTCTATCCCATCGCCTCCCGCTGCGGTGTCTTTGCAAAGACTGACATCCAGCCCCTGCTGAACCAGGGCGCGCGGAAGGAGGACGTGGCCGCCAGCATCTATCAGGCGGTGGTGAATCAGACCATTGCGGGCCTGGCGCAGGGCCGGAAGATCTCCGGCAAGGTCATGTTCCTGGGCGGTCCGCTGTACTATTGCCACGGCCTGCGCCGCCAGTTTGTCAGGACCCTGAATCTGGATGAGGAGCATGCTTTTTTTCCGGAATATGGCCGCTTTGCCGTGGCCTGGGGCGCGTCCATCTACGCCGAGCGGGCGGGGGACACCATGCGCCTGGAGGAGGCCATCGCCCGCATCGAGGCCGCCAAGGCTGCCTCCATCAGTGACCGCCTGCCCCGGCTGTTCGAGAGCACCGACGAGCTGGACGCCTTCCGTGCCCGGCACGCAAGAGCCAGCGTCCGGGAGCGGGAGCTTGCAGACTACCAGGGCGACGCCTGGCTGGGCATCGACTGCGGCTCCACCACCACCAAGCTGGTGCTGATTTCTCAGGACAAGGAGCTTCTATATACCTATTACGCCTCCAATAAGGGCAACCCTGTGGGCATCGTCCGGGAGCAGCTGCAGAAGATCTACGCACTCTGCGGCGACCGGGTGAAGATCTGCGGCAGCGCCGTCACCGGCTACGGGGAGGAGCTCATCTCCCATGCTTTCCATGTGGACCACGGCGTGGTGGAGACCATCGCCCATTTCACCGCCGCCAAGTTCTTCCGCCCGGACGTGGATTTTATTCTGGATATCGGCGGACAGGACATCAAGTGCTTCAAGATCCGGGGCGGCGCCATTGACTCGATTATGCTCAATGAGGCCTGCTCCTCTGGCTGCGGCTCCTTTTTGGAAACCTTCGAAAAGAGCCTGGGCTACGATATGGAGGAGTTTGCGCGGCTCGGCTTGCTGGCCGCCGCGCCGGTGGACCTGGGCAGCCGCTGCACTGTGTTCATGAATTCTTCCGTCAAGCAGTCTCAGAAGGAGGGCGCCTCGGTGGCGGATATCTCCGCGGGACTTGCCATCAGTGTGGTGAAAAACGCCCTCTACAAGGTCATCCGCGCCGCCTCACCGGAGGAGCTGGGAGAGCATGTGGTGGTCCAGGGTGGCACCTTCTGGAATGAGAGCGTTCTGCGCGCTTTTGAAATGGAACTGGGCAAGGAGGTCATCCGGCCCAGCATCGCGGGGCTGATGGGCGCCTACGGCGCGGCCCTCTATGCCATGCGGACAAAAGAATCCGGCCTTCTTCGGCCGAAGGAGCTGGAACAGTTCACCCATGAGACCCGCTCCGCAGTCTGCAACGGCTGTCAGAACCACTGCCGGCTGACCATCAACAGCTTTGCCGGCGGCGGGAGATTCATCTCCGGCAATCAGTGCGAGCGGGGCCTGGGACTTGGAAAGAACGTCCAGGGCCTGCCCAATCTCTATGAGTTCAAGCGCCAGGCACTCCAGGCCCTTCCCGGCGGAGAGGGGAGCAGGGGCACCATCGGCTTGCCCCTGGCGCTGGGCATGTATGAGCTGCTGCCCCTGTGGAACGAGATCTTTGTTTCCCTGGGATTCCGGACTCTGCGCTCGCCCATGTCCACAAGGCGCATCTATGAAAAGGGCCAGTTCTCCATCCCCTCCGATACAGCCTGTTATCCGGCCAAGCTGATGCATGGTCATGTGGCGGCACTGCTGGAGCAGGGCGTGGACGCCATCTTCTACCCCTGTCTGACCTATAATCTGGACGAGAAGGCCTCGGACAACCACTACAACTGTCCGGTGGTGGCCTATTATTCGGAGCTTCTCAGCGGCAATGTGGAGGAGCTGAAACGCACAAAATTCCTGCATCCCTATCTGAGCCTGGATTCCCAGAAGGAACTGACCGCGGAGCTTCTCCGCTGTCTCAACGAGCAGTTCGGCGGTTTCACCCGGCGGGAGGTTGCCCGGGCTGTGGAGCGGGGCTTTGCGGCCTACGACGCCCACATGGCGGCGATCCGCGCCGAGGGTGAAAAGGCCCTGGACTACGCCCGTGCAAACGGAAAACGGATCATGATTCTGGCCGGGCGGCCCTATCACGTGGACGCTGAGATCTGCCATGGCATCGACAAGCTGGCAACCTCCCTTGGTTTCGTGGTGGTCACGGAGGACGCGGTCTGCAATCTGACCGGTCCTGTCCCGGAGGTCCGGGTGCTGAACCAGTGGACCTATCACGCCCGACTCTATCGTGCGGCAAAATATGCCACGGAGCATGCGGACACGGAGCTTGTGCAGATGGTATCCTTCGGCTGCGGCGTGGATGCCATAACCACCGATGAGGTGCGGCGCATTCTGGAGGAGGGCGGCAAGCTCTACACCCAGCTGAAGATCGACGAGATCACCAACCTCGGCGCAGTGAAGATCCGCCTGCGCAGTCTGCTGGGCGCGCTGGAGGAGAGAGAGGGAACGGCATGAACAATTACTATATCCCCTTCACCGAGGAAATGAAAAAGACCCACACCATTCTGGTGCCCAATATGCTGCCGCTGCACTTCCAGCTGATTATGGAGGTCCTGCGCACAGAGGGTTACAAATTGGATCTTCTCACAGCCCAGGGACCTCAGGTCCGGGAGACCGGCCTGAAATATGTCCACAACGACACCTGCTATCCTGCCATCCTGGTGATCGGCCAGTTCCTGCAGGCGCTGCAGAGCGGACGCTACGATCCCCACAAGGTGGCGCTGATCCTGTTCCAGACCGGCGGCGGCTGCCGGGCCAGCAACTACATCTCCCTGCTTCGCAAGGCGTTGGAGAAGGCGGGTTACGGCTATGTGCCCGTGATCTCCCTGAGCCTGACGGGCATTGAAAACCATCCCGGCTTCCAGCTGAGCCTCTCCACCTGGCATCGCATCATCTATGCCGCCCTCTATGGAGATTTGCTCCTGTCCCTTGTGAATCAGGTCAAGCCCTATGAGCTGCACCGCGGGGACGCGGAGGCCCTGGCAGAGCGTTTTGCCAAGGAGCTGGCAGAGGAGAAGGTCTCCTTCCGCCGGGCCAAGCAGCGTTATCGGGATATCCTGGACGCCTTTGCGGCCATTCCTATGGAGCGGACACAGAAGGTCCAGGTGGGCATCGTGGGGGAGATCTACGTCAAGTTCTCGCCCCTTGGAAACAACAACCTGGAGCAGATGCTGGTGGATCAGGGGGCGGAGGTCACCATCCCCGGCCTTCTGGATTTTGCCATCTACTGCGTGTATAATATGGTGCTGGATTATCAGCTCTATCACCGGGGCAGGCTCACCTACCCGGCTGCAAAGTTTGCCTATCGCTTCATCACCAAGAAGAAGCGGCAGCTTATCGCCCTGATCGAGGAGCACGGGGGCTTCAAGGCGCCGACGCCCTTTGAGCATACAGTGGAGCTGATCCAGGACCACATCGGCATGGGCTGCAAGATGGGCGAGGGCTGGCTGCTGCCCGCTGAGATGCTGGAACTGGCGGACTCCGGGGTGGAGAACATCGTCTGCACCCAGCCCTTCGGCTGCCTGCCCAACCATATTGTGGGCAAGGGCATGATGAAGCCACTCAAGGAGGCAAATCCCAGAATGAACATCGTGGCCATCGACTACGACGCCAGCGCTTCCCATGTGAACCAGGAGAACCGCATCAAGTTGATGCTCTCCAACGCGCGCAAGAATCTGGAAGAGAAGGTGCCGGTCTGATGGGCAAAAAGGACGAGAAAACCAACGTCATGCGGCTTCTGGATGAAGCAGGCGTCAGTTATCAGCACTACTCCTACGATGGGGAGGGCCTGGACGGCGCGGCCATTGCGGCATTGCTGGGGCAGGCACCGGAGCGCTGCTTCAAGACCCTGGTCACCGTGGGCCGTTCCGGCGCGAATTTCGTGTTCATGGTTCCGGTGTGCGGAGAGCTGGATCTGAAAAAAGCAGCCAAAGCGGCGGGAGAAAAGGCTCTGGAGATGCTGCCTCAGAAGCAGCTGCTGCCGCTGACGGGCTATGTTCACGGCGGATGCAGCCCCATCGGCATGAAAAAGCGCTTTCCCACCTTCCTGGACGAGAGCGCGGTGCTCTATGAGACCATTTGCTGCTCCGGCGGCAAGGTGGGCCGTCAGGTGGAGCTTCGCCCGGAGGATCTTCATAAGCTGATTTCACTGGAATACGCGGACCTTTGCAAGGAATAAGAGAACAAAAAGAGCGCTGAAAGCTATTGCTTTCAGCGCTCTTACTCTTCCTTGGGAAGATAGCGATAATATTCCACGTTCTCATGGGTTGCGGCAATGCGGGTCATGAATTCGTATGCCTGGTCCCGCAGCTTTGCCTGGGCAGCCTTGGGCGCGAGCTCCGGATCCGGATAGATGGGATCAGAGAGCGTCACCGTCATGCCGGGCTTTCGACAGAAGCGGAACAGCCCCCGCCTGGTGCGATAGGTGGTCACCATGGCGATCATGGGAAGGCCGGATTTGACCGGGTAGCGGAAGGAGGTGTCCGGGAAGGGACGGATGCCCGTATAGAAGGGCCAGATGTGCGCCTCCGGGAACATGGCAACGCACTGCCCCTCGCCGGAGCGCTGATAAACCGCCTCTAGGAATTCTTTCATGGCGTGGATGCCTGTAGGGATGGGGATGACGCCCAGCATCTGGACAAGATTCCGGATGCCACGGATGGACACCGCGTCCGGCCCGGCGATCACATAGGCCTTTCGAGGGAAAGCGGCCATGGAGGGGAGAAAGGCGTCCAGGTTCCGGGTATGGTTCCCGTAGAGAAAGAAGCCGATGCCCTTTGGCAGCTTCCGTACAGCCTTCCGGTTTTCGAATTTCAGACCCAGATAACACTTGCAGATGAGAAATACCAAGGGAATGGCGATGATGTAATAGACCCGCCAGGCGGCCTTGTTCCAGAGCCTGGACTGGTGCACAAAGGGGAAATCCGCCCCGACCTGCTGAGTGTCGATGTGATTGCCCGCGAAGTCATTGTGGAGGGGATCGGAATAGTAGATGGTCTTAACCGGCCGCATGCTTCGCCTCCCAGGTTTCCAGAAGCATGCGCTCCATGTTGTCCATGCACAGATCAAAGTCAAACTGCCGGGCGTAGCCCAGATAGGCCTTCTGCGCCTGTTCGATTTCCTCCGGATGCTCGATCCACCAGTCCAGCTTGTCCGCAAGATCCTGGGGGTCCCGGTTGCGGAACAGATTCCGATCCGAGAGGGCAAAGTAGCGGGTCGCACTGCGGGGGGAGTCCGCGATCAGCGGCACCTTGCCGCAGGAGATCGCCTCCAGGCAGGAGATGGCTTCGATCTCGATCTCCGCTGGATGGACGTAGAGATTGGCCTGGTTGATGAGCTCGATCAGCTCTGCGCGGGAGTAGAAGCGCATGATGGGACGCAAGATGCCGGCCTGCTCCGCCTCCTGCCGAAGCTCCGCCTCCAGGGGACCGGACCCGGCAAAGATCAGCTGGAGCTTGTCCCGATGCCGGGACTTTGCTGCGGCCCGGATGAGAACGCTGTGGGCTTTTTCGCGACTGAAGCGCCCGGTGAAGAGGACCACAAATTTACCCTCCAGCGTTTTGGGCCGCGGAACGGTCATGGGCTGGAAGGCGCGATCCACTCCATTGGAGATGATGCGATGGGGCGTGGGCCCGACCACCTGCTCAAAGGTGTCGCAGATGAATTGGGTGGGGTAGTGGATACAGTCGCAGTAGCGGTAGAGCCGCCGATACAGAATGCGGTAGACGGCCCGGTTGCCCCAGGCAAAGTCCTTGAGGAAGATGTGGCTGGTGATGTTTTCCGCCTGGCAGTGAAAGCCGGCGGTCAGGGGAATGCCGTGCTCAGAGGCGTATTGAGCGGCCGCCTTTCCAAGCCCAAAGGGCAGCATGACGTGAATGATATCCGCATCATGAATGGCCTGCTCCAGCACCTTGTGATCCACCCGGGCCGGCGCGACGCCGTTCTTTTGCACATAGGCGTTGAAGATGCCGAAGTTGAACTTGGGGACCAGGAAGAAGCCTGCCTGTCCGGCGCGCGCCTCATCCGCGCAGACAACGCGGACCTCATGCCCCTTCGCCTGCAAGGAGCGAATCAGATTCATGGCCGCAATGGTGGTGCCATTGTTTTCTTCGCCTAAAACATCGCAGATCACAGCGACAATCATCCGGTTTCCCTCCTTTTCTGTGTGATTGTGTCATTATAAGACTTTTTTTCAAATCTGTAAAGGGGAAAACGCAACGATGCTTATGCTCACTGTCTTGCATGAGCATTTCCTCCAGTCGAGAAGAAAACACCGAGAATTGTCTCAATTCCCGGCGTTTCTCTTGGCCTGAGTGACGCAGCCTGGCCAGCAGGTCTGCAAAGCCATGATGAAAAAAGCAATGGCCTGAGCGATTGCCTTTTTTTAGAACCGCAGAGTGGTCTCCGACGATGGGAAATCACGCCGATCATGCTGCCAATGCACCCCACGGATCCCGCGGGGTGCATGATCAGTTGCGATCGGATGCATCGCAACAAAAGCCGAATTTGTCTTTGAATGTTTAATGCCTATCATAACTGCCCAACTGCCTGCATACGATATATTGGCAGTTATCTTTCGTGGACAGTTCCACTGCTTTCCTCAATGCTTTCTCATGTGAGGCGAAATATGCCGGGCGCAGTGCTTCATCAAAGCCTTTATCCTTGCGAACTTCATGGCTGATCAGCTTTCGCTCTCCCCATGATTGGATCGTATACGCAAAAGGCTCATCTCTGAGAATGACGAAGCGCCCTGCTTTCTCATGGCTTCCGATCTCCGGATTGGAGAATATGACTTCGCCGTGCTTGATAACATGATATCGCAGATAGCTGCTGATCACCCAGCCGCATTCCTGCAAATCTTTCCATGGATCAATCTGATCAGATTCTTCCTTTGAGCACAGATAGGTATACCTGTTTTCGGAACACCAGTAATAGTTTTTCTCGCTTGATTCAAACAAGCCGGTCTGATCATTCGGATAATCCAAATATTCCATGTCACATCGCTCCGACAGGTCCCACTTTGTTGGGATCATTATAACAGACAACGCACAAACAAGAAGGAAAAAGGCTCTGATCATGATATGATCAGAGCCTTTTTCTGGTCCGAGTGGCGGGACTTGAACCCACGGCCTCTTGACCCCCAGTCAAGCGCGATACCAAACTTCGCCACACCCGGATTTCAGCCCCGTTATAATAGCACAGGCACGAAGAAAAAGCAAGCCTAAAAATCACGGAAGCGAAAAATATTTTTCCTGCGTTCTGAGGCGGCGCGTCGGCGCCGCCTCAGCGTTTTTATCGGAACACGGCGCCTGCCTGGTCATAGATCTCCATGCGGCGGATCCGATAGAAGTCCGGCGCGTCGGCGGGGAGGTAGCGTTCCACCGCTCGGACCAGCAGTTCCGGATTCAAGGACGGCTCTCCGGCACAGAGCCGGGCAGAGATCGTGAGCGTCTGCGGATTCTCCGCATCCACCTGGGCGGACAGCAGCAGGGAACGCACATCGGTATCCACCATGCCCTTTTTCTTGGAGTGCTTGGGAACCACCAGAGTCGGGCCGTTGAGCAGCGTCTGAATCCGCTCCGCCGCGCCCTGGGGCACGGCTTGGTCATAGTCCATGCCGATCCTCGCCTGGATGGCGCCGATCTCCTTGAGCTTCCGGTTCGACTCATACCCCTCCAGAATGTGGATCCCGGCAGGGAAGCCCGCGTGGTTGAGCCGCTCCGCAGCCTCCTGGGGCGAGATGGTCTCGTCCGCCAGTCGGCAGTCGAGAATCTCGCATTGGCTCTCGATGCCGACGCTCAGGGGCAGTGCCATGGCAACATAGGCATGGGGATTGAAGCCCGTCGTGTGGGCAATGGCGATCCCGGCCCGGTTGAAGGCCCGCTGGAACATGCGCTGCAAGTCCAGATGGGAGATCCAGACCGCGCTGCCCTCCTTGCAGAACAGGAATCTAGTCATCGCAGGGACCCTCCGTATACAGAGTATTTGCGCCGCAGCCGGTGCAGCGGGTCCGGCAATCCGGGGTGATCCGGGAGCGGTAAGCCTGCTCCCGCTCGGAGGCGAGATAGTCCTTGCGCACGCCGACGCTGATGCTGTCCCAGGGCAGAATCTCGCCTGTGCTCCGGGGCCGGGTGGTATAGAAGTCCAAATCCACGCCGCAGTCGGCAAAGGCCTGGAGCCATTTGCTGTAGTCAAAGTACTCGTCCCATCCGTCCAGCTTGACGCCCAGCTCCACAGCCCGTTCCAGCACAGAGGCAATGCGGCGGTCTCCCCGGGCCAGTATGGCCTCCAGGCGGCTCAGATCCGGAGCGTGATAATCATAGACCACGCTCTTGCTCCGGCGGAAAGCGTCCCGCAGCAGCTGCACCCGACGGCGATACTCCTCCGGGTCCAGCTGGGATTCCCACTGGAAGGGGGTGAAGGGCTTCGGCACGAAGAAGGCGGTAGAGACATGGATCCGCACGCCGCGGGCTCGGTTGGGAGTGTTGTCCCGCCAGCATTCCCAGACCTTCTGCACCAGCTCCGGGATTGCCAGCACATCCTCCTCCGTCTCCGTGGGCAGCCCCAGCATGAAGTAGAGCTTCACACTGGACCAGCCGCCGGCAAAGGCGGTGGTGCAGGAGCGGAGGATCTCTTCCTCCGTCACGTTTTTGTTGATGGCGTCGCGCAGACGCTGAGTCCCAGCCTCAGGGGCGAAGGTCAGGCCGCTCTTGCGCACCTTCTGGACCTTCTGCATCAGCTCATCCGAGAAGTTGTCCGCTCGCAGGGAGGGAAGGGAGAGGTTGATGTTCCGGGGCGTGCAGTAATCCAGAAGCCCGTCCGCCAGTTCCGGCAGCCGCTTGTAGTCCGAGGTGGAGAGGCTGGAGAGGGTGATCTCGTTCATGCCCGAGTCCTCCACCAGCTCCCGGGCCTGGCGGAGCAAAACCTCCGGGCTCTTGGACCGCACGGGCCGATAGCAGTAGCCCGCCTGACAGAAGCGGCAGGCCCGGATGCAGCCGCGGAAGATCTCCAGATTGATCCGATCATGAACGATCTCCGTGGAGGGAACGATGCCCCGGGTGGGGTAATAGGCGTTGTCCAGATTCTGGACAATGCGCTTTGTGACGGTTTTCGGCGCGCCATCCAGCGGGACGATCTCCGAAAGGGTTCCGTCCGGGTTGTAGCGGTGCTCATAGAGGCTGGGGACGTAGACGCCGGGGAGCTGGGCAATCTCCCGGAGGAAACGCTCCTTGCTCCAGCCCTCCGCCTTGGCGGTCCGGTAGAGCTCCAGAATTTCCACCGTCAGATCCTCGCCCTCGCCCAGAGAGCAGAAATCCAGGAAGGGCGCCAGAGGTTCCGGGTTGTACATGCAGGTGCCGCCGGCAAAGACCAGGTTCTCCAAGCCGTGCCGATCACAGGATCGGAGGGGCAGGCCAGCCAGACGAAGCATATTGAGAATGTTGGAATAGCTCATCTCATAGCCAACGGAGAAGGCGATGAGATCGAAATCCCGGACCGGGTCGCCGCTTTCCAGCGCCCAGAGGGGGATGTCGTGGCTGCGCATCTGATCTTCCATGTCGCCCCAGGGCGCAAAGACCCGCTCACACCAGGCCCAGGGAAGCTCGTTCATAATGCCATAGAGAATGCGCATACCGATGTTGGACATGCCGATCTCGTAGGTGTCGGGGAAGCAGAAAGCCACACGCACGTCCACTTGAGCCTTGTCCTTAACCACCTGACGGTATTCTCCACCGGTATAGCGGGCAGGCTTCTGGACAAGCGGGAGGATGCGCTCCAATTGTGTGTTCATGAAAGATTTCCTCGGTTTCTACTGTTTTCTTTCATTTTAACGAGTTTTGCTCCGCTTTGCAACCGCCATTTCCAGTCCTGCGCGGACAAGCAGCAGGGCATATACAAAAATCGGCCAGAGGCCAAGCCCGCGATATGTGAGCATCAGACTGAGCAGCCCCAGAAGGGCAAGAACAATCAGCGCAACCGGAAGCTGTGAGCGGGGGAAGAGAAGAGCGAGAATCTGAGCGCCGTCCAGGGGCGGCACAGGCAGCAAATTGTAGACACCCAGCAGAAGATTCACTAGGGCGAATCGTGGGGCAGAGCAGGCAAAGAGGAGTGCCAGCAGGAGATTGGAAGCAGGCCCTGCCAGCGTGGCGGCGAGCAGAGCCCAGCGGGGAAGCTCTGTGTCGATCTGAGCCCCAAGAATGCCGAGCGACAGGCTTCGGACCCGCCCGCCCAGAAGGTACAGAACGAGAAGATGCGCCGTCTCATGGACGGCGCAGGCGGCCAGAAAGGGCCAGAACAGCCTGGCCGGGTCCAGGTAAAAGAGCAGACTCCAGAGGGCCACGGCCTCTGGACGGAGCTCAGCCCGCTTCAAGGCTGTGCAGTCCCTCCCAGAAGGCTTCCACAGCCTCGGAGAGCCCTTGATGCTGGTCCAAGGCTTCTGTCATTGCGGTGATGCCGCGCTGGACGCGTCCGCCCTCCTGCCCGAGCAGCAGGTCCTGGACAGAAGCCATCCCCTGGGGATAGAGATACTTGCAGGCCAGCACTGCAAGGAAAATCGCAAGACTGACAAGCAGCTTCTTCGCCGCCGGACCAGGCCGGGCGGTACGATGAGCAGTCCGTGGGTGCAAACGTGTCATGCAGGTCCCTCCCTCGTTGGGAGCCTATGATCCGGAACCTGTGGTTATTCCCAGGCAAATCCGGGAAGTTTTTCCGGAAGACTTGACAAACCCAGGGCGCGCCTCTATAATAAATGGGCAAATCGGGGTGTGGCGAAGTTTGGTATCGCGCTTGGTTCGGGACCAAGAGGCCGCGGGTTCAAGTCCCGCCACTCCGACCAGGTCGAGTGTCTGTAATGGTTTTACAGACACTCGTTTTGTTTTCTTCCGCAATTGATCCTCACTGTGTTTTCTTTGCAGATACAGGGCGGAATCCTGGAATCATATCGTGAACAAGGAATTGTATATAATGCTGATTTGCCTGAGGAACTTGCATTTCCTTTTGTTCGCTGATATATTGGAGAAAAACAGAAGCGGAAAGGATGTGGGCAGATGAGCTTCCGGTCAAAGCTGTTCGGGCACCCCAACCCCTATGACATTGCGGGGACTGAGGAACTGTTTGTGTCAGCTGTCCGCGAAAACTGCAGCTACGCCTACAGACATTGCCCGGAATACAAAACGATTCTGGACGATGAAGGCTTTTCCCCAGATCAGCTGCGGTGCGCAGAGGACCTGGCGAAGCTTCCCATTTTACCGACAGCGCTGTTCAAGCGCAGACGGCTTCTGTCCATGCCGCGCCGAAGGCTTCCGGTGGTGGCAACCTCCTCCGGAACCAGCGGGCACGCCAGCAAGATCGGCCTGTCCTTTGGCGATCTGTGGGCAGGGCTGAAAATGGTCTTGCGGGTGTGCAGAAAACGCCAGCTGCTTTCGCTGCGGCCCTGTCACTATGTCGTGTTTGGCTATCAACCGAACCGGAAGAATCGGACCGGTGCCTCCAAAACCGCTTTCGGTGTGACGTTGTTCACCCCAGCGCTCAGCCGCACCTATGCCCTGCGCTGGAGGGATGGAAAGTATGTGCTGGATCTCAAAGCCGTGCAGGCTGCCATTGTGAAGCATGCCCGCTCTCGTTTTCCGCTGCGCTTCATGGGCTTTCCGGCATATGCCTGGTTTTTGATGAAGCAAATGGACGAGCAAGGACTCCGTATCCAGCTTCCAAAAGGCTCAAAGCTGATGTTGGGCGGTGGATGGAAGCAGTATTATACAGAACAGGTGGACAAGCCGGTGTTTTATGCACTGGCGAAAAAAGTATTCGGACTGGACGAGGCGGATATCATCGAATTCTATGGTGCGGTGGAGCATCCGATCCTTTACTGTGACTGTGAACACCACCATTTTCACGTTCCCATCTACAGCCGGGTGCTGATCCGGGATGTGCAGACCCTGAAGCCGCTTCCCCACGGGACGCCGGGACTGGTCAACCTGATCTCTCCCATGGTGCGCGGAACACCCCTCTTGTCCGTGATGCCGGACGATCTGGGCGTGCTGCATGACAACTGTCCCTGTGGATTGGACTCCCCTTATCTGGAGATCCTCGGACGTGTCGGCCTGCAGGATGTGAAAACCTGCGCCGCCGGAGCGGCGGAGCTGCTGGAGCAAACGGAGGTGTCGCTGTGATTCTGGCAAACGGAAGGCGCTATGACAGCGCTATGCAGGACAGTATCCTGGACAGACTGGAAACGCAGCTGAATCAGACGTTGGCAAAACCTGCGCCTGCAGCGGAGACCGTCATCGCGGCCATTGACAAGCTGGGGCAGCAGGTTGCGGCAGGAGCTTTTGATGAACAGATCGCTGCGCTGCAGATCGATGGCGCGGAGCAATATAAGGACCTGGCAATCCGCTTGCTTCGGCGGGATTATCTGGAATTCAAGGTCCGGACGGAGCTGGGCTCGGATTTTTCCGCAGACAGAGTGACCAATCCGCCTCCAGGATTGGCGCCGCTGCGCGTATGTACGAGGCCGCTGGGCGTGCTGCTGCACATTGCAGCCGGAAATGCGGACGGACTGCCTGCATTTTCTGTCGCAGAAGGGCTGGTGACCGGCAATATCAATCTGTTGAAGCTCCCTCAGGCGGACAACGGGTTGTCGCTTGCAATCATTGAGGCCTTGCTGGAGATTGAGCCCAGCCTTGCGGAGTATATTTACGTGTTTGACACGCCGTCCAGTGACGTGGCTGCCATCAAGCGCATGGCGGATCTCAGCGATGGGATCGTGGTCTGGGGCGGCGAGACCGCTGTTGCCGCTGTGCGGCGCTTCGCACACCCCGGGACAAAGCTGATCGAATGGGGCCACCGGCTCAGCTTTGCCTATCTTTCCGGCGATGCTTCCCAGCAGGCGCTGGCGGATTTGGCGGAGCATATTATCACCACGCGGCAGCTTCTCTGCTCATCCTGCCAGGTCGTTTATCTGGACACGCCGGATATGGACCGAGTGCGCAGCTTCTGTGATCGGTTCTTCCCGGTTTTGGAGGCAGCGGCAAAACGGCATCAGCCCAGAACCATGGGAGCGATTGCGGCCTTGACCCTGCAGAGCCGTACCGATCATCTGGAGAATTTGCTGAATGGCGGCGAGGAGAGACTGTGGCACTCTCCGCTGTGTTCCCTGATCCCGAAGGAGGATTCTGTGTTGGAGCTCTCGCCAATGCTGGGAAATGTGCTGGTGAAGCCGCTGCCCCGGGCGCGAATCTTGGAGGTTCTGCGGGAGAAAAAGCAATATCTTCAAACTGCAGGACTTTGCTGCCCGCCGGAAGAACGGGAAGCGCTGGCAGAGCGGCTCATCCGCGCCGGGGTCACCCGCGTAACCACCCTTCGGAATATGTCCGCCACCCTTCCGGGAGAAGCGCACGACGGGGAATATCCCCTCAGGCGATACTTGCGTACCGCCAACATCGAATTGACCGAGCAGACTGACAGTTGATTGCAGGAACGTACAACAATGCGATTATAAATACTGGAATCAGAAAATGCCCTGGAATCGTTAGATTCCAGGGCATTTTGCAGCGTGTGGCTGCCGCTTTTGCGCATGACCCCTTTTTGCGTTGAAACCGCAAGTTCTCAAAAGGTCAACAAATCTCCTTTTCAGCCTAAAAAAGACAAGTATCGCAAAAAAGGATCCCTTTGCTTTACAGCAAAGGGATCCGGGTTCTCTGTTCTCAGGCCAGAGCGGCGGTGATGATGGCCATCTTGTAGACCTCCTCGGCGTCGCAGCCGCGGGACAGGTCGTTGATGGGCGCGTTCAGACCCTGCAGGATGGGTCCGTAGGCCGCGAAGCCGCCCAGACGCTGGGCGATCTTGTAGCCGATGTTGCCGGACTGGATCTCCGGGAAGATGAAGGTGTTGGCCTGGCCGGCAACCGGGGAGCCCTTGCACTTGGTCTGGGCAACCACGGGGGACACTGCGGCGTCGAACTGGAGCTCGCCATCGATGGCCAGCTCGGGAGCCAGCTTCTTGGCTTCCTCAGTGGCGTTGCGGACCAGGTCCACATTGGCGCCCTTGCCGGAGCCCTTGGTGGAGTAGCTCAGCATGGCAACCTTGGGATCCATGCCGAAGGTCTTGGCAGTGCGCGCAGTCTCCACAGCGACCTCAGCCAGCTGCTGGGCAGCGGAGAGGACCACGTTGCCTTCCTTGTCCAGCTTGTCCTCATAGGAGATGTTGATAGCGCAGTCGCCCATGGCCAGCAGCTCGCCCTCGCGCTCCATGATGAAGCAGGAGCTGACCAGATGCGCACCGGGGCGGGTCTTGATGAGCTGCAGCGCGGGACGGACGGTGTCTGCGGTGGAGTAGGTGGCGCCGCCCAGCAGGGAGTCGGCCACGCCCAGCTTCACCAGCATGGTGCCGAAGTAGTTGCCCTTGGAGAGCGCGGTCCGGCACTCCTCCTCGGTCATCTTGCCCTTGCGGAGCTCCACCATCTTGGCCACCATGGCGTCCATCTCCGGATAGGTGGCAGGATCAATGATCTCCAGACCCTCGATGTCAAAGCCGCCGGCTGCTGCCGCGGACTTGACCTCGTCCACGTTGCCGATGAGGATGGGAGTGAGGAAGCCGTCCTTCTTCAGACGGGAAGCAGCCTCCAGGATGCGGGGATCGGGGCCCTCGGTGAAGACGATCTTGCGAGGCGTCTTGCGAAGAACGCCGATGAGAGTTTCAAACATATCCATGTCTTAAGTACCTCCAGTTTTTGCCGTGAGCGGCATCAATCGTCCTTATTATACACAGGTTTGGAGTCCGGTGCAACGTATTTTTGAAGATCCAGGCAAAAACCGGAGCGCAGTTCCAGGGCTTCCCCCGTCATGGGATGGGAAAAGGCAAGCCGCATGGCGCCCAGCTGCTGCCCGACCAGTCCCTGGGTCTGGGACCATTGCTGGGAAGCAGAAGTGAAATACTGAGGATCCCCCAGGATGGGGCAGCCGATGGACAGGCAGTGGACGCGCAGCTGATGGGTCCGCCCGGTCAGAGGACGCAGCTGTGTGAGCGTAACCGTGCCGTCTGTTTTCAGGGGTGTGAGCAGGGTTTCTGCGGGCTTCCCGGACGGGTCCGCGACACGCAGCATCTTCATGGGGTCCGGACGGAGAATGGGCGCTGTGATGCGCTGCGCTTCCGGAGTTCCCAGGACCAGGGCGTGATAGATCTTTTCAAAGCCGCCTGCGCGCTGCTGTTCGCTCAGCAGGGCGTGGGCATGGGAATGCTTCGCAAGCAGCACGACTCCAAAGGTGTCCCGGTCCAGCCGGGTCAGAGGATGAACTGCTGCGTCAGAGCCCTGAGCCCGATAGTGGGCCAGCAGGCGGTTGGCAAGGGTCCCTGTCATGCGGGCGGTGGTGGGGTGGACGATGAGCCCCATGGGCTTGTCCACCGCCAGGATGTGCTCGTCCTCGTAGAGAATGTGCAGTTCCCCCGCCTCGGCGGGATAGCCGGGCTCCGGCTCCAGGAGACGAACCCGGATCTCGTCCCCGGGCTTCACGGGGTAGTTGGTGCGCTGGGGCGCGCCGTTTACCAGCAGGGCACTCTGGAATTTCAGCCGTCCGATGAGACCGGTGGAGAGGCGCAGCTCCTGCTTCAGGATCTCGTGCAGGGTCCCGCTGCTGGCTGCGATATGACGAAGCTCCATGGCCGCACCTCCTTTTTTGCACATTGTAGCGCAGAAGGGGCAGGAAAATCAAGAGGCGCGGAGCAGCTCCGCAAGCTGCCCCACCAGCCCTGCGCCAATGGGAAAGAGCACCAGACCGGGAAAGGAGAAGAGCCGATAGCCTGCGTACATGGCGAAAAGAGCCAGCAGGGGATGCAGCCCCAGATGGGAACCAACCAGCCTAGGCTCCAGCACACTGCGGGTCAGGGTGGCGGCACCGTAGAGCAGCAGAAGCCCCAGACCGCAGCTTGCCTGGCCGCGAAGCAGCATGGCAAGGGCCCAGGGAATGAGGATCGTTCCCGTCCCCAGCAGCGGGAGAGCGTCAATGAGGGCGATGAGGGCGCCCAGCAGCAGAGCATATTCCATTTTCAGAAGAAACAGCCCGGCCGTCAGCAGGCAGAAGGTGATGAGCATGAGCTTCCCCTGGGCACGAAGCCAGCCCCGGAGAGCGCTGCCGAGACGACTGAGCACAGGTCGGAGAGCATCCTGCCACTTCTGGGGCAGGCGGGCGCGGATCAGGGGACCAAGCTGATCCCATTCGCAGGAGAACATGAAGCTGGACAAAAGCATGGTGAGGAAGAAGAGCAGCAGATCCGGAAGGGCGGCAAACAGGCGTCCGGTGAATTGAAACAGGCTGCCGGTCAGCCGGGAGGTCAGCTCTGCCGAGGAGGCAAAGAAGCTGTCCACCGCGGTTTCCAGGGCGCTTCCAAGCCCGTCCGGTACACGCTCCGCCAGTTCCCGCAGGAACCTCTGCAGCCGTTCCATGGGACCGGAGAGGGCGGTGAGCAGCTCCGGAAGCTCGCCGGACAGTCTGCCCAGCTCAAAGAGCAGCCTTCGGAGAAGAAGAAACGCACCAGCGCCCAGCAGCAGATACAAAAGCAGCACGCACGCAGCGCCGCAGAGCTTCCCCGGAAGCTTTGTAAGCCGCTGGAGTCCGGCGGCGGGACGCCGAACGATCCAGGCAGCGGCTGCGCCCAGCAGGAAGGGGAGCAGCAGAGGCAGAAGCAACAAAAATGCAAGAAATCCTGCAAAACTGGCGACGCAGATGATCAAAATGCGCTTTGTTCTTGCAAAATCAGCCGTGGGACTCACTCCTTTTGGAAAAAAGACGAAAAATAGACGGGTTTTTCCCGGAAATACTAGTAATATGACGCCTTGCAAGGCAGGGCAAAGCATGATAAGATAACCGCAAAGCATGAACAAATGAACGCAGGAGAAAGACAGAGGTGGAAGCAAATGTCCAATAATCCGAAATACTTCCTCGTGCAGGCGGACGCGCTGCCGGAGGTTTTCCTGAAGGTTGCGGAGGCCAAGCGCCTGCTGGAATCCGGCGAGGTTGCCACGGTGGGTGACGCGACCCAGAAGACCGGCATCAGCCGCAGCGCATTTTATAAGTACCGCGACGCCATCACGCCCTTCCAGAATCTCATGTCCGGACGCATCATCACCTTCCAGCTCATGCTCAAGGACCGCACCGGCGTCCTGTCTGGTATATTATCCATTTTTGCCTATTGCTGCGCAAATATACTCACCATCAATCAGGCAATCCCCAGCAATGGCTGCGCCATGCTGACCATCTCCGCGGAAACCACGGACCTGAACTGCCCGGTGGAGGATCTGCTTCGGAAGGTCGGCAATCTGGACGGTGTGATCAAGGCTGAGATCGTCGCAGGCTGAGGAGGAAGCGAATGATTCAAGTTTCAATCATGGGCTTCGGCACCGTGGGCAGCGGCGTGGCGGAGGTTCTGGACAAGAACCGGGAGACCATTGCGCGCGGCGCGGGGCAGGAGCTCCGGCTGAAATATATCCTGGACACCCGGGAATTCCCCGGCTCGCCCTATGAGAGCCTGGTGGTCCATGAGTTCGAGACCATCGAGCAGGATCCCCAGGTGCGGCTGGTTGCCGAATGCATCGGCGGTGTGGGCGTTGCCTATGAGTTTGTAAAGCGCTGCCTGAAGGCAGGCAAGCATGTGGTCACCTCCAACAAGGAGATGGTGGCCAAGAAGGGCCAGGAGCTGCTGAAGCTGGCAGAGGAGCATCAGGTCAACTTCCTCTTTGAGGCCTCTGTAGGCGGCGGCATTCCCATTCTGCGGCCCCTCATGACCTGCTTTGCGGCCAATCAGATTCAGGAGATCTGCGGTATTCTCAACGGAACCACCAACTATATTCTGACCCGCATGATCGGGGAGGGCTCCGCATTCGACGATGTGCTTCACGATGCCCAGGCCATGGGCTACGCGGAGCGGGATCCTTCCGCCGATGTGGAGGGCCACGACGCCTGTCGGAAGCTCTGCATCCTCTCGGATCTGGCCTTTGGCCGGACCGTGGATCCGGAGCAGGTGCCCACCCGGGGCATCACCGGCATCAGCCCGGAGGCTGTGAGCTTTGCCTCCAAGGCGAAGATGCGCATCAAGCTCCTGGCCAGAGTTCTCCGGCTGGAGGATGGGCGGATCGCCGCCTATGTGAGTCCCCACTTTGTCCCTGCCAAGCGGCAGCTTGCCATGGTGGATGGCGTTTACAATGCCATCATGGTCCGGGGCAACGCAGTGGGGGAGACCATATTCTATGGCCAGGGCGCGGGCAAGCTCCCCACCGCCAGCGCGGTTGCAGCGGATTTGGTGGACGCGGCCAATCGACTCAGCACTCCCAGAAAGCTCCGCTGGAGCGACAGCCAGCCGGACTATGTGGTGGATTACAGAACCTTGAAGCTGCGCTGGTTTGTCCGCGCAGAGGACGAGGAGGACGCGATCCTCTCTGTCCTGCCCGACGCGCAGCTCTATGGAACGGTGGAGGGAACCCGGGGCTTCCGCACTCCGCCCATGACCCTTCAGGCGCTGGAGCAGCTTGGTCTGCATAGGATAGAGCAGTTCCCGATCCTGGACTGACGGGAGCATGATTCAGAAATAATTCCGCGGCTTTTGACGCGGATGGGAGGCAAATATGGCACTGATCGTACAAAAATTCGGCGGCAGCTCGGTTGCCAACGCCGAGCGGATCCGCAACGTGGCGGGGATCATCACAAGGGCCTATCAGCAGGGAAACGACGTGGTCGTGGTCCTCTCTGCCCAGGGCGATACCACGGATGATCTGATTGAAAAAGCAAAGGAAATCAACCCCAAAGGCTCCAAGCGGGAGATGGATATGCTCCTGGCCTGCGGCGAGCAGGAGTCCATCGCGCTGATGGCCATGGCCATTGAGGCGCTGGGCTTCCCGGTGGTCTCTCTCACAGGCTGGCAGGTTGGCATCCACACAAGCTCTTCCTATGGCCTGGCGCGGATCTACTCGGTGGATTCCACCCGCATCCGGGAGGAGCTGGACCGCAGACGCATTGTTCTGGTGGCCGGCTTCCAGGGCATCAACCGCTATTTTGATGTGACCACCCTGGGCCGCGGCGGCTCAGATACCACGGCGGTGGCGCTGGCCGTTGCGTTGAAGGCGGACCTGTGCCAGATCTATACCGACGTGGACGGCGTCTACACCGCCGATCCCCGGCATGTGAAGGACGCGACCAAGATCGACGAGATCACCTATGATGAAATGCTGGAGCTGGCCTCCCTGGGCGCCCAGGTGCTGCACAACCGCAGCGTGGAGATGGCCAAACGCTACGGCGTCCGGATGGAGGTCCTCTCCAGTTTTTCGGGCAACCCCGGTACTATCGTGAAGGAGGCAGTCAAAGTGGAAAAAACCTATGTGAGCGGAGTGGCTCAGGATAAAAACATTGCACGAATCGCGGTGGTGGGTCTCCAGGATGTGCCCGGCACTGCCTATCGGCTTTTCAGCCTGCTGGCAAAGAACAAGATCAACGTGGACATCATCCTCCAGTCCATCGGCCGTCATAACACCAAGGATATCAGCTTCACCGTGGCTGCCGACGCCCGGGACGCCTGCGCCAAGATCATTGAGGACGCAAAGGAAACGCTGAACTACGACCACATGGATGTTTCCACCGATGTGGCAAAGGTATCTATTGTGGGTGCCGGTATGGTGGACAATCCCGGTGTGGCCGCCACCATGTTTGAGGCCCTTTACGAGGCCGGCATCAACATCCGCATGATCTCCACCAGTGAGATCAAGGTCTCCGTGCTCATCGACAAGGAGGACTCGGAGCGGGCCATGCGGGCAGTGCACGCAAAGTTCTTCCAGTAATCGCTTATGGCCCCATCGAAGAAGCCTCTTCGATGGGGCCAAGACGCTGAAAAACAACAAAAAAGCCTTGACAGAGGCTTTTTTGCATGCTATAATCCCAAGGTCAAAAGAAAGAAGGAGCGGCGGCACCGCACCTCACCTTCCGCTACGGCAAAAAGGTTTTACATGGTTCCCTCCCTGTTTCAGGGCGGAATTTTGTGCGGGTGCTGTCAGCATCCGCGTTTTTTCGTAATGGAGGTGCTTTATCATCGCAAAACTGGAACACCAGCTCAACGAAGAGATCCGCGACAAAGAGATCCGCGTCATCGGACCGGACGGTGGGCAGCTTGGCATCATGAGTTCTCAGGAGGCGCTGACTCTGGCAGCAGAGCAGGAGCTGGATCTTGTGAAGATCTCTCCCAACGCCACGCCCCCTGTCTGCAAGATCATGGACTATGGAAAGTTCCGCTTCGAGCAGCTGAAGAAGGAAAAGGAAGCCAAGAAGAACCAGCGTGTGGTGGAGGTCAAGGAGATTCGCATGTCTCCCAATATCGACACCAACGATCTTAACGTCAAGGTGAAGAATGCACAGAAGTTCCTCGCAGACGGCAACCGCGTCAAGGTGACGGTCCGGTTCCGCGGCCGCGAGATGGCTCACACCAATCTGGGCGAGCAGCTTCTCAAGCAGTTCGGTGAGGCCTGCGTGGACTCCGGCAGCGTGGATAAGGCCCCGAAACTGGAGGGGCGGAACATGTCCATGTTCCTCTCGCCGAAAAAACAGTAATTCATATTTTATCATACGGAAGGAGAACGACCATGCCTAAGTTCAAGACCCACAGCGGCGCGAAAAAGAGATTCAACCTGACCAAGACCGGCAAGGTGAAGAGAGCGCACGCCTTCAAGAGCCATATCCTCACCAAGAAGACCACCAAGCGGACCCGTAATCTGCGCAAGAACGGTTACGCCGACGTGACCAACCAGGAAGCCATCAAGAAAATGATCCCTTACAAATAAGGGTGTACGGATACGATAGGAGGAAATAGCAAATGGCAAGAGTCAAAGGCGCAATGATGACGCGCAAGAGAAGAAATAAGATGCTTCGCCTGGCGAAGGGCTATTGGGGCTCCAAGTCCAAGCATTTTAAGATGGCCAAGCAGGCGGTCAAGAAGTCCGGCGTTTACGCATACGTTGGCCGCAAGCAGAAGAAGCGTGAGTTCCGTCAGCTGTGGATCGCCCGCATCAGCGCGGCTGTCGCTCCCTACGAGATGAACTACTCCCGGTTCATGAACGGCCTGAAGAAGGCTGGTGTGGACCTCAACCGCAAGGCCCTCTCCGAGCTGGCCATCGCCGATCCTGCCGCGTTCGCCGCTCTGGTGGACGTTGCCAAGAAGGCACTGTAAGATTTGATACAAAGAACCCCGCTTCCGATGCCGGAAGCGGGGTTCTTTTTCTCGATAAAACGCCCCGGCGCATGCAAGCGCCGGGGCAATGTGTTTTTTTAGCAGCAGCCGCAGCCGTTGTCACAGCCGCAGCCACAGTTATTGTTGTTGCAGCCGCAGCTGTTGCCGCAGCCGCCGAAGAGGACCACGATGAGGATCAGAATGATGATCCACCACTGATTGTTCCCACCGCAGAAACCGGAATTGCAATTCATATAACGTTCCTCCTGATTGAGATTCGAGCTTGAGTTCGCTCATTCCATGTTATTCAGGAGGCGGCAAAAGGTGACGGGAACTTACCGGACTCGGCTTCCGTTGACACGTGCCGCACCGGAAATGGCGTTGTCCAGATTCACAGCTCCGGCATCCACCAGGGAGAGGAGCAGCGTTTTCTGGCTGTTCTGCTCCGTGGCATAGAGGGCGTAATAGGAGAGATAGACCATCCGGCTGCGGTAGAAGGTACCGCTGTTCATCCGGGAGATCTCTCCGGCGGAGAAGGCGCCAAGCTGAGAGGCGTCGTTCAAAACGGTGTTATAGGTGAAATCGGTGCCTTCCCGATAGTGCAGGCAACGCAGCAGGAAGGTGAGATACTCCTGCGCGGTGACGTTCCGGGAGGGCGTGAAAGTGGTTTTGGAGGTGCCATAGGCCAGGTTGTGGGCGTAAGCATAGGCCAGATACCGGTAAGCCCAGTGGCCCTGGGGCACATCCGTGAAGGGATGGGTGCCGGTGAAGGCGGCAGCCTCCTGCTCCACGCCGATGAGCCGCAGGAACATGATGAGACTCTCGATGCGGGTGCAGGTGTGCTCCAGCGCGTAGCCGGTGGTGGCGCCCCGGGTGCCGGCGAAGAGGCCCATCTCATACATGGCGTCTGCCATGGAGGCATAGTCCGTTGCGCTGGAGTAGGCAAGGCTCACAACACCGTCCAGAAAGACCTCCGCGGTCTCGGAGAGAATGCTCAGACCGCCGTCCGACTGGTCATTCTTCATGTAACGGTGATCTGTGACGAGGGCTGCGCCAGAGGGCTGTTTGGTGCCGGCGGTGATGTCCACCAGGTTTGCGCTGTTGGCGCTTGCCGCGCCGGCCAGCAGGGTTGCCTGGGCACCGGGGGAGAGAGTCAGAATGTCGCCGCTCTTCAGAAGGACGCGGCCCTTCACATAGACGGGCGTCACATTCTGCAGCGCATGCTCCCGGTTCAGCCGGGCAGCTTCCTCGGCAAAGGCGGTGAAAGCGGCGCTGCTGCCCGCGTCCACAACAGCGAAGGCGTCCTGAAGCAGGGAGTCGTGCAGGGCCGTGGTCAGGTAGCTGTAGGAGATCACAGGATCGTCCTGGCTGCCGCCCTCGGCGGCCAGCGCGCTTATGCTCAGCAGCAGACAGAGCGCTGCGCACAGGGCGATCAGACGGGAAAACTTTTTCATGGTAAAACCTCCGTTGAGGATAATCTTCTACAGTTTATCGCATTTTGCAGCAAATGTCAAATCGGAGGCAGCGAAAAAGCCCCGGAGGGCTGTTCCTCCGGGGCTTTTTCTCAAGCTATTTGTCCACCGTCACAGGGTCGGTGAGCTGAATCTCCTGATCCCGCTCCGCGTGTAGGATCCGCGCATCCTGTTCCAGCGTTTCAATGATCCGGCGCAGGCCGGACTCGTCCACAGGCTCTGAGAGCCGGACGGCTACAAGATCCGGCATGGAGCTGTAGCGATAGACCAGACTCAGGTCGTGGTCCTGCAGAATGGCGTCCAGCTCCGCGTCCTCATAGGCCTGGGCCAAGGTGAGCAGCAGCGTATCGCCGGAAAAGCGCTCGCCGGTCTCCGGATCCGTGATGGTGACGGGATGCATGGGCTCCGTGACCTGGATCGGACCAGATTCAGGCACTTCCGGATTCGCATCCCCAGTTTCGCCGGAGTCTTCGGCTGGCGCGTCAGATGTTTCGATTTCTTCTTCCAATGGTGCTTCCGGCTGCAGTGCAGAGTCAGAGATCGGCTGGGGTGCCTCGGTAAGGCTCTGCGGCGCCTGTGGCAAGGAAGAATCCTCGTGGGCGAAACTCTGCGCGCACGCGGTCAAAGCACACAGCAGGAGCGTGCTGAGTAGCAGGCAGAAAAGACGTTTCATGAGGTCGCTCCTTTCTCAGGTCTTCTCTGCTATAGACGCGCAAAACGCAAAAAAGTTCCCGCAGTTCTCAGGCTTCTTGCTTTTCTGAGAACAGCTGATCCAGCGTTTCGAAGCGATACCCAGCCTCCCGATACCGGTCGATGAGCTCGCCCAGGATCTCCGCGTTGGTTTTGGAGGTCGCATGCAGCAGAAGAATGCAGCCCGGATGAACTCTGCCAAGCAGCTTGTCATAGGCCTGCTGCGCAGTGGGCTGCTGGTCCTGGAGCCAGTCCACATAGGCGAGGCTCCAGAAGACCGTGTGATAGCCAAGCTCCTGCGCTTGGGAGAGATTGTCCTCACTGTAGATCCCCTGCGGCGGCCGATAATAGGGCTTCATGGGCGCTCCGACCACGGACTCGTAGCGCTTCGCGACGGACTCCAGCTCCTCCCGGAACACGGCTGGATCCTGGATGCGGCTCATGTCATAGTGGTGCCAGGTGTGGTTGCCGACGATATGGCCCTCCGCGGCCATGCGCTGTACCAGCTCTGGCTGGGACTCGATATAGGTCCCCACGACAAAGAAGGCAGCCGGGACCTGCTTCTCTTTCAGCGTATCCAGAATGGAAGCAGTGAAGCCTGCTTCATAGCCGCAGTCAAAGGTCAGATACAGAATCTTTTCTTCCGCGTTTCCCAGATACGCCGCGCCATAGCCGTCCAGCGCTTTCTGGCTGGCGGTGCCGGAGGGGGCGCTGCCCTCTTTTTGAAAACTCAGGCCCCAGGACCCGGCTTCCACGGCGTCCGCGCTGGGCCTTGTTGCCGCGAAGAACCCTACGGCAAGGACAAGCAGCAGCGCAACCGGAATCAGCCTTCGGCGCAGGACCCGGGGATCCCACGTCTGAAACTTCGAAATCATCATAAAAAACCCGCCTCCCCTAAAGACTATGGGACAAGGCGGGTTCTTATGAATGAAGATTAGTCTGCCTTTGGCTGAATCGGCCGTCGAGCGGCCCGATAGCGGAGGAAATTGCCCTTGGCCCGGGCGACGATCTTGCCTTCCTCGATGAGCGCGGCCAGGTGGGCATGGAGCGCGCAGGCACAGAGAGTGTAAAGCGCAAGATGCAGATGCCGCTGGAAACGATCGAAGATGGCTTTCAGCAGCTCGTCCTGGCTCATGCCCTCTCCGGCACAGAATTCCAGGATCCAGTCGTGCATGGTCTGGAAGCTCTCTACATTCGCTTGAATCAGAGGATCCAGCTGCGTGACATAGCCTCCGTGGGAAGGAACATAACACCGGGCGTGCATCGCTCTGGCTTTTTCCAGGGATTCCAGATGCTGATTGTAGGAATATACATAGAACAAGGAGTTTTTTGCCAGCTCCTCATAGCCCAGGACCACATCGCCCATGAAGAGCACATCGTCCGGGGTGCGGATGGCGCACTGCGCGTAGCTGTGGCCGGGCAGGGAGGTGATTGCAAAGCCCTCGGGCAGCACTTCCGGGGTCAGCTCCTCTGTGACGCTGGCCTCGGCCAGGAACACGTCGGTCATGATGGGTGGGGCAGGGTAGGCGCCGGTCATGCAGACCGTGTTGATCAGAGGCTCCGCGGCGAAGAAGGAGAGGGGACAGTAGCAGCGGCAGCCGGTCTTCTCCTGGAGATAGCGATTGCCTCCAATGTGATCCGAATGATAATGCGTGTTGAAAATGGCGTCCAGCTTCCAGCCGTGGGCATCCAGGATGTTCAGAAACTGCGCGGCGTCCCGGCGGTTCAGGCCGCTGTCGATCATGTAAGCCCGGTCGCCCCGGACATAGACGCCAACGTTGGTGCTGGCCTGAATGAGGAAGGTTCGGTTTGCAAGGGGAATGAGTTCGTACATAAAAGCCTCCTGGAAAAGCCGCCGTTCCCTTCCAGGAAGAATTGTGCTATACTGGTGGGGAAATGAGGTGCGGCAACGTGTATTATGTGTATCTGCTGCGCTGCAAGGGCGGCAGCATCTATGCGGGGATCACCACGGATCTGGCCCGGCGTTTTTCCGAGCATGCCGGGAAGGGAGGACGCGGCGCAAAGTACACCGCCTCCAGGACGCCGGAGCGCTTTGAATGCGCCTTCTGCGCCCGGGATCGGGCCTCCGCATCCAGGCTGGAAGCGCGGCTCAAGCGGCTGACCCACGCGCAGAAACAGAGCCTGATCGACGGCCTTGTGCCGGAGGGCCTGGCCCTGGATGAGTATGAGCGGGCAGTCCTTGCCCCGGATGGGCAGCGACTTGCAGAGGTGGCGCATCTCTAAATATACCATGTTTTTTGCCCTTTTGCAATGCAGCTCTCACGGGAAAATCTAATGGAGTTTTTCCTTGCTTTTTGGCGTTTCTGGGGATAAAATAGAACCTGATTTTTTGGAGAGGAGACAGCCCATATGAAGATCGGATTTGATAATGAGAAGTACTTTACCCTCCAGACCCAGCGGATTCGGGAACGGGTGGACTCCTTCGGCGGCAAGCTCTACCTGGAGTTCGGCGGCAAGCTCTTTGACGACTACCATGCCTCCCGGGTGCTGCCTGGCTTCCAGCCGGACAGCAAGATGCAGATGCTGCTGAAAATGAAGGACGAGGCGGAGATCGTCATTGTCATCAATGCAAATGACATTGAAAAGAACAAGGTCCGGGGTGATCTGGGCATCACCTACGATCTGGATGTGATGCGCCTCATCGACGCCTTCCGGGAGTACGGCCTGTATGTAGGAAGCGTTGTGCTGACCCAATACGCGTCCCAGCCATCTGCGGAGAAGTTCGAGCGCAAGCTCAAGAACCTGGGCGTGCGGACCTACCGGCACTATCCCATTGCGGACTATCCTACCAACATTCCTCTCATTGTTTCCGATCAGGGCTTTGGAAAGAACGACTATATCGAGACTACCCGCCCTGTGGTGGTGGTCACCGCACCCGGCCCCGGCTCCGGAAAGATGGCCACCTGCCTGAGTCAGCTCTACAAGGAGCATGAGCGGGGCGTGGACGCGGGCTATGCCAAGTTCGAGACCTTCCCCATCTGGAACCTGCCTCTGAAACACCCGGTGAATGTGGCCTACGAGGCCGCCACAGTGGATCTTTCCGATGTGAATATGATCGACCACTTCCATCTGGATGCCTACGGCCAGACCACGGTGAACTACAACCGGGATATTGAAATCTTCCCGGTGCTGGAGGCCATGTTCCGCCGCATCCATGGCAGCTGCCCCTACAAGAGCCCCACGGACATGGGCGTCAACATGGCGGGCTACGCCATTGTAGACGACGAAGTCTGCTGCGAGGCTTCCAAGCAGGAGATCATCCGCCGCTATTACGAAGCCCAGTGCAATCTGCGCAAGGGCACCGGCGATCCGACCCAGGTCCACAAGCTGGAGATGTTGATGAACAGCCTGTCCATCACCACAGCGGACCGCCGCACGGTGCCCGCTGCCCTGACTGCCGCGGAGGTCACCGGCGGACCGGCCACAGCCATCGAGCTGCCGGACGGAACCATCGTCACCGGCAAGACCTCGGATCTTCTGGGCGCCAGTTCCGCGGCGCTTCTGAATGCGCTCAAGCGCCTTGCCAAGATCGACGACCGCATCGAACTCATCTCTCCGGCGGTCCTGGAGCCCATCCAGGATCTGAAGGTAAACCATCTTCGCAACAAGAACCCCCGGCTGCACACAGACGAGGTGCTCATCGCCCTGTCCATCTGCGCGGTGACTAATCCCACGGCGGAGCTTGCCATGCAGCAGATCGGCAATCTGGAGGGCTGCCAGGTCCACACCTCTGTGATCCTCTCCTCTGTGGATGAGGGCGTGTTCAAGAAGCTGGGCACCAACCTGACCTCGGAGCCCGTGTATCAGACCGGACGGCTTTACCACAAATGATGCAGGAGCTGAGCCTGGAGCGGGATGTGATGCCCCTTGTTGCAGACGGCTACGATGTGAAAAATGCCCTGTTTCAGGGCGGTGTGGCCGATGGCTTGAATCTGGAGAATGCCGGGATTGAGAACTGCGATTTCTCCGGTTGCCGGTTTCCCGGATGCAGCTTCGCAAGGGCCACCCTCCACGATGTGAACTTTGTCTCCTGTGACCTGTCCGGAGTCAACTTCCGGGACGCAGGACTGAAAAATGTCAGCTTTACCAACTGCAAGCTGACTGGCGCCGCCTTTCTGGATGCCCTGCTCACAGGCTGCGTCTTCTGTGGTTGTCAGGGGCGCTATTCCAACTTCGCAAAGGCTCGCCTCAGGGACTGCGACCTGGTGGAGAGCGCTTTTCCGGAGGCCTCCTTCTTTGAGGTGCGCTTTCAGAAATGCCGCCTTGCAAGCGACTTGTCCCGGGCGGATCTGAGCCATGCAGAGCTCCGCGGCGTGGATTTGCGCGCCTGCACGCTGGATGGGACCATCTTCACCCTCACAAAGCTCCAGGGGCTCATTGTAACACGGGACCAGGCGTCCGCCATTGCGGCGATTCTGGGATTGGATATCAGGTGAGAGTATGACAGAAATCTATGTGCCAGTGCTGCACTTTTTTGAAAACGGAAATCCCTTTACCGGTTCGGCAGGATCCCTGCGCTTCCTTTTGAAGCCCTCGGAGGAGCGCATTCACGTCACCGTCTGGCGGGGTCCCTATTGCCTGGAGAAAAGCCAGGTGGAGACCGAAGGGGAGTTTCCCCTGTCCGCAGAGGGGCGGCAGGAGTTGCTCTCCTGGCTTGAGTCCCTCCGGGAGCCGGAATAATATCTCATTGACAAAAGCGCTGCACGCACTGTGCAGCGCTTTTATTTTCAGCGCAGGATGGGCTGAAGCTGCCGCTCCTCCAGGGCAGCAGCCACGGCCTCCGGCAGACAGTCAAGCCGTGCAGCCAGGGACCGGGGCTTTTCCACAGGGTCATCCTGCCCGAAGGGGACAAAATATACGTGTTTGCGTCCGAGCAGCGCGCCGATGGCCGGCGCGTTGGCGCCCAGGGCGTCGTTGGAGGAGACGGACAGAAGCAGGGGCCGCTCGTTGCGCAGATGGGATTTAGCTGCCAGCGTCACAGGCGTATCTGCGATCCCAGCGGCCAGCTTGGCCAGCGTATTGCCCGTACAGGGGGCGATGAGCAGCAAATCCAGCTGCTTTTTTGGGCCGATGGGCTCCACTTCCGCAAGGGTCGTCCGTGCCGGGCTTCCGCAGATTTGCTCCAGCATCTGTCGATGCTCCTGGGCGCTTCCAAACCGGCTGTCCACCGAGGAAGCGGCAAAGGAGAGAATCGGAATCATGTTGGGATAATGGACCTTTAACGCCCGAAGCGCTGCAAAGACCCGTTCATAGGTACAGAAAGAGCCGCAAAGCGCCACACCGAGGGTGACGGGTTCCATGAAAACACCTTTCTTCCTGCTAGGTTCGGTCCTCCAGGATCAGATCCCGGAGGATGAGTCCGGCGGTCTTTGGCGCAACCTTTCCCGGAAGGGCCAGCGCATGGCAGCAGCGCCGCTCCATGGCTCTGCAGGCGGCAAAGTCGATGCCGCCGGGCAGGGAGGCCAGGTCCAGAAGAAAGCAGTCCTGGGGCGTCCGGGCGATCTGCTCCTCGGAAAAAACTCTGGCGGGGACCGTGTTTACCACGGCATCATAGCATAGTCCCAGCTGATATCGGCCGGTGCGATCCGCCTCCATGCCCAGGGCCTGAATGGCATCCAGGTCCTCGCTTCGCCTTGCTGTGATACAGACCTGCACGCCCAGAGCCTGAAGACGGGCGGAGAGCGCTTTCCCAATCCGGCCGAAGCCGATGACCAGGATCCGCGCGCCGTTCAGCGTCCCAGGAAGGGCGTCCAGAAGCAGAGATAAAGCGCCTTCCGCTGTGGGAACCGCATTGCGGAGGGCAAAGTCCTCCCGCAGACTCAGATCCGTGATCCGTGCCTGATATGCCCGCGGCACCCTGCCGGCATAGAGTCTGCAGGACGCAGGCAGCGCCGCAAGGACCGCATCCATGGGGAGCACTGTTCCGGTCACAAAATCGCCGGTGACCAGGGGCAGGGGAAGCAGAGCGAGGTCTGCCTGGATGGATTCCGGCAGATCTTCCGGGCAGTCCTGCACTGGATAACCCAATTCTTCAAAGCCGCGGGCTGCCCAGCGGCTGCGCGCATCTCCGCCCAGCACCAAAACATGTTCTTTCAAAGTACCACCATCCTCACAGACCATCCTATGCATGGGGTGAGGATTTGTCCGCTTGTTTTTCTTCTGGCCTTCCGTTATAATAGAGAAAACAAGTTTGGAGGGATCACCATGGAGCCCAAAGGCTTTATTCGAGATATGCTGGATGTGAAGATCCTGATCCTGTTTGTCTTGGCCAGGACAGAGTATCCTGCGCCGCTGCAGTCCGTCTATGAGCTGTGCTATCAGGACGACAAGCTCAGCTATTTTGATGTTTGCGAGGCGCTGCCCCAGCTGGTGGCCTCCGGCCATGTGGAACAGAATGAGGCAGGGGAGTACCTCATCACAGACAAGGGCCGTCAGGACGGCAAGGTCACGGAGGACTCCATTGCCGCGCCGGTGATGCAGCGCGCCCTCATTGCGGTGGAGAAGTTCAATCGCTCCATCCGTCGGGACAAGCTGGTGCGCACAGAGGTCCTGAACCGCCCGGGAGAGGACTATGCGGTGGTTCTGAGCCTGGATGACGAGCAGGGTAATCTGATGACCATGGAGCTGATGAGCCCCACAATGGAGCAGGCAAGGCGCTTTGCCAGGGTCCTGCATACCGATGCGGAGCTCCTGTATCAGCAGGTCATGGAGTTCCTGCTGGAACGAACCGAGGGTCGGAAGGAAAAAACCGGCAAAAGCGATAATTTTTCTGGTTAAACTTTGGCACTTCTATGTATTGCGGTCGGAGGGGATTGTGATATAATAAAACCAGGGAAGAGATTCCCGGAACGCAACAGGAAAGGAGCAACATGTATGAAATTCCAGTACACGGAAAAGAAGGTCAAGCTGCCGGCCAACTGCATTGCTTACGCAGAGAAAAAGGTCTCCAAGCTGGATCGCTACTTCAACTCTGATGTGGAGGCGGTGATCACCTTCAGCATTGAGAAGAAAATGAATAAGGCGGAACTGACCTTACATGTGGCATCCACCTACCTCCGCGCCAGCGAGGCAACCAGTGATATGTTCGCCTCCATCGACGCGGTGGTGACTTCGATGGAGCGACAGATCCGGAAATATAAGACGCGGCTGGCCCGTCGTCTGCGGCCCGATGCCTTCAGTCAGAAGGAGGAGCCCACCTCTTTTGTGGAGGAGGAGACCGAGGAGACGGAAGAGGGCTTTAACCTGGTCAAGACCAAGAAATATCCCATTGAGCTCATGACTCGGGACGAAGCCATTCTGCAGATGAATCTGCTGAACCACTCCTTCTTTGCTTTCCGCGATGAGAACGCCGGTGGAGCTTTCAGTGTCGTCTATCGCCGCAATGACGGTGACTATGGCCTCATCACCGATTCGGAAGAATAATCCATCCCGCGCGCCCGGAGTTCCGGGCGCGCGTTCTGCAAAAAGAAGCAGCAGGCAAATGAAATTGCCTGCTGCTTCTTTATTATTCGTCCATCTGCAGGACAATGGTCCCCAGGGGCGGGAGATAGAGATTCGAATGCTTTCTGTCCATCCCAATGGAGCCGGTTCCGAAAAGCTTGGTGGTGCCGTGCAGGAAGGGGAGCGAGATCTCCCTGGAATCCTGAGAACGATTCACCAGGACCAGGAGCTGTTCCTTCTCGTCCTTGCGCAGACATCCGTAGATGTCCGGATGAGGCGCCATGGCCTGGAAGGAGCCGGAGATGAAGGCCTCGTGATCCTTGCGAAGAGAAATCAGAGACTTGTAGTAGGCGGTCAGGGCCTTGTCCTCGCGGCCCCAGGGGAAGGGTCCCCGGTTAAAGGGATCGCTGCCGCCCTCCATGCCGGCCTCGTCGCCGTAATAGATACAGGGGACGCCGGCAGCGGTGAACTGAAGGAGCGCCGCTGCGTGCAGCCGTGCAATGGCAAGCCGGCGTGCCTCCGGTGAGAGACGGAACTCGGCCATCTGCGCCTCGGTCATCTGCTCGGATGCGCCGCCCAGCAGGGTCAGCGCTCTGGCCCGGTCATGACTTCCGATGAGGTTCAGAGCGCCGTAGTAGTTCTCGGGGGGATAGTTTTCCAGCAGCTGCATCATCTTGCGGGCAACGAGCTGCGAATCCGCACGCCCCAGGAAGAAATCCAGCATGGCGGTGCGGAAGGGATAGTGCATGGTAGCGTCCAGCTCGTAACCCAGAAGGTACTGCCGCAGCTCGTCATAGCTGTACTTGTTGCTGGCGTCCTCCCAGACCTCGCCCATGAGCAGCGCGTCCGGGTCCTCCTCCTTGAGGGCCTTTCGCAGGGCAGCAATGAAGGCATCGGGCAGTTCGTCGGCCACATCCAGACGCCAGCCGCTGGCGCCGCAGTGGATCCAGTGACGGATCACGCTCTCGCCTGGGCCAAGAATGTATTTCAGATAGCTGGGCTCCAGCTCGTTGACGTTGGGAAGATCCTCCACACCCCACCAGGATTCGTAATCGTCGGGGAAGGAGCGGAACCGGTACCAGCTGTCGTAGGGACTCTCAGTCTGGCAGGCGCCGGGATCCGGATAGTTCCCATAGCGGTTGAAGTAGATGCTGTCCGCACCGGTATGGCTGAATACGCCGTCCAGAATCAGACGGATGCCCATATCCCGCGCCTCGCTGGCAAGCTGACGGAAGCCCTCCTCATCGCCCAGAATGGGGTCGATTTTGAGATAATTCGCCGTGTCGTAGCGATGGTTGGAGTACGCTTCAAAGATGGGATTCAGGTAGATTGCGCTGATGCCCAGATCCCGCAGATAGGGGAGCTTTTCCCGGATTCCCTCCAGCGTGCCGCCGAAAAAGCCCCAGTGGGTCACCTTATTCTGGCTGTCGCGGGTGTAGAAGGGCTGATCCTGCCAGTTGGTCTGCAGAAGTCTGGGCGCGCCCACCCAGTCGTCGGGGTGCTGGGCATCCAGGAAGCGCTGCGGATAGTCTTTGCCCCGGGCAAAGCGATCCGGGAAGATCTGATAGACCACCGCCCGCTTGTACCACTCAGGCACAGGGGCGGGATGATAGACGGTGACCTGGTAGGACTTGCCCTGCTGGGGGCAGAGGACGCCCTCGCCGCCCAGACCATCGGGATTGTTGCAGTAAAAGAAGACGTGCCCGTCCGGAGCGGTCAGTTGGAACTGGTACCACACAAGACCGGGCTTTTTCGGCGCATCAATGGAGCAGTGGAAGCGGAAGCCGCCTTCCGGCAGAGCCGACGACGTCATGGGATAGAGGCGCTCGCCCTCGGCTATGCGCCAGTAACGCAAAACGCACGAATACCCCGGCGCGGCCTCCAGAAGGTCCAGCGCCAGGGTGATGGTCGTGCCGCAGGCTACCGCGCCGAAGGGGGCGCGGTAAGCCTGGTCGTGAGAGTTGTGATAGACGATCAAAACAAATTATCCTTTTGCTAATAGAGTGTGATAGAGCGCCTTATACTGCTCGGCAGAGGCTGCCCAGCTGAAATCGGCCTCCATGGCGTTGCGGCGCAGGCCGGCAAAGGCATCCGGCTCCTCCCGATAGAGCTGCGCGGCAGCCTTGAGGGTGAAGAGAAGCTCGTGCGCGTTGTAGTTTGCAAAGCTGAAGCCGGTTCCCTCGCCGGTATAGCGGTTGTAGGGCTTCACAGAGTCCTTCAGGCCGCCGGTCTCCCGGACCACTGGCAGGGTGCCATAGCGCATGGCGATCATCTGCGACAGGCCACAGGGCTCAAACTGGCTGGGCATCAGCAGCAGATCGGAACCCGCATAGAACTGATGGGACAGGGCAGCGTCAAACTTGAGGGCAGCGGCGCACTTGCCGGGGAAGACCGAGGAGAAGTAGCGCATATCGTGCTCATAGCGCTCGTCTCCCACACCCAGAACGGCGACCTGCACGTCCTCGTGGAGAAACTCATCCAGGATGAAGACCAGAAGATCCATGCCCTTCTGCTCCGTCAGACGGCTGATCATGGTCACCAGGGGCACGTCCGGGCGAACCTCCAGACCGAGGGTCTGCTGCAGCGCAGCCTTGCAGGCGGCCTTTCCACTCAAATCATCCACGGTGAAGTTGGCGGGGATCAGCGGATCGGCGGAAGGATCGTATTCCTTGGTGTCGATGCCGTTGAGGATACCGCTCAGACGGCCCTGACGGCTGCGGAACAGCCAATCCAGCCGCTCACCGTAGTACTCGGTGCAGATCTCTTGGGCATAGGAGGGGCTGACGGTGGAGAGCCAGTCGGCATAATAGGCGGCGCCCTTCATGAAGTTGATGGTGTCGCCATACTCCAGCTGGGGCTCGGCAGGAGTTCCGCCCAGACCCAGAATATCGCCGATATTGGCCTTGGGATAGATGCCCTGGAACTTCAGGTTGTGGATGGTGAACAGCGTCTTGATCCCCTGATACTGGGTCAGATGACCATAGTGCTCATGCAGGAACACGGGAACCAGGGCGGTGTGCCAGTCGTTGCAGTGGATCAGATCCGGGATGAAATCGGGCAGGTACTGGAGCATCTCCAGAATGGCTTTGGAGAAAAAGGCGATGCGCTCGCAGTCGTCGCCGTAGCCGTAGGCCCGATCTCTGCGGAAATAGTACTCGTTGTCCAGGAAATAGTAGGTCAGGCCCTGATAGTGCAGGATCTCAATGCCGCAGTACTGCTTCCGCCAGGCCAGAGGGACCTCCAGAGAGGTGAAGTGTTCCATCTGGTCGGTGTACTCCTTGGAGATGGAGGACAGCTTGGGCAGTACCACCCGCACATCGTAGTCCTTTCCATTGAGCATGGCAGGCAGCGCGCCGGCCACATCGCCCAGACCGCCGGTCTTGATAAAGGGGACGGCCTCGAAGGCGGCAAAGAGAATCCGCTTCTTTTTCTTCGGCATGGGAAGCGCCTCCTTACACCTTGTGATTCTTGTCCACCAGGAACAGGTTTTCCGGAGTTCCGGTGAGGGTGACGTGATTGCTCACAGAGACGAACTTGTCACAGATCACGTTGTCCAGATACGCCCGCTCGCCGATGGTGCCGTGCTGGAAGATGATGCTGTTGCGGACAACAGCGCCCTTCTTTACATGGACGTTGCGGAAGAGAATGCTGTTCTCCACCGTGCCTTCGATGATGCAGCCGGAGCCGATGTAGGAGTTGACCACACTGGAGCCCATGGCGTACTTGGTGGGGGCGGAGTCCTGAACCTTGGTCTGGATGCGGTTCTTGCCCCAGAACAGTTCCCGGGTGATGGTGCGGTCAAACAGGTCCCGGTTGACGGAGATGTAATCGTTCAGGTTGTTGATGGAGCCCACATAGCCGTAGAAGGGGAAGCCCCGCAGATCCAGCTGGGCCTGGCTGTCCAGAAGGATGCGGCCCAGATCCAGATGGCCGTAGCTGGCATAGCCGTCCAGGATGCGCATGAAAACGCTCTTGCTGACCAGCATGCAGTCCAGGCTCATGTTGCCGCCGTTGTGTGTGCCGATGTCGCCGCCGATGACCCGGTTGGAGTTGTCCTTCATCTGGAGGAACAGACCGGAGCAGGTCTCGGTGACGGGCTTGTAGAGGAAGGTCACGTCCGCGCCGGAACGCACATGGGTGTCGATCATCTCGTTGAAGTCGATGTTGAACACCTTGTTGGAGGCGCAGAAGAGGATGTGCTCGCTGTTGTCCCGCTGGAAGAACTCCCGGTTGAGCAGGAAATCCTGGAGCAGGAACTTGGAGTTGCCGGAGGTGAGACCATAGGGGGCACCGTTGAGGAAGAACAGGCCGCCCTGCTTCCGGTTCAGGTTCCACTCAGAACCGGAGGACACATGGTCCAGAAGGGACCGGTAGTAGGCCGGAGTCACCAGGCCAACGGTGCGGATGCCGGAGTTGACCAGGTTGGAAAGCGGGAAGTCAATGAGACGATAGCGGCCGCCAAAGGGGAGGGAGGCAAAGCAGCGATTCTCCAGAAGCGTGCCGAAATTGGTGCTGGAATAGTTGGTCGAAATCAAACCAATGACAGGATCCACGATGCAGCACTCCTTTCTTTATTCCCCAATGAGGGTGACAGGGCCGTTTTCATCGCCGCAGACGGTGTTCTCCGCAACGACGACGCCCTCGTTGACAATGGTGCGCACAAGACGTGCGCCGGCCTCCACGCGGCTGCCGGGGAGCAGGATGCAGTCACGCACCTCTGCGTCGGCGCTGAGGTGGACGTCGGTTGCCAGGATGGAATGAATTGCGGTGCCATAGACGGAGCAGCCGTTGCAGATCAGGCTGCCTTCCACCCGAGCATTGGGCCCGATGTAGTGGGGAGGAGAGATGTTGGTGTTGGAGTAGATGCGCATGTCATCCGAGAAGATGTCGAACGCAGGATCGTCATCCAGCAGCTCGAACTGGGAATCATAGTAGCTGTCCAGGGTTCCCACGTCCTTCCAGTAACCGGAGAAGGTGTAGGCGAACAGGCGCTTCTGATCGGCCAGCAGGTTGGGGATGATGTTGCCGCCGAAGTCATGGTCGGAGTTGGGATCCTCATGATCTTCCAGCAGAGCCTTGCGAAGCACAGACCAGGTGAAGATGTAGATGCCCATGCTGGCCAGGTTGCTGTCCGGCTCCTTGGGCTTCTCAGAGAAGCGCACGATCTGCTGATGATCGTCCACGGTCATGATGCCGAAGCGGCTGGCCTCCTCCCAGGGAACCTGGATGACAGAGACGGTCAGGTCAGCATTGTTGGCCTTGTGGAACTGGAGCATCTTGTTGTAATCCATTTTATAGAGGTGGTCACCGGAGAGGACCAGAACATATTCAGGCGCGTAGGTATCAATAAAGTCGATGTTGTGATAGATCGCGTCCGCGGTTCCCTCGTACCAGGCGCCGCCGTGCTCCGTTGCATAGGGTGGCAGGACATGGACACCGCCGTCCGGGTTGGCAAGGTCCCAGGCCTGGCCGGTTCCCAGATAGGCGTTGAGGATGGTGGGACGATACTGGGTCAGCACGCCCACAGTCTCGATGCCGGAGTTTGTGCAGTTGGAAAGACTAAAGTCGATGATGCGATACTTGCCGCCAAAGGACACCGCAGGCTTGGCGTTTCGTCTGGTCAGTGCACCCAGACGGCTGCCCTGTCCGCCGGCGAGAAGCATTGCAACGCATTCCTTGGGCTTCATAGAGGCCACCTCCGTTGATTACTTTTTGGGGTTCACGCGTTATTATCAGAACTGGCAGGGTGTGTGCCAGATATCTGTGCAGTATTCCGCGATGGTGCGGTCGGAGCTGAAATAACCCGCTTTGGAGATGTTGTTCAGGCTCATGCGGTTCCACTGCTCGGTGCCGTAGAGCTTGCCCATCTTCATCCAGGTGTTCCAGTAGTCGTCAAAGTCGGCCAGGACGAAGTACTCGTCGCCCTCCCGCATGAGGGAGTCGTAGATCCGCCAGAACGAATAGCCGGAGCCGGAGAAGAAGCCGTTCACCAGCTGGTTGAGCATGGTGGAGAGCCTGGGATCGGCAGCGGCAGTCTCCTGGGAGCGGTAGCTGTGGGTCGCGTGCATGGACATGGTCTCGTCCGAGGTGAGGCCGAAGATGAAGATGTTCTCATCGCCCACCAGATCCCGGATCTCCACATTGGCGCCGTCCAGAGTACCCAGGGTCACGGCGCCGTTGAACATAAACTTCATGCAGCCGGTGCCGCTGGCCTCCTTGCCTGCGGTGGAGATCTGCTCGGAGATATCCGCTGCGGGATAGATCAGCTGAGCATTGGAAACCCGGAAGTTCTCCACAAAGAGGACCTTGATCCGGTCGTTTACTGCAGGATCGCTGTTCACAAGATCAGCCACGGAGCAAACGAACTTGATGATCTCCTTGGCAAGAGCGTAGCTCTGAGCGGCCTTGCCGGCGAAGAGGAAGGTATAGGGCGGGATCTCCACCTTTTCGCCCTGCTTCATCAGGTTATAAAGATGCAGGACCTTGAAAGCGGCCAGAAGCTGACGCTTGTAGGCGTGGATGCGCTTGACCTGCACGTCAAAGACGGAATCCGGATCCACAGCGATCTCCATGGTTCTGGCGATATAGTTGGAGAGCCGGACCTTGTTGCCCCGCTTGACCGCGGCAAGCTTCTCCAGGAAGGCACTGTCCTGACCAAACTTCGCAAGATCCTCCAGACGGTCGGGCTTGGTGATCCAGCTGTCGCCGATGGCGTCGGTGATCAGCCGGGCAAGCTCCGGGTTGGACTCGATCATGAAGCGGCGATGGCTCACGCCGTTGGTCTTGTTGTTGAAGATATCAGGCCGCAGGGTATAGAAATCGTGGAACACAGAGGCCTTGAGGATCTCCGTATGCAGCGCCGCCACACCGTTGACGGAGTGGGAGCAGATGATGGAGAGGTTGGCCATGTGGGCCTCGCCGCCGGAGAGGATGGCGGTGCGGTTGGCCAGTTCCTGCCAGCCCAGGGAGTTGGGATCGAAGCTGTCGCGGTAGCGGCGGTCGATCTCCTCCACGATCATATAGACCCGGGGCAGGAGAGCACGCATCAGGTCCGCCGGCCACTTTTCCAGTGCCTCGGGCATGACGGTGTGGTTGGTGAAGGAGCAGGTGCGGATGGTGATATCCCACGCCTCTTCCCAGGACAGGTTGTGCTCATCTATGAGCAGACGCATGAGCTCCGGCGCGCAGAGCGCAGGGTGGGTGTCGTTGGTGTGGATGCTGACACGTTCGGGGAGTTTGTCCCACGCATCCTCGCCGTAGGCCCGGGCGTACTGGCTCACGATGGAGCCCACACCCGCAGCCACCAGGAAGTACTCCTGCTTCAGCCGCAGGGCCTTGCCGGCGGGCTGGGAGTCATCCGGATAGAGCATGGTGGTGATGGCGTCGGTCTCCGCCTTGTCGCGGAAGGCGGCGGCGTAGTCGCCGTTGTTGAAGGCCGCCATGTCAAATTTCTCCTGCATGGGCTGGGCATGCCACAGCCGCAGGGTATTCACGGTCTTGCCGCCGTAGCCCACCACGGGCACGTCGTAGGGGACCGCAGCGATGGACTGATAATTCTTATGCTCGAAGGTGAGCTCGCCATCCGTCAGATGACGCTCTACCTCGCCGCCGAAGCGGATTTCCACCGTATCGGCCACCTTGGGGCTCTCCCAGGGATAGCCGTTCTCCAGCCAGTTGTCCGGCAGCTCCTGCTGGAAGCCTGCATCGATGCGCTGACGGAACAGGCCATAGCGATACCGCACGCCCATGCCGATACCGGGCACGCCCAGAGTTGCCAGAGAGTCCAGGAAGCAGGCAGCCAGTCTGCCCAGACCACCGTTGCCGAGGCCGGGGTCCGGCTCCAGCTCCTCCAGCGCTTCCAGGTCGATGCCGCACTCAGCCAGTCCCTGCTTGACCACGTCCCGAACCCCGAGGTTCAGCAGGTAGTTGTCAAGAAGCCGACCGATGAGAAATTCCATGGAGAAATAAAAGACCTGCTTCTGACCGTTCTGGTGGAAGCGCTCCCGGGACTCCGCGCCGATAACGGAGGCGTCCTCTGAGATCAGACGGACCAGAACCTCAAATTGCTCCTGCGGGGAGCTGCGGCGCAGAGGCTTGGAATAGGCCTCAAAAAACTCACGGGTGTAATCGAGAATGAATTCTTCCGTTGTGGAAAACATAGGAACCTCCAATTGGCAAATGAGACAAGAATTAACGTTTTTTTCTTCCGGGGGAGAGGACGCTGGCCAGAGCGCCGCCCAACAGAAGGATGGTCATGCAGGTATAGAGCCAGAGCATGAACACAGCCACCATGGTCAGCGAACCGTAAAAGGTGGTATAGTTGGTGGAGTGGGTGACAATGACGGAAAACACGGAGGAAAAGGCCATCCAGCCCAACGCTGCCGAAAAGGCTGCGATGAGGCAGGCTCTCAGAGAGACCCGCCTGCTTGGAAAGGAGGTATAGACCGCCGTGAAAATCAATGTCAGAAATGCCAGAGTAAACAGAAGCCGCAGCAGATTCAGCTGCCCAAGCCGGGCGCCAAGAGCGGGGAGCAGCTTCGCAAGAAGGGCCAGGAGATTTCTCCCGAACACATGCAAAGCCAGGGTGACCAGCAGAGACAAGATCAGAAACAAAGTATAGAGGATACAAATGAGCCGCCGAAGCAGATAGTTTCGCCGATCCCGACAGTGAAAGATGGCGTTGATGCCGACCATGACGCCATAGACGCCCCGGGAGGCGGACCAGATGGCAAGCACGGCCGTGATGGAGATGACCGCCGCGCCGCCAAAGCCCTTCAGATCTGTCACCACCGTGCTCACATAGCCCTGCAGGGCTGTGGGGAGGACCGTGGAGAGCAGCTCCACCAGATCCGTCTCAGTGAGCCGGGTCAGGTTCAGAATGGCCAGCAGCAGCACCAGCATGGGGAACACGGAGAGAATGATGAAGAAGGAGGCGTTTGCCGCATAGACGCCCACACTGACATCCTGCAGCTCTGAGAGCAGATTTGCAAGGATGGTGATCAGCCGTCTGCGGGGACGGGGTGTTTGTTCAGACAAGCGTAAGCCCTCCCAATGGGAATTGCAGTCCGGAAGGAGCCCGACTGCCTGATGAAAGTGACTGCTGGATCTTATTTCCCAATATCCACCTGAAATTATACCAAAGCAGAGCGCTGATTTCAAGCGGAAAGCAAAAACTATCTGAAATCCAGACTGATTTTTTTACTTTTTTTGTGTAAAACAGCTTAAGACGGGATCCGGAAACAGGATCCCGTCTTAAGCTGTGGACGCGTCAGGCACTGCGTTCCTCATATTCCAGTTCTGCCAGTTCTTCCCGGGCCTCCCGCTCGGAATCGGCGGAAAAGCAGAACCGCCCAGCCCAGTCGAAAACCTCCACATGTCCGCGTACCCATACCATTCTGTAATCCATATTGCTCGCTCCTTTGCTTTTTCTGAGTTCATCTTAGCAAAGGAGCTGTCCCATAATCGGGACAATTGAGAAGGAAACGGGAAGATTTCTCTTACAGAAGGGCAGCCAGATCGGGAAACAGGCTGAGGCTGCGCTTGAGAATGCCGTTCATATGGGCAATGGCAGTGCCGTAGTTGGTAAAGGGGATCCCCTGATCCTGGGCGCATTGCATCCGATAGCGAACCTCCCGCTCTGTGAGCATACAGCCGCCGCAGTGAATCACTAGGGAGAAGGGACTTAGGTCCTCCGGGAATTCCGTGCCGGAGGTGAACTGGAACTCCAGTTCCTTCCCCGTGAAGGCGCGGATCCATCCCGGCAGCTTCACGGTCCCGATGTCCTGACACTGGCGGTGGTGGGTGCAGCCCTCGGAGATGAGGACCCGATCTCCGTCATGGAGATGCCCCAGTTTGCCTGCCCCGCGGGTGGCAGTCTCCAGAATGCCCTTGTAACGGGCAAAGAGAATGGAGAAGGAGGTGAGGGGAATCTCCTCCGGCACCAGATCCTTCACGGTGGAGAACACCTGGCTGTCGGTGATAACCATGCGGGGCGGCGTGTTCAGAAGCCCCAGCATGTGGGTCAGCTCCTCTGGCTGGGTGACAAGGCATGCGGCATGCCGATCCAGAATGCTGCGGATGGACTGAACCTGGGGCAGGATCATACGGCCCTTGGGCGCGGAAGCGTCGATGGGCGTTACCAGCACGACGAGCTCCTCCGGGGAAACCAGATCCTCCAGCAGGACCCGGCTGTTCTCCGCGCCCTTGGCAAGCGCGGCAATGCGCTCCTTGAGTTCTTCCACGCCTGCACCGGTTTTGGCGCTGACGGCCACGGCGTCCGCCCGCTCCGGGGCAGCGGAAAGATCCGATTTATTAAATGCGATGAGATAGGGGATCTTCTTTGCCTGAATCCGCTCCAGAAGACGCTGATCCTGGAAGGAAAGCCCCAGCGCGGCGTCTACGACCAGAACGGCGAGATCCGTCCGGTTCAGAGCCTGATAGGCCCGCTTTACCCGCTCCTGGCCCAGATCGCCCTCATCATCCAGCCCCGGCGTGTCCAGTATCACCACCGGTCCAAGGGGCAGCAGCTCCATGGCCTTCTGCACCGGATCGGTGGTGGTGCCCTTCACCGGTGAGACGATGGAAAGACTTTGTCCGGTCACAGCGTTGACCAGGCTGGATTTTCCCGCATTGCGCAGACCGAAAAAACCGATGTGGATCCGGTTTGCGCTGGGGGTCTGATTGAGATCGTTTGCCATAGGACGCGCCTTCTTTGCTTCTTGATGGTCTAGATGATACCACAGGCTGAGGCAGAAAAGCAAGATGAAAACCCTTGTTCCTGTTGGGTACCGCTTATTCATGGAATAAAGATGCGCAAAGGCCGCACAGCTGTGCGGCCTTTGCGGGTTTTATGGGACTTTTCCTGCGTTTTCACAGCTTTGCCATGCACTTGCGGATGTGGTCGTGGTCTGCCTGCAGGCAGGAGACGATGTCCCCATCGTAGATGCGCTCCCGCTCGATGATGAAAGTTCGACAGCCCGCGTCCAGAGCGGCGCGGATCACGGCGCCCCAGTCACAGATGCTCTTCTCCATGGGACCCTGGGGACCCTCGGCATAGGCCTGCTGGATGTTCTGCTGATCCTGGGTCAGGCCGATCTCCGGCTTGGGGACGGGGCAGGTCATGCCCAGAGCCTCCGGGTCCATGGCCCAGTTGCAGGATTTGATGTGCAGGCAGCCGATGCGGCCCGGCCAGCGCTGCATCCAGTAGATGGGATCCACGCCGGCGGTGAGGGCCCATCCCACGTCCAGCTCCATCACGTGATTGGGATCGGAGTGGCGCAGGTAGGTGTCCATGATGTACTCCCCATGGGAGACCCGCCACTCATGGGTGTGGTTGTGATACATGGTCTTGAATCCGTACTGCGCGGCGATGCGGGCGGCTTCGTTGGCCTTCTCCGCTGCGGCGATGGCATCCTCGAAGGTGCCGAAGGCGCCGGGGATCCCGCGATAGCCCTTGGATCGGTCCTGCATCTGGCGGAAGAACTCCGCCATGTCGCCCGTCTGCACGGAGACGATGCCGCTCTGGTTATAGCGCTCCAGCCGCTTCAGGTTCTCGTCGGAGACGCTGCCGTCCGCCTCCCGGGGCAGGGTACAGTTGCAGCACTTGAGGCCGTACTTGGCAAGCAGCTCCAGGTACTCATCTGTCAGCGTGCCGCCCTCCACGCCGTCAAAGCCGATCTCGGCGGCCAGACGCAGGATCTCCTCCTGCTCCGCGTGCAGGGACTTGAAGGAATAGGGAATCACATACAGGTCCAGTTTCATGGGGTACCTCCTGAAAATGTTTAAGACAAGGGTTTTCAATGCCGGGAGAAGGACCCGGCGGCCTGCGCGGAAAGTCGTTTGATAAACTCAGTATACCTGGGAACAGAATATCTTTCAAGATCTTGTTTCAACATCTAAAAACGCTGTTGAAGCTTTGCAGCCTTCCTGTTATCTGGTGTTGTGGGAAACCGTCCAGATCCTGGACAGTCAGGGTATTCCATCCAAAATCCAATTCGGCTTGCGCGGTTTCCAGGCGATTCTGCCTGGTGTAATCCGTCTGTGGATTCTCAAGGATTTCAGGAGGCTGCTGATTCAGAAAAGGACCCAACTTTTTTCCTCTTGATTTTCAGAAAGAACCTGCTATAATGTTAGGGTCAACAAGCGCCGGTGGCTCAATGGATAGAGCATCGGATTCCGGTTCCGAGGGTTGGGGGTTCGAGTCCCTTCCGGCGTGCCAACAGAGGGATGCACAAAAAGTGCGTCCCTCTGTTTTTCTGTTCCAGAGTATCGGAGAAACCAAGAATTCGTCGCAAGGCTCGGATTCTTGGGAAGGGACTCGTCGGAGTCGAACGCGCCCCCGGCGTGTTCTTTGTCCGCCGACTTCCGGCGTGCCAAAGCTGCACTTCATTGAGGTGCAGCTTTTCTATTTTGGTGTGATGAAAAAAAGGTGTACGCCAAGAATCCACCTCAAATGTCGTCCTCAAAAAGGAATCGGCTTTATCCATATTTCGAGGGATTTCATGCCATCTTCGCGCTAGAATAGGACAAACACCAAAGGAGGAGAAGCGCATGACCTTTGAGACCCGGGTGAATTCCATCCGGCGGCGTTTTTCCGGCGCGGCTGCCCAGCCGCCCAAGGAGCGCTTTGCCGTACAGATCACCCTGACCGGAACGCAGCCAGGGACGCTTTATATTGCGAACATGGACAGAGGCCTGGAGATTGCGCCGTATGATTATCATGACCATACTGCGGCCCTGACCATCTCTGCCCAGGATCTGCAGCGGTTTCTTTCCGGCACCCTGCGTCTGGAGCGGGCTCTGGAACGGGGACTTGCCCGGGCAGAGGGCGACCTTGGCCATATCCAGCTGCTGCACAGCTATGCAGATCCGCCGGTCCGCCGAAACACAAAGCCCAGAAGCGCCTGAGCGCTTCCGGGCTTTTTTGATCGATACCGTCTTACAGGCCCACGGGCTTTTTGCAGAATACCTGGGCAAGGAGCGCCTTGTTGCCCCGCAGCAGAGTACCATCCCGATAGCAGGCGGTGTCCAGATCGATGGTGCCGACGCTGAGCGGCGCCAGGGTCTGCGCGCTCAGACAAAGGTCTGCCGGCGCCTGCACGGGAGAGACCAGATTTCCGCCCTCCCGGGCACTGACCTGATAGACGCCGCAGTTCTCCCGCAGGAAGCTGTCCTGAATCTCAATGGTGAACTGGCTTCCGGACGGCATCTGCAGACGAGAGAGGACCTCAGGGACATTCAGAACCCGGGCCATGGTATGTCCATCCAGACTGCACTCCGCCTTGTCGCATTCCGGGATCAGCGCGGCAAGGTCCACAAACTCCGGCATGGAGAGCTGCACATGGGTCACCTTGGCACGCATGCCATACAGGAAGCCAAGCACGTTCCGGAAGGCCTCGGGGCTGTCAAACACCAGATCCCGGATCTCCATTTCGCCCAGCATGGGACCCGCGCTGCCCTCTTTGAACTGGAACTTGAAATACGCGCGAGGCGCGCCGCTTCCGTCCCGGAACAGGTAGGTATAGCTGGGGCGATCGCCCTCCCACCAGTTGGGCTGGCCGTACTCGCCGTCGCCGCGGAAAGCCCAGTCTCTATCCGTGCGGAGCGTGGAAAGGTTCCGACGAAGTGCAGCAGCCTCATAGAGGCCGCGAAGGACATTCACATCCTCCTGGGAATCCACCCGCGAGACTGCGTAATCACAGGAAAAGCCTGCAAGCTGGTCGATGGGGACCCGCTGGGCGAGCTGGGAAGCAGCCAGCTCAAAGCCAAATTTGCGATAAAAGGCGAAGGAGAAGGGATGCAATACTGCAAACAGCTCTCCGTTCTTCCGGCAGCTGTGCAGAATCTCGTTCATAAGCTGACGGATGTGACCGCCGCCCCGTTCTTCGGGCAGGGAACCCACCATATTCACATCCCGACAGGGGACAAAGGCTCCTTCAAAGCTCAGCGTGCAGGGCCTTGTCACGATGGCGGAGACCATGCGGCCTGCGTCGTTGAAAAGACCCCAGGTATCCTCGTTCCGGGGCTCCTGTCCCTCTGCCTGGGCCTGATACTCTTTTTCGGAGCGCTCCCGCTCCCATTTGTGAAGAAATGCAGTGGCAATGAGACGATCGGCTTCCACCCACTGCTGCCAAGTGGTCAGTTTTTCGATTCTCACAGCGATCCTCCAAAGCTTGATGAATTGGTTCTATCATAACAGCTTCATTTCAAAAGTCAATGTCTGGAAGAATCGTGGGGTATTCTGGAAGCGCTGTAAATCTTAAGAAGTTCTTTTGCAGATTCAGCTTGCGATTTGAGGGCTTTTATGGTACTCTGAATCTATGGAAACGAACAGAACCGCTTACTCCGTAAGCCGAAAAAGTCCGTTGCTCTGGCTTGCTTTCGCCCTGATGCTCTGCTCGGTGGTGGCCCGCATCCTGGCCTTCCGCGCCCATGCGGAAATACCAGACCAGTCGATGCTTCTGGTGGTCATCCTCCCGGTTTTGGCGTGCGCCTGGTACGTTGGCAGCCTGCTTTGCAGCGGCCCGGAACGGCTCTATCGAACCGCCGTGCCGGCTCTGGCAATCCTCCTGTTTTCAGCCCTGGTCTCCGGCCAGGACAGCCGCCTGTGGCTTGTGAGCTTCTGGCTCTGCGCCTTGGCTGCTGCCATCGCGTATTTTGGAACGGTTTCCGGAAGACGCCCCCTGCGCATTGTGGAGATTCTGCTCCTTGCCGGACTGCTGCTGCTTCTGTGGCCCGCGCCCAGCGGAAGGCTCTATAAGGCATCTCAGGTCCTGATGGTTCTGCCCATGGCTGTGGTGGTTCTTGCAATGCAGGCCCAGCCTGCCGCGGAAGGGGAGGACTATGTGCCCCGCTGGGGCGATCGGCCGGATGGCCGCCTGGTGCGCTCCCTTCCTCCCATCAGCAAGGTCGGCCCCTATATCATGGTGGAGCGCAATGGCGCCAGCAATCAGATGGCGGAGACTGTCGAGATCACGGAACTGGACCGTTATGTCCATGAAAAGCGCCGCCAGGGCTACAAGGATTTCAGCATCATGCATGTGATCCTGGCAGCCTATGCCCGTACCGTCTGTGACTTCCCGGCCATCAACCGCTTCCTCTCCGGCCAGAAGGTCTACTCCCGGGATCGGAAGCTCCAGGTGGTCATGGCCATCAAGAAGGAGATGACCCTGGAGGCCCCGGACACCATGATCTCCGTAGACTTCGATGCGGGAGACACCGCACTGGAGATCTATGAAAAGTTCAACAAGGAAGTCCAGGCGGTCAAGAACAGTTCGGAGCTGGATTCCGGTTTTGACAACCTGGCAGCCGTCATCAATTACATCCCCGGCCTGGCGCTGAAGTTCACAGTGTGGCTCCTCAAAACCCTGGATTATTTCGGCCTGCTTCCCGGCTGGCTTCTGAAGCTCTCGCCCTTCCATGGCAGCATCATCATCACCTCCATGGGATCTCTGGGCATCCCGCCCATTTTCCATCACCTGTACAACTTCGGCAATCTGCCCATCTTTGTGGCCTTTGGCCGGAAATATCGCCGCAACGAAGTGCTGCTGGACGGCACCGTGGTGCCCCACAAGTACATGGATTTCTGCTTCAACTGCGATGAGCGCATCTGTGACGGCTTCTATTACGCCGCAGCCCTGCGCCATATGCACGACATCCTTCGTGCCCCAGCCCAGCTGGACAATCCGCCGGAGGTCATCAAGCCGGATATCCCGTAACAAAGCATAAAAACCGCCTGGATTCTTCCAGGCGGTTTTTCTTATGCGTAGTAGTTGATGAGGCAGCCCTTGAGGATGATTTCCCGATCCTCCGGAGCCAGATTCTTCAGATCCAGCCGGATCGGCGTCTGGCCCGCTGCCTGAAGCAGGAGCGCGTCCACGTGGTCCGCGCCGGATTCGAGAGCGGCCTTCACGCCGGGGATCCATAGCCGGTCACCGGGGGCGATCCGGAAGTCCGCGATGTTCTCCACAGTGAAGGGAAGCATGCCCCAGTTGATCACATTGGAACGATAGCGCTTGGTGGCATAGTCCTCGCAGAGGTTGGCGCAGCCGCCCAGCACCCGCTGGCAGGAGGCGGCCTGCTCCCGGGCAGAGCCGTCGCCTGGCCGGATGGCCATGATGGCGCTGCCCAGGCCGGTGGTTCTGGAATCGTGTCCGTCCAGCGCGGCAAGCACAGCAGGATCGTCGGGATTCTTCCGGCGGGCCTGCTCCAGGGCCTGGATGGCCTTTGCACGGGGAACGTACTGGGGATCCTTCCGGCTCAGAGCAAACTCCGACAGCTTCAGCGGATTGGAGCGGTAGGAGGAGGTCTCACCGGAGGGGATCAGCTCATCCGTGGTGGTGACGGGATCGTAGATAGCGCTGGCTACCGTGAGCAGCAGATTCTCTGGCAGCGGGATCTGCTCCGGCCAGTCTGCAATATTGGGACCGAAGACCAGCTCCTGGCTGGAGTCCGGCTTCCCGGCACCGAAGTAGACCCGGGCGTCGTAGGCGGAGCGGTTGAAGTGGTAGTCCATGTAATCAGGATCGGCAGGAATGCCCTCCCAGTCCGTGGCAGCCGTGATGGCGCCGCCGTTCAGGGCGGAGACCGCAATGGAGCGGGCATCCATCAGCGCCACATAGGCAGCCTGACCGCCGGAGGGCTTGCTGCCCTCCCGGTTGGGGAAGTTCCGGGTGGAATGCCGGATGGAGAAGCCGCCGTTGGCGGGCACATCGCCCGCGCCGAAGCAGGGACCGCAGAAGGCGGAGCGGACCGAGCAGCCGGAGGCCATCATCTTGCCCAGGGCGCCGTTGAGGGCCAGCTCCATCATGACCGGCTGGCTGGTGGGATACACGGAGAGCCAGAATGCGTCAGAACCCACAGGCGTGCCGTTCAGAATCTGAGCTATGAGCATCATATTCTGATAGGTGCCGCCGGAGCAGCCAGCAATGACGCCCTGATCGGCATAGAACCGGCCGTTGCGGATCTTGGCAGTCAGACTCTCCGGCGCCTTGGAAAGACCCAGTGCGCCGGGGGTGGCGGCGTCCACCGTGTGAAGGATGTCCTCCAGATTCTCGTTGAACGTGTGGATGGTGTAGGTGTTGCTGGGATGGAAGGGCAGAGCGATCATGCACTCCACCTTGTCAAGATCCACCTCAATGAGATCGTCATAGTATGCGCCGTCCTGGGGCGCCAGAAGCCGGAAGTCCTCCGGGCGGCCGTGGACCGTCAGGGCTTTGCGCACAGTCTCGTCGGTCTGCCAGATGGAGCTGAGGCAGCTGGTCTCTGTGGTCATGGCGTCGATGCCGGAGCGGTAGTCGATGGACATGCTGCCGACGCCGGGTCCGAAGAACTCCATGACGGAGTTCTTGACGATGCCCTTGGTGAAGGTGGCGCCGATGAGGGCCAGGGCCACGTCCTGCGGCCCGACGCCGGGACGGGGCGCGCCGGTGAGATAGATGCCTACCACTCTGGGATAGGCAATGTCGTAGGTCTTGTTCAGCAGCTGCTTCACAAGCTCCGGGCCGCCCTCGCCGATGCCCATGGTGCCGTACGCACCATAGCGGGTGTGGGAGTCGGAGCCCAGAATCATCTTTCCGCCGCCGGCGTACATCTCCCGCATGTAGCTGTGGATGACGCTCTGATGGGCGGGAACGAACTCACCGCCGTACTTCTTGGCGGCGGAGAGACCAAAAACATGGTCGTCCTCGTTGATGGTGCCGCCCACGGCGCAGAGGGAATTGTGGCAGTTGGTAAGCACATAGGGCAGGGGGAAGGCCTGCATGCCGGAGGCACGGGCCGTCTGGATGATGCCCACATAGGTGATGTCATGGGAGGCCATAGCGTCGAAGCGGATCTTCAGACGATCCATATCGCCACTGGTGTTGTGGGCCTGGAGGATGCCGTAGGCCATGGTGCGCTGCCTGCCCGTCTCCGGACGAAGCCCGTTGGCGATGCCCTCCTCCGCGGAGAGGAACGCTCCGCCCTGATAAAAAACGCCATCGTGTCTGATCGAGACCATTCTGGCTTCCTCCTTTGTGTAATGATTCGCTAGTATACCAGATTTTTGCATAAATAGCAAGAGTTTATGCAGCTTTTGCCCTGCTTATCCATTTCCAGATCAGAAAGCCCAGACTGGCGCCCAGCAGGTTCAGCAGCAGATCATCCACATCCGCCGAGCCAAGCCTGGTCAGATATTGGGCTGCCTCCAGAAGGCAGACGGAGAGGGCAACTGTCAGAAGATAGACAGGGAAATGATTTTGTCGTTCCCAGATCGCGGGCAGCAGTCCCAGGGGCAGGAACATCAGAATGTTTCCAAACAGATTGACGATGGCCAGACGGCGAAGACTCGGCCGCAGACCAAGCAGACGGATCATAGCCTGGATCGTTCTGCCGGGGATCAGATTGCAGCTGCGCTCCGCATAGGGGACCCTGTGGAACATGAGATAGAGCATCAGAAGGGCGTAAATGCAGAACCCTGCAAGAAAGAATCTTTTGTTTCGCATCTGGCCGCCTCCCTTTGCTGTTTGGAACGATCATACCACAACCGGGAAGGCAGGACAAGGGAAAAGCGTCACAAAGCGATGTATTGCGCCGCGGCCCAGCCGTAGGTTTCCAGATAGGAAACGGAGTACCAATCTCCAAAAACGCCCAGAACCTCCACGTTTGCCCCGTCAGGGATCGAACGCAGAATGGGCGCATCCAGCAGCGGTGCGCTGCGCAGATTCAAGGTTCCGGAGTTCAGCGTGACCGTGCCCGACTGCGGGGCAGAGGGAGCGATGGCGGGCAGCCCGAAGTACTCTGTCACAGAGAGGGAGAGGTTCTCCGCTATGGGCTCCAGATTGTCCTTGATCCAGGCGGCATCCTCTTCGTTGTCATGAAAAGCCAGCTCCAGAAGCACAGCCGGAGCCCGGGTCCGGCGCAGCTCTGCCAGGGAGGCGTTCTCCTGGGCAAAGACCCGGTCGGGCAGGGGATAGAGCTTCTTCAGATTGTCCACCAGAATGTTTGCCATGCGTAGTCCCGCGGCGCTGCCCGGGAAATAGTAGGCGGCGCTGTAGCGGGTGACGCCGGCGGCTTCTCCGGCCCCTGCATTGGAGTGAAGGGCCAGGTGGAAGTCATAGTGTCCCAGGTTGGACTGGCGGATGGAGGTAAGCACGCTGCCGTCCGGATTGTTCCGGGTCACATTGATCCCCGCCGCGTGCAGATAGGGCTCCATCACGTCAGCAAGGCGGTTCATCCAGAACTGTTCCGTGCCGCCGGAGATGTAGGAATTCTCCTGTTGCGTGGATGGGCTTAAAAAGAGACTGGACATGAAAAGACCTCCTGTTTTTCCCCAGTCTATGCAGCCGGATCTGGATTTGCGATTTCAGGGCGCAAAAAAGCCCTGGAGAAATCAATCTCCAGGGCTTCGGAATCTCAGACTATAGCGGTCAAGAGACAGAATTTGCCACAAAACAGAGCCAATTCGGATCAGAAAGCGTTTCCAATGCTTCCCGCGCCGCCTGCGCGTCTTCATAGATTGCAAAGCAGGCGGAGCCGGAGCCAGTCATGGCAGCGCCCAGACAGCGGGTCTGCTTGAGCGCCGCCAGAAGCTGCTCCACCTCCGGATAGAGGCGGCAGGCCAGCGGCTCAAAGGAATTGCACAGCAGCTTACCGACCGCCGGAAGATCCCCCTTGCCCAGCGCTTTTGTGAGGGCGGCGGTGTCCGGATGGGGCAGCTTCGGCTCCGCGTCTGTCGCCCGATAGAGGCCTCCGGTGGAGATGGCGCAGGCGGGCTTCACAATGAGGATGCCGCAATCCGGCAGCGCGGGGAGTTCCGAGAGCTGTTCGCCCCGGCCCCTTGCCAGCCTGCATCCGCCCAGAAGGCAGAAGGGCACGTCGGAGCCGAGAGAAAGCGCCAGGGTCTCCAGCTTCTCCTGGGAATAGAGTCCGTAGTGACGCTGCAGCGCTCTAAGGACTGCCGCTGCGTCGGCGCTTCCGCCTCCCAGACCTGCCTGGGAGGGGATCCGCTTCTCCACCCGGATCTCCAGACCTGGGTGCAGACCCGTCCCGGCGAAGTAGGCTTCCGCCGCACGCCAGGCAAGATTGGTCTCGTCCAGGGGCATGGGAAGTCCGCTGCCGCAAATGCTCCACGGACCGGAAGGGGAAAGCGTCAGGTTCACCTCGTCGCACAGGGAGACCGTCTGCATGACCATCTCCAGCTCATGATAGCCGTCCGGCCGCAGGCCCAGGATATCCAGGCCCAGATTCAGCTTGGCCCAGGCATGCTCAGAAAGGATCACAGAATTCGTCTTCCTTCCAGATAGAATCGTTTTTCGTTGGCGCTGCCCATGGAGAAGGTCTTGCGGGGCAGGACTCCGTCAGCCACTACGCCGCGGAAGAGCTGACGCTTTTCCATGGCGCTGAGCAGAAAGCCCACCGCGTCCGGCGCCTGGGCGAGGCGACGGGTCACATCCTCGCCGTGGATATAGTCGATACTGCCGGGATGATCGGCAAGATAGGCATCCAGGAAGCTTTGCAGCACGCCAACGGCCAGCTCACCCTTTGCCTTGTCCAGGAACAGCTTCCGCTCGCCTGCAAGGGTGATGACGGTGATGGGGAAGCCGGTTTCCGCACCGCACTGCGCTTCCAGCGCAGAAAGCAGCGCCTGGGGATCTGCGCCGGTGACCACCCGGTGGATGGGTTCGAACTCCAGAGCGGGGTCATGCAGGTTTTCCAGCTCACACAGCGCCCAGCGTGCAGGATGCTGCGACAGATCCTCGCCGGGATGCTCCGCCTTCAGTGCTTCATAACAGGCCTTTGCCGTGGCAAGGGAGTGATTTCCGTCCCCCACGGCATAGGAAAAGGGCGTGCCGCGAAGGTCCTGATAGCGCTCCGGGGAGGCGGCGCAGTAGCGTTCCAGACGCTTATCCAGCGCCGCCGCCTCGTCCTCCGGCAAAAGATAGCCCCGGATCCGGCCGCCCTGCTCCATCAGGTCAAAGTCGTAGAGCTTGCGGAACTGGTCCTTTTTCGCCGCAAGGGGAGAGAGGATCTGATCCGCTTCGTCGTCGCAGAGCAGCAGCACATGGGGCAGCTCCAGCGCTGCGCCCTGACGCACCTGTTTCCGGGGCGGGATCCGCTCCAGAACCGTGCCCTCTGTGGCACGGATCTGGCTTTGAGAGCCCGGAAGATAATCGTACTGCTCCAGATCCACGCAGCCCACCACGCCCCGGCGCACCGCGCCGGAGTTCAGGCTCCGCTCCACGTAGAGATAGCTCTGAGCAAAGGCTTCAAACAGGCCGTTTGCCAGATAGTCATCCATGGCGGCATGAATCGCAGCCACCTTTTCCTGAACGCCCGGGGCGTTCAGCTCCGCCTCGGGCAGGATCAGATGGCGGGTTGAGGGCTTTCCTGCCGTGCGCGCGTCCACACGGGCCCAGTATTCCGGCTGGGAGGTGTACTGGTCGCAGGCTACAACGGCCCAATCCTCCAGATGATCCAGCTTTGGAAGCAGAATATCGGCTCTTGAAAAAGCGCTCATCGGGTCCTCCTTTACAGATGCTCCAGGAAACGGCGGATCCGCTCCAGAGCTGTCTCCAGATCGTGCATGCTGGCTGCGTAGCACATGCGAACAAAACCCTCGCCGGAAGCGCCGAAGGCGTTGCCCGCGATGACCGCCACATGCTCCTGCATGAGAAGCTGCTCACAGAAGTCCTCGGAGCTGAGCCCCGTGGACTGGATGGACGGGAATACGTAAAACGCGCCGCGGGGCTCAAAGCAGTCCAGACCCAGCGCCCGCAGGCCCTGCACCAGGTAGCGGCGGCGTCCGTCGTACTCTGCCTTCATGGCCTCGATGTCCTCGTCGCCGTGCCGCATGGCCTCAATGCCGGCGTACTGGCTGGTGGTGGGAGCACACATGATGGCAAACTGGTGGACCTTGTGCATGACGCCGAGGATCTCCGCCGGTGCGCAGGCATAGCCCAGACGCCAGCCAGTCATGGAATAGGCCTTGCTGAAGCCGTTGACCACCACCGTGCGCTCCCGCATGCCGGGCAGGCTGGCGATGGAAACATGCTTCTGGCCATAGGTCAGCTCCGCATAGATCTCATCGGAGATAACAAAGAGATTGTGCTTGATGATGATGGGAACCAGGGCCTCCAGGTCTTCCCGGCTCATGATGCCGCCGGTGGGATTGGAGGGGTAGGGGAGGATCAGCAGCTTGCTCCGGGGGCTGATGGCAGCCTCCAGCTGCGCCGGGCTGATGCGGAACTCGTTATCCGCCTTGAGGGGCAGTACCACCGGCACGCCGTCAGCCAAAGAGGCAATGGGGCTGTAGCAGACAAAGCAGGGCTCCGGAATGATGACCTCTTCCCCCGGATTGATGAGGGCCCGGGTGGCAAGGTCAATGGCCTCACTGCCGCCCACGGTGACCAGAATCTCATGGTCGGGATCATAGGAGAGCTCCATGCGGCGCTCCAGGTAGCGGGCGATCTCCCGCCGCAGCTCTGAGAGACCGGCGTTGGAGGAATATTTGGTGAAGCCCTTTTCCAGACTGTAGATTCCGGCGTCCCGGATGTGCCAGGGGGTGATGAAATCCGGCTCGCCCACACCCAGGGAGACCACGTCCTTCATCTCCGTCAGCAGATCGAAGAACTTGCGGATCCCGGAGGGCTTAATGGCTGCCGCCCGCTGCGATAAGACAGAAGCATAGTCAATCATACGAAAATCGGACGCTCCTTTTGTTCCTCCTGGGGCTGGAAAACGGTGTGCTTTTCCTTGTACTTTTTCAGGATGAAATGGGTGGTGCAGGAGGTGACACCCTCGATGGTGCTCAGGCGCTCGGCCACGAACATGGCGACCTCCCGCAGGGTGCGGCCCGTGATGAGCACGGTAAAGTCGAAGCCGCCGGAGGTGAGATACATACTCTCCACCTCTTCATACTGATAGATCCGCTCCGCAATGCGGTCAAAGCCCTTGTCACGCTGAGGGGTGACAGAAACCTCAATGAGGGCGGTGACGCTCTCGTCAATGGTGTCGTCCCAGTTGACAATGGCCTTATATCCCAGGATCACATGATCCTGCTCCAGCTGTTTGATCTCAGACTGCACTTCCTCCACGGTCATGTCGCACATGGCCGCCAGCTGCTCAGGCTTCAGGGTGCAGTCCTGTTCGATGCATTTCAGGAGCCGAAGCTCGTTTCTTTGATTGCGCATGGTCTCAGCCCTCCAGAGCTTACAGAATAGAGTTATTATACACGCTTTCCTTCAAAAAAGAAAGGAAGAAGTTCACGAAATTTCCAGATTATTTGCGGTTTTCCTGTGGAATTCTTGAATGGTTTTGCACAAAAGCGGTCATACTGCCGTCAAGACCAATTTGAATGGAGGAAGGATTATGGACACAACTGCCCTGCTGCTTACCATCCTCGGCGCGGTGAACTGGGCGCTGGTGGGCATTTTCAAATTTGACCTGGTGGCATGGATTTTCGGCGGGCAGACCGCCGGCTTCAGCCGCGTGGTCTACACCATCGTGGGCCTGGCCGGGCTCTGGTGCATCCGGCTGCTGTTCCGGAGAACCGACGAGGCAGACGCAAAAAGCTGAAAAAACAGGGACGGGGAACCGTCCCTGTTTTTTATCACGCCAGCGCTTTTTCGCTCCAGGTCGGGTCCTGGAGCATGGCTCGACCCACGCCGATGAGATCCGCCGCGCCAAGCTCCAGAAGCTCCTCCGCCTGCTGGGCGGTCTGCACGCCGCCTGTGAGCAGGACCGGAATTGACGCGGCCTTTTTCACCGCAAGGGACAGATCCCGGAACCAGCCGGGGCTGGAATCTCCCGGATTGGAGAAGCCGCAGAAGCCGCCGGAGAGGCTCACCAGATCCGCGCCTGCCTTCTGGAACAGCGGACAGGCCAGTGCCGCGTCCTCGATCGTGCTGCCGCCGGGCTGATAGTCACATCCGCCCAGGCGGATCGAGACGATCATCCTGGGACCCACAGCCTCCCGGACAGCCCGGAGAACCTCCAAATGGAAACGGACCCGGTTTTCTAGACTTCCGCCATAGGCGTCGGTGCGATGATTGGTCAGGGGCGAATAGAACTGATTGAGCAGATAGCCGTGGGCGCTGTGGATCTCCACACCATCCAGACCAGCTTTCCTTGCCCGTATGGCCGCGGCGGCAAACTGCTGGACTGCCTCCTGAATCTGCTCCTGGGTCATGGCCTGGGGCAGCGGTCCGTCCTGTCCGGGACGGTTCACGGCGCTGGGGCCGAGCCGGGGCGCGGAAGGATCGTCCTGCCGAGCTGCGATGCCGGCATGGTTCAGCTGTGCCAGGACCTTGGCAGGGCCGGCATCGTGGATAACTGCCGCCAGACGGGAGAGACCCTGCACATCCGCATCCTTGCTGACACTGAGCTGCCGGGGCTGCGCCTTGCCGGCCGGGGCCACGTAGGCATGCTCCAGGACGATCAGTCCGGTTCCCGCCTGCGCCGGGACCTGGTAATAGGCGCAGAGTTCATCGGTGACGAAGCCCTCCGAGGTGGCCTTCGCCGAGGCCATGGGCGGCATGGCGATTCGATTGGGAACCGTGACGGCGCCCAGCTTGATGGGACTTGATAGGATCATAGAAATGCCTCCCCGCTTGTTTTTGATCATACTCATTATACGCCCATTCCGCCGGCCTTGCAAGTAGGCCGTCAGGCTGATACAATACAGGAAAGGAGGTGCCGCCTTGGAAAAGAAGCAGCTCAGGCAGCAGATGAAAGCCCTGCGCGCCCAGGTTTCCCCGGATCAGGCAGAAATCTGGAGCCGTGCCCTTGCTCAGTCGCTGTTTTCCACGCAGGAGTACCGGACGGCGAAGAGTGTTTTCCTGTATCTCTCTATGCCCGGCGAGGTGGACACCATGCCCGTTCTCGCCCGCGCCCGCGCTGATGGAAAGCGGATCGCCGTGCCCAAGGTGCTGGGGAAGGGGATGTCCTTTTTCTGGCTGGAGCCGGACACGGTCCTGGCTCCCAGTGCCTTCGGCGTCCTGGAACCGGAGAACGCAGCGCTCGCCCGGGATGAAACAGCGCTGATCATTGTCCCGGGCCTGGCCTTCCGGCCGGACGGCTTCCGCTGCGGCTACGGCGGGGGCTACTACGACCGATACCTTGCTGCCCATCCAGGCTGTCCCACAGCAGCGCTGTGCTTCGACTTTCAGATCACCCGGGAGCTGGAGCCGGATGAGCATGACATTCCCGTCCAGCAGATTCTGACGCCAAGCAGGATGTTTTTCTGTGAAAAGAAGCTTCCCTCTTGCCAAATATAAAAAGGTATGGTATCATTGCATTAGACAACTTTAGAAGGAGGAATCACCATGATCTATCGTGATTTTAAGGACGGCAAGAAGACCAGTCTGCTTGGCATGGGTTGTATGCGGCTTGCGACCCTGCCCAATACCCACGATGAGGTGGACTACGCCCTTGCGGAAAAGCTTATTGACACCGCCTACCAGAACGGCGTCAACTACTTCGACACGGCCTATGTGTACCTGTCCGGCAACTCCGAGCGGGTCCTGGGCAAGGCTCTGTCCAAGTATCCCCGGGAGAGCTACTTCATTGCCACCAAAATGCCCGGTATGGTGAAGACCAAAGAGGACGTGGAGCGGGTCTTCAACGAGCAGCTGGAACGGCTGGGCGTGGATTACATCGACTTCTATCTCTGCCACAACGTAAACGAGGGCTCCATCGACACCTTCATGAATCTGGAGGTTCCTCAGTTCATGGAGCGCATGAAGGCCGAGGGAAAAATCCGCTATCTGGGCTTCTCCAGCCATGGTCAGCCTGAGACCCTGCGGCGCTTTGCCTCTCTGCGGGACTGGGACTTTGCCCAGATCCAGCTGAACTACTTTGACTGGTTCCGCTCCAGCACCAAGGCTCAGTATGAGGTCCTGCGGGAGCTGAATATCCCTATCGTGGTCATGGAGCCTGCCCGCGGCGGCCGCCTGGCCGATCTGACCGAAGGCAGCAATGCCCTTCTGAAAGCGGCGGAGCCCGACCGTTCCATCGCCTCCTGGGCTTTCCGCTTTGTCAAGAGCCTGCCCGGCATTCAGGTTATTCTCAGCGGCATGAACGCCGAAAATCAGATGAGCGACAACCTGGCGACCTTCAGCCAGGAGGACAAGCTCACCGACGCAGATCTGGAGCTGCTTCAGAATGCGGTGGATATGCTGGTCAAGGAAGTCAGCGCACCCTGCACTGCCTGCCGCTACTGCTCTGAGTGCCCCATGGAGCTGGATATTCCGGAGCTGCTCAAGACCTACAACCAGTACGCCATCTCCAAGAGCGGCTTCGCTCTTATGGGCCTGAACAATCTGCCCGAGGACAAGCGCCCCTCCGCCTGTATTGGATGCGGCACCTGCGCCAGCGCCTGCCCGCAGAACATTCAGATCCCCGATCTGATGGCCGAGATGGCCGAGGCCATGAGCCGCTTCCGCAGATAAAACGATGTAAAAAAGGACGAGCCAGACGGCTCGTCCTTTTTTGTTGCCGACGAAGGCGATAAAGGCATTCCTTCGTTTAATCCCAAAGGGAAGAAAAATGCAGAAATAGGAAATCCCGGTACTCCGCATAGAGCGGGTCGTCGATATGATCGCGTGTATAGTTTGCATGCATTTTCTGCTCAGCTGGGTCGATTTCTGCATAGCGATGGATGATCACATTCCCAGCGGCTTCTTCCTTGCAGATTTCATCATACACATTCAAGACGTGTTCCTGCAAAATCACAGGGACATCGACAGGACTCTCCCATGTATGCCCTCTGGTGTTTGTCAGCAAGGCATTCGAAGCTGGTTGGTATAAGAAGCCCTCCGTCCCGTTGTACAGCATCTTCAGCTGGTCAGGGAAGCGTTCATAATAATGCTGGATCCCGTCTCTCAGCCCCATGGTGACGAAATTCTCTTTTCTGCTTCTGCAGCAGACCAGGGCATAGACGCGATCCGTCGTGAAATAGGCAACCTTGCTCCCGTCAACATGAGATTTTGCGTTTGCAAGAATGGTATTCAGTCCACTGACGATGCTTCCATGATAAAGATGCGGTTCCTTCGCCATAAAGATTTCCTTCCCTTGTGTTGGGATTCCTGCAAACCGACGCTTGCTGATATGCTGATTCCATCCATTTTTAAAACGGTCGATTCAACAGATTCTTCGATGTTGTTCTCTGGAAGGCGAGGGAGGCACTTCCTTGCGAAGTGCCTCTCCGGCTCGTCCTTTTTTATTCTCCCAACAAAAGTTCCTTTTTCAGGAGAATATGCTCCAGAATGTGGCCGATATTGCCCTCGCCCGCGTAGAGGGAGGAGTCGAAGAAGTTGTGGTCAAGATCAGACCAGAACAGCCGGTTCTCGTCCCCATGGACCTGAAACGGTCCGTGAAGCCTGCCCACGTAGACCTCCACCCAGCAGTCGTCCAGGGGGTAGGAGAAATCCATGAGATGGGTCAGGCGGATGTCCTGTCTGGAGATTCCCGTCTCCTCCCACAGCTCCCGATAGGCCGCGTCCTCGGAGTTTTCTCCCGGCTCCAGATGGCCGCCCACCAGGTTGTCAAGCCCCAGATAGGGCTCCTTCAGGCGGCGGCACAGAAGCCAGTTCTCGCCCGATTCGTCAAAAACCGCAATCAGATTATATCCCTGCATGCGTGTCTCATAGGCCATGGAAGGCTGCATTTCTTCGATCCCGGCAGCTGTTCTGTGCTCTAGCATCTTGCGCATCCATGAAGCCGTTTCCCTTCTTCTGATTCTGTCATAGGCCGTTTAGGTCTCGTTTCCGGGCTCCTTCAGGCTGAGCTTGACGCCGCCGCGGGCGCCGCGTCTTCTTCTGCGGCGGGGCTTGGGCTTTTCCGTCATAGTCTGGAAGGAGACCGCCGCATCGGACCCCGCTTCATAGACCGTCCTTGTCAGGCGCAGGCCCTCCTCCTGGGGCTGGAGCTTCAGGCGAAGGATCATCTCTCCGTGCTCCGGGCAGGCAACCTTGGCGCTCATGCGGCCGGACTGCTGCCGGTACCAGCGTCCACGAAGCTGCATCTGCTTCCCGCAGACCGGGCAGCGGTTCTCTCTGCCCTCCATAGCTTCCACGGCCTCCGTCTTCTCCCGGAAATCGTGATAGACCTTCCGCTCAATGCAGCCTGGAAGCGGTGTGCTGTTGAGACCATCCTCATGGGCCCGCAGTGCCTTCCCATACTCCCGGATGCCCCGCTCCAGGTCCAGCTTGGAGCACACCAGCGCGGTGTGGAAGGCGTCGCCCAGGGCGTCATGGGCCGGCCGTGTGGAGCGCACATTGAGAATCTCCATGGCCTTGGACAGGGCCTTCTGATTGGTGGACCCGTCCGTCTGGGCATTGAAGATCATCTGGGCATTGTACCAGGCCCCGGTCCAGTCCGGGTTGAGGGAATGGACTGCCAGGTTTTCCCGCATGACGTTGATGTCGTCAAAGCCCCAGGCCAGAAAGATCGACGGCTCCCCACACCAGGCCCGGAACCGGGCGATGGCCTGGGGGAAGGGCACGCCCTCCTGCTTCAGGCGGGCTTCCTTGATGCCGGTGAGCTTGCTGACGCGGCTGTTGAGCTTCTTGTAAAACTTTGGTTGAACCAGAATGGAGAACTCGTCCAGCACGTGCTGATCCTCTGTGACCCGCACAGCGCCGATCTGAATGATCTCGCCCCGCAGGGGCGAGGGCACCCGCCGGGCAGACGCAGACCCCGGCCAGGCCTGATTCCATTCCATATCCAGAACGATATACTGCATCTTCGTTTCCTTCCATTCATGTTGCTAAAGAAATTATAACACAATCCTATAGAATGCGCAAATCCTATTCCGAACAATTCTTCCTGACGGAGGGGTCTCTGTTTCAGTGGGTCAAAGCCGATGATTGACAACGTGTTTTTTTGATTTATACTATAAATGTAAAGCGTCCATTTTCATCATTTTGAGAAAGGTGGTGCCCTATGAAACGGATCTTTGCTTGCCTATTCTCCATCCTCCTGCTGCTTTGCGCCTGTGCCCCGGCCACGCAGCAGGACGCGCCGCCTCTGGAGAGTTTTTCCTTTGAGGACCTGCTCTCCAGGCCCATCGAGGCGCTTTCCGGTGATGCGCTGAAAGAAGCCTTGCAGTCCGGCGGATGGGAGCTTGTGGAGGACCCTGTTGGCGGAAGCTTCTATGCCGGTACGGCGATGAGCCACGCGGCACGGCTTACCTTCACAACGGATCAAAAGGGTTTCGTCTCCAGCGTTACGCTGCAAACCATTTTCGCCCCGGCCTCAGTATCCATTCCGGAGGACGCAAGAGGCTATGAATCCTTTGATGGTTCCGGGGAAGCGCTCATGGCTTCCTGTATCATGCAGTCAAGGTTTGCCATGCAGGTAGCAGACGGCGCGCTTACCGGCGGCGCCCGCTATTTCTCCGGCGAATCGGAGCAGGAGATCCTGCAGGTCATTTCTGCCTTTTTTGAAGAGAATCCAGACGCCTCTGCCGAGTTTGCCGAACAGCACTATCTGCTTTCCTCCGGAGACTATTATGGATCGTCCGTCGTGGGATCCTCTGATTCTCGCCCAGCATCCACGCAAACAGTCAGGTTTATTTGTCATCTCTATGCCCCGGATTATCACGATTCCTGGGGCGCCCAGCCGCAGTATGCGGACTACCAGATCGGAAACAGCGCGGGCTCCTATGTGGATGCGCCTTTGATGGTCACGCGCTGAACGCGTTTATGGATTCTGAAGCTCTGGAGTGTTTCTCCGGGGCTTTTTTCTGCCTGGGAATCGAATGCCGATTGAATAAAACAGCCGCAAATCGTCCAAGCTCTTAAAAAACGTGGATGGTGGTTCTGTGAAAAAAAGATGGCTTTTTGTTTGCTCTGCGGTGGCAATGGCAGCGCTTTTGTGCTTTGGCGCCGCGGAGGCGAAGACGGCCCAGGGTCTGAGCGCGCAGCTGGTGCGGCTTCATGTGATCGCAGCCTCCGACAGCGACCAGGATCAGGCGGAAAAGATCAAGGTCCGGGACGCAGTGCTCCGGCAGCTGGAGAACCTGCGCGCGGAGGACGGACATGCGGCGCGCGCCTGGATCGAGGCCCAGCTTCCGGCGCTTGCGGCGGCAGCCCAGGCGGCCCTGTCTGAGCCAAAGCCGGTGGAGCTGCGGCTTTGCCGGGAGCACTATCCCACCCGGAATTATGCGACCTTCGCCCTTCCCGCAGGGGAGTACTGCTCGCTGCAGGTGCGCATTGGGCAGGCGGAGGGGCGCAACTGGTGGTGCGTGGTCTATCCGGCGCTGTGCAGGAGCGCGGAGGGAATCTGCTGGGAGGAGGCCGCGGAGACGGCGGGCTTCTCCGATGGGCAGCTCCGGCTGATCCGAGTCGAGCCGGGAAGGGTGCGCTACCGGCTGAAAATCGCGGAATGGCTGGATGCGCTGCGCCGCCGAATTTCATAAAAAAGCAAGTCGTGTCCTGTTTTTTGGACGCGACTTGTGTTATGATACAGAAAAGAACAAAAAAGGAGGGAGAATCATGCTCGAGCTTTGCCTCTGCCCCCAGACGCCTGTGGAGCGCATGGTGGATGCTGCCTGCCTGTCCGATATGGGGCGGGCGATCCTCATTGTTCCGGAGCAGCTCTCCCATGAGACGGAGCGGGCCCTGGCTGCCCATGGCGCGGACAGCTGCCTGAAAGGGGAGGTGCTCAGCTTTTCCCGGCTGGCTCAGCGGGTTGCCTCGCTCTACGGCGGCGCGGCGCGCAGGCGCCTGGACGGCGCGGGCCGACTGCTTGCCATGCATCGAACCGTGAAGGAGCTGCGGAGTCGACTCAAATACTTTGCCTCGGCCCTGACCCGCTCCGATTTTCTGCAGGAGCTTCTGCAGACGGTGGATGAGCTTAAGGCGTGCTGCATCCAGCCGGAGCAGCTTCTGAGAGCGTCTGAGCAGATGGAGGGCGCCCAGGCTCAGAAGCTGCAGGAGCTGGGGCTGCTGCTGGAGACCTACTCCGCAGTCTGTGCAGGGGGCGCCTATGACCCCAAGGATATGCTGGATCAGCTGGCGCAGACGCTGCTGGAGGAGGACTATGCGGATCGCCGCCGCTTCTATGCGGCAGGCTTCCTGGACTTCACCGCCCAGGAGCTTGCGATTCTGGAGGCGCTGCTCCGCCGGGGCGCGGAGCTGCAGGTGTATCTGGCCTGCGACGACTTGTCTGAGTCTTCCGAAGCAACGGAGGCCTCCCAGAGAACCGCCCGTCAGCTCCGCGCCATGGCGCTCAGGTTGGGGACTACGTGCCGGATCCGGAGGGAGGAGGCCAATTTCTTCCCGGCCCAGGCGTTTTTGCTGCGGCATCTCTATGATGGCGCAGAGGGGGTGTTTCCGGAGCAGACCCAGGCTCTGCGCCTGCTGCTGGCGCCGGATCCGGAGAGCGAATGCCGCCAGGCGGCGGACGCCATCTGGAATCTGCTGCGCAAAGGGGAACGCTGCCGCCAGATCGGCGTGGCGCTGTGCGCTGCGGAAAGCCAGCTGCCCCTGCTGCGCCGGGAGCTGACCAGCCTCCAGATTCCATTTTACTGCACAGGCCGCACGCCCGGAAGCAGCCGGCCCCTCTTCGCCCTGATCCTGTCTGCGCTGCAATGTGTCAGCTATGGCTTCCGGCGGGAGCATGTGATCGAGTGCCTGCGCACCGGCCTCTTTGGGCTCAGCCAGGATGAGACGGATATTCTGGAGAACTACGCCATCGCCTGGACCATCCGGGGAAACCGCTGGAGCAGCCCCTTTACCCTGCATCCGGACGGCTACGACGCCCAGATGGATGAGGATGCGACTGCCCGCCTGGAGAAGCTGAACAGCCTGCGGGAGCGGGTCATTGCGCCCCTTCTGGAGCTTCAGGAAAAGCTGAAACGGGCCGCGAAGCTCTCTGACCAGGTTCTGGCTCTCTACGATTTTCTCGAAGCGCTGTCTCTGACGCAGCGCCTGGAGGAGATGACAGATCGCCTGGTGCAGGAGGGCAGAAATCAGCTGGCCGCCGAGGAGGCCCAGCTCTATGGCGCTCTGGTCGGGCTGCTGGAGCAGCTCCATGCCCAGGGCGATACGGCGGCGATCCCGGTCGAGGAGTTTTTCCGGCTCGTTCAACTGTTGCTGCGGCAGTACCATGTGGCAACCATTCCCCAGGTGCTGGACAGTGTGACGGTGGGCTCCCTGGAGGATCTGCGCGGACGCCCCTTCGATGATCTGTTTATTCTCGGCGCCTGCGACGGCGTTTTTCCAGCCTATCAGAAGCAGCAAAGCCTTCTTGGGGAGGAGGAGCGCACCGCGCTTCGGGCGTTTGGCCTGGTGCTGCCCGGGGTGGAGGAACGTCTGGATCGGGGCAGCGGCGCGGTCTACAGCGTCCTCTCCGGCGCAAAGCAGCGCCTGTACTTAAGTGCCAATACGACTTCCCAGCCTTCCTATCTGTTTTCCCGCATCTGCGGTCAGTTCCCGGACTGTGTCCGGAATCCGCAGGAGCAGCTTGTCTCCGGCCTGCGCAGTGCCTGTGCCGTGGCGGCGCAGGGCGGAGAGCTCCCGCCGCTGCCGGAGGAACTGGCGGCGCAGGTGCGCGAGGCGGCTGAGCTCCTTTGCGCGCAGCGGGACTATGCGCCCTCGGCGCTGGATCCGGAGGCGGTCCGCGCCCTCTATGGGGTGGTGCTGAGTCTCTCGCCCTCCCGGCTGGATCAGCTCAGTAAATGCCGCATGGCATACTATCTGCAATATGGCCTGCGCCTGCAGGAGCGCAGAAGCTTCCGGTTTGACGCGCCGGTGTTCGGTACCTTCGTTCACGCGGTTCTGGAGGATACGGTGCGGCAGGTGGAGGAGCTGGGCGGCTTTCAGGCGGTGGAGGATGAGACCATCCATGCCCTTGCCCAGGAGAGCATCGACGAATTTGTCCACAGCCAGCTTGGCGACATGGAGGGCCGGGACGAGCGCTTTCGTTACTTATTCTACAGAAACCAACAGGAGATTCTGGAGATCCTGGATTCCCTGAGCGAGGAGATGCGGCGCTCGGACTTCCACGCGAAGGCCTTTGAACTGCGCTTTGCCCCGGGCGGTCCTCTGCCGCCCATTCCGGTGGAAGGGGCGTCCCAGAGAGCCCAGATCGTGGGTGTGGTGGATCGGGCGGATCTCGCCCAGGTGGATGGGAAGGAATATCTTCGCATTGTGGACTATAAGACCGGCAAAAAGGAGCTGGATTACACGGACCTCTCCATGGGCGAGGGCCTGCAGATGCTCATCTACCTCTTTGCCCTGCAGAAGCTGGGGCTGCCCGGAACCGAGGCGGAGCTTCAACGTGCCGGGGTGCTGTATTTCCCGGCCCGGGAGAGAATCCTGAACGCGCCGCACCGCTTGAGCCCGGAGGAGGCGGCCCTTCGCCGCCGCAAGGAATCCAAGCGCTCTGGCCTCATTACCGATGACACACAGCTGCTCCAGGCCATGGAGCACTGCCAGGAGGATCCTGAGTTCTTGCCCTACAAGCTCACCAAGAGCGGCAGAAAGGGAGACCTGGCGACACAGGAGCAGTGGGACCTGCTGGAAAAGCATGTGGATCGGGTCCTGCGGGAGAAGGTGGAGGAGCTCTCAACCGGAAGCACCGAAGCCAATCCTTATTCCCGGGGCGCGCGGAACTCCTGTACCTGGTGCCGCTTCGGCCCGGTGTGCCGCTTTGCCGATTCTGGGAAGGAAATGCGTAGCTATCAAAAGACCAAGGCGGAAGACTTCTGGAGGGACCTTGGAGAGGAGGCGCAAGATGGCAGACTTTGATCTCAGTCCGCAGCAGGCCAAGGTGGTAAATCATCGGGGCGGGACGCTGCTGGTGAGCGCTGCAGCCGGTTCCGGCAAGACAAGAGTGCTGGTGGAGCGGCTCATGGGTTTTGTCTGCGATGCGGAGCACCCGGTGAACATCGATGACTTTCTGATCATTACTTATACAAGAGCGGCTGCGGCGGAGCTGCGGGGACGGATTGCAGGGGAGCTCTCCCGCCGCCTGGCCGCCCACCCGGAGGACCGCCGTCTGCGGCGGCAGCTGATCCGGGTCCACTCTGCCCAGATCTCCACCGTCCATGCCTTCTGCACAGAGCTTCTGCGAGAGAATGCCCATCTGATTGACCAGACTGCCGATTTCCGGGTGCTGGAGCAGACGGAGACAGACCAGCTGCGGGAGCAGGTGGCGGAGCTCTGCCTGGACGGGGCCTACGCCGGCCTGGAGGAGGATCCTGGCAGACAGGAGCTCTTTGACTCTCTGGGAGCCGGCCGGGATGACCGGGCGCTGCACAATCTGCTGCTGCGGCTCTATGAGCAGGTGATCTGCCATCGGGACCCGGATGCCTGGATGGAGGAGAGCGTGGCCCGCTATGAAGCGCTTGCGGACTGCCGCGACGCCACGCAGACAATCTGGGGCGCGTTTCTGCTTGCAAGGCTCCAGGCGGTTCTGGAGGAATCGGACGCAGAGCTGGAACGTGCCTGCCAGAGCATGCTGGGAGAGCCCATTTTAGAGAAGAATTATCTTCCGGTGTTCCGGCAGAACCAGGCGGATCTGCGGCGTCTTCTTCAGGAGCAGAGCTGGGATGGCCTGGCAGCAGCCGGCGGGATCGAAAAGGGCAAGCTTGGATCCTCCCGGGGCTTTGAGGACAAGGCGTTTTTGGAGCGCCTCAAGACGATCCGTCAGCAGGCCCTTGGCAAGGCGGAGGAGGCCCTTGCGCCCTTCTCGGCGCCGTCCCAGCAGGTGCTGGAGGAGCTTCGCCGCTCCGGCGCGGCCATCGAAGCTCTGTTTCAGTTGGTAAAGGACTTCCGGACGCGCTATCAGGCGGAGAAGGCCCGCATCCGGGCCATGGATTTCTCAGATCTGGAACAGTACAGCTTGAAGCTGCTCTATACCCGTTCCGGCGCGCCCAGCGAGCTTGCAAAGACCATCCAGGCTCGCTACGCGGAGATCATGGTGGATGAGTATCAGGATTCCAACCAGGTGCAGGAGGCCATCTTTGCCGCGGTGGAAAAGCCGGAGGGAAACCGCTTCCTGGTGGGCGACGTGAAGCAGTCCATCTATCGCTTCCGCCTGGCGGATCCCACCATATTCCTGGAAAAATATCGGGATTATCCCATTTCCCAGGCTGACAGCCAGGAGGCGCAGGCCAAGATCCTGCTCTCCACCAACTACCGCTCCCGTCCGGAGATCCTGGAGGCGGTGAACGATGTGTTTCGGGGCGTCATGTCCGAGCAGATGGGCGAGCTTGCCTACGGCGACGATGAAGCCCTCATTCCGGGCAGAGAGGTGCTGCCGACGGAGCAGCCCTGCGTGGAACTGCACGCCATTGATACCTCCGCCGGGGAGGATGAGGACAGCCCGGATAAGCTCTCCGCGGAGGCGGCCTTTGTGGCCCAGCGGATCCAGGCGCTGTTTTCAGAACAGATCCAGGATGGGGAGGCGCTGCGCCCGATTTGCCCGGAGGACGTGGTGATTCTGATGCGCTCTCCCAGAAATGCGGCGCTTGCCTATCTGCAAGCGCTTCGTCACCTTGGAATCCCTGCAAGCTATGACCAGACCGACGATCTGCTCCAGACCACAGAGGTGCGGCTGCTTCGCTCGCTGCTGCAGGTTGTGGACAACCCCAGGCAGGATATCCCGCTGACAGCGGTGCTTCTGAGTCCCCTGTTCCGCTTTTCTGCCGCGGAGCTGGCGCTTCTGCGGGCAAAGGAGCGGAGGGGCAGCCTCTACGACGCGCTCTCAGCCTCTGAGGAGGAAAAGCCCCGGGCGTTTCTTTCGCTTCTGGAGCGCTTCCGGGCACTTCGGCCAATGCTGAGGCTGGATGAGCTGACAGAGGAGCTCCTTGAGACGGTGAAGCTCCGGGAGCTGCTCTCCGCCCTGCCGGAGGGGGAGAAGCGCGCCCAGAATCTGCGCGCCTTCCTGGAGCGCCTTTCCGCTGCGGCAAGCGGAGGGCAGAATCTCCAGCGCTTTTTGGCGGATCTGGATGAGCTGGAGGAGCGGGGCGGCGCGCTCAGCGTCAGCTCCGGCATCCAGACCGGCGTGCGCATTATGAGCGTCCACGCGTCCAAAGGCCTGGAATTTCCTGTGGTGGTCCTGGCGGATCTGTCCCGCCGCTTCAACGGAGCGGATCTGACTGAGCAGGTGCTGACACATCCCGAGTGGGGCGCGGCGGCCTCCACGGTGGATCCTCGTCTGCGCCTTCGCTACCCCACCATTGCCAAGCAGGCTCTGGCGGCTGTGAAGGAGCGGGAGATGAAATCCGAGGAACAGCGAGTCCTCTATGTGGCCATGACCCGGGCAAAGGAACGCCTGATCATGACCTACTGCGCCGCCAACCTGGAAAAGAAGCTCTCGGTCTGCGCCCAGACGGCGAGCTATCCCGTTCCGCCGCAGACAGCGGCGGAGGCCAGCTGTCTGGGAGACTGGGTCCTGCGCACGGCTATCAGCCGGGTGGAGGCAGGAGCGCTTCATCGGGGCGGCAATCGTCCGGACAGCCTACGCGTCGCCGGATCGCCCTGGATCATTCAGTACCATGCGCTCGTACAGGAGGCAGAGGAACCGGAGTTCGTGCTGGCCGATGCGCCTCAGTCCCAGACCTGGCCGGAGGATCTGGAGCAGCTGCTTTCCTTCCGCTATCCCCATGCCGCAGCGTCCCGGGTACGCGCCAAGCTGACCGCGACCCAGCTCAAGGGCAGGAACCTGGATGAGGAGGTCTCCGATGGGGAGGGCCTCCGGGAGCCAATCTCGCCTGCGATGAAGTTCCCAAAACCGGATTTCTCCCCGAAAAAGCGGCTGAGTCCGGCGGAACGGGGCACTGCCATGCATCTTTTCATGCAGTATGCAGACTATGGCTGCTGCCTGAGCCTGGAGGGCATCGAGGCGGAGCGGCAGCGTCTGGTGGAGCGGGAGTTCCTGACCCGGGAGCAGGGGGAGGCGCTGCAGACGGAGAAGCTCCTGGCCTTTTTCCGTTCCGAGCTTGGACAGCGATTCCTGGGCAGTGAGACGCTGGAGCGGGAGTTCAAATTCTCCGTTCTCATGGACGCGTCGACCTACTATCCGGACTGCTCCGATGAGCAGATCCTGCTTCAGGGCGTGGTGGACTGCTTCCTCAACGAGCCGGACGGACTGACCATTCTGGACTTCAAGACGGACCGGATCCAGCCGGGGCAGGAGCAGTCCCAGGCAGAGCGGTACCGGGGGCAGCTGACAGCCTATTCCGACGCCTTGTCCAGGATTTTCGGAAAGCCGGTGAAACGCCGGATCCTCTGGTTCTTTGCCACATCTTCCGCTGTAGATGTCGAATAAACCCAGGCGCCGGATCTTCGGATCCGGCGCCTGATCTGATTTTTGTACATCTTTGATCGGATCATTCTCCATTGTGTTTTTCGGTGAGTAGATTATAATCAAAGTATCAAACAAAACAGGAAAGGATGACCTGCATGAAAACAAGACCCATTATTGACCCGGAAAGCCTGTTCAACCTGTATGCAAACGGCAACGCGGTGGGCTTCAAATTCAAGATCCACCAGAATCGTTACCGCAATGTCCCCCTGTCCTGCATTGAGAAGATCGTTCTCAAGGTGGACGATGTAGAGATTCCATCCAATATGATTCATTTCTGCCTGGGTTACAAGAAACTGCTGCCCCACGAGGTTGCTGATGACTATACCGATTACTGGGCATTCCAGGATCCTGTCACCATCGAGGTGGATCAGCTGGGTGGCCTGGAGTACGGCTATGCCCACAAGATCGAGCTGTTTATGCTGGCGAAGAGCGCCTATATCTCCAGCCCCTTCTATGTGACCGACGTGGAGAATCAGCCTCACACATATCCCACCAGCAACATCGGCGCCACGGATTCCCTGTGGGTCATGGCGTAAGGAAAGGGAGGTATTATCATGGCAAACATTAAACTTGGTCTTACCATTTACAGTCTCACCAAGGAGCAGGTTCATCTGGGTTGGAGCACGGAGGACTGCCTCAAGGTGGCAAAGCAGCTGGGCGTCACCGGTGTGGAATTTGTCGCCTCCCAGACCTTTGGCACCCACTATCCCTGGCCCACCGACGAGGAGCTCTACAACGTGGCAAACCTCTGTGCCAAGTACGGCCTGGAGATCGCCTCCTATTCCGGTCAGGCGGACCGCGGCAAGCGTTCGGACCTTCTGGACTTGTCCGAGGACGATATGCTGGCCTATGCCATTAACGACGTGAAGTGCGCTTACAAGATCGGCGCCAAGGCACAGCGGCAGCAGAACAACATGTATCCCAACGCGTTCAAGAAGCTGGCGCCCTGGGCGGAGAAGTATGGCGTCAAGGTTGGCATTGAGATGCACAGTCCCATGACCCCCCGGGAGCCCAACTCCGAGGCCTTCAACCGGGCCATTGAGGAATCCGGCTCCAAGTACATCGGCTGGTGCCCGGACTTCGGTATGTTCGGCCCCAACCTGATGCTGGGCGCCCGTCCCAAGAACATGTCCAAGGAAGAGATTGAGGCCTTCGAGGCCAGACGCCGCAATATGCTCCGCGTTCCAAGCCGTGCCGGCATGCCGGAGGAGGTCTGCCTGTACTTTGAGAACAATGTGGGCAAGAGCCCCGAGGAGCTGGAGGCAGGCCTTGACCAGTTCGACCTGACCCCGTTCCAGCGGGAAAGCATTCATGTGATGCTCTACACCCCCGATCTGGCCGGCGACACCCGCGACACCATCTGGGAGGACTTTGAATCCATCATCGTGCCCCACACCGTCCACTGCCACGGCAAGTTCACCAAGCTCAACGAGGAAGGCGACGATCCCGGGATCCATACCTCCCGTGTGCTGGAGATCCTGAACCGTTCCGACTATGACGGCTACATCTCCATTGAGTGGGAAGGCCGTACCGATGGCCCCACTACCCAGGTTCTTCAGAAGCACATCGACTTCTACCGCAAGACGCTGGGCATCCAGGGCTGAGCGTCTGACATCCTTTCAGATCCCGGCCTTCGGGTCGGGATCCTTTTTTGCAATTTCGCCGGAAAAGAAAAAAGCAGGTTCCTATTGATATTTTTATCAACTATTGCTACAATGTACGAAAAAAATGAGATGGTGATTCCACCGTTTCCAGAAGGAGAGATTCTATGCAGAAAACCCCATCCAAATCCATGCGGAATCAGGACATGACCACCGGCTCCATCATGAAGAAAATGATGATCTTTGCCGTGCCGGTCCTGCTTTCCAGCGTCTTTTCGCAGCTCTATAACGTGGTGGACTCCATCGTTGTGGGCCGGTTTGTCAGCGCCCACGCTCTGGGCGCCGTCGGCTCCTGCGGCAATATCATGATGGTCTTCTACGCCCTCATGATGGGCATGAACACCGGCGCCGGTGTTGTGGTGTCCCAGTACTTCGGTGCCAAGGACTTCAAGGAACTGAACAAGGTGGTCATCACCCTGATTATGGTTGCCACCATGATCACCTTCGTCATGATCTTCCTGGGCCTGACCCTTGGACCTGCCATGCTGCGGGTCCTGCACACCCCGGAGGAGCTCATGGACTACGCCGTGACTTACCTGCGTATCAGCTTCATCGGCCTTCTGGGCCAGTTCTACTTCTTTGTGGGCTCCTTCGTCCTGCGCGGCATGGGAGACTCCAAGTGGCCAGCCATGATGGTCATCCTCTCCTCAGTCATTAACATCCTTCTGGACCTGCTCTTTGTGGTGGCTTTCCATTGGGATGTTGCCGGCGTGGCCTGGGCTACGGCCATTGCCCAGGGCATCTCCGCTGCGGTGGTGCTGGTGCGGCTTGCGAGACATGAGTGCCTGGACTTCGCCCTCAAGAACTGGAAGGTGGACAAGTCCAAGATCGGGCCCATTCTGAAGATCGGCCTGCCCACCTCCGTGCAGCAGCTTGCTCTTTCTGCGGGCAATCTGGTGATCCAGTTCTTTGCAAACGGCTTCGGCGCGGATCTGGTCTCCGCCATGACGGTTGTCACCAAGGTGGATATGTTCGCCATGATGCCCATCAACTCCCTGAGCCAGACCCTGACCACCTTTGTGGGCCAGAACGTGGGCGCGGGCAAGGACGACCGGGTCAAGGAAGGTGTACGGAAGATGACCATCACCATCCTGATCCTGTCTGTTCTGACTGCGGTTCTCATCGCCATCTTCGGCAAGTACCTGATGCTGGTGTTTACGGACAACAAGGCGGTCATTGAGATCGGCGTGGTTTGCCTGTACATCATGGTGTTCAGCTACTGGGGCACCGGCCTGCAGCAGGCCTATTCGGGTCTCCTGCGCGGCGCGGGCGACGCCATCATCCCCGCTGCGGTCATGATCGGTGCGGTGCTGCTCCGCATCCCCGGCACCTACCTGCTGGCGGTCCGGCCCAATGACTATCGCGGCATCTTCTACTGCATGTGCGGTGCGGCCATTCTGGGCGGCGTGATCCTGCTCCTGTACTACCGATCCGGCGCATGGAAGAAGCGCAACGCGGTCAAGATCCAGAGAAAACCGGAAACCACGGAAGCCACAGAAGAATAAGAGAAAAAGGGCTGTGACCAGATGGTCACAGCCCTTCCTTTGTCCAGATCAGCTTCTTCTGGGGTCAAAGTTTTCAAAAATGAGGGTCCCTTCCAGCTCCTCCGCCTGGCGCTGCTGCTCCTTGGAACGGATGGTCCAGAAGAACTCCGTCACATCATAGACCCGCCGCAGCAGATTGACGCTTCGGTCATTCCGGTCCTCAATGCGGTAGGAGACGAAATCCGGCACGGTGATCAGGTTCAGAAGCAGGTTGTGTAGGATGAAGCGAAGAATGAAATTCATCTTCTCATGGTGCCGGGTGAAGTTCATGGAAAGCTGTCCCCGGACCACGTCCGGCCGGTTGCGCCGCAGCCACAGGACAACCCGGGGATCGAAGGACTCCAGGCAGTAGCGGCCCTTGTAAGTGTCCAGCTGTTTCATGACGGCCTGACAAAGGGAGGCGTAGTTCAGGCCGCAGGTCTTGAGCTCGATGAGCAGGGGCCCCTTGTCCTCGAACAGCGGCAGCACCTCCTCCAGGAAGGGCACCGGCTCCTCCGTGCCGCCCAGGCGGCAAAGGGCCAGATCTGCCGCGGAAGAGTCGCAGATTCTCCGGTCCACGCCGCACATCCGCTGGAGGGACTCGTCGTGCATGACAGCCAGGCGGCCGTCGTGGGTCAGATGCACGTCCAGTTCCGCGCCGAAGCCCTCCTGGGCGGCCCGTCGAAAGGCGCCCAGAGAGTTTTCCGGCAGGCCAAGATCGTCGTCATGATAGCCCCGATGGGCAAAGTAACTGCCGCGAAGCTCCTCCAGCAGCTCCGGAGGATGCTTTCGGGGAGAGATCAGAAGGATCCACAGCAGCGCCAGCATAGCAAGGACGATCAGAATCCAGAGCAGCGCACCCATGTTCAGTCCTCCACATCAAAGGCGTCCAGCACATGGTCCGGAGCCTTGGGCTTGTTGTCGCCGTGGCGCACGCCCTGCATGGTCAGAAGGGCCAGCAGCACGAAGATGGCGCCATAGGGGAACAGAGTGCGCATGCCGAAGCGGTCCATAATCAGGCCGGAAATATAGGGCGTAATGGTCTGGGCAAACATGCTGGCAGTGTAGTAGAAGCCGGTGTAGCGGCCTACCGCGCTGCCGGTGGCCAGCTCCACCACCATGGGGAAGCTGTTCACATTGATGGTTGCCCAGCCGATGCCCGCCAGGGCAAAGAGGAGGGTCATGACCCACATGGAGGTGCCGGCCTTGATAAAGGATGCGGCAGCGAAGGCAAGCCCCATGAGAATGATGCCGAAGATGATGCAGGCCTTTCGTCCCACCTTGGAGGCGATCATGCCCACAGGCAGGTACGAGATGATGGCGGCAGCCTGGGCAATGATGAGGGTGAGATTGAAGTCCAGATTCAGAACGCTTCCGGCATAGACAGAGTATTTCGTGGTGACTGCGTTATAGCCCATGAACCAGAGCATGACGGAAAGCAGCAGAAGCAGCAGCGAAGCCTTCTCGCCCTTGCGGAGCTTCCGGTCTCCGTCCTTGGATTCCTCCTCCTCGGGATCGATGCCAAGCCGCTGGGACTCCTCCTGCATCTGGTCGGCCCAATAGGGCTCGTGAACATTCAGCAGGAAGATGAGAAGGGCAATGACCATGATGGCCGCTACAATGAGGAAGAAGGGCAGATAGCCCATGACGGCGTTCACCTGCTTGCCGGTGCCGAAGACAATGCCCAGCACCAGCACCACAATGCCGCCGACCGCGCCCATGAGATTGATGACGGCATTTGCCTTGGAGCGAAGCGGCTTGAGGGTCACATCCGGCATCAGCGCCACAGCAGGGGAGCGGAAGGTTGCCATGCTCACCAACAGCAGAAGAAGCACAGCCATGAACAGAATGAAGGGCTTGGGATCCGCGTGGGTCATTTTGCGGGCGTAGGCCTGCCGCGCGGGCGTGACATAGTTTGTATAGTCCTCAGAGCCCAGGGCAATGGCGGTGAACTCCGATTTGGTGAACCGCTCCTGAATGACCACTTCCTCGCCGGCGGGGGTGTTCACCGTCAGGTTTTCCTCATAGAGGATGGCCTGGGCGTCCGGCACGGAGGGGGAGACGTTCTTGATCTGGTGAAGCTGCAGCAGATCCACGCCGCCCAGCGCAACAAAGAGAATCACTGCAACAATGGTGCCCCAGAGGATGTAGGGCGTGCGGCGTCCGCGGCGGGACTTGGTCCGGTCCGAGATAGCGCCGAACAGGGGCAGCATGAACAGGGCCAGAACGTTGTCAAGGCCCATGATGAGGCCGGACATGGACTGATTCAGACCGAATTTGTCCGTCAAGATTTTGGGAATGATGTTGTCATATGCCTGCCAGAAGGCGCAGATCAGGAAGAACGCGAAGCCGACATAGACGGTTTTCTTATAGCTGAGCTTCATGGGGAATAACCTCCGTTTCAAGACAGGTCAGAACCTGTCGGATGTCCTGCATCAAGTAGGTGGGTTTTACGTCGGACTCCCGGAGCGTCTGCATGGTGGATTCCCCGGAGAGGACCAGAATGGTGTCGATCCCAGCGGCGGCGCCGCAGGCGATGTCCGTATAGAGCCGATCGCCGATGAGCACCGCGTCCTCGGGCGTCATCCCGGCCTTGGCAATCGCCAGCAGCGCCATATCCGGCTGTGGCTTGCCGATGACCTCTGGCCTGCGCCCGGTGGCCCGGAAGAGCATTTCACAGACGCTGCCGCAGTCCGGCACGTAGCCGTACTCCGTGGGGCAGACCCAGTCCGGATTGGTGGCGACAAAGCGGACGCCCCGGCCAAGCAGAATGCAGGCGTCCTCCAGCTTCTGGAAGGTCAGCTCCGTATCAAAGCCGCAGAGGAGGATCTGAATGTCATCCTCCAGACGATCTGTCACCCGGAAACCGGATTGCTGCATCTGATGGAAAAAGGAGCGGGTGCCGAAGAGATAGATCTTCTGATTCCGGCAGGGGGCAAGATACTCGATGGCCGCGTCCACGCTGGTGAAGAAATCCTCCGGTACAGAGGCAATGCCCAGCCGATGGAGCTTTTCCACATAGCTCTCGGCGCCCTTGGAGGAGTTGTTGGTCAGATAGATGGGCCGCGCTCCGGTTTTTTTCAGATGTTCCAGGAAGGGGAGAGTCCCCGCAAAGAGCTGGTCTCCCAGGTAGAGGGTGCCGTCCATGTCCAGAAGAAAGAGCTTTTTTTCATGCAGTGGTGTCATCAGATCCCTCCCAACGCTTGCTGGCTTTATTGTAGCAAATCCTGAGGCAAAATGCACCATATTTCTTTGACATTTGAAAAGAATTTGGGTACAATGGTCAAAACATCGAAAGGAGCCTGAGGATGGTGGAAGAGGGACGCTATGAGCTGCTTCCGGAGCGGCTGCTTGACTGGTTCGCGGCAAACGCCCGGGACCTGCCCTGGCGCCGGGATCGGGAGCCCTACCATGTCTGGCTCTCGGAGATCATGCTGCAGCAGACACGGGTGGAGGCAGTGAAGGGCTACTATGAGCGTTTCCTGCAGGCGCTGCCCACCATTGCAGATCTGGCGGACGCGCCCTACGAGCAGGTTCAGAAGCTCTGGGAGGGTCTTGGCTACTACAGCCGCGCAAGGAATCTCCAGCGGGCTGCGATCAGGATCCAGCAGGAGTTCGGCGGCGTTTTTCCGACAGACTACGCCGCGATCCGATCTCTTCCAGGCGTGGGGGACTACACCGCGGGGGCCATTGCCTCCATCTGCTTTGACGCGCCCACCCCTGCCGTGGATGGAAATGTGCTTCGGGTCCTCTCCAGAATCGACTGCCTGGAAAAAAACCTGGACGAGCCAAAGGTCCGGCAGGAGCTGCGGTCGGCTCTTTCGCTGGTCTATCCTAAGGGCCGCTGCGGCGCTTTTACCCAGAGCCTGATGGAGCTGGGAGCTACGGTCTGCGTGCCGAATGGCGCGCCGGACTGTGGGCGCTGTCCGATTCAGGACCTATGCCGGGCGTATCGGGAGGACAGAATCGGGGAGTTTCCCATCCGGCAGCAGAAAAAGGCAAGACGGGAGGAGGAACTGACCGTTCTGCTCCTGCGGAGCGAGCAGGGCCTTGCGATCCGGAAGCGGTCCGGCACGGGGCTTCTGGCTGGACTGTGGGAGCTGCCCCATATGCCGGGATTCCTGGATGAGCAGGGAGCCCTGGAGGCGGCCCGGGAGCTGGGCTGCGAGCCCACGGAGCTTCTGCGCATGGTGCATCGTCAGCACATCTTTACCCATATCACATGGAAAATGCGCTGCTATGAGCTGCGTGTCCGCCCGGGCGGGTCGCTCACCTGGGCAAACGAGGAGGACCTTGAAAGCGTCTATGCCCTGCCAACCGCCTTTCGGCAGTTTTTCGACAGAAGGGAAGAAAAGAAATGACCCAGAGAGAACGAATGGAAGCCGGCCTGATCTATGATCCCAACGACCCGGAACTGCTTCGGGAGCAAGCGGAGCGGCTCAAGGAACTGGAGGCTTTCAATCGGCTCAGCACCACGGACCATGGGGCCAAAGAGGCCTATATGAAGCGGGTCTTTGCCTCCTGCGGGGAGAACTGCTATCTGGAGCTGCCCTTCCGCGCCAACTGGGGTGGCAGCCACGTGTCCTTCGGAAACGGGATCTATGCCAATTTCAATCTGACTCTGGTGGACGACGGGCCCATTGTGGTGGAAAGCAGGGTCCTGTTCGGGCCAAACGTGACGGTGGTCACCGCTGCCCATCCCATCGATCCGGCGCTCCGGGAGCGGGGACTGCAATACAACCGAGGCGTGACCATCCGGGAAAACGCCTGGATCGGCGCGGGCGTCACGATTTTGCCCGGCGTGACCATCGGAAGGAACTCCGTCATCGGCGCGGGAAGCGTCGTGACCCGGGACATCCCGGACAATGTGGTGGCGATCGGATCGCCTTGCCGGGTTCTTCGGCCCATCACAGAGCGGGATCATCAGTTCTATGATCATGACAAGCCCATCGACTGGGGAGCGCTGTAAAAAACCTCCGGACTTGCAAGTCCGGAGGTTTTTTCAATATCGCCGGGAACCGGTCTGGCGCTCGTCCGTCACATCGTAGAGGGAGCGCCCGGCCTCCTGGAGAAAGCGGCGCTGATAGAAGTGGAAGAGGTCCCGCTGCTGGAAGAAGCCCTGTCCGTCCGGGTCGCCGTAACGCCCCGTCAGCTCCTCCAGGGAGGGAATGGCGGCATAATAGGCCTCGTCCAGGTCCTCAGCATGGGAAATGACTGCGTCGAAGGGAGAGGCTTCAAACCAGTCGATGTTTTCCGGCGTCAGAGAGAGTATCAGCAGGCGATTCGGCGTTTGTCGAAAAGCCCGCTCCCGGACCCAGTCGCCCTCGGGTCGGTACACAGAGCGGTTGAGCTGTTCCCGGAGCACAGGAGAGAGCTGCTCGTACTCCGCCAGAGAGAAGCGAATGGGCTCCAAAAACCGGCCCCGGCCCTCGCCGTGGGGAATAATGAGCCTGACCGCCGCGCCGTTGGAGGTGAGAAGTGCCGCAAGGGCTTCCGCCTGGGACGCGTTTTCCTTGTTCAGAGGGATTCCCGCGCTGACTGAGAAGCCCAGCTTCTTTGCCTCTGCGAGCATCATGAGCATGTGTGCAAAGTCCCCGGGTCGGGCGGCGAAGCGGTCATGGTAGGCTTCCAGCCCGTAGAAGGTAAAATTCAGACTATCCACTCCGGCAGCGCGCAGGGCCTGCAGGAAGTCTGTCAGCTCTGCGCCTTCCCGGAAGGCCATGCCGTCGCACTGGAGAAATCGTCCTGTGGGGGAATTGGTCTGCTGGAGAAACTTCAGCGCGGACAAAAGATGGGGGTGCTCCATGGAGTATCCAAAGGAAAAGGAAAAACTCAGATCCGGGCGGTTCTCCCGCAGCCAGGCGTAAAAACGCCGCGTGTAGGCCTCTGACCGATCATAGTCCGCGCCGACGCACCTCCCGTCCCAGGAGAGCAGGCAGTAGCGGCAGCGGCAGGCGCAGGGAACGCAGAGGGTCTGGAGCAGAATGGAAGTCGTTTTCATGGCTGATCCTCCCAGCTTGACAGGTGCATATACATGCGTGAGGGCGTCTGCTCTCCGTCTCCCAGGACGGGGAAGAGGTAGGACCAGCCGTATCGCTCATAGAAGCCTGTATGGTCAGTCAGAAGATACAGGGTGTGCACGCCAAGCTTATGCATATCCCGGCAGACCAGCGCAAGAAGCCTGCCCGCGATTCCCTGGCCTCGAAAAGCCGGCTCTGTGAACACCGCGCAGACGTTGGGGCGCAGATCGGGGCGATGGTGAAAGTCGTTGTCAATCACGCCCATGCCGCCCACAATGCGTCCGTCCTCCATGGCGAGATACCACTGGGGAACGGCGCGGGAACCGGACAGGCAGGCGGCCATGCTCTGCTCATAAGCGGAGCGGGGAATGCCCCATTTTTCGGAGAACCAGTCGGCAGCCCTGGCTGCCAGCTCGGGATGATCCCGCAGAAGAATCAGTTCCATCATTTCGCCTCCAAGCTTAAAAAATGGATTCTTAATATAGCATCTGAATGAATCAAAGTCAAGGCGGCAAGCCTTGACTTTTTCCTGGCGGGAGGCTATCATCAGATTACAAAACGTCAGGCGCAGATGCGCCTGACGTTCAGGGACCCGGTTCAGATGTGATACACGCCGGGAAGATCGCAGATGTTGTGGCAGTCCAGGACCACCTTGCCCTGAAGCTTCTCCATGTTCTTCCGGATCTCATCGTGCTTGACCATGATGACCACCAGATCCACATCCGCCAGGAAGGCGTCCAGATCATGGTACTGGTTCTTTACCACGTCCTTCTCAATAAAGGGATCATACACCTTCAGACCCGGTGCAAGATGCCGCTCCTGACTCTCCAGCAGCTGGAGCGTGGGGGATTCCCGCATGTCGTCCACATTTTCCTTGTAGGTCAGTCCGTACAGGCCCACCCGGGAGATGTCTGTCAGGCCATTTTCCTTCATGATCTCATGGATGCGGTTCAGCACAAAATCCGGCATGCCGTCGTTGGTCTTCATGGCCTCGTCGATGACCTTGGCCAGGGAGGGGTAGTCGCCAACCAGGAACCAGGGATCCACGGAGATGCAGTGGCCGCCCACACCGGGGCCGGGCTGCAGGATGTTCACCCGGGGATGCATGTTGCAGATGCGGATGATTTCATACACGTCCATGTTGTCATGGCGGCAGATCTTGGCAAGCTCATTGGCGAAGGCGATGTTGACGGCCCGGAAGGTGTTCTCCACCACCTTGGTCATCTCCGCCGTCTTGATGTCAGTGACCACGATCTCCCCCTGGCAGAAGGAGGCGTAGAGGGCTTTGACCCGCTCGCCCACGGCCCGGTCGTCCGCACCGATGGTCCGGTTGTTGTGCAGAAGCTCGTAGATCATGTTGCCGGGGATGATCCGCTCCGGCGCGTGGACCAGATGCACGTCCTGCCCGATTGTGTAGCCCGCCTCCTGAATCATGGGACGCACATACTTTTCAATGGTCCCGGGGGAGACGGTGGATTCGATGACCACCGTGGCGCCCTTGGGGGCTACCTTGAGCAGCTCCCGGATGGCGGCGATGATATAGCCCGCGTCCACCTTCTTGGTGAATTTGTCATAGGGGGTGGGGACGGAGACAATGTAGGTGTCCGTCACCTGGTATTCCGTGGTAAAACGGATGCCGGCCTGTACAGCGGCTTCAAACAGGTCGTCCAGACCCTTTTCCTGGAAGGTGGTCCGTCCGGCGTTCAGCGTGGCGACCAGCTCCGGGTTGTAGTCCGTGCCCACCACCTCCACGCCGTGGGACGCCATCATCAGCGCGGTGGGCAGTCCGATATAGCCAAGTCCAATCACATTGATCATAGATAGTTCCTCCGCAAATTGTAAAAGCAGGAATCCCTGCAGTTCTTTCGAAGTTTCATCGGAATCCGACAGGCGCAAGAAGCGCCGCCAGCTTCCGGGGATGATTTTACCACAGCTTAGCCCCGGGCGCAAGGTTCGATTGCGGGGAATTCCCCAAGCTGCGCCGGAGAAAAGGAGCCTTGTTATGCACCATATCGTCTGTCTATCCACCACCGCGTTTCACGCGTTTCCAACCCGCAAGCAGCAGGTCATGAGCCGCATCCCGGATGCGCAGATTCTCTACTTTGATCCACCCGTCACCTATCTGGCCCCTCTGCGCAGCAAGGCGGCGAGAAGCCAGCTTCGTGCCTATCGGGAGCCGGGGGAGCAGGTGCAGCCCAATGTCTGGCGTTATGCTCTGCCGCCTATTCTGCCCTTTTACAACAAGAAGCGCGCGGTCAACCGGATGAACCGGAAGCGCCTTGCCCGGTGCGTGAAGCAGGCCATGGCGGAGCACGGCTTCGGGCCGGAGACGGTTCTCTGGGTCTATCACCCTTCCTATGTGGACGCGGCGCTGGAGATTCCCCATGCCTCCCTGATCTACGACTGCGTGGACCGGCACTCCGCCTATCCCGGTCTCATCGACCCCAAGGTGGTGGATGGCATGGAGCAGGAGCTGGCAAAGGCCTGCGACATGGTCTTTGCAACGTCCACAGGCCTTTATGAGACACTTTCCGGATTCAATCCCCATGCGGCCATGATTCCCAACGGCGCAAATTATGAGCTCTTCTCCCAGGTACTGGACCCGGCCATGAAGCCGGATCCCAGGGTGAAGGATCTGCCGAAGCCCGTCTTCGGCTTTGTGGGTGCCCTCCAGGAGTGCACGGATCTGACGCTGATCGGACGCATCGCGGCGCTGTACCCGCAGGGAAGCGTGGTGTTTGTGGGTAATCCGCTCCCAGGCGTGGATGTGAGTGCGCTGCAGGCCGTGGACAATGTGCATTTTCTGGGAAAGGTACCCCAGAAGGAACTGCCGGGGCTCATCTGCGGCTTTGATGTGTGCCTGAACCTGTTTGTGAACAACGATCTGAGCCGGGACGTGAGCCCCCTCAAGTTCTATGAGTATCTGGCAACCGGGAAGCCCATTCTCATCAGCCCGGAGCCCTCTCAGGTACTGGCCTTCCAGGATGCGGTGTACCTGACCCGGGAGGACAATCTGGCCGAGGCCTGCCAGGCAGCACTCAGCGAGCCGGACGACAGCCTGACCCGCCGCCGGGCCGAATATGGCAAGTCCTGCTCCTGGGATGCCCGGGTGGCCCAGATCCGGGAGGCCCTGGCCGAGCGTGGAATCCTGACAGAGAAGTAAAAAAAGCGGCATGGTTTTCACCATGCCGCTATTTATGCGCTTATTCGCCGGAGATGGCACATTCGGAGAAGGCAATGCTGGGACAGGCGATGGAGCGGTAGCTCCAGTCCAGATCGTTTCCGACCTCCGTGACCTTTTTCATCAGGTCCAGGAAGTTGCCGGCAGCGGTCACCAGGGTGACGCTCCGTTCCTTCTTGCCGTCCTTGACCCAGTAGCCCGCGCACTGGAGGGAGAAGTCCGTGGTCACCGGATCCACGCCCGCGTGCAGGCCTTGGAACTCCTGGATCACGAAGCAATCGCCCAGTGCCGTCTGAAGCTCCTCCAGGCTCTTCTCGCCGGGGAGAATGCGCAGGCCCATGGGCTGCACGCCGACTGGGGAGGCATAGCCGGCCTTGAAGCCGTTGCCGGTGCTCTCCGCGCCCAGGCGGGCGGCGGATTTGGAGTCGTGAAGCATCATGCGGAACACGCCGACGTCCACCAGGGTTTTCGCGCGGGTGGGGCAGCCCTCGTCGTCAAAGGCACAGCAGGAGAGAACCTGGGGATCCCGGGGATCGTCCAGAACGCTGATCTTCTCAGAGAAGACCGCCGCATCCAGCTTGTCCTTCAATGGGGAGATGCCCTTGCCGATGAGTTCGCCGGAGAACATGCCGGAGAAGGCAGAGAACAGGGAGGTCATGGCCTTCCGCTCCAGAATCACAGGATAGCTGCCGCTCTTCAGGCTCTTCGCGCCCAGCTTGCCCAGCACGTCCTCGCAGAGTTCCTTGACAAAGGCGGACTGATCGAAAGCAGACAGATCCTCCACCACTTCGATTTTGTAGGCGGTCTTGACCTCGCTGCCGTCGGAGGCGGCCACACCGGCCATGAGAATCTGATAGCAGCTCTCGTCGCGCAGATCCATGCCGTTGGAGTTCACAATCTGACGGACGGAGCGAGAGCGCTCCCAGCTTAAATCTGTCACCTGGATGATCCGGGGATCGTAGGAGGCAAGCGCCTGCTCCAGGGAGGAGAGGGCAGCCTGGACCTCAGGCCCGGCAGGCTCCTTCCAGCTGCGGACGGACTCCAGCGGTATGGCATTTTCAGGGGATCGGATGATGCCGGCGTCGTCGGAGGTGATGGCAGCAGCCTGCCGGAGCATGTCGGCAATGAGCGTCTCCATCTGTTCGTCAGAGGCGTCCTCCGTGGCAAGGTTCACCATCTTGCCATCCAGCACGCCCCGGAGAGCGGTGCCCAGCACATGGCTGGTGACGTAGCTGTCCATCTGGTGGTCAAACCAGGCCACGTTCTTTTCCTCAGCGGTGGCCTGATAGATCTCAAAGGATGTAAAGCCCTGGGACAGGGCGTAGTCGATCCACAGCTTCTTATTCATTGGCGGTACCTCCCACGGTGATGGATGTGACGCGAATGGCGGGCTGACCCACATCGGTGGGGATGGAACCGGAGGACGAGCCACACATGCCCTGACCGCGGGCCAGGTTCGAACAGACCTTGTCGATGTTCAGCAGAATGTCCCGTCCGTTGCCGATGAGAGACGCGCCCCGCACCGGCTCGGTGATCTTTCCGTTTTCGATCAGGTAGCCTTCGCCCACGGAGAAGTTGAACTCGCCGGTCTGGGGGTTCACGCTGCCGCCGCCCATCTTCTTGGCGTAGAGGCCCCGCTCCACACCCTCAAAAAGCTCCTCAAAGCTGGCGTCGCCCTGACAGATGAAGGTGTTGGACATGCGGGAGGTGGGCTCATAGCGGTAGGATTCCCGGCGGGAGGAGGACGTGGAGGCCATGCCCATTCTCCGGCCGTTCAGACGGTCCACCATGTAGGACTTGAGAATGCCGTTTTCGATCAGGACCCGGCGCTGCTGGAAGTTGCCCTCGTCGTCAATGTTCTGAGAGCCCCAGGCGTTGGGGATCGTGCCGTCGTCCACGGCGCTGACGCAGGGACTGGCGATCTGCTGGCCCAGCTTTCCGGCGAACACGCTCTGATTCTTGGCGACCGAGCTGGCCTCCAGAGCGTGGCCGCAGGCCTCGTGGAAGATGACGCCGCCAAAGGCGTTGTCGATGATGACAGTCATCTTGCCGGAGGGGCAGTCCTTGGCCTGCAGGTTCACAAGCGCCACCCGGGCGGCCTCAGCGCCGATCTGCTCCGGGGTGATCTCCTCATAAAACTCCAGGCCCTTTCCGGCGCCGGGACCATCTGTGCCGGTCTGGAAGTTGGTTCCCTCCTGACCGAAGGCTGTGCAGTACATCCGGGTACGCACACGGGTGTCGCCGATGAGACGGCCTTCGGAGTTGGAGATCTGCACCTTCTGGCGCACGTTCAGAAGCCGCGCCTGGACCTTGACGATGCGCGGATCCACTGCCCGGGCAGCGTCGGTGGCCCGGGTGAGCAGATGCGTCTTGTCCTCCAGAGAGACAGCGTCAAAGTCGATCTTGACGGGATGGCGGTTTTCGTACGCCACCCGCTCCAGCGCAACGGCGGCATCCTTGTCCGATGAACCGATGGCGTCGGTCAGGTCGCGGATCAGAGGCTCCACCACCTCCGGGACAGATTCGTTGGAATAGGCATAGACGCTCTGCACGCCCTTGTAGAGGCGAATGCCCACGCCCTGAACCGTCTTGCGGTTCACATCCTCCACCTTGCCATCCAACATGACAAGGGTCTCACTCAGCTCCTCTTCCTCATAGATCTCAGCAAAATCTGCCTGAGAGCGCATGCAGAGGGAGAGGTAGCGTTCCAGCTGTTGTTTCTCTAGCATAAGCCTTCCTTTCCTTGATGATTCCGGGGAGGCACGCGCAGAAGCAGCGCACCGCCGTTTTGTTTCAGCCACGCGGTCTTTTCCCAGTAGTCGGGAAAATAGCGCAGCACTTCTTCATAAAATGCGCGGGAATGGTCCATGTGCCGGAGATGACAGAGCTCATGGACGACCACGCTGTCCAGAACCCCCTCCGGGGCCAGGAGCAGCAGACAGTTGAAGCTCAGGTTTCCCTTGGCAGAGCAGCTGCCCCAGCGGGTGCGCTGACAGCGGATGCTGATGCGTCCGAAGCGCAGACCCATCTTCGCGGCGTAAAACGCCACCCGGTCCGGGAAGACGCGCCTTGCCCGCTCCATGAGCGCGGAGAGCTCCTCGGCGCTCAGAACACCCTGGGCCTCCGCCTGGGCACGCTGCCGCTCCTGCGCATGCAGCTGAGTCAGGATCCAGTCCTTCCGGGTTTCCAGAAAGGTGCGGATAGTGGCCTCTGACATGCGAAGCGGCGCGCGGATCAGGACCTGTCCGTTCTTTGCCTCCAGACTCAGGGTCCTGCGGCGGGAACGAATCACGGGCAGAGCGCGAGACTCGCCCTCCAGCGAAAGGAGGATCGCGTCCATCAGGCCAGGCGAAGAAGCTCAGCCGCGGCGCTCTCCCGCTCCCAGGGAAGATCCAGGTCGCTGCGGCCAAAGTGGCCATAGGCGGCGGTCTGGGCATAGATGGGACGGCGCAGATTCAGATATTCAATGATGGCGGCGGGGCGAAGATCAAAGACCTTCTGCACCAGCTCGCCCAGAGCTGCGTCAGAGATTCTGCCGGTTCCGAAGCTGTCGCAGAGTACGCTCACAGGCTTTGCCACGCCAATGGCGTAGGCAAGCTCGATCTGGCAGCGATCGCACAGTCCGGCGGCCACCAGATTCCGGGCAATATGCCGGGCCATGTAGGCGGCGCTCCGGTCCACCTTGGTAGGGTCCTTGCCGGAGAAGCAGCCGCCGCCGTGGGAGGCATAGCCGCCGTAGGTGTCAACGATGATCTTCCGGCCGGTCAGGCCGCTGTCGCCGGCAGGACCGCCAATGACAAAACGGCCAGTTGGGTTGACATAAAACTTCGTGCTCTCGTCCAGAAGGGAAGCGGGCAGGGTGGGGCGGATGATCTTCTCCACCACGGCCTGACGCAGATCGTCGATTGCCACGTCCGGACTGTGCTGGGTGGATACCACCACGGTGTCGATGCGCTCCACAGACCCATCGTCTGCATACTGGACGCTGACCTGGCTCTTGCCATCCGGACGAAGCCAGTTCAGTTCGCCGGATTTGCGCTCCGCGGTCAGAGCGCGGCTGAGCTGATGGGCATACTGGATGGGCGCGGGCATTTTTTCGGGCGTCTCGTTGCATGCATAGCCAAACATCATGCCCTGGTCGCCGGCGCCGGTGGTCTTGTCGTCGTCGAAGGAGTGATCGACGCCCATGGCGATGTCTCCGGACTGCTCGTCGATGGCGGTGAGCACGGCGCAGGAGTTTCCATCAAAACCCATGGTGGGGTCAGAATAACCGATGCGCTTGACCGTCTCCCGGGCGATAGTGGGGATGTCTACATAAGCGGAGGTGGTGATTTCGCCCATGACAAGCACAAGACCTGTGGTGGCAATGCTCTCGCAGGCGACGCGGGCCGTGGGATCCTGGGCCAGAATGGCGTCCAGAACGCTGTCGGAGATCTGGTCGCAGACCTTGTCGGGATGTCCTTCGGTGACGGATTCAGAGGTAAAAATGCGTTTGTTCATGCTTCTTTTTTCCTTTCCGCAGTAAAAAACGCGCCCTGCGGAAGCAGGGCGCGGGATACTGCTTCCTTATCTTTCGATTCATTCGCCGGAATTGGCACCTTGCATCGCTGCAGGTTGTCGGGCTTCATCGGGCCGGTCCCTCCGCCACTCTTGATAAGGCATGATTCAATTCTTGTGGCATCATTATAACAACTGGAAAGAAAAAGTCAAGGAATCCACGGGGAAAAAGCGGGAAAAATCTTTTACTCCACTTCCCAGCCGCAGAGGTACTTCTCCTGGGCCTCGGTGAGACGGTCCACATGCAGGCCCATGGCCTCCAGCTTCACCCGGGAAACGGCGTCGTCGATCCGCTGCGGAACGTCATAGACGGCCTTTTCCAGACCCTTTCCATGCTGCGCCAGGTACTCCAGGCTCAGGGACTGAATGGCAAAGCTCATATCCATGATCTCGGCGGGATGCCCGTTGCCGGAGGCAAGATTCACGAGGCGTCCCTCCGCCAGCAGGTTCAGAGTCCGTCCGTCGGGCAGTTCATAGCCCATGATTTCCGCGCGGCGCTGATAGACCCTGCTTGCCATGGCCCGGAGCTGGACCTCGTTGACCTCCACATTGAAATGGCCCGCGTTGGCCAGGAAGGCGTTGTCCTTCATCCGCGCAAAGTGCTCGCGTGTGATCACGTCCCGGCAGCCGGTGGCGGTGATGAACAGATCCCCCTCGGGGGCGGCCTCCAGCATGGTCATGACCCGGCAGCCCTCCATGGTGGCCTCCAGCGCCTTGATGGGGTCGATCTCTGTGACGATCACGTTGGCCCCCATGCCCTTGGCCCGCATGGCGATGCCGCGACCGCACCAGCCGTAGCCGGCGACCACCACGGTCTTGCCGGCCACCAGCAGATTGGTGGTGTGCATGATGGCGTCCCAGACGGACTGGCCGGTACCATATCGGTTGTCATAATAATGCTTACACTTGGCGTCGTTCACATCCATCATGGGGAAGGGAAGCGCCCCGGCTTTTTCCCTTGCTTTCAGGCGATGCACGCCGGTGGTGGTCTCCTCGCAGCCGCCGATGATTCGGTTACCATAATCTTTGCAAGGGCCGCAGAGCAACTCCAGCAGATCGCCGCCGTCGTCGATGATCAGGTCCGGGCAGCAGGAGAGGGCCGCAGTCAGATGGGCTTTATATTCCTCCGGAGTTGCGCCGTGCCAGGCATAGACATTCACGCCCATGCTCTCAAGACCTGCTGCCACGTCGTCCTGGGTGGAGAGAGGGTTGCAGCCCGTAGCGTGGACCTCCGCCCCGCCCTCGGCCAGGCACAGCGCCAGATACGCAGTCTTTGCCTCCAGATGGATGGACATGGTAATCTTCATGCCCTGGAAGGGCTTCTCCGCGGCAAATCTGGCCCGGATGGCGCTGAGCGCGGGCATAAAATCCTGCACCCAGAGAATCTTCATCCGTCCCGCCTCGGCCAGGCTTCTGTCTCGAACAATGCTCATGACGGTTCCTCCTGATATTCTTTTTCCTGATTTTATCATTTGACCGGGGAAAACACAAGGCCATTGTTCACAGTTTGTTCCCTGGACAAGAGGGGTAAAATGCGGTATGATATGCTCTGAAAAAGGGGGCCTTGCCTTGAAGGATCTGCGACGGAATTTTGAACGGTTTTGCCTGAAGCATCGGGATCTGGGAATCCCGAATCTCATGCTCTGGATCGCCATCGGAACAGTGGCGGTCTATGTGCTCCAGCTCATCGACCCCAGCGGAGCGGTGTTCTTTGCCCTGTATTTCTCGCCCCAGGCGATTCTGAAGGGCCAGATCTGGCGGCTCGTGAGCTACATCTTCCTGCCCAATGAGTCCTTCGTGCTGTTCTTTATCATCATGCTGGTCTTCTATGTTCAGATCGGCCGGGTCATGGAGGGCCACTGGGGCAGATTCAAATTCAATCTGTTCTATTTTCTCGGGATCCTCCTGATGGACATCGGGGGCCTGATCCTGAAGACAAGCGTCTCCGTGGGCTATATGAACATCCTGCTGCTGCTCAGTTACGCCACGCTGGCGCCGGAGGCACGGGTGCTGATCTTTGGCATCATCCCCTTCAAGATGAAGTGGCTTGCCTGGGTGTATCTTGCCATGCTGCTGCTCAGCGTTCTGCGGACGCCCTGGCCGGCGCTGCTGATGCCCTTTTTCCCGCTGGTGGACTATGTGCTGTTCTTCGGAAAGGACGCGCTCAATGTGCTGCCCCGGTTTGGAAAGCTCCCGGTCCGGAAAAAGTCGGAGCCGAAGCCCAACCCCAACTGGGCAGACCGCTATCGGAAGCAGCCATCCCAGCAGCAAAAGTCCTATCACCACAAATGCACCGTCTGCGGACGGACGGATACGGACTACCCGGGGCTGGAGTTTCGCTACTGCAGCCGCTGCAACGGCTACTACTGCTACTGCATGGATCACATCAACAACCACGAGCATATCCTGTAAAATCAAAAGGAAAAGACGCGCTGGAAAGCGCGTCTTTTCTTATCCTTCCCATTCCCGGATGCGGTACCGGACCCCCAGATCTCTGCAGATCTCGGCGCAGCGTGCCTCCTGCTCTTTGGTGAGGGTAGTATCTACGGTGGAGAGAATTACGTTCGGCACGTATTTGACGCATTCGCCCGCAAAGCGAAGCAGGGCCTCATAGGAGCCCTCCCCGAAGCTGGGCCGAACCAGTTCCAGATAGGCATCCTTGTCTGGCGTGTTCAGACTGATGGATACGGTGTCGATGAGTCCCTTCATCTCCGGGGCAATGGACCGGCCGTTGATCAGATCCCCCAGACCGTTGGTGTTCAGGCGGATGGGCTTGGCATAGCGCTCCTTCACAAAGGCGGCGACCCGGCAGAGAAGATCAAAGCGCTCTGTGGGCTCTCCGAAGCCGCAGAACACCACCTCCCGGTACTGGTCCATGTCCCGGGCCTCAAACTCCGCCCGCACCGTGTCAAAATCCGGCTCTGAATCCAGCCACAGGGAGTCCGATTCTCCAATGCGGTCCATGTTCTGCCGCAGGCAGAAGGTGCAGGCGCAGGGGCAGCGATTTGTGAGGTTGACATAAAGATTATCGTGAACCCGATACAGAATGTTGTTCATGGTGTTTCCTCCCGGAACGGTTTCCTCTAGTATAGGCACAAACCGGGATCTTGGCAAGCAGTTTTCTGAAAAAACTGGCTTGGTTGTCTGTTTTCGGGCAACAGGCCGGGGTTTTGCTCCTTTTTATGAGGGGGTTCGCCCCAAATTGAAAGGAGGATGCAAGCATGGCAACCATCAGTGAAACCTATGGGCTCCGCCAGTGGGTGGGCTCAGACCCCGTGCGAAGAACGGAGATCAACGAGAACTTTTCCCTTCTGGAGCAGGCAATTTCAAATCGCAGGACTTACCATGCCCTGGGCAGCGCCGGACCGTCCGCGGCGGGCGGCGTTCTGAATCTGGATCTGTCCACTGTGGACTGGAGCCGCTGGCACGAGGTCATCGTGGAGGTAAGCTGCGCAGATACCCTGGACTGCTTTGTCACCGCAAACGGAGAGGCCGCCGAGGGCAACGAGAAGATCTATGAATCCATGAACACCTTTGATCCGATTTCCGGGAATGCGCTGGGTGTTCTGAGAGGCTCTCAGCGGGGAAGAATCCAGCTGACAGTGTTCCGGGATCCCACGGCAAAGCTGACGGCCTACTGCTATTCCGGCCGATACATCTCGGCTGGCGCCCAGGGCAACATCAGCTATTCCGGGCTGCAGAGCCTGACCCTGCGGGGTCGGAACGGCAGCCTGGCCGCCGGGATCACCATGACCGCCTGGGGCGTGGATTGAGGTGAGCAGGATGACCGTTTATCAGGGAGAACAGTACGCGCTTCCGCTGGAGATCTGCTTTGGAAACAAGCTCCTGACGCCCCAGGACTGCGACGATGTGAAGATCCAGATTGGAACGCTCTGCAAACGCTACAGAGCAGGGGAGCTGTCCTTTGATCCGGAGGAGAAGCTCTGGCAGTTTCCACTGACTCAGGCAGAGAGCCGGGAGTTGGATCTGGGCAGAACTCCGGTCCAGGTCATGGTCCGGCAGGGACTGGAGCTGCATGTCTCCAGAACGGAGCCCCTGTACGTGGGCAGATGCATCATCGAGGAGGATTGGGAGTGAAAAAGCCGATCCTGATCCGCTTTCCGGGCGTGCGGACGCTGCTGCCCTATCGGGGAAGCACACGCATTGTTCCGGGGATCCGGGAGCAGATCCTTCCAACCCGGGAACGGGCGATGGAAGAGGATCTGACCGTTGCCGCGGTTCCTTACGCTGAGGAAGAGAACGCTGCAGGCGGGATCACGGCCCGGATTGCATGTGGAGAATAAGAATCAGCCCTCTGCTTTTTGCAGAGGGCTGATTTTCTACGCGCATTAGCAAGATTTTACAAAAAATTATGCGTGACAAAGATGAAAAAGTGTGATATAATATTCAAAACCAGTAAAAACCAAAACAACAAGGAAGTGACGTTGCATCTGCTGAATTTGCAAATTGCTCTGGGGCCGGCAAAACAATCAGATGTAGAAACGTCAGGCGGCGTTGCCGCCTGATTTGTGTTTTTGAGCCAAAGGAGGGCGAACCATGCCAAAGGAAAAGAGAAACTATGCGGAGATCACGCCGGAGATCGAGGCCCTTTCCCAGCTTTGTATCTCGGACTGCCAGATCAAACCCGAGATGTATACCCAGTTCAAGGTCTACCGCGGTCTGCGGGATCTGAACGGCAACGGCGTACTCACCGGCCTGACGGAGATTTCGGAGATCCATGCCAAGGAGCTTGTGGATGGGGTGGAGAAGCCCGCGCCCGGACGGCTGTTCTATCGCGGCTATGATGTGAAGGACCTGGTTCAGGGCTTTCTGAATGCCGGACGCTTCGGCTTTGAGGAGACCACCTATCTGCTGCTCTTTGGCAAGCTGCCCACCGCACAGGAGCTGGAGGACTTCACCCAACTGCTGTCAGATTATCGCTCCCTGCCCAATTCCTTCGTCCGGGACCTGATCATGAAGGCCCCCAGCGGGGATATGATGAACTCCCTCGCCCGGAGCGTGCTCACCATGTATTCCTATGACCGGAATCCGGACGATACCTCCATTCCCAATGTCCTGCGTCAGTGCTTGCAGCTGATTGCCATGTTCCCCCTGATGGCGGTCTATGGCTATCAGGCCTATGATTATTACTTAGATGACTCCCGCAGCTTCTTCATTCACGAGCCCAATCCGGAACTGTCCACGGCGGAGAATATCCTGCATATGCTCCGCATTGACAGCCGCTACACGCCCCTGGAGGCGAGGATCCTGGATCTGGCGCTGGTGCTGCACGCGGAGCACGGCGGCGGCAACAACTCCACCTTTACCACCCACGTGGTCAGCTCCTCGGGAACGGATACCTACTCCGCCGTGGCGGCGGCGCTGGGGTCCCTGAAGGGTCCCAAGCACGGCGGCGCCAATATCAAGGTGGTCAGGATGTTTGCGGATATCAAGGAGCATGTCCGGGACTGGAACGATGAGGAGGAGCTGATCGCCTATCTGGAGAAGATCCTCCACAAGGAGGCCTTTGATCGGGCAGGGCTCATCTATGGCATCGGACATGCGGTCTATTCTGTCTCCGATCCAAGAGCGGAGATTTTGCGGAGCTTTGTGGAGAAGCTCTCCGAGGAAAAGGGCCTGCTGCCGGAGTACAAGCTCTATGCGGCGGTGGAGCGCATCGCGCCCCAGCTCATTGCAGGGGAGCGGACCATGTACAAGGGCGTCAGCGCCAATGTGGACTTCTATTCCGGCTTTGTCTATGATATGCTGGGCCTGCCGGTGCAGCTCTATACGCCCATCTTCGCCATCGCCCGGATTTCGGGCTGGTCTGCCCACCGGCTTGAGGAACTGATCAACGCGGGAAAGATCATCCGTCCTGCCTATCGGAACGTTCAGCCTCGTCGGGACTACTGCCCGCTGGAGGAGCGGGAAGCATAGGGCGGATCCGGTTACAAAAAACGCAGCAGCATCTTTTGGATGCTGCTGCGTTTTTTGCCCCGGGTATTTCCCAAAAAAACGAATAAATTTTTTTGTTCAAAAGTATATAAAAAGAATTGACAAATTTTGAATTGGAAATTATTATACATTTGGATGAAATTGTAAATATTCGGATGATTAAACGTTCATCTATGCACGGCAAAGACTTGCGTGATCGCAAACAATGGGTGAGCGTTGAGACGAATGACAAGATCTGACTGGAAAGAGGCGAGGGCAATGAACAAACGGCTGATCCGCGGATGGTCCAAGCATCTGGACTTCATTCTGTTGGATCTTGCGTGTTTGCTCCTCTCTCTGTTGGGCGCCTTTCGGATTGGCCGGCAAGTTGGGCAACCCTTCCTGGATTCGGATTTGGTGGGCGTCGTGCTGCTGATTCTGGCAGCGGATACACTGGTGCTGATTGGCACAGATTCTCTGGATCATGTGCTCCAGAGAGGCTATCTTGTGGAGTTCCGGGCAACGATCCGGCATCTTTTCTATACTTTGGCGCTCTGCGTGCTTGCAATGCTGATCCGGAATGTGCACGGGATCTATCCTCGCTTCACCTTCGCTTTGGCGCTTTTTCTGTATTTTGGTAGTTCCTATCTCACCCGGGTGCTCTGGAAGAAGCTCCTGCGCAAGGGGAACTTTCACAGGGAGAAGCAGAAGGCGATCCTGATTGTCACAGAGGAGCGCTCCGCCGCCAGAATCGTTCGGAGAATGCAGCAGTACTCCTTTGATCGTTATAAAGTTGCCGGGCTGGTGCTTGTGGATCGGAACGCTTCCGGGGAACTGTTTGAGGGCGTTCCGGTTGTCTCCGATCTGGAGCACGCAGCGGATTACATCTGCCGCGCGTGGATCGACGAGGTTTTGTTTTTCTGCGCTTCCCAGGACGAGCAGACCGGACCTCTTCTTGCAAGATGCCGGGAAATGGCCCTGACGGTCCATCTCTATGTGGCGATCCAGGGGGTGGAGGAAAGCAAGCAGACCATTGACCAGATCGGCGGCTATGAGGTTCTGACGGCAAACATCAATCAGATGAGTGCCCAGGATGCCCTGATCAAACGCACCATGGATCTCGTGGCAGGTATCGTTGGATGCGTTCTGACGATTCCGGTGCTGCTGATCCTCTGGCCGATGCTTTATCACGCCTCCCCGGGACCCTTGTTCTTCAAGCAGCAGCGCATTGGAGAAAACGGACGCAAGTTTACCATGTACAAGATCCGCTCCATGTATCCGGATGCGGACAGGCGAAAGGCGGAATATGCTGCGCAGAATACCCATGCCGACGGCGTGATGTTCAAGATGGACTTTGATCCCCGGATCATCGGCAACCGCATCCTTCCGGATGGAACCTTGAAGCGCGGGATCGGAGATTTTATCCGAAGGACCAATCTGGATGAAATGCCCCAGTTCCTGAATGTGCTCAAGGGCGATATGAGCCTGGTCGGGACCCGGCCGCCCACGGTGGATGAATGGGAGAAGTACCAATACAACCATCGGGCGCGCATGTCCATGCGCCCAGGGCTGACCGGCCTCTGGCAGATCAGTCAGCGGAAGGACAATATGGATTTCAGTGAGGTTGTCGGGCTGGATACCGAGTACATCGCAAACTGGAGCCTGGGACGTGACGCCCGGATCATCCTCAGGACCATTGCGCTGACCGTGCGGGCCTTTGCAGAACGGACAGAACCAATTCAGAAGAAGGCCCACTCCTGAGAATGAAAGATTCTTTACGGCAATCGAAGACAGAGAAAAGAGGGAAATGCAGATGAGAAATGGTGGGATTCAGCTTCGGCTGGGAGATTTTCTGCACGCACTTTCAAAGCGCTGGAAGCTGATTCTGGCGCTTTCCTGCGTTGGACTGGCTTTTGGCTTCCTGCTTTCACTTGTGTCCAATCTTCAGGGAAACTATTCCGCTTACCGGATCACTGGTTCTTTTTCGATCCGGTCTAAAAACCAGGAAGGCGCTTATGCAAGCAATGAAAGCGCCTCTCCCCATCCGGGAGACATTCAGCTGGCAGAGGATCTGGTGGATGCGGTCAGCTATGTGATCCGCAGTGACGTGACACTGAACAGCGCCCTGGAGGAGCTGCAGAGAAGCGACATCCATCCCGGCGAGATCGCGCGGAATCTGATGCTGAAGCCCTACAATGCCACGCAGATCGTGGAGGCGTCCCTCACCTGGCGCGACGGGGAAGAGGGAATCCAGATCCTGGGTGCTGTGCTCCATGCGGCCAACAGCACCCTTCTGGACAGCCTGGGCGTCGGGGAGCTGGTTATGCTGAATGGGCCAGCCTGCCGGAAGACATGGGGCGGCGGCCTGCTCAGACGAAGCTGCGGCATTCTGGTGATTTTGGGCTTTCTGGTCGGGGTGTGCTATGCGGTCCTGGAGCAGCTGATGCGGCCTAAGCTTACCAATCTGCGGGATGTGGAGGGCGTTCTTCATCAGAAGACACTGGGCGTGATCCCGAGAGCGGATAAGCTCTACCGAAGCACCACACCGCTTCTGCTGCGTCGGGACTCGGAAGCAAAGAGTGTGAACGTGCGCTATGCGGCGGCGGCTTATCTTCTGCAAAACCGCTTTGGAGATGGCAAAATGCCCCGCTGCTTCTATGTGACCTCCGCAGCGGAGGGAGAGGGCAAAACCACGGCGGCGGCAAGTCTTGCCCTTCAGCTTGCACAGATGGAGAAGAAGGTCCTGCTCCTGGATCTGGATCTGGAGAATCCTGCATTGAGCCAGCTGCTTTTGAGCGAGCTCGACCCAGACCGAAGCCTGAATGCCCTTTGTCGGGGCGAAACAACCGGGGAGAAGGCCCTGTATCAGCTGACAGCATCCCTGGATTTTGTTCCTTCGAATGCCGAGCCCCAGCCCATGATGCTGGACAGCGCCCTTTTGGAGCAGATCAGAAGTCTCGGCCAGAGTTATGACTATCTCATCCTGGATGCAGCGCCTGTGGGGCAGAGCTCCCAGGTGCTGCGGCTGAACGAGATTGCCGATGGAGCGCTCCTTGTGGCCCGCTATGACATGGCGGAGCTTTCGACGATCCGCGCCGCGCTGGAAAAGCTGGAGGGATCCGGGATACCGGTGCTTGGCCTTCTGGTCAACGCAGCGCAGAAGAGGTGTCTTCGCTGATTCATTCTGAGAACAGAGGTACGGGAGAAAAACGATGACGCAGAATTTGCAAAAACAGAATCTTTGTACCTCGCCCCTGTGGGATGGTGTCGTGGTCCTTACGATCCTGTGCGCGCTGGGGTTTCCAGGCAGACTGGGGGAGGCGATGGGCAGCGGCGTGAATCTGCTGCTCCAGTATCTGCCCTTTGTCATGCAGCTTCTTGTGATGCTGTTCTCCAGCGCCGATCGGGTGGAGGAGCTCCAGCTCATCCATCTGGAGAAGAAGTATCTTCCTGTCTATCTGATGCTTCTTGGCTGGTTTGGCCTCTCCATGTTGGTTACCTCCTTTCCAAAGGAGCAGCTCATTGCCTGCACGCGCTTCACCGTCACGGCGTTTTTTGCCCTTTGGATGAGCGAGCGCTATGATCCGGAGCGGCTTCTGAAGATGACCCTCTATGCCGAGATGCTCTTTGTATGCAGCACGCTCCTGTCCGTGCTCCTGTTCCCGCGAGCCAGCTTTTCCTACGAAGCAGGGGAACGGGCGCTGCGCGGCATCTGCCCTTCCAAAAACTCCTGTGCCTATGTGCTATCCTTCGGGCTTGTGATGCAGGCGGCGTTTGCGCGCGTCCAAGGAAGCCGGAAGCTGCCTCGCTTTTTTGCCGCGACGTTTCTTCTCCAGGCAATCCTGCTGATCCTCTGCAGGAGTACCGGCGCAACGCTGTTTGCGCTGCTGGTGATCCTGTATCTGCTTGTTCTGGAGCCGAGAATGCGGCATCGGCTGAACCTCGCATGGGTCTACATCGTGGGAAGCGTGGGATTCCTGCTTCTGGCACTGACCATTCTGCCCCTATTTGAGCCGCTGCTCCGGCTCATCGGAAAGGATGCCACGCTGTCTGCCAGAACACCCACCTGGCGGCAGCTGGTGGAGCTGATGACGAAGCATCATACGTTCACCGGCTTTGGGCTGTCCATGTTCTGGAAAGATCCTGCGGCTGTCCGGCTGTTTCACCAGGGCTTTTCCGGCAGCAACTGGCACAGCTGGATGACCAGCGGCGCCCATAACGCCATCCTGGAAATCTGGCTGGACGTGGGCCTGATCGGCCTCGCCCTGTTCTTTTTCCTGCTCCTGCGAAGCTTTCGGAGGATCACAGAACTGAGCAGGGAGCAGTATCTGTTCTGCAGCGCCTGTCTTCTCTGGCAGATTACCAAGGGGCTGCTGGAGCGGTCCTATATCCCATTCAACTATCAGACTCTGTTTCTGTTCCTCTGCATCGGCGTGGCCTGCAATCGCGCTGCCTGGGCCGGAGCGGAGGAAGCTTTGCCGGAGGATCCAAATGGACGAGCATAGAAGACAGTTCCTTGTTACCCGGGCGCCTGTCAGCCTGCCGGAGTTTCGCCAGATCCCGCTTTCAGATGGATGGATTCTCTATTATTCCGAGGAACTGCCGGTTTATTTTGACCCGGCCCGACGGATCGTGCTTCTGGGCCTTGCCTGGCAGGCGCTGCCCGGCAGAGAATCGCCGGAGCAGGAGCTGCAGCACCTGAGCATTGACGGTTCCGGCCGGATTCCGGAGGAGGCGCTTCTTCGCGCAGAGGAGAGCTGGGCAGGGCGCTATGTGCTCCTATCCGGCGGAAGGATCTATCTGGATCCGGTGGGCTCCCTGGGCGTGTTTTTTGCAGAAGGATTTGGAATCTCCAGCAGCCTGAGCCTGCTTTCAAGGGTCATGGGACGGAAAACACCGCGCTACAGTCCGCACCCGCAGCTCAACTGGTGCCCGGCGCCCATGACCGCGGATCCGAAGATCCTTCGGCTCCTGCCCAGTCAGGTTTATGAGCTCTCCACAGGGAAGCTGCTTCCGCGGCGGCTTCTGGCAGCCGCGCATCCATCCGCTCAGGATGAGAAAACGTTGATCCAGCGCTTTACCGAGATCTATTGTCAGTCTCTGCAGAACATGCAGAAGCTGCTTTCTCCGAGAAAACTGCTGATTGCCCTGACCGGCGGATTGGACTCCAGGACGCTTCTGGCCCTCTGCAGCCGCGCAGGCCTGGAGCTTCAGGGCTTTACCCTGGAGCATCCGGGCATCTATGACGGGGATCTGGAGATCCCGCCGGTTCTGTGCAAAGCGCTTGGCATCCCATATCTGACCATTCCCCGGAATGAGAAGCGCTATGACGCGGAGCAGGAGGAGGCCTACGAGGCGTTTCTCTCCGGCATGGCCCGGGATCAGGACCGGCTTTACTATGCCTATGGGCAGTACGACGAGCTGATCCGTCAATGCGGCGGCAATGCTGCGATTCTGCGTAGCCACATCTGGGCAATTGCAAAGAACAGCTACCGCCGCTATTTCAAGGATCCGCTTACCCTGGAGGACATACTGGCGCTGTACTTCGTGGACCGGGATTCCAAGGAGGGGGATGCGCTTGTGCAGTATCTGGACTGGTGCAGGCAATCCCCGCAACCCGGACTGAGCGACGGGAATCGCTTCTATTGGGAGCAGCGGCTTGCCTGCTGGATGGCTGAGAGCGAGCATGGGTTTGATCTGTATGAGAATCTGGTCTCTCTGAATCCCATGAACTGCCGCCTGCTGATCACGATGCTCCTGGATTTTCCGGAGCAGGAACGCTCCGCCCACCGGCATCAGGTCAGAATCACACAGTTTGCCTGCCCGCAGATCGGGCAGATTCCCTATGGAAGCAAGCGCTCCAGGACAAGGCGCAGCTCGGAGGTCCTGCAGGAAAAGCTCAGCCGCGGGTTGGAACGGCTTCGCAGAAACGGCCTTCGCGGGACCCTTCGGATCTATGGAAAAATCGTGAAGGACATGGTGCAGTTCAGGCGCGGAAAGCCATAAAAGATTTGGAGGCATGCACGTGGGACAGCGGGAAAACCGATATGAGAAGCTGCTTCGCACCATCCTGGTGTCCGGCGGCGCCACGGTCCTGAACTGCGCCATCAATCTGGTGCTGCCCCGGTTTATCACCCAGCGTGTGGGTACGGAGGCCTATGGCTTTGTGACGCTGGCAAAGAACTTTGTCCAGTATGCCGCCATTGTCACGGCGGCCCTCAATTCTTTCGCGGCCAGGCACATCGCTGTGGCTTATCATGCAAATCGGCCGGAGGAGGCAAAGCGCTATTTCAGCTCCACGTTTTATGGGGATGCGGCGCTGGGCCTGTTCCTCTTTCTGATCCTGGTGTTTGCAGATCTTCGGCTGGACCATCTCCTGAACGTCCCTGGCGAGCTTGTTCGGGACGTGAAGCTTCTTTTCCTGCTGGTCAGTCTCAACTTCCTGTTCAGCACCCTGTTTACGGCCTTCGGATCCTCCGCGTTTGTGGCGAATCAGCTGGATCTGGTGGGAGCGAGCCGGGTCCTTGCGTATTCTTCGCAGGCGCTTGTTCTTCTGGGGCTGTACCTGTGCTTTCCGGCAAGGGTATCCTATGTGGGCCTGGGGATCCTGGTGCAGTCCGGGATCCTGATTGCGGCCAATGTCTTGATCTGGCGGAAATGGACGCCGGAATTTGTGATTCGCAGGGTGTACTGCTCGGCCAAGGCCCTGAAAAAGCTGGTGACAGATGGAATCTGGACCTCCCTGAGCATGCTGGGAGAGACCCTGAACAACGGCCTGGATCTGCTGGTGTGCAATCTGCTGCTCTCACCTCTGCGGATGGGGCAGCTGGCCATTGCCAAGACCGTCCATTCGCTGTTTTCCGGCCTTCTGGTCCTGGTGGGGCAGGCTTTCCAGCCTTTGCTTCTGAAGGACTACGCGGCGGGAGACAGGGAAGGGCTGCTTCGGGATCTGAAGCTCTCCATGAAGCTCTCGGGGCTGCTCTCCAACGTAGCTTATGCCGGTCTGATCGCCCTTGGCATGGCCTTCTATAGGCTCTGGGTCCCCGGTCAGGATGCGGCGCTGATTTATCAGCTCTCTCTGGTGGAGAATCTTTCCCTGGTGGCGACCGGAACGGTCTATCCGCTGTTTTACATCTATTTTCTGACCGTGAAGAAAAAGCTGCCAACCCTGGTAACCATCGCAGGCGGCCTTTTGAATGTGGCAGCTATGGTTGTGCTGATCCGCTTCTTCCATCTGGGTGTGTTTGTGGTGGTCGGCACCACCACGGTAATCCTGCTTGTGATCAATTGCGTGGTAAATCCCCTCTACATGGCCCATGTGCTGGAGCTGCCAAAGCGCTGTTTCTATCCGGAGCTGATCCGGAATTTCCTCTCCGTGGGGATCATGACGCTAGTGTTCTGCGGAATCGGAAAGTGGTTCCAGCCGCGCTCCTGGCTGGCTTTCGGCGCGGTAGTCCTGCTTCTGGCGGCGGCAGGCTGTGTCATCCATTTTCTGACTGCGTTTGGCAGGGAGGAGCGAAAATGGCTTCTGGCGCAGATCCGAAAAACGGTCCATTCTGATTCCGGAGGAGGAAACATGTAATGCCAAATGGGCTTGTCAGTGTGATTCTTCCAAGCTTCAATCGGGCCGGAACCATCCTGGCGGCGGCGCAGAGCGTGCTGGATCAGAGCTATCGGGAGCTGGAGCTCATCGTGGTGGACGACGGCTCTTCTGACGAGACGCAGCAGCGGCTCTCGGAGCTGCACGATTCCCGGCTTCGGGTGCTTTATCAGCAGAATCAGGGCGCCTGCGTGGCCCGGAATCGAGGCATTGCGGAAGCAAACGGTGATTTCATTGCCTTTCATGACAGTGATGACCTCTGGCGCAGGGAAAAACTGCGGCATCAGATGGCGGCCTTTCAGGCCCGACCGGAGACAGATCTTGTCTTCTGCAAGCTCCAGGGCCATGCGGGAGAGCGGGAGACCATGGCCTATCCCCGGCACATTCAGGGCGGCCCGGTCCGGCTGGAGGATGATCTCTTCGGCATCGGGACCCAGACCATTCTGGCAAGACGAATCGTCCTGGAGCAGGAGCGTTTTGACCCGGAGATGCCAAGATATCAGGATCTGGAATGGCTGTTTCGGGTCCTTATGAGGTTTCAGGTCTATTGCCTGGATGAGCCCCTGGTGGACTATTATATCGGCGCGGATTCCATCAGCCGGGATCCGGAGAAGCTCTACAAGGCCCTCTCCCTGTTTTTCGCGCGCTATGGAAGCTGCCGGCAGCGCTGCGCGCCGCTCTTCCTCCATGCGGGAAAGAACCTTTTAGAGGGTGCCCTGGAGGCAGAGCGGCGAGGCCAGGCGCCCGGAAAGTATCTGCGCCTTGCCTGGAAGATGTATCCCGGCATCGGAAGCTTCCTTCGTGCCAAAAAAGCTGCAAAAGGCAGGTGATCTTTATGGCGGATGAACTGGTTCAGGAAAAGAAACAGCAGATTTTTATCTGCGGCGCAAAGTCCATCGGCCAGTACGGCGGTTATGAGACCTTTGTGGACAAATTGACAGAGTATCTGCAGGATTGCTCCGATCTGGAGATCTACCTTGCCTGCAAGGCAAACGGCGTGGGCGCCATGGACGAATCGGGCCTTCCGGGCGTGCAGCGGCTCAGTTCGTCGGAGTTTCTCTATCACGGCGCCCACTGCTTCAAACTCCAGGTCCCGAACCTCGGCCCGGCCAGCGCCATTGACTATGACCTGCGGGCCATGCGGTTTTTCCTGCGCTATTGCAGAGAACACAGGATCGAATCTCCGGTGTTTTATCTGCTCACCTGCCGCATCGGCCCCTGGATGTGGAGCCTGAAACGGGCAATCAAACAACTCCATGGACAGCTTCATGTGAACCCGGATGGGCACGAGTGGATGCGCGGGAAGTGGTCGCCGCCTGTGCGATGCTACTGGAAACTCTCGGAAAGACTGACTGTGAAGCAGGCGGATCTTCTCATCTGCGACAGCGTGAATATCGAGGCCTATATTCAGAAGGAGTACGCCCGTTTCCGGCCCAAAACCACCTACATTGCCTATGGCGCGGAAACGCAGCCATCGGCGCTGCCCTCGGACCACGGCCCCTTTGCGGACTGGATGCGGGAGAAGGGACTCAGGCCGGAGGCGTATTATCTGATCGTGGGGCGTTTTGTCCCGGAGAACAACTTCGAGACCATGATCCGGGAGTTCCGGCAAAGCCGGACCACGAAAACCCTTGCGATCATCGCCAACCGGGATGACGCCTTCCTTCAGCGTCTGGAACAGAAGCTGGCCTTCAGCCGGGACAGGCGCATCCGCTTTGTGGGAACGGTGTATGACAAACAGCTTTTGCAGAAGATCCGGGAGAATGCCTATGGTTATTTGCATGGCCATGAGGTGGGCGGCACCAATCCCAGCCTTCTGGAGGCCCTCGGCGCGACGAAGCTGAATCTGCTTCTGGATGTGGGCTTCAACCGGGAAGTGGGAAAAACCACAGCTCTCTACTGGACCAAGGAGCCAGGCAGCCTTGCCGCTCTTCTGGAGCGGGCGGATGCGCTGCCTCCAGAGGAGCGGGAAGATCTGGGCCGGAGGGCGAAAGAGCGGATTCAGCAGGCTTTCACCTGGCAGAGAATCGCAGACCGCTACAAGCGCGTGTGGAGGGGGATAATAGATGCAGACGATCAGCCCGCAGAAGCCGAGAAAGCTCCGCTTCAGGAGCTGCGTTAAAAAGATCATATCTCTGCCAAAGTCCATCTATGTGAATTTCCGCTGCCTGGACTGGCGCGTTGCATGGCGGCTGCCTCTGCTGGTGTCCTGGCGGACCCGCCTGACGATCCTGCACCGCGGCGTGATCCGCTTCGAGGAAACGCCCCGACGGTTTCAGGTGAAGATCGGCTTTGGGGAGTCCGAGGCGGTTGTCGCCCGCCGCTCCAATCTATGCCTGCTTGGGGGAACGATCCGCTTTCTGGGCAGCGCCGATTTCGGCGAGGGCATCAGCCTCTGCAACGCCGGTCAGATGGAGATCGGCGACGGCTGCTTTTTCAACGCCAACTGCACCCTTTGGTGCAGCGACCGGATCACGCTGGGCAGGGAGCTTCTGGGCGGATGGAATGTGCTCCTTCGGGATGACGACGGGCATGCGATGCTTCAAAACGGGAAGGCGCTTGCCAGTCATGCGCCCATCGTCCTGGGAGATCATTGCTGGCTCTGCGCCAATACTGCAATCCTCAAGGGCGCTGGCCTTGGAAATGACTGCGTACTGAGCTATGGCGCTGTTCTCACGAAGGCCTGGCCTGAGAATCATCAGATGTTGGGCGGTGTTCCGGCAAAGCCGATCCGGCAGGACGTGGACTGGGTCCGCTGGCAGGAAGGACCCAGCGCGGAGGAGAAAGCGCCATGAATATTCTGATTCTGACCCATCTCTATCCGACACCGGAGGGCTATGGAATCCCGCCAGATACAAAGGTGATCCACTACTATGCAAAAGACTTTCAGAAAATGGGGCACCGGGTCCAGGTGGTGCTGATGAATCACTGGCCGGTCAAGGAACTATTCCGTCACGATCTTCGGACGCTTTTCGTCCGGGAAGCGGATTATGAGATGGAGGGCGTGCCGGTGCATCTGTTCTGCTATCAGCTGCTCACACCCAGAAAGCGCCATCCGGAATCCTGGCAGGCAGGAATTATCAACAGGCGCCTTGCCGCGCTCGTGGCGCGCCTGGGCTGGAAGCCGGACCGTGTACTGGTCAATTTCCCCACCTTCTGCGTGGGAGTGGATCAGATTTTTAAGCTGGACTGTCTTTCCATGGGCGTGTTTCATATCAGCGATGTGTATAATCTGCGGCTGGACAGCTCCCGAAAGGTCCGGGCATTTCTGGACCGCTTTTCAAACTGGGGGTGCCGGAACCAGCAGATCGGACAGTTTCTGTCCGAAACAATGGGACGGGACGCGGTGCCGATCTACTCCGGCATCGATGCTTCCCTGATTGCTCCGCGGGAGCAGATCGAGGAGAAATGTGAAAAAATGCCAGATCCGCTTCGCCTGCTTTTCGCCGGGAAGCTGATTGCCCGGAAGCGGGCGGCGGATCTGGTGAAGGCAGTGCAGGGGCTGGAGATCCCCGTCAGCCTCACCATTGTGGGAGACGGGCCGGAGATGGCGCGCCTTCGCGCTCAGGCCGGGAAGGATCCCAGAATCTGCTTCACCGGCGCCCTGAGCCGGGAAGAGACCGTTGCCCGGATGGGCGAGGCGGACGCCTTTGCCATGGTGAGCACCGGGGAGACCTTCGGCCTGGTGTATCTGGAGGCTATGGGTCAGGGCTGTATTCCCATCGCCAGCCGGGGCGAGGGGATGGATGGCATCCTGGAGGACGGCGTGCAGGGCTTTCTGGTTCAGCCCGGGGAAATCGAGCAGATTCGCTCAGTGCTGCGAACAATCTATGCTCTGAGCCAGGCTTCTCGGCGGCAGATGATCCTGCGGAGCTACGAGCTTGCCTGCTCCATGACCTCTATGCAGATGTCCCAGCGTTATCTGGACGCAAGCGGCGAAGAAAGAAACGGAGGAAGCAGCGCATGAGAAATGTTCTGGAGCTGCTGGAACGTGCGGCGGAACGAATGCCCGAGAAGCGGGCGGTCGGGGATCAGGATTCTTCTTTTCGCTTTCTGGAGCTCCAGCAAGCGGCAAAGGCCCTTGCCGGAGGGATCGGAAACGCAGGAAAGAACCAGCCCATCGGCGTGCTTGCGGACCGAAAAATCCGGACCGTTGCGCGGATCCTGGGCGTCCTCTACAGCGGAAACTACTATGTGCCCCTGGATCCGGACCTTCCGGCGGAGAAGCTGCGGGCCATTCTGGAAGAGACGGACATGCAGCTGCTTCTGGGCCCTGCGGAGGCTGAGCAGTCTGCCCGCGCAGCAGGCTTTCAGGGCGTCTATATTTCGACGCTTCCGTTTGGGCCGTCGCTGCGTGATTTGCCGGATGTGGGCGGCGATGATCCGCTCTGCATGGTCTATACCTCCGGTTCCACGGGAAAGCCCAAGGGCATTGTAAAGAGCCACGGCGCATATCTGGACTGGCTGGAGGCATATTGCGAGACCTTCCACCTTACTGAGAATGAAATCATCGGGAATCAGACACCCTTCTTTTTCGACGCCTCCAGCAAGGATCTGTATCTGATGCTCTATCTGGGCGCCACGCTGGAGATCATCCCATCCAAGAACTTTCTTTTCCCGATGGATCTTGTTGACGATCTGAACCGCAGACAGATCAGCTATCTCTGCTGGGTTCCGTCAGCGCTGTCCATTGTGGCGCAGCTCAATCCCTTCTCCCTGGTGAAGCCCCGGTTCCTGCGCAGGGTGTTCTTCGTGGGGGAAGTGATGCCCATGAAGGCGCTGAACACCTGGCGGAGGGCGCTGCCGGAGCTGGAGTATGTGAATCTCTACGGCCAGTCTGAGCTGGCGGGCGTGTGCTGTTATCATGTGGTCCGGGGCGAATACGAAGACACAGCGTGCCTGCCCATCGGGCGGCCCTTTTCCAATACCCAGGTCTTTCTCCTGGACGAGCAGGAAACTCTGATCCGGGAGGCGAACCGAACGGGAGAACTCTGGATCGCCTCCCGCGCCCTTGCCCTGGGGTACTTCAAGGAACCGGAAAGGACGGCGCGCTGCTTTCTTCAAAGAGACTTCGGCGCTGGCCCGGTGCGCTGCTTCCGGACCGGGGACCTTGCCCATTACAATGAGCATGGGGAGCTGGTGTTCTCTGCCCGGGCGGACGATCAGATCAAGCACATGGGACACCGCATTGAGCCGGGGGAGATCGAAACCGCCGCGAATGGGCTGGAGGGCGTGGTTCAGAGCGCCTGCCTCTATGATGAGAAAAAACAGCGCATCGTGCTGTTTGCGGAGGCGAAGCGCTCCGGCAGTGAAATCCGAAGAGCGCTGAAGGAAAAGCTGAGCGACTACATGGTACCCGGCAAGGTCATTTTGCTGGACAAGCTGCCTCTCAGCGCCAACGGAAAGCTCGACAGGCAGAGCCTGAGGCGGCGATTATAAGGCTTACGGAGGAGAACACAATGGACGAATTGCTGGAGATCCTGCTGGATATTGACCCGGACGTGGATTATGAGACGGCGGAGGATCTGATCGACGGGAAGCTGCTCAATTCTCTGAGCATTTTGCAGCTGATCGCGGAGATCTGCGACCACTTTGACATTGAGATCTCGCCGAAGTGGATGCGAAATGAAAACTTCAACAGCGCCCGGAAAATCTGGGAGATGATCCAGGCCATTCAGGAGGAAGACTGACGGTGCAGATCACTTCGTTCTCGTTTTTCCTGTTTCTGATCGCCGTGCTGGCGCTGTACTATCTGGTGCCGCGGCGCTTTCAGTGGGGTGTGCTGCTGCTTGCAAGCCTTGTGTTTTCTCTTTCCCAGGGCGCTAAGCAGATGATCTTCCTTGGCTTTACCGCACTGAGCGTCTATGCCGGTGCGCGCCGGATCCAGGCACTTTCGGATGCTGAGAAGGAAAAACGAGCTAAGACCAGCTTTTCAGCCGAGGAGAAGAAGGGCTATAAGCAAGCCGGGAAGCGCCGCAGGAAACGGGTCATGCTTCTGGTGCTGCTTTCCAACCTTTTGCTGCTTCTGGTCTTCAAATACCTGGGCTTTTTCATGGACCAGGTGAATCTGGTTGCCGGGTTTCTCACCGGCAGCCCGGTTCTGGGCAGGGTGTCGCTTCTTGCGCCGCTGGGGATCTCCTTTTATACCTTTCAGATGATCGGATATCTGGTCAGCGTCTACTGGGGCAATATCCGGGCAGAGCGCAGCTTTTTCAGGCTGCTTCTGTTCTGCAGCTTCTTTCCGCAGATCACCCAGGGCCCCATCAGCGAGTTTTCTGATCTCTCCGGGCAGCTGTTTGCGGAGCACAGTCTGAAGGAGGCGGACTTCTTCCCAGGAGCGGAGCGGCTGCTGTGGGGCTTTTTCAAGAAGATGGTGGTGGCAGACGCTCTTGCGCCCTGTGTGCAGGATGTGTTTGCAAATTATGCCCAATATGCCGCGCCTACGGTTCTGATCGGCGCGTTTCTGTATTCTGTGCAGATCTACGCGGATTTCTCCGGCTATATGGACATTATGTGCGGCCTGTGCCGGATGATGGGGATCCGCCTGACAGAGAACTTTACGCGGCCCTATTTCTCCAAGTCCATTGCCGAGTACTGGCGCCGCTGGCACATCAGCCTGGGCGCCTGGTTCAAACGCTATGTGTACTATCCCGTGGGGATCTCCAGATGGAACCGAAATCTGGGCAAGTGGGCGAAAAGGCGCTTTGGACAGCGCCTTGGCGATACCATACCGGCCACGGTTGCCCTGACGGTGGTGTGGCTTGCAACGGGCCTCTGGCACGGGGCAAGCTGGGCTTACATCATCTGGGGACTGGTCAACGGGCTGTTCATCATTCTCTCACTGTGGCTGGAGCCCATCTATGCCAAAGGCAGGTCATTCTTTCATGTGCAGGAGCATCCAAAGATCTGGCGCCTGTTTCAGGTGCTCAGGACCTTCTTCCTGGTGACTCTTATCAAGGTGCTTCCTGAGGTGGGAAGTCTCCGAGACGGTTTTGGCCTGGTGGGGCGGATCTTCTCCGGGCCAATGCTCGTGCACAGCCTGCAGGGACTTCTGCCTTTTGTGGAGTGGGGCGTGCTGACAAGGATCCTGTTCTTCCTGGCAGCCTGCCTTGGGACGCTTTGCATGCTGCTCCATTCCCTGGCGCAGGCCCGGGGTTGGCATGCAAGGCATAGCGGCCGGCGTGCGCGCTTTCTTCGGGTGCTGCGCTGCTGCATCCTGGCGTTTTTGATCCTGACCTTTGGCGTACAGAACAGCTGGGGCGGAGGAGGGTTCCTGTATGCGCAGTTTTAAACGTATCCTTCCGGAGCTTCTGAGCTTCCTTCTGTGTTTCTCGGCCCTCTGCTTCGGGGCTGCTGCCCTTTACTGGGGCACGGCTTACCACAGTCATCAGGACGCGGCGCTCAGACGGGAACTGGCTGGGAGCCTGGACACCCTCATTGTCGGCGCGTCCCATGCGCTCAATGGGGTGGATCCCCAGGTTTTAGACGAAGCGCTTGACACCAGCAGCTACAACCTTTCCGGAAGCCTTATGCCCATGCACGGACGCTATGTGTTGCTGAAAAAGGAGCTTGGGCGCAACCCGGTGAAAACCGTTTATCTGGAGATCGCGGCGGACACTCTGCTTCGAAATTCGGGGGAGGAGTATGCTGAAGGCGACGAGCCCATCATCGCCCGTCTGGATACGCTGGGAGAACGGCTTGCGTATGCAACTCAGTATCTTGACCTGGAGGACTGGCGGAATCTGGCCTCCCGGGTGATGCTTCGAAGCGTGCAGACCCTCTTCAAAATGGCAAGGCGGGAAGATCCAGTGCAGGCGGGACGGGGATTTCAGCCCCTTGAAGCCCATAATGTGACAGCTTCCGCCCGGATGGAGCCCGAGCGCTATGCCATTGAGGAGCTGAATCCGCAGACAGTTTCAGAGCTGGAGCAGATCGTGTCCCTCTGCCGGGAAAAGCAGGTGCGGGTCATCCTTCTGGTGGTGCCGGAGTCCCATGTGCGGCTTGCCAAAACCCGGGAGCTGGACCGCTTTCACCAGTGGATGAAGCAATTTGCTTTGGAGCATGGCTGTGAGTATTCCAATTTCAACCTGCTTCGGGACCGCTGGACGCGCTTTTCCGATGCGGAGTCCTTCTATGACGAAGGGCATCTCTCCGCGCAGGGCGCGCAGGCCTTCTCTGAGGCGTTGCGGGACTGGATGCGCGGCGATCAGGAGAGAGTACAGTTCTACGAAAGCTATGATCAGGCGCTGCGGGACAACCCCTATTCACAGGAAAGCTGGGAGGAAGAGACATGAAACTGCTCATCACAGGCGTCTGCGGACAGCTGGGCCATGACGCTGCGCGGGAGTGCCGCAGTCGTGTCTGGGAGGTGGTCGGAACGGACCTTCCAAGAACGCTGGATGGACCGGAGCTGCCCCTGGATCTGACAGATCCGGAGAAGCTGCGGACGACTATGGAGAAGCTGCGGCCGGAGGCCGTAATCCACTGCGCAGCTTGGACCAGCGTGGACGCTGCGGAGGAGCCGGACAACCGGAAGAAGGTTTTCTCGATCAACGCGGACGCCACCAGAACCCTTGCAGAGCAGTGCGCCAGGCTTGGCGCAAAGCTTCTCTATATCAGCACGGACTATGTCTTTGACGGACAGGGAAGCGAGCCCTGGACGCCGGAACAGACCCATTTTGCGCCGTGCAATGTCTATGGCGCGTCCAAGCTGGCAGGGGAAGGGGAGATCCAAAAGAACCTGGACCGGTACTTCATCATTCGCACCTCCTGGGTGTTCGGGAAGAACGGAGAAAACTTCGTGAAAACCATGCTCCGGGCGGGAAGAAGCAGCGACCATGTCCGGGTGGTAAGCGATCAGATCGGCACGCCGACCTACACCCGGGACCTTGCGATCCTGCTGGCGGATCTTGCAGAGTCCGAGGCATATGGCATCTACCATGCTACCAATGCGGGCGGCTTCGTCAGCTGGTACGACTTCGCCCGGGAGATCTATCGTCAGGCTGGTCTGGAGACAAAAGTGATCCCCGTGACAACGGAAGAATACGGCATGAGCAAGGCGGTACGGCCCAGAAATTCCCGTCTCAGCAAGGAAAAACTGGAGCGGGCCGGCTTCCATCCTCTGCCAGATTGGAAGGACGCGCTTTCCCGATATTTGAGAGAGATAGGAGAGATTTGAGCATGGGACAGATCCGGGTCAAGTACGATCTTGACGGCATCCAGGGGCTCTGCATGATCCAGCCTGCTGTCCACGGCGACAGCCGGGGTTACTTCCTGGAGACCTATTCCAGACGGGATATGGCAGAGGCGGGGCTGGACATCCCCTTTGTTCAGGACAACCAGAGCATGAGTGTCAAGGGGGTGCTGCGGGGACTTCACTTTCAGAAGGAGCATCCACAGGCCAAGCTGGTCCGGGTGATCCGGGGCAGCGTATTCGATGTGGCGGTGGACCTGCGGCCTGGCTCGTGCACTTTCGGAAAATGGCACGGAACCATTCTGACAGAGGAGAACAAGCGGCAGTTTCTCATTCCGCGAGGTTTTGCCCATGGCTTTCTGGTTCTCAGCGATGAGGCAGAGTTCTGCTATAAGTGTGACGATTTCTATGAACCGAACGATGAAGGCGGAATTCTCTGGAACGATCCCACCCTTGGCATCATCTGGCCGGAGGTGGAAGGAGATCATCTGAAAGATGGCACGCCCCTGCGCTTGAGCGAGAAGGACAAGGTCCTGCCTCTGTTTTCCCAGCTGTTCTGAATCAAAACGCAAGCGCCGCAGGCTTTGCGGGGCTTGCACCCAAGCAGGGGAAAGACATTGTAAAACCGGCGCGGATGTGCTATTCTAAACTGAATGAACCATGAGGAAGGGACAGAGCATGAACTACGAGATTCTGGAGACCAAGGAACGAATCACGGCGGACAACGACCGGGAGGCGGCGAATCTTCGGCAGGCGATGCAGAGCCGGGGCGTCTTTTTTATCAACCTGATGGCCTCTCCCGGCGCTGGAAAGACCACGCTTCTCGCGCGGACCATCGAAGCGCTGCGAGGTGAGTTTTCCATCGCGGTCATGGAGGCGGATGTGGATTCTGATGTGGACGCCGCGGCCATCAGCGATCTGGGCGCTCGGGTGATTCAGCTACATTCCGGCGGCCTGTGCCACATGGATGCGGACATGACCGCCAGGGGAATCAGTGCTATGGATCTTTCCGGGGTGGACATCCTGTTTCTGGAAAACATCGGAAATCTGGTCTGCCCAGCGGAGTTTGATGTGGGCGCGGCCCGGCGGGTGATGCTCCTCAGCGTTCCGGAGGGGGACGACAAGCCGCTGAAGTACCCCCTGATGTTCCAAGTCAGCGATCTGCTGCTGGTGAGCAAGGTGGACACCCTGCCCGTCTTTGCGTTTGACAAAGAGGCGCTGGAACGCAACGTGAGATCGAAGAACGACAATATGTCCATTCTGTACCTGAGCGCAAAAACCGGCGAGGGGCTGGATGAATGGCTTGACTGGCTGCGCAGAGAGGTCCGGGATTTCCGGGCAGCTGCCGGAAAGGAGAACTGAGAGATGAGAGTGATCGAGCTGCATCGCTCCGTGACGGAGTCCAATGACCAGGACGCTCTCCAGCTGCGCGAAGAGCTCAGAGCGAAGGGGGTCCTGCTCGTCAATCTGATGAGTGCTCCCGGCTCCGGAAAAACCACCCTGCTCAGCCGGATCATCACGGACCTGAAGGAGAAGCTGTCCATTGCCGTGCTGGAGGCCGACATCGAAGCGTCTGTGGACGCAGAGCGCATCGAGGCCCTGGGGGCGCAGTCCATTCAGGTCCACACCGACGGCATGTGCCATATGGACGCGGGGATGACCCGGACCGGTCTGGAGGCCATGGATCTGTCGCGGACTGATCTTGCCTTCCTGGAGAACATTGGAAACCTGATCTGCCCCGCGGAATATGACACCGGCGCCGGACTGAATGTGATGATTTCCAGCGTGCCGGAGGGAGACGACAAACCCCTGAAATACCCCTTGATGTATCAGAAATCCCAGGCGCTGGTCCTCTCCAAGATGGACGCGCTGCCTTACTTCGACTTTGACCTGGAGAAGTTCCGGGAGCGGGTGCTGTTTCTGAATCCGTCTATTCAGATTTTTCCGGTTTCCGCGAAGACCGGGGAGGGCATGGAGGACCTGGAGGCCTGGCTCCTGGAGGAAACTGCCAAGTGGAAGGGGAGCGGGAAGCGTGCATGAGCTGAGCATCGTGACCCATGTTGCCAAGACACTGGATGAGCTGGCAAAGGAGAACCATCTTGCCCGAATCGGATCCGTGACGCTGCAGGTGGGAGAGGTGTCCGGCATCATGACAGACTATTTCACAGAATGCTGGGACTATTTCAAGAAAAAGAATCCCCTGATCGCGGAGGCATATTTAAAGCTGGAAACCATCCGCGCCGTCACCTTCTGCGAGGATTGCCGTCAGGAATATGAGACGGTCCGCTATGGCAGGACCTGTCCTCACTGCGGCAGCGAGCACACCTATCTTCTGACAGGCAACGAATGCATCATCAAGGAAATCGAAGCAGAGGACGAGATTCAATCATCTGGCTAAGGCCAGGTGCAGATCGAAACTCTCCAAGTTGATGATGGCATGATGAAACGAAAAATGGAAGGAAAGCTCCACACGAATCCGTGTGGAGCTTTTCTCTGTCTATGGGCTCTTTTTTGCAGGATGATTCAATTGGAAGCTCGAAAAAAACGGGTTATTCAGAGGACGGCGAGAAAGAGACCTGGTGGAATCCGGCTTCAACGGGGTGAAAATCGGCGTATCCTAAACATCGCTGCCGAGCTCATCGAGGAATGCATCAAGGAAAACGCTCACGTTGCCCTCGATCAGGCTGAATACCAGAAACGCTACGACGGTCTGGTAGCCCGGTTCGATAAGGCCAAGACCAGACACACCGAGGTCACTGACCTAATTGCCGAGCGCACGGGCAGAAGGCACCAAATCGAAACCTACCTAAAAGAGCTGCGGAGCCGGGAGTCGCTGACGGAGTTCCGGGAAACAGACTGGCTGGCGATGGTGGACTACATCACCGTCTACAGCAAGGATGACATCCGGGTGAGCTTCAAGAACGGCACCGAAATCAAAGCATAACCCCATAGACGCAGTAACGCCTCTGAACCACATCGGCTCGGAGGCGTTGCTTTAGTTCTTCTTTAATTCACTTTGAATATCCGTCATCACATCAGCGAGGGTGATCTTCCTCATTTCTTCTTCCATGCACTCTTGAACTCTTTCCAGTTTTGAATCCATTGCCTTATGAATGTTTCTGCCTATCGGACATTCCGGATTCGGATTCTCATGAAAGTGAAACAGTCCTTCATCGTGTACACTGTCGACAGCTTTGTAGACATCATAGAAGGTAATCAGCTCAGGTGTTTTCGTCAGCGAAATCCCGCTTCTGCCTTGACTGATGCTGATAAGCCCTGCCTCCTTGAGGTTTCCCATGACATTCCTGACGATGACAGGATTTACACCTATGCTACCGGCCAGAACAATACTGGTCACTTTTTCGTCTTCACCCAAATAATCTATAACGGCAAGGAGATGGACTCCTATTGTAAACTTGCTTGAAATCTGCATTTCATCGCCTCCTGCTTGTAATATACTACATTACAGGTGAAAAGTCAATGCAGATATCAAGATTCGTTACTCGCTGACAACGCTGATTCTCTCTTTGATATGCTTGCCGGACTCGATCTCGTCGACCATAGCAATTGCATAATCGGCATAAGAGATTACGCTTTCGCCCTTGCTGTTGAGAACCAGTTCTTCACCACCCAGAATGTACTTCCCGGTTCTTTCGCCATCAGCCTGAAAATCTCCGGCAGGGCTGACGTAGGTCCAGTTCACATTATCAAACTTACGGAGTTCCTCAAGTGCTTTACCATGTCCGTTTACTACAGGCATTGCCGCTTCAGGGAACGGAGTCACGTCAACAACGGTCTTCGTGTGTTCGGGATCAACATAGAGGCTACCCGCTCCGCCTACGACCAGAAGGCGGGTGTTGCTGCCGGTGAGTACTTTCGCCATATGAACGGTAGCCGCCGGGATGAGGTCAATGGCTTCGGGAGTCCAATTACCATAAGCGTCAACGACGACATCGAATCCGCTAAGATCCTCACTTGTAAGATCAAAAAGATCCTTCACAATAGCCTTCTGCGCCACAGTTTTATTTTCTCCTCTGACGATGGCGGTGACATCCATACCACGGTTTACCGCTTCCTCCACGATCAGTTTACCGGCCTTTCCGTTTGCTGCTACAACTGCGATTTTCATAATAGAATCCTCCTTGAAATTGATTTGCTTCATCTTGTAACCATATCGATTACAAGTACATTATAGCAGCGGGACCGCAACTTGTCAATAGTTTCATTACAAGTTTTTCTAAAATTTTTTCTCCAAGAAGAAACGCCTCTGAACCACATCGGCTCGGAGGCGTTTTTCGTTATCTCTCTTCAGGTGGACAGATTTTCGGCAGGATTTCAAGGAAGTGCTGGCCGATCTTCTCTGCGTCATAGCCGTTGGCCTCGCAGATGAACCGGACAGTATCCGGCAGCTGCACATGGCCTTTTGTCTTCTCAGATTTGTATTTCTGCCACTCTTCATATTCTTTATTTGTGATTTGCTTCATCTACACTTCCTCCTATAAAAACTGTCGGGACACCCCGACTTCCACAACTTACCCCTCAAACGCCAACTTACCCCTCAAGCGGCAAAACGGCTGTAAGAAAAATTAAATTGTATTTACCGATCTGGATGGAAACGAATTCTGCTACCGGGTGATAGAGATTGAGACACTGAAGGCCTCGGAAATAGATCAGATGAAGTCTGGCGACTGGGATCTGACCCTCTTTACTTACACTTTCGGCGGTGCTGCGCGGATCGCGGATCGCTGTGAGGCTGCGGAGACGGACTGACGGAAAGATCATAAAAAACAGCTCTGGGGGATCCAGAGCTGTTTTTTATGGCCAGGGCAGAGCAGGAGACATGACCATCCGGCCATGCTTCCTGAAAGAACGCTTGAAAACTGTTTTGTTCAGCCGGGCTGAGCTTATTTGCTCTTTTTGTTCAGCATGATCTTCACGCCGCGGCTGACGATGTTGGGCAGGATCGCTTTGAGCTTGCCGTTTTCTGCTGTGTACATCCGGGAATTCTCCGGAATGTCCCGGGACAGATGGATGGCGTCAAACTCACAGCGGGTGGTGCACAGGCCGCAGCCGATGCAGCGGTTGGTGTCCACATAGGACGCGCCGCAGGACAGGCAGCGGTTGGCCTCCGCCTTGACCTGCTCCTCGGTCAGAGTCAGGCGCAGATCCTCATAGGTCCGGGCCGCGTCGCCGGGCTTCATGCCGGGCACCTGACGGCTGGCGTTGTCGTAGGTTTCCACCTTAATATCGTCCCGATCCAGCTCCGTGAACTTGCGCAGGTCACGGCCGATGGTCAGGCTCTGGCCCTCATGGACGAAGCGGTTGATGGAAACCATGCCCTCCCGGCCGTCTGCGATGGCGTCGATGGCGAACTTGGCGCCGTGGAAAATGTCGCCGCCCACGAAGATATCCGGCTCGCCGGTCTGCAGGGTCACGGGATCCGCAATCGCGGTGCCGTTGGGCCGCAGCTCCACCTTGGTGCCCTTGAGCAGGTCGCCCCACACAGCCGCCTGGCCGATGGACAGGATGACCGCGTCGCAGGGGACGGTTTTGAGTTCAGTCTCGTCGTAGATGGGGTTGAAGCGGCCGTCCTTGTCGTAGACCTGAGTGCACTGCTTGAGCACGATGCCAGTGACCTTGCCGTTCTCGGTGAGGATCTCCTTGGGACCCCAGCAGTTCTTGATGAGGATACCCTCCTCCTTGGCCTCGGCGATCTCATCCTTGGCCGCGGGCATCTCGTCCGGGCCTTCCAGGCAGTACATCTCCACCTGGTCCGCGCCTGCACGCAGAGCGGTCCGGGCTACGTCCATGGCCACGTTGCCGCCGCCGATGACCACGGTCTTGCCGCTGAGCAGCTTGGCCTGGGTCTCGTTGGCCTGCTTCAGGAATTCCACACCGGACAGGGCAGCTTCCTCACCGGGGACGCCGGCCTTGCGGCCAGCCTGCATGCCGATGGCAACGAAGAAGGCCTTGTAGCCCTGTTCGCGCAGCTCCTCGATGGTCACGTCCTTGCCCACCTCGACGCCGCAGCGGATCTCAGCGCCCATCTGACGGATGACCTCGATCTCCGCGTCGATGACTTTCTTCTCCATACGGAAGGTGGGAATGCCGTAGGTCAGCATGCCGCCGGGCTGCT